>Ga0078972_1003442_pt1 | contig 47419 bp, 37 predicted proteins | sample YelNatPaOPGAMG01_FD_67568 | JGI IMG/M metagenome (GOLD analysis project Ga0078972, IMG submission 67568) | Hot spring thermophilic microbial communities from Obsidian Pool, Yellowstone National Park, USA - OP-RAMG-01 (SPADES assembly) (version 2) | ecosystem: Environmental > Aquatic > Thermal... | reverse complement strand
GGCAATGGGTTCGGGAACGCCTGCCCCGGTGGCAGGCGCGCCCGGCGCTCTATTACGCTGCTTCTGCCCTCATCGTGGCCTGCGCCTGGCTGGGAAGCGCCCTGGCGATCGCTGCCGGACTCTAAGCCGGAGTACCCCAGATGCTCGACTTCCGCTCCGAGGATGCCCCTGACCTGCGTGAGGTTTCCCGTTCGCCCCCAAACCGGTAGAAATACCGGATTCTGGGGTAACGGCTTATCCCTGCATCTGGAGTATCAGGAGAGAAGAGAGATGGTATCGCAGGAGAAATCTGGTCCTTTGCCAGCCGAAGTGAAGCACCTTCTGGAAATCGTCTGTCAGCAAATTCTTCAAGAACTGGGAGCCTCCAGTTGTTCCCTCTCTCAGTGGGATCGGGCGCGTAACACGATTACCACCCAAATTACCTATGCCATCCAACCCGAGATGGAAGAACCCCAGTTCTATGCCGGTGTTGGAGCCGAGTATCGCCTGGATGACTACCCGGTCACGGCCCGTGTTCTTCAGGAACAGGTACCCATCGTCGTCCGCAAGGACGATCCCCTGGCCGATCCGGCGGAAATTGCTTACTTGGAGGAGATGGGACAGCAGGTGAATCTGATGGTTCCCCTCACCGTCGGGGACAGGGCGATCGGATTCCTGTCGATTCATCAGCGAGAATCGTCCCGCCCCTTTACCTCGGAAGAGATAGCCCGGGCCTGCAACCTGGCCCGCCAGGCCGCTTTGGTGGTCGAGGGTGGGCATCTCTTCGTAGAGGCCCGGCGAGAGTTAAAGGACCTGGCGGCGCTTCTGGAGGCCAGTTCAGACATCACCTCCTCCCTGGAACTGGAGGCAGTTCTGCGATCGGCGTCGAAACAATTTGTGCGCGTCATTGGGGTCGAAGGATGTATCCTTCTTCGTCACGACCCGGAGGAGAATCGCCTGCAAATCTGGGCAAAGCACTTTCAGGGAGTGCCGTCACCGGGTGATGCTCCAGACGCTTACGCCTTACAAAGTTATCCTCTGAGAAGTCGGGTCTTGAGCGAGCGGATTCCCCTCGTCGTCCAGGAGGACGATCCCACAATCGCCCCGGAAGAGCGGGCCGAGATGCAAAAGGCAGAGGTCAAAAGCCTCCTGCTTGTGCCTCTCCAGGCCTATGGGCGGGTCATCGGCCTGGTCGAACTCGCGTCGAGAAGTTACCGGCGCGACTTTGGCCGGCGCGAAATCGAACTGGCCCTGACCCTGGCCAACCAGGCAGCCACTGCCATCGAAAACGCCCGTCTTTACACCCGGGTTCAGGAGCAACTGGACGAACTGCGCAGGGCCCATGAGGTTCAGGCGCGCTTGCTGAAAACGGTGCGAGAGATGTCCACCCCGGTGATCCCGGTGCATGACCAAATCCTGGTCATGCCCCTTATCGGGACTGTAGATAGCGAACGGGCGCGGCAACTCACGGAACGGATGCTGGAGGAAATCCAGCAGCAGCGGGCGCGAGTCGTATTGGTGGATATTACCGGCGTGGCATTGGTAGATACGGCCACGGCCCAGGCGCTCATCCGCGCTGCCCATATGGTTAGATTGTTGGGGGCCGAAATGGTATTGGTTGGGACACGGCCAGAAGTTGCCCAGACGTTGGTCTTATTGGGGGTGGACATGGGAGGACTCGTCAGCATGGCTACCTTGCAGAACGGCGTCGAATATGCGCTAAGGAGGCTGGGGCTTTCCATCGTCGTCAGGAGATAGTTCTCTCCGGCATCGCGGGAGAATATTGGAAGCCCTCTTTTCCGGGGGGCAAGTTTGTCGACCCGCGTTGCCATACGGCGGTCGTCTGTGGGCTGGTTCTGTTTCCGCCGGCCCGACCATTCGAAGGTTTCCCCCAAAGAGATAGGCTGGGTTTGCCCCCTCTTTTCCACAGACTGTCCACCAAATCTCCATAACTTCCGGCTATTCTGGTCGGTGAAGTTTCAGGTGAAAGGCCGCCTGGGGCGGCCATCTTTATATGGAGGTCTGTATGAAAAAGAGGTGGGTGGCCTTCCTTCTCCTCGCCGTGATCCTTCTGGCCGGCGGAGGTTATGCTTACTACCGCTTCGTCTATGCCTCTTCTCCGACGGCCTCCGAACCGACCCTCCGGACAGCCCAGGTGCGACGTGGGGACATCGTCCTCTCGGTCTCCGGGACGGGCAACCTCCTTCCCGGCCGGGAAGTTTCCCTGGGCTTTCGCACCGGCGGCACCCTGATGGCCCTGGAGGTCCAGGTGGGCGACCACGTCCGGGCCGGCCAGGTCCTGGCCCGCCTGGACACGCGGGAACTGGAACTCCAGGTGGCCCAGGCCAGGGCGGCGCTGGAACAGAAAGAGGCCAGCCTGGAGCAACTCCTGGCCGGCGCCTCGGCCGAGGAAGTCGCTACGGCCCGCAACAACCTCCTGCAGGCCCAGGCCAGCCTGGCCCAACAGGAGGTTTCCCTTTCCGTCTCCACCGAACGGGCCCGCCTGAGTTGGATCCAGGCGGCCAATAACCTGCGCGATGCCCAGGCGAAATACGAGAACATCTACTGGCAGAACCGCAACCTGGAGGCCAGAATCGGCAAGGAAAACGTGCCGGACGCGAATTACGACTCCGAGGCCGAGGCCTGGCGGGCCGTGGAGAACGCCGAAATGGCCATGGAACAGGCCCGCCTGGCCTATGAGCAGGCCAAAAAGCAACAGGAGACCTCCCTCCAGACGGCCCGGCTTCAGGTCGCCAACGCCCAGACCAGCCTGGAGGCGCTCCTCAAGGGAGCAGATAAGGCCGAAGTCGCCGCCGCCCAGGTTGCCGTCGAACAGGCCCGCCTGGCCTATGAACAGGCCCAGGTGGAGTTGGAAAAGGCCACCCTGGTCGCCCCCTTCGACGGCACGGTCATGGCCGTAAATGCCCAGGTGGGAGACCAGGTAGGAACCGGCACCATCCTCACCCTGGCCGACCTGGATGCCCCCCTGGTGCGCTTCTGGGTGGAGGAGGCCGACCTGGGTTCCATCGCCGTGGGCAACCCGGTGCACATCGTCTTCGAGGCCCTGCCCGACCTGACCTTCGAGGGCCGGCTGCTCCGAATCGACCCGGCCCTGGTGACGGTGGACGGAACGCCGGCCGTGCAGTGCTGGGCCAGCATCGACCTGAGCCAGCGCCCGGCGGTCCTGCTTTCGGGCATGGCCGTCGAGGTGGAGGTCATCTCCGCCGAGGCCCGCAACGTCCTCCTGGTGCCGCTGGAGGCGCTGCGGGAGTTGGGCGAGGGCAGGTACGCCGTCTTTGTCGTGCAACCGGACGGAGAACTGGAACTGCGTCCCGTGGAGGTGGGGCTGCACGACCTGGTCAACGCCGAGATTCGCTCCGGCCTGAGCGAGGGCGAGGTGGTCAGCCTGGGCACGGCCCAGACTTCCTCGGCCGCCACGGTCACCCCGGCGACGATGCCCTTTGTCCCGGGCGGGGGACCGTTCTTCCCGGGAGGAGGCCGGCCCTGAGATGGACGAGTACCTCATTGAAGCCATCGGCCTGAGCAAGGTGTACGGCAGCGGACCGGCCGCCGTCCACGCCCTGCGCGGCATCGACCTGCTGGTGCGGCGCGGCGAATTCGTGGCCATTATGGGGCCTTCCGGTTCCGGCAAATCCACCCTCCTGAACCTCCTGGGCTGCCTGGACCGGCCCACCGGGGGACGCTATATCCTGGATGGGGAGGACGTCAGCCGGCTCAGCCGCACCGCCCTGGCCGACGTGCGCAACCGGAAGGTCGGCTTCGTCTTCCAGTCATACCACCTGCTTCCGCGCCTGACGGCGCTACAGAACGTGATGCTTCCGCTCCTCTACAACCGCCACGAACGCCTGAGCGCCGGGGAACGCCATCGGCGGGCCGTCGCCGCGTTGGAGGCGGTGGGGCTGGGCGAACGGCTGCACCACCGGCCCAACGCCCTCTCCGGCGGGGAACAGCAGCGGGTGGCCATCGCCCGCGCCCTGGTCAACCGGCCGGCCATCCTCCTGGCCGATGAGCCGACCGGCAACCTGGATAGCCGCGCCGGGCAGGAGATTCTGGCCCTCCTGGCCGACCTGCACCGCCGGGGGGCCACCATCCTTATGGTGACCCACGACCCCGAGGCCAGCGCCCATGCCGCCCGGGTCATCCATCTGCGCGATGGCGAGATCGTCTCCGACCACCGGAACGGGCCGGGAGGAGGGGAAAGATGAGCCTGTGGCAGACCATCCGGGTGGCCCTGGAGGGCCTGGCGCTGAACAAGGTGAGGTCTTTGCTCACCACCCTGGGGGTGATCATCGGCGTGGCGGCGGTCATCATGATGCTGGGGGTGAGCGCCGGAGCCGAAGCGGCCATCGCCGACCAGATCAACGCCCTGGGGGCCAACCTGATCATGGTCACGTCGGCCTTTACCCGGGGCGGCTTCGGCCGGGATGCGCCCCGTATCCAATCCCTCACCTACGACGACATGCAGGCCATCCGCACCCAGGTCACCGGCATCAACGGGGCCACCGCCGAGCAGACGGCCATGCAGAATGTGCGCGGCGGCGACAAGACCCTGGAGAACATCCCCATCGTGGGGACGACGACCGACTTTCCCCTGGTCCACGAATACAAAGTGGCCCAGGGACGCTTCCTGAACGATACCGATGTCGAACGGGAGCGCAAGGTGGCCGTTTTGGGGTACAAGGTGGCCCAGGACCTGTTCGGGGAAAGCAACCCCGTCGGCCAGCAGGTCAAGGTTGGCTCCGTCCGTTTTACCGTGGTTGGGGTGATGGCCGAGCGCGGCATGGTAGGAAACACCGACTTTGATGCCCGGGTGTACATCCCGTTGACCGTCCTCTTCCAGAAATTCCTCCCGGCGCGCTTTGGCGGCGGCGGGGTGCGCCTGATCTATGTCTCGGCCCAGAGCCAGGAGGTCATGAACGACGTGATGGCGCAATTGACCGCCCTGCTTTCCAAACGACATGGGGTTGACCCGGCTTCCCCCGATTTCACCCTGACCACCCAGAACGCCATCATCGAGGCCCGGGCCTCGACGACCGAGGCTTTTCGCAACCTGTTGACCTGGGTGGCGGCCGTCTCGCTTCTGGTGGGGGGCATCGGCATTATGAACATCATGCTGGTCAGCGTCACCGAGCGCACCCGCGAAATCGGCCTGCGGCAGGCCCTGGGGGCCCGTCCCTGGGACGTGCAGTTGCAGTTCCTCCTGGAGGCGGTGATGCTCAGCCTGTTCGGCGGAGCGCTGGGCGTGCTGGCCGGCATCGGAGGCACCTACCTCTTCGGGGCCCTGGGAAGCATGCGCACGGTGCTCGTTCCGGCCTCCATCCCCCTGGCCTTTGGGGCGGCCGCCGCGGTGGGCGTCTTCTTCGGCTACTACCCGGCCGTCCGCGCCGCCCGGCTGGATCCCATCGAGGCGCTGCGGCATGAGTAGATTCGGAGGAACAGGATGAACGGAAAGATGCTTCGGCTGGCTCTGCTCCTGGTCTTTCTGGCCGGAATCGGGGTCGGTTGCAGCGGAGGCACGCCGACGCCGGAGGAACTGGGCGCGCTGGAGGGCTACCAGAGCGCCTACCTGGACACCTCCTATCCCGACGCCCTGCCGGCCAGCAGCCAGTTGGCCCTGGGCACTCTCCTTCTGGAAGGGACGGAGAACGCCGTCACCCCGGAGCAGGCCGCCCGGCTTTTGCCCCTCTGGCAATCGTTGCGAGGCGGGACCTTGCAGGGAAGCGCCGAAATTCGGGCCGCGCTGACGGCGATCGAGAGGGCGATGACCCCGGAGCAACTCCGGGCGATTGCGGCGATGCGCCTGACCCGGCAGCGCCTGCAGGAATGGATGGAGGCGCAGGGCCTGCGCCTGGCCCCGGGGGGAACGCCGGGGATGGGCTATTCCAGAGGCACTCCGGGCGCCTGGGGGAACCCTGGGGGGCGCGTTGGCCCGTGGGGGACACCCCCGGCCCCCGAGATGCAGACGCGGATCGCCGAGCGTCGGGCGACGATGGCGGCCGGCGGGATGCCGCAACGCGCCTTCGGCCAGGAAAACGCCGCCCTCTGGCAATTCCGGGCCCTGCTGGGGCCGCTCATCCAACTCCTGACCCGGCGGGCCGGCCCCTGATGTTCCCGGTGGCAAATTCCAGGTTCAAAATGGGCCGGTTCTGTTCCGGCGGGAGGACGGCGTGGCCGGTTTTCTGAGATGCCTTCGCCGCCTGTTCGGGCGGCCCCCGGGCCGGCCGGCCGGGGGACCGCCCGAGGCGTTGCCCGGGAGAGGAAGGAGGATTTTGCTGATCGGCCTGGGGCAGCGTTCCTGCGAGGCGCTGGTCCGCCGCCTGGAAGGCCTGGGCTTTCGGGCCATGGCGGTGGCCGGGGAGGAAGCCGGCCGGGAAGCCCTGGAACGGGCAAGTCCGTCCCTGGTGCTGGTCTGCGGGCCGGCCCCGCTCGATTTCTACCGTTTTCTGCGCCGGGCCACCCCGGCCCCCATCCTGGCCCTGAATCCCCAGGCCGGAGAGGAGCAGGTGCTGGCCGCCCTGGACAGCGGGGTGGACCAGTTTCAGGCCCGGCCGGTGAGCGAGGGCGAGGTGGTGGCCCGGATTCTGGCCCTGCTGCGCCGCGTCGATGAGGCGACGGCCGGGGCAGGTATGGTATAATGGGTTCGTCCGGAGGAAAGGACCATGGCCAGACGCATTCTGGTGGTGGACGACGACCGCGAGATCGTTCGGCTTCTCCGGGCCTACCTGGAGCAGAACGGCTTCGAGGTGCTCACCGCCTACGACGGGGAGCGGGCCCTCCACATCCTTCGCCGGGAGCGCCCCGACCTGGTGGTCTTGGACCTCATGCTCCCTGACCGGGACGGCTGGGAGGTCACCCGCATCGTGCGCAGCGACCCCAACCTGGCCGCAACGCCGATCATCATGCTCACCGCGCGGGTGGAGGACTATGACAAGATCGTGGGGCTGGAACTGGGCGCCGACGACTATGTGACCAAGCCCTTCAACCCCCGGGAGGTGGTGGCCCGGGTGCGGGCCGTCCTGCGCCGGGCACAGGGGGAGCCGGCCGCCCCCCGCCTGATTCGCGCCGGACCGGTGACCATCGACCTGGACGCCCACCAGGTCCAGGTCGATGGCCGGCCCGTCTCCCTGACCCCCAGCGAGTTCGGCCTGCTCCAGGCCCTGGCCGAACAGCCCGGCTACGCCCTCACCCGCCTGCAACTGATCGAAAAGGGGTTGGGCTACGATTACGAAGGCCTGGAGCGAACCGTGGACAGCCACATCAAAAATTTGCGCCGTAAACTGGAGGAGGCCGGCGCTTCCCCCGACCTGATCGAGACGGTGTTCGGCGTGGGCTATCGCCTGAAGGTGGAGGGATGAACCGGCTCTGGGTACGGCTGACCCTGGCCTTTGCCCTGGTCATCCTGGTGGCGGTGGGGGTGATCGCCCTGCTGGCCGGGCTGACGGCCGGCCGGGAATTCCACCGCTACCTGACCTACAGCGACATCTGGCCCAACCAGGTCCTGGTGGACGTTCTGGCCAGATACTACCGTTTCCGGGGCGACTGGCGGGGCATCGAAATTATCCTGGACCAGGAGGCCCGTCTCCCCAACCCGCGCATCGGGGCCAGGGGAGGGCGCTGGGCCGGCCTGCTACGCTTCGTCCTGGCCGACGCCCAGGGGCGGGTCATCTACGACGGCGCGGAGGGCCAGCCCGGCCGGCTGCTCAGGGCCGAGGAGCGGGCCGCGGCCCAGGAGATCGAGGTGGACGGCGCGGTGGCCGGATACCTGGTGACCGTCGTCGTGGACCGGCCGCCCTTCCTGGGACCGCTGGAGGAGATTTTCCTCTCCCGCCTGCAACGCTGGCTGATTCTGGGAGCGCTCCTGGCCGGCGTTCTGGGGTTGCTCCTGGGCGTCGTCCTCAGCCGAAGTCTGACCGCGCCGCTCCGTCGTCTGGCCGAAGCCGCCCGTGCCGTGGCGAACCGGGACTTCAGCCGGCGGGTCCAGGCCGAGGGCAGCACCGAGGTGGTCCAGGTGGCTCAGGCTTTTAACCAGATGACGGCCGCGTTGGAGGAGGCGGAGCGGCAGCGCCGCAACATGGTGGCCGACATCGCCCACGAACTGCGCACGCCGCTCAGCGTGCTTCAGGGCAACTTGCAGGCCATCCTGGACGACGTCTATCCGCTGAACAAAGAGGAAATCGCCCGCCTCTACGACGAGACCCGGCTGCTCGGCCGCCTGGTGGATGACCTGCGGGAACTGGCCCTGGCCGATGCCGGCCAGTTGCGCCTGAACCTGCAGCCCCTGAAGGTAGCCCCCGTCGTCCAGGCCACGGTGGAGAGCCTGTCCCTGGCGGCCGAGAACCAGGGGGTCGCCCTCTCCGCCGAGTTGCCGGAGGACCTTCCCCTGGTTCGAGCCGACCCGGACCGGCTGGGCCAGGTGTTGCGCAACCTGGTGGTCAATGCCCTCCAGCACACGCCGGCCGGCGGTTCGGTGGTGGTTCGGGCGGCCCCAACCGCCGGCGCCGTGGAAATCTCCGTGGCCGATACCGGGGAGGGCATCGCCCCGGAGGACCTGCCCCACGTCTTCGAGCGTTTCTGGCGGGCCGATGCCTCCCGGTCGTGGGACAAACGATGGGCCGGGGGCACGGGGTTGGGACTTTCGGTGGCCCAGAGCCTGGTGGAGGCCCAGGGGGGACGCATCTGGGCGGAAAGCGCCTTGGGGCGGGGCAGCACCTTCCGCTTCACCCTGCCGCTGGCCGGGGACGAGGCCGGCCAGGCCCCGCCGGCCGGGACGACCCGCCGTTAGGGGAAAGGGGCGACCTTCCTTTGACAAAGCCCGTCGCCGATGCTATGATGCCGGACGAAGGAGGAAGCCATGAACCAGCAACTCTTACAAGGCCTGCTGGGGGCGGTGCTCTGTCTGGCCGGCTTTTCGCTCTACTGGGGCGGACTGCGGGTGGTGGGGATGTTCCTGGGCGGGACTGTGGGCCTGCTCATCGGGCTGATCGTGGCCTATGTCGCCCATCTGGAACGTTCCTGGGCGCTCTTTGCGGCCCTGGCCGCCGCTCTGGTGGGCATGGCTGTGGGCTGGAGCATCCTGAAGACGCTCCATGCCGTCCTGGTCTTTTTGATCGGGGCCGGCCTGGGCTTTCTCTTGAACCGCCAGGTCCTGGCCCCCGGTTACAACGGCATCTGGGCCGACCCCTGGATGCCCTGGGCCATGGCCGGAGTCGGGGGCATTCTCATGAGCCTGCTCTTCCGTTACGTCATCATCCTGGTCACCGCCGCCTTCGGCTCCTACCTGATTTACCGGGCCACCTCTCTCCTCTGGGTGGGCGTCCTGGCCTTTGTCGTGGGCCTGGCCTTTCAGATCGGGCTTTTCCACCGGCTGGGGCTGAGCAAACGGGTGCGGATGGACTGGAGGTAGGGCGTGCAGCCGCTGGTGGCCATCGTCGGCCGGCCCAACGTGGGCAAATCCACCCTCTTCAACCGCATCCTGGGCCGAAAACAGGCCATCCTCTCCGAGGTGCCGGGCACAACCCGCGACCGCCTCTACGGCCAGGCCTCCTGGCGCGACCGCTCTTTCCTTCTGGTGGATACCGGCGGCCTGCTCCTGAACGATGCGGAACTGGCCTCTCTTCCCCAGGCCGAAATCGTGCGCCGCACCCGCGAACAGGCCCTGCTGGCCATTGAGGAGGCCGAGGCCATCCTCTTCGTGGTGGATGTCCTGAGCGGCCTTCTGCCGGGGGACGAGGAGATCGCCCACCTCCTGCGCCAGACGGCCAAGCCGGTCTTCCTGGTGGTGAACAAGGCCGACAACGAGGAGCGCAGGCAGGATGCGGTCGAGTTCTACCGCCTGGGCCTGGGCGACCCCTGGCCGCTCTCGGCCCTGCACGGAAGCGGGGTGGCCGACCTCCTGGATGCGCTGGTGGAGGTGCTTCCGCCGGTCGAAGGGGAGCCGGTTGAGGAAGGGGCGGTGCGCATCGCCATCGTCGGCCGGCCCAATGTGGGCAAATCGCAACTCCTGAACACCCTCCTGGGCCGGGAACGGGCCATCGTGAGCGATATCCCCGGCACCACCCGCGACGCTCTGGACACCCCGCTCACCTGGGGCGACCGACGCCTGGTGCTCATCGACACGGCCGGCATCCGCCGACGGGGGCGCATCCAGGCCGGCCTGGAGCGCTACAGCGTCCTCCGGGCGTTGCGGGCCATCGAGCGCTGCGACGTGGCTTTTCTCCTCCTGGATGCCGCCGAGGGCCTCACCGCCCAGGATGCCCACATCGCCGGCTTCATCGTCCAGGCCTACCGGGGCATCGTCATCCTGCTCAACAAATGGGACCTGGTCCCCAAGGACCCCCACACCTTCGATCACTACGTCCGCCTCATCCGGGAGGAGATGCCCTTCCTGGACTATGCTCCGGTCCTTTCCGTCTCCGCCCTGACCGGCCAGCGCGTGGACCGGGCCGTGGAGACGGCGCTCTTTGTCTACGGGGAGTGTCGCAAGCGCATCCCCACCGCCTCCCTGAACGAGTTGGTCCAGGATGCCGTGGCCGCTCATCCCCCGGCCTCGACGGTGCGTGGCCGGCGCGTGCGCATCTACTACGCCACCCAGACGGACGTGGCCCCGCCGACCTTTGTCTTTTTCGTCAACAACCCGGACTGGCTGCACTTTTCCTATCCCCGCTATCTGGAGAACCGCCTGCGCCAGGTCTATGGCTTCAGCGGGGCGCCGCTCCGGTTGCTCTTCCGTCCCCGGGAGAAGCGGCCGGCGGCCTCCGGGGAGCAGCGGTAGAGATGGAAGGCGTGCAGGCGCCCCGATCGGAGGTGGGTTGATGGCCAACCTGTGGCGTTGAGGCCGGCCCATGTTCGCTGCCCTGGGTCGTCGCTTCATCCGCGCCTTCGATACCTTCCTGCGCCGTGTGCTGGGCGTCTTTGAGTTCACCCAGGACCCCCGTTGCCTCCTGCGTCTGGGCCGGACCCGTTGCCCCTATGACCTCCGTCTCTCCGACGGCACGCTTCTCCATCGGGGCGAACCCCTCCTGGAACTGCACCTGTGGAACGAGCACCTTCCCCCGATGCCCCCGGGCGGGGCCGACGTGGCCTGGACGGTGCGTTTCCTGCAACTGTGGAAGCATTCCGTCGCCCTCCTGGCCCGATACTGGCAAAACCACCCCGAGTTTTCCCCGATTCCGGCGGTCCACGGCATCTTTGCCCTCCCCGGCGGGGAGGACCTCGCCCTCCAGAAGCGCACCCTGGAGACGATGGGCTTTGACGTGCTCCTCCCCCGCCGGACTCCCTGGCGCGTCTTTGCCTCCTTTTGGGAGAACCTCTACAACTGGGCCATCATCTGGACCTTTAACCCGGCCAGCCTGCGGGTGCGCAAACTGGTGCAGATGCGGCGCTGCCACGTGTGGATGTCCCGGCGACGGCTTCTGGAGCGGTATGCGGCTCCGACCGGGCAGGTTGCCGGCCGGCCGCAAATCGGGTACAATAAGGGTGAGGAGGCTGGCGGAGGAAGCGCATGAAACTTTCGGAAAACAAGGTGGATTCGCTCACCGGCCAGATCGTGGAGATGCTTCAGGCCCGGGACGACGTGGAGTTGCGGGCCGATGACCACCGTCTGCGCGCCCTGGTGCGCCAGGCCATGCTCGACGAACTCCTGGTGGAGGACCGGCTGGAAGAGGAGGTGCGCCGAATCCTCCAGCAGTATGAGCGCGAGATTCGTCGGGGGCGCCTGAGTTACAATACCCTCTTCAACCGCATCAAGGCCCAGTTGGTGCGCGAACGGGGGCTGGTGCTTTGAGGGTGCGGGGATGCGCCTTTCTCCGGAGAAGATCGGCCGAATCGCCGAGGTGATCGTGGATGCCCTGCTGGAGAAAGGGGCGCTGGTCCTGCGCCGCCCAGGGAAGAGCGGCCGGGCCGCACTGGTGGCGGCCATCCGCGACCTGATCTCCGCCGACCTGCGCATCGAGGAGGAGATCGATGCCGAGGTCGAGCGGGTGCTGGCCTCTTACCGCCGGCCGATCGTCGGCACCGAACGCGATGTCCTGTTCCGCAAGATCAAAGAGGAGATCGCCGGCCGGCGAGGCTATGTCCTCTAATTGCCGGTTGCCCGCCCGCACCACGCACCACGCACCACGCACCACGCATCACGCACCACGCACCACGCACCACGCATCACGCAACACGCAACACGTTTCAGGAATATTTCCGACCCTTTCCTGGAGTGTCGGATGGAGCAAAGGCAAGGCGACCTGGATCGCCTGTTGTTTCCTCTGGAAGCGCTCCTGCCGCTGGACCGCCGGCAGGCCCTGGCCCTGGGACAGGACCTGCCGGAATGGGGACAGGGGACGGTGCTCTTTGCCGATGTCAGCGGCTTCACCCCGCTGATGGAACGCCTGACCGATGCGCTGGGGCCTCAACGGGGGGCCGAGGAACTCACCCGCCTGCTCAACGGCCTTTTCGCCTCGCTGATCGAGGCCGTACACGGCCATGGCGGACAGGTCATTGCCTTCGGCGGAGATGCCCTGACCTGCTGGTTTCCCGAGGGTGTCCAGGGGGGCAGTTCGCTCCGGGGGGCGGCCTGCGCCCTGGCGCTCCTGGAGCGGGTCGAGGCTTTCCAGCGGGTGGAAAGCGCATCCGGCCCGGTTTCCCTTTCCATCCATGTGGGCCTGGCCTCCGGCCCGGTGCGCCGCCTCTGCGCGGGCCGGGCCCCTTACGGGCGGCATGAAGTGCTGGCCGGCGCCACCGTGGAGCGGATGGGCCGGGCTGCTTCCCGGGCCGGGGCCGACCAGGCGGTGTTGGACGCGGCGACGGCCGCCCGGTTGCCCCCGAACGCCTCCCGCCCCTGGGGGGAATTCGCCCTCCTCCAGCCGGGTTCTCTGCCTCCGATGCCGGCAGTTCCCTTATCCCCTACAGTTTCCCTTCCCGCCCCTATGCTCCGCCGCTGGCTGGCCGGACCGCTCTACCGCCGGCTGCGCTCCGGAGGTCGCTTTGCGGCCGAATTGCGCCGGGTCACCAGCCTCTTCATCCGCTTCGCCGGGCTGGACTATGACGGCGACCCCCAGGCCGGGAAATACCTCCAGCGCTACGTGAGCCTGGCCCAGAGGCATCTGGCGGCCTATGGGGGGTATCTGGCTGCGGTGACCTGTGGGGACAAGGGGAACCTGCTCTACGCCCTCTTTGGCGCCCCCATCGCCCACGAGGACGACCCGGAGCGGGCGTTGGGCTTTGCCTGGGAATTTCGAGAGGCCGTCCGGGACCTTCTCTTCATCCGGGAGCAGCGCCTCGGCATCAGCCTGGGGAAGGTCTATGCCGGCATCCTGGGTTCGGCGGAGCGTTGCACCTATACCGTCCTGGGGGACGAGATCAACGTCAGCGCCCGGCTGATGGAGGAGGCGGCGCCGGGGGAGATTCTGGTCAGCCGGGCGGTGGAGCGGGCGGTCAAACGCTTCCGCTTTCGGTCGCTGGGCGCGGTGCAGGTCAAGGGACATACCGAGGCCATCCCGGTCTTTGTCCCGCTTTCTCTGGAACGGGAGCGGGAGGAGGAAGAGGAGGTGCTCGTCGGCCGGGAGAAGGAGAAGGAGGGGCTGGCCGCCCTTTTGGAGCGGGTGGCCTCCGGTCGGGGACATCTCCTTCTGGTCACCGGCGAGGCCGGGGTGGGCAAATCGGCGCTGGTGCGTTTCCTTCTCCGGCAGGCCCGGGGGAGGGCCTGGCCGGCCTATGTGGGGGCCTGCCTGAGTTACGGCCAACACACCCCCTACCTGCCCTGGCGGGCGATTCTGGAACAGGCCTATGGGCTGACGCCGGAGATGGGGGCCGCGGAACGGGTGGCCCGTCTGGAGGAAGCGGTGGCCCGTCTTCCGGAGCCGCCCGACCGGCCGGGCTACTGGCCGGCCCGTTTCCCCCTGCTGGCCGAGGCGATGGGGCTGGAAGTGCCCGAAACCCCGTTGACCCGCAGCCTGGAAGGGGAACTGCGCCGCGACAACGCCTTCCTCCTCCTGGAGGCGCTGGTGCGCCACCTGGCGAGGGAAAGGCCGGCCGTGGTCGTGTTGGAGGACGCCTACTGGGCGGACGAACTTTCCCTCCTCCTGGCCGCCCACATCGGACAGGGGTTGGAGGACGTCCCCCTCCTTCTGGTGATCGTCCAGCGGCCCCTGCGCGTCGAACCGCCGGTGGTGCAGGCCTGGAAGAGACTCCCCTGGCAGACCACGCTGGCGCTGGAGCCGCTTCCGGGAGGCGATTCCCTGGAACTGGCCCGGCAGAGGTTAGGCGGCGCCGTCCTCTCTCCCCGGCTACAGGGCCTCCTCCAGGAAAAGGCCCGAGGGAATCCCTTTTTCATCGAGGAGTTACTGCGGACTCTGGGGGAATCCGGCCTGCTCCGGCGGAGCGACGGAGAGGTGGACCTGAGCGGGGATGGGGAGGCGATCGAACTTCCCGACACCGTCGAGGACCTGGTGCGGGCCCGTCTGGACCGCCTGCCGGAGAAGGAGCGCCTTACCCTCAAAGTGGCGGCGGTCATCGGACGGACCTTCCGGCGCCCGCTTTTGCAGGAGGTCCATCCGGAGCGTCCGGGGGAAACGTCCCTGGCCCGGCAGTTGAGCCGGCTGGAACAGGCGGCCTTCACCCTTTTGGAAGAGGCCGGGCCGGAGTGGCGTTACGCCTTTCCCCATCCCATCCTGCACGAGGTGACCTACGAGACCCTCCTCTTTGCCCAGCGCCGGCAGTTGCACGGGGCCGTCGGGGCGGCGCTGGAGCGCCAGTATGCCGGCAATCCCGCCCCGGTCCTGGAGGCGCTGGCCTACCACTATGCCCGCAGCGAGGAACGGGAGAAGGCGGTGCACTATCTGCAACAGGCAGCCGAGAAGGCCCGGAGGGAATATGCCAACGAGGCGGCCCTGGGCTACTACGGCCAGGCGTTGGAGCGTCTCCTGCCGGAGGAGAGGGAGAAGCGCTACGAACTCCTGGCCGGCCGGGAGCGCATCTACGACCTCTTGGGGGAGCGCCAGGCCCAGGAGAAGGACCTCCAGGAGATGGGCCGTCTGGCCGAGGCGCTGAGCGACCTTCGTCTTCGGATCGAGGTGCTGAATCGGCGGGCCCGGCGGGCGGTGGACATCGGGGAGTTTCGGCCGGCCCTCCGCTTTGCCCGGGAAGCCCGGAGGTGGGCGGAACGGGAAGGGGAACGGGCCGGCCTGGCCGAAGCCCAAAAAATCCTGGCGATCGCCCACGCCAGCCTGGGCGAATATGAAAAGGCCCGACGTCTCCTGGACCTGGCCTGCAAACTCTACCGCGCCCAGGACAACCACTTCGGCGAGGCCTCCTGTCTGAGCAATCTGGGGCTAATTTACCTGTATCAGGGGGAGGCTGAACGGGCCCTGTCCTATCTTGCCCGCTTTTTGGAACTGGCCCGTTCTCTGGGAGATCGTCCTCGGGAAACTCTGGCCTGGATCAATCTGGGGCTGGCCCAATTCTACCGGGGTGCCTACGAAGAAGCCCGGGACTGCTACCGGCAGGCCCTATCCCTTTCCCGCGAGACCGGCCACCGCGCCGGAGAGGCTCTGGCTCTGGATAACCTGGGGGCTCTGGCCATGGCCCTGGGCGACCTGGACGAGGCCACCGCCTGCCATCGGCAGGCCCTGGAGATGGCCCGGATGCTGGGAGACCGCGAAGGCGAGGCCACCAGCCTTTCCAGCCTGGGCCTGCTCGCGGCCTACCAGGGACGCCGGGAGGAGGCCCGTCTCTACCTGCAGCGTTCCCTGGAACAGTATCGGGCCATCGGCCATCGCCGGGGCGAGGCGGTGGCCCGGCACAATGCCGGGGTCGCCGAGGTCTGGGCCGGGAACGCGCCGGCGGCCGTGGAGGCGCTCCAGGAGGCCTTGGCCCTCCGGGAGGAAATCGGCGAGGCCGGCGGCGCCCTGGTCAGCCGGGCCTGGCTGAGCCTGGCCTGCCTGGAAGCCGGGGAGGTGGAGCGCGCCCGCGCCCTGCTGGCCGAAGTCGAGAGGGTTCTGCAGGACGAGGGGTATGGCGGCGACGCGCCGGAGCAGGAGGTCTGGTGGGCCCTCTTCCGGGTCCACCAGGGGTTGGGGGAGGAGGAAAAGGCCCGGGCGGCCCTGGAACGGGCCCGGCGCCTGGTGCAGGAGCAGGCCGGCCGCCTGCGAGACCCCCGCCTCCGGCGCTCGTTTCTGGAAAACGTCCCGGTCAACCGGGAGATTATGCAGGCCAGGGTGTAGGGGTTTTCGCCCCTACACCCTGGACCGCCTCTGTGAACCGTGTGGGGGCGAGGCGACCTCGCCTTGCCTACCGCATCCGTGGGCCGGCCGGAGGCAAAGGAGGCTCGCTTCTTTTCGCTGTTGGGCCGTAGGAGTGTCCCCAGAGCATGACCATCCCCACCAGCGGCCGGTCGCTTTGGGCGACGGCGGAGAAGCGGCCGTCGGGCAGGTCCGAGATCAGGAACATATGGAGGGTTTTGGCGCCCCGGGGAGGAAGGGAGAAGGAGTTGGTCAGGCCGGGCATAGTTGGCGTGTATGGCGTACCGCTCGCGTCGTAGAAGGTCATCTCAATCGTCGCTGTGGATGTCGAGGTGTTGTACAGGGCCAGGATGGCGTTCCAGGTGTAGCCCAGGGTGTCCGTGACGTTCTTGGGCGCCATAGGGAAGAAGAGGATTGGGTACGGCGCCATCGAGACATCGTAGGCGCTGTAGGGGTCGCCGGGCCCGGCCGGCATATCGATAAAGACCAGCGGAATCACCGGCGCCGTGCTCTCCAGGATGGCGCCGCCCTCGTAGCCGGAGGGCAGGTCCGCGCAGGTGAGACGCGCCAGGGTCTCCCCGGGGGCGATCACGGCGGTGGTGATGTAGCCCGTGTAGAAAATCTGGACGGTGGCCGAAATTCCCCCGGGGTTCATCAGGAACAGGGTCGTCCCGGTCCCATCGTAGGGCGAGCAGGCCAGATAGGGGACGTAAGCCGTGGTGAGGCCGCCGGCGGCGGCCTCGTAGAGCCGCGCCCCGCCGAGGGGATGGGCGTGGGAGCACAGGGCCATGACCGGCTGTTCGGCCGTCACCACACCCCCGAAGCGGCTGCCGGGAAGGTGGCCCTCGTCGGACTGGCGGAAGACCCCGTGCTCGCCCGGCCCCAATACCGCCATACGGGAGACCCCGTCCGAGTAGTTCACCGTGACCGCCGTGGAGACCTGGTTGGGATTGTAGACATCCAGGGAACTGCTCCAGCCGTTGTCGTCGTAGCAGAGTTCTGGGCAATACAGGGGGGTGGACGGAACGGCCAGGCCGTGATAGGCCACGGCCGCGCCCGGCCCCACCTGGTTGTCCACGGCGAAGAAACTGCCGCTGGCGTCGACGACGGCCTCGCCCTGGAAGCCGGGGGGCAGTGATGTGCCCTCCAGAAACCAGGAGGAGTAGGGAGGTATCGTGGAGGAAAGAGCGTGGACCGGGGTGATTCCCTGGAAAAAGTTCACCATGGCGGTGATCGTCCCCGATGTCTGGCTCTGGACCGCCAGATGGCTGTTCCATCCGTAGTAATCCTGGAAGACCGTGGGAAAGGTGAGGGGCTGGGGAGGGATGGGAGGCAGGACGGAGTAACTGCTGAAAAGGTTGATCTGGGGGACGACGGTGAGGGTATGGTGGACGACGGCCCGGCCGAAGCCCAGGCAGTTGGTGGCCGTCATCGCCACGACGTAGGTTCCGGTCTGCTCGTAGGTGTGCCAGACATAGTCCCCGGTCCCATAGGTGCCGTCGCCGAAGGACCAGGTGTAGGAAATGGGCCATGTAGCGGTGGGCGGCGAGACGAACCCGGTGAAAGCGAAGGGCTGGCCCACCGTGGGCGTGAGCGGCGACCAGGAGAAATCGGCCTCCGCGATCCGGATGCAGGCGAAGTCAAAGTTGGTGCCCCCATAGCGCAGGTGGCGGTCCCCAACGCCGGGCTGGACATTGAAGGCGCCGGCCAGGGCCACGATGGGCTGATCGGCCAGGAAGATGGCCGCCGCCCGGTCGGCCCCATCCGGCAGGGGCGGCATGGACACCTGGGCCACCTCTCCGGGCCGCAGGCCGTCCAGTTGCCCCCATACCACCGTGCCCGTGGGCACGGTGACGTAGCGCATCTGCACCGTGGTGGTCCCTTCGCCCATATTCCTGACCCAGATACGGCTATCCGTCCACCACCCCTGGTAGCCGGCCAGGAGGAGGGGCAGGGCGACGGCCGGGGTGGCCTGTTCGAAGGCAAAGGCGCGATAGGCCAGGGTGCCCCGGCTGTAGGCCCGGTTATCGGCAATCTGGACGACGGCGGCCACCGGCGCGGTCATGGAGATGACCGCCGAATCGGATGGCGGACGGGCGGCGGCCACCAGGGAGAGGGCCGTTCCGTTGCCCGTTCCATAGGCTTTCCCCACCAGGGGCAGGTAGATGAAGTAGACCGGAGGAGGTACGACGGCGACGCTTCCGTTCAGCGGAAGGGATAGAGGCTCGGTTACGCCGGAAGCGTAAAGGATTTCCCCTTCGGCCCAGGTCGTTCCGACGTTCCGCAGGGTCAGGGTGGGGGTGACCAGTCCGGGGATGGAGGGCGGCAGGTGCGGAAGGAAGAGGCGGCGGCTGCCTCCCGCAGGCGCGACGAAGGCGGAAAGCCCCCCGCACCGGAAGATCACGGTCACCTGGATGGGCAGGCTGGCACGGAGCACGGCCGAACCGGAAAATTCCCAGGGCAACCCCAGGTCCAGCAGCGGATCGATCCGGAGCAGGCCTTCGGGGGGGATATTGTACGTCCGCGTTCCTGCCGGATTTCCATTGGAGTCGAAGGCCAGCAGTTCCATAGAGACCACGCTATTGGAGTTCGGGTTGTGGACGAGGAAGACGGTGCAACGGTTGATGGGCGTATGGGCCGTAGTGCCCACCGTCTCCTCGGCCACGGCCTCCAGGATGGTGTTTCCCCCGGTGATCGGGTCCAGGTGCAAAATTTCCAGGGCCACCTGGCCGGTGGCGGAGACGGCCAGGGTGCCGCTGAAGGTAGGAGGAACGGGCAGGTCATGGCCCAGGGATGGGTAGAAACGGGCGGCCCCGGCCGGCAGCGTGTCGGTCATCACCCCGGCCACGTTCCCGCGCGGATCCAGGAAACGGGCGGTAAAGGTCTGGGGAAAAGGCTCCACGTTGAGGATTTGGAAGGCGGTGCTTACCCAGGCGCCTCGGGGGTCTCCTCCCTGAACCCCCGCAACGGTGAGGAAGAGGATAAGCACAGCCCCCAGAACGGCGAGAAACCAGCGGTAGCGCAACCTCTGTCCCATTTTCTTACCCTCCTTTCGGAAGTCCAGAATTTCCAGCACTTTCGATGACCATCTGCTTCACCTCCTTGCCCGTTGCAACATCAGGGCAGTACCATGACGCTGGAGGGCACCTGGGGCACCAGTTCCAGCGTCCCCTTGTACTCCTGCACCACCCCGTCCACCCGCACCCGGGTGCCGGGGGTGAGCAGGCGGGCCCCGTCTTTCACCCGCTCGAAGATGTTCTGCCAGAGGAGCACCAGGAGTTCGCCGGTTCCGTCGTTCACATAGACCCGCTGGCCCTGGGAAAAGGCCTCGGCCCGGCTCACCACCCCCTCGATGGTTACCCGGGTGGTCAGGTCGGCGCTGGTGATGGTGCCGATGGAACGCAGCGGCGGGGGCACGCCCGGCGAGAGGACCTTGACATCCCCGCCGTAGCCGGCCTCGATCTGCCACTCCCCTTCGTACTGCCCCACCCGGCCGTGGGCCCGCACCACCGCCCCGACCAGAAGTTTCGAGGCGTCCCAACAGTCGTCATAGACGTTCAGCCACAGGAGGAGGGTGGCCCGGCCGCTGCCGTCGTCCAGGAGGAACTTGAAGCCCTTGGAGAAGGAGGAAACCCAGATGATGGTGGCCTGGACGGTGACCTCCTGGCCGTCCAGAGAAGGAATCTGGCTCAGGGGGGTGAGGACGATTTCCGGGGTGGCGGTGGCGGCCGGGGTGTGGGTGGGGAATCGGGTGGGTCGAGGCGTGGCCGTGGGTTCCGGTGTGGGTCGGGCCGTGGGAGGGGTGGTCGCCGGAGCGGTCGCCGTGGGCGGGGCGGTCGGTGGACGGGTGGCGGTGGGAGCGCGGGTGGCGGTGGGTGGAGGAGTGGCCGTAGGGGCCGGGGTGGAGGTGGGCGGGAGGGTCCGGGTAGGCGTCGGAGGAACCGGCGGGGGCAATCCCCCACAGGCGGACAACAGGACGACCAGAAGGAGGAGCGAGGCTAGGCGGAATCGGCTGTTCATCGGGCCTCCTTTCATGCCGTCGGGCATATCACTCCAGGATGACGATTCCTTCGGCCTCCGGGATGATCTCCAGGATGTCCCGGTACACCTCGATACGGCCGGTGATGCGCAATCGGACGCCGGGGGACAGTTTCCCGGCCTGAGGAAAAGCGTCCAGCACGTTCTGCCAGAGGAGGAGGACGATCTCCCCGCTCTCATCACGCAGGGGAAAGCGCCGGCCCTGGGAGAAGGCCTCGCCCTCGCCCAGCACCCCCTCCACGGTGAGGACCTTTCCCCGATCCTCGCGGGTAATCTGGCCGATGGGGGTGAGGACAGGGGTAGGGAGCGACTGGAACCCCACCACCTCCAGGTCGCTTCCCCGGCGGGGGATGATCTCCAGCGCCCCCCGGTACTCCTGCACCTGGCCGGAGAGGCGCACCTCGGCCCCGGGGCCCAGGCCGGCCGGGGCCTCCCGAAGCACGTTCTCCCACAGGAGCAGGGTGATCGTGCCCGTGCCGTCGTCCAGGGGGTATTTGACGCCTTTGGAGAACGGCTCGGCCGGCCCCAGGACGCCGTGCAGGAGCACCACCCGGCCGGCATCGGCCGGGCTCAGGTCGCCCACCCGCACCTCCTCCGGCCCCGGGGCCGCCACCAGGATCGAGAGGTCGGCCGGCACCTCGGGGACGACCTCCAGCGTGCCCCGGTAAAGGGAGACGCTGCCCTGCACCCGTACCCGCGCCCCGACATCCAGGGTGTGGGAGTAAGGAATCTGCTGATAGAGCGAATCCCAGAGGAGCAGGGTGATCGTGCCCGTGCCGTCGTCCAGAGTGAAGTTGATGCCGCCGGAGAAGGGGTCGCCTTCCACCACCTGGCCTTCCACCTGGACCCAGCGGCCCACATCGGCGGAAGAGAGGGAGGCGATCTCCCGCCGGGGCGGGGCGGCCTCCAGGCCGGCCAGCGGGGTCAGATCGGCGGTGGAGGCGGGGACGAGTTGGACGGTGCTCTGGTAGAGGGAGACGGCGGCGACCACCTCCAGGCCCTGTCCGGGGGCCAGCGCGGGAAGAGGGCCGGTGAGTTCCTCCAGGGCGGCGCTCACGGCGACGTCCACCTTACCCGTGGCATCGCGCAGGGTGATGAGGGTCAGGCCGGTGTAGGGTTCGCGCACCTCGCGCACCAGGCCGCGCACCCGCACCCGCCGGCCGATGTCCAGGGGGGTCAGGTCGCCGATGTGGACGTCCTCCGGTTCGGGGCGGGTGATGCGGAGTTGGGCGGGGGCATTCACATAGAGGGCGGCAAAATCCTCCCGCACGCGCAGGTTCCCGGCCACGCTGACGACGTCTCCGATGGCCGGGATTTTGCCGGCGGCGATGAGTTCGCGGGCCACGTCCCGATAGGCGGCGACGCGCAGTTCGCCGGTGTCATCACTTACATAAAAGGCCAGGCCCTCGCTCTTGGGGTCGTAGTCGGGCCCGCGCACGACGCGCCCCTCGACCCGCACATAGGCCATGTTCATCATCCCGCCGACCTGGCCGATCTGCACCCGGGCGACCTCGGTCCGGGTGGCGGCCAGCCAGAGTCCCCCCAGGCCGGCCAGGGCCAGCACCAGGGCGGCAATTTTGAGCAGACGGATGGGGGTTCTGCCGCGCAGGTGGGCTCCACAGTAGGGGCAGGTCTCGTAGGGGCCGACGAAACGGCCGCAACTCGGGCATTCGCTCATGGGGCCGGGTCTCCTTGTTCAAAAGCGCATTCCGTATCTTTATTTTAGCATCGTTGGGACGATTTGTCCAGTCCCCAGCGGATCGGACCCCGCGTGGGGGAACCGTTTGACACCCCTCGATTTTGTGATAGAATATCTCTCAACCCGATATCCCTGCATAGATGCATCAGGAGGTATGCCCATGAAGGCCTTTGCCGAACTCTTCCAGACGGCCGACTGGAAGGCGGAGAAGCACGTCCCGGTGATCGAATGCCCCGACCAGGTCCAGGCGGGCGAGCCTTTTGCCATCACCCTCACCGTGGGCAAGGATATCCCCCACCCGAACACGACCGAGCACCATATCCGCTGGATTGCCCTGTATTTCCAGGGCCAGGACGACAAATTCCCCTATCAACTGGGCCAGGTCGAGTTCTGCGCCCACGGCGAGGCGGTGGCCGGGGCCAACCAGGGGCCGGCCTATACCCACCATCAGGCCACCTTCTGGGTCAAACTGGGAAAATCCGGCACGCTCTATGCCGCCAGTTACTGCAACATCCACGGCTTCTGGCAGAGCAGCCGGCCCATCGCCGTGGTCTGACCAGGCAGGTATCGTTTTGACCGGGGAGAAGGGAGGATAGCGACACCCCGCCGGGGTGGCCCACACCGTTGGTGGACCGTTTCCGGGGCCAAGGAGGGCCGTGATGAGCGAGGGCGAACTGCGCATCGGGGTTTTTGTCTGCGAATGCGGCCTGAACATCGCCGGCTCGGTGGACTGTGAGGCGGTGCGGGCCTACGCCGAGACCCTCCCCAACGTGATCGTGGCCGTGCGTAACACCTACACCTGCTCCGACCCCGGCCAGCAGGAGATTCGCCGCCAGATTCGGGAGCATAACCTCAACCGCGTCGTTGTGGCCTCCTGTTCCCCCCGTCTGCACGAACCGACCTTCCGGAAGTGCGTGTCCGAGGCGGGCCTGAACCCTTACCTCCTGACCATGGCCAATATCCGGGAGCAGTGCTCCTGGGTGCACCTCTACGACCGTCAGGCGGCCACGAAAAAGGCCCAGGACATTGTACGGGTGGCGGTGGCCCAGGCCGGCCGGCTCCATCCCCAGCAGGAGGTCCGCATTCCGGTAACCCGTGCCGCCCTGGTCATCGGCGGGGGGGTGGCCGGCATCCAGGCCGCCCTGGACCTGGCCGATGCCGGCCACCAGGTCTATCTGGTCGAACAGAAGCCTTCCATCGGCGGCATCATGGCCATGCTGGACAAGACCTACCCCACCATGGACTGTTCGATATGAATCCTCGGCCCCAAGATGATGGATGTCGGTCGACATCCGAATATCCAACTCCTCACCTACAGCGAGATCGAAGAAATCGGCGGCTATGTGGGAAACTTCCACGTCCGGGTGCGGAAAAAGGCGCGCTTCGTGGACGAGAACGAATGTACCTCCTGCGGGGAGTGCGCCAAGGTCTGCCCCGTCCTGGTCCCCGACGAATTCCAGATGGGCCTTTCCACTCGCCGGGCCATCTACAAGCCCTTCCCCCAGGCCGTCCCCTCGGCCTACCTGGTGGACATCGCCCACTGCCTGGGCAACAACCCCATCGCCTGCGGCAAGTGTGTGGACCGCTGCGACAAGCGTTGCATCGATTTTGACCAGCAGGACAGCCGGATCGAGTTCGACGTCGGGGCCGTCATCGTGGCCACGGGGATGGATGTCTACGACCCCACTCCGCTCGATGAATACGGCTACACCCGCTTCGAGGACGTCATCACCAGCCTGGAGTTCGAGCGGCTCATCTCGGCCGGCGGGCCTACCGGGGGAGAACTCATCCGCCCCAGCGACCGCCGGCATCCCCAGCGCATCGCCTTCATCCAGTGTGTGGGCTCCCGCTCCCCGGCCCGGGGCAACCCCTACTGCTCCAATATCTGCTGCATGAACACGATCAAGGACAGCCTTCTCCTCAAAGATCATGATCCGGACGTGGAGATCACCGTGTTTTACCTGGACATCCGCGCCTTTGGCAAGGGCTTTGAGGAGATGTACCGGCGCTGTCGGGAGGCCGGGGTGCGCTTCATCCGGGGGCTTCCCGGGGAGGTACGCCGGGGGGACGACGGCGTTCTACGGCTCACCGTGGAGAACACCACCGCCGGCCGGGTCGAAGTGCACGAGGTGGACCTGGTCATTCTCTCCGTAGGCGGCATCCCCCACCAGGAGAGCGAGCCGATTCGCCGTTTCCTCTCCCTCTCCCGTTCTCCCGACGGCTTCTTCCTGGAGGCCCATCCGAAACTGCGGCCGGTGGACGCGCCGACCCGGGGGGTGTTTTTTGCCGGTTGCGCGGAAAGCCCCAAGGACATCAAGGACAGCGTCACCCAGGCCGGCGCGGCCGCCGCCCGGGCCCAGATTCTCCTGAACCAGGACTATATCACCCTGGAGGCGATCACCGCCCAGGTCCACCCCGAAAAGTGCACCTCCTGCGGGCTGTGCGCCCGGGTCTGCCCGTTTTCCGCCATCGTCTGGGAGAAGAAGCAGCCGGCCCGGGTGATCGAGGCGGCCTGCGCCGGATGCGGCACCTGCGCCGCCGAGTGTCGCTTCGGGGCCATCGAGATGCGCCACTTCAGCGACGCGGCCATCCAGGCCCAGGTCGAGGCGATGCTGGCCGTGGAACGCCCCGAGGAGGTCATCGTCGCCTTTGCCTGCAACTGGTGCTCCTATGCCGGGGCCGACCTGGCCGGCACCTCCCGCCTGCAATATCCGCCCACGGCCCGCCTGGTGCGGACGATGTGCAGCGGACGGGTCGCCCCCCACTTTGTCTGGCAGGCCTTTGGGCTGGGGGCGCCCGTCGTGCTGGTCTCCGGGTGTCACTATGCCGATTGCCACTATATCCACGCCAACCGCCAGACGGTGCGTCGGGTGGATGCCCTGTGGGAGGCGCTGGAGAAGGCCGGCCTCCGTCCCGAACGGCTGCAACTGGAATGGGTCAGCGCCGCCGAGGGGCAGAAGTGGGTTCAGGTCATGACGGCCCTGGAGGAGTTGCGGGCCACGGTGACGCCGGAGGAGATCGCCCGGACCCGGGAGGTCCTGGCCGGAAGCAAGGTGCCCGTCCCCAAGGCCTGGAAGGAGGGCCGGGGGCCGGCCGCCTTCCGTTGCCTGCGTTGCGGCCATGCCTGGGAACAGGAATATGACCCCTGGCGGGACGAGCGCCTGTGCCCCTCCTGCCGCTCCAACAGCGTGCGCTGGGTGGGATAGGCCGGCGCGGGGAGGAGGAGATATGCCGCCCATCCTGGAGGTTGGCCTTGGGGAAGAAGATGAGGAACGGGAACTGGAGTTTGAACTGGACTATCTGGCCTCTTTGACGGTCCAGGAACGCTTTATGCTCCTGTTCCGACGGGCCCGTGAGATTCGGGAGATGCTCTTACGCTATGGATATCGAAAGCCTTTTGAGATCGTTGAACGCCCATGAGGTGCGCTACCGTTGGTTTCCCCCGTCCTGCTCTACGCCGACCTCCTGGCCCTGGTCTCCTCCCTGGGGGCCTTTCGCTGCGGCATCGCCGACCTCTCCGCCCTGGCCGGCCTGCCCACCCAGCCGGATGACCTGCTTTCCCCCTACGGCCGGGGGATCTCCCTGGCCGTCCGCCTGGACGATGCCGTGGTGGACGGCCTGCTGGCCTCCCACAATCCTCACCCCGGCGAACCCACGCCGGCCTATGCCCGCCTCTACGCCGAGGCCAACCGCCGCCTGGATGAGATGGCCCAGGCCGTGGCCCGTTTCCTCCGGGGGCGGGGGCAGCGGGCCGAAGCCATCCCGGCCAGCGAGACCCTCTTCGGCTACAGCGGGGCCCTCTCCCATAAGGCCGTGGCCTGCCAGGCCGGGATGGGCTGGATCGGCCGCCACCTGTTGCTCATCGTGCCGGGGGCCGGCCCCCGGGTGCGCCTGAGCACCGTGCTCACCGACGCCCTCCTCCCCGTCGGCCGCCCTCTTTCCGGCGACTGCGGCTCCTGCCGGGCCTGCATCGAGGCCTGCCCCGTCGGCGCGCTCCACCCTGTCCCCTATGAGCACCATCCCGAACGCAGCCTGGCCCTCGAGGTGGCCCGCTGCGCCGCCCGGCTGGAGGAGTTTCGCCGCTCCCTGGGGCAGCCGGTCTGCGGCCTCTGCATGGCCGTATGCCCGGCCGAAAGGGAGTTTCAATAAAGAGGGAACACCCGATTAAAAACAGCATCTTTTACCGCCGAGCACGCAGAGAACGCAGAAGAATCATAAAAACTCGGCGACCCTCAGCGGTCTCTGCGGTACAACCGGGACTTAGATCTGGGGCTTTCGTCGAATACGAAGCCCCCGTTGTGTGGCTACTGCAATGGTGCCGCTCAGATCATCCAGAGTGCAGCGGCGCAAGACCCGGTCCAACAACTCGACCAGCGGCCGGACTCCTTCCTCGTCAGGGCGTAGCAAAAGCACGCCGGCGTGCGTTCCTGGTGGGTAGAATCGGGCATCGGCAAAGCCCTTGTCCGCGGTGATCAGAAATCTCCTTTCCGATTGTATGACCTGCCACAACCGGGCATCTTCCCACCCTTGCATCCCCTGCTCGACTACTCCGGTAGCATCATAGCCGGCATCCCGAACTCTACGCAGGGCTGCCGCCGGCAAATCCTCGTCCACCTTTACCCGCAAGGCCATCCTTTATGCTCCCAGGGTCACCAAAACCTCGCCGTGCAGGGCCTCGGCGGCGTAGGCGAGGGCGGCCTGGATGTCCTCACGGGTCAACTGGGGGTATTCCCGAAGGACCTCCTCCGGCGTCATTCCATCGGCCAGGCTCCCAACGATGACGGCCACCGGGATTCGGGTGCCTTTGATACAGGGGTCCCCATGGTGGATATGGGGAGTGATCACAACACGATCTTGCCACCGTGTACGTGCCATTTGTTCCTCCTGACCTGGTCCGCCCGGCCTCACTCAGGCCTTTTTATCGGGTCGAGTTCAGTATATCAATAGCCCGCTGGTTCGTCAATGAGGCTGCCGCCGGGATACTGTGTCAATTTCGTAGGTCGGCCAAGTTTCCACTACGAGGTAGACACTACCGCCGGCCGGGTCTGCGGGGCCGGGAGGGGCGATTCGTCGGGTCGCCCCGAAAGCCGGCCCACGGGCAGGTACGGGTTTGAAGCCCGCGAAGATGGCAGGCGGCCGGCCAGAGGGGGTGGGGGAAGAGGGCCGAAAGCACGGCCAGGAGGGCTCCCAACCCGCCGTTGGCCAGGACCTGCCCCAGGTCGCGCCGCCCTCCTTTGGCCTGGAGGTCGGCCAGGGGAAGTTTGCCTTCCCTGCGCCAGCGGGTGAGGAGGCTGGAGGAGATAAAAAAGGCCACCAGGGCCAGGCCCCAGGGCCAGCCGCCCAACCCCAGGGTCAGGGTGCCCACCAGGATGGCCCCAAGCACGCCGTCGAGGGAGAGGCTGCCCAACAGGCCGGCCGGGACGGCGATGCCCAGGCTGAGGAGGATTCCGCAGGCCAGGCGCAGAAACATCACTCCCCCAGGTCCACCGGCTGCCGGAGGGGAATCGGCCAGGGCCGGCCGGAGGCCAGCCAGCGTTCCTTCCATGCCTCCGGCGGGGGCCCCAGGGCCGAATAGCGCGGATCAAAGTGCACCAGGTGCAGATGCCTCTCCATCTCCGCCAGGCGCGCCCCCAGGCTGCGGGGGTTGACCCCGTAGTAGGCGGCGATGCCCTGGCGGGTGTCGTCGTAGTGTCCCAGGAGGCAGAGGGCATAGTGCACGGTGGCGGCGTAGAGGGCCGGCTTGCGGTAGGCCGGCCGGCCGAGACGGAGGAAGTCGCGCCACAGGCGCACCGCCCGAACGATCTCCCGGGGGCTGAAGCCTTCCTGCTCCATCCCCAGCACAAAGAGCGTCTCCACGTCGTCCAGTTCGCCGCAGCCCTCCAGCGAGACCGGGGACCGGCCGGCCAGGAAGAGGACGGCCGGTTCGGCCCGTCCCTCCCGCCCGGCCAGTTCGCGGGCCTGGCTCACCGTGAGGGGCGCATCCAGCGGCGAGGGCCAGACGTCTTCCACCCGCCAGCGGCCACGGACCCGGCGCAGTTGGAGGGTCACCCGTTCCTCCGCCGTTGGCCGGAGGCCCTCCCGTTTCACCCAGCCGATCTCCACCCGACGGAGCGTCTCTTTCTCCCCCGGAACCGGCCCGCTGCGCAGCAGGGTAAACTTTCGCCCCAGGTAATCCTTGAGCAGGGTGAGCAGGGCCTGCTCCCCGTACAGGTCCAGGAGGATGTCGGCCTCGCTTCCGGGCACCACCCAGCGCCGCACGGTGGGGTCCCGGCGTTGCAGGGCGTGGACGAACTCCTGTACCGTGTTCCAGAGGGCTTCGATCTCCGATTCGACCATCCGCCTGCCTCGGAATTGTCCGGCCCGGTTGGAGGGCAGGGCGACTCCGCCCCTATACCCGGGCCTGGCGCAGCACCCGGGCCACATCGGCCAGAAGGTCCTCGGTGCGGAAGAGGCCCTTGCGCAGGAGGAGGTCCATCTGCCCGTTCAGACGGGCCTCGTCCTCCGGGGTCAACTCTTTGGCCGTGACCACGATGATCGGGATGGGCCGGGTGCGCCGGTCCTCCTTGATTCGGGCCAGGACCTCAAAGCCGTCCATTTCGGGCATCAACAGGTCCAGGATGATGAGGTCCGGCGGGTTTTCCTGGATGGCCTGGAGGCCTTCCCGGCCGGTGAGGGCGGAGCGGACCTGGTAGCCGCCCTCCTTTTCCAGGAGGCGGGACATCCACTCCACCGTCTCGGCGTCGTCGTCGATGAGCACGATGCGGCCGGCCGGCCGGCCCAGGCGCTCCAGGGCAGCAAGGAGCGCCTCCCGGCTGACCGGCTTGGTCAGGTAGTCGGCGGCCCCCAGGCTGAAGCCGATGTCCTGGTCCTGGACCACCGAGCAGATGACGACCGGGATGTCCCGGGTGGCCGGGTCTTCCTTGAGCGCCCGCAACACGGTCCAGCCGTCCTCGCCGGGGAGGATGATATCCAGGGTGATGGCGTAGGGATGTTCCTCCCAGGCCAGGCGCAAGGCCTCGACGGCGTCGGTGGCCCCGAGCACCTGGTAGCCCTGTTCCTCCAGGTAGCGGCGGAAGAGGGAGATGACGTCGGGGTCGTCGTCCACCACCAGCACGGTGCGGCCGGCCGGGACGGCCGCCGGCCCCTCGCCAGCCCCGGCGGGGGCCGGGCAGGGGGCGCCCATCACCGGCAGGGTGAAGGAGAAGGTCGAGCCCTGGCCGGGTTCGCTCTCCACCCAGATTCTCCCGCCGTGCATCTCCACAAAGCGCCGGCTGATGGCCAACCCCAGGCCGGTGCCGGCGGCGCGACGTTCGATCGCCTTTCCCACCTGCCGGAACGGTTCAAAGACCTTGGGCAGGTCCTGGGGGGCGATGCCGATGCCGGTATCGCGGACGCTGACCACAATTTCCCCGGCCTGTTGCCCGGCCGTCACCGTGATCGAACCCCGATCGGTGTATTTGATGGCGTTGCTGACCAGGTTCAGGATGATCTGGCGCACCCGGGTGACGTCGGCATAGACCGGCGGCAGGTCGGGAGGAATCTGGGCCCGCAGCTCCAGCGGTTTGCCCTCCACCAGCGGTCGGCAGGTGTCGAGCACCCCGCGCACCACCGGGAAGAGGTCCACCGGTTCCTTCAGGAGTTCCATATGGCCGGATTCGATTTTGGAAAGGTCCAGGATGTCGTTGATGAGTTGCAGGAGGTGGACGCCGCTGTTATGGATGGCGGTGAGGTCGGTGCGTTGCAGGTCGGTGAGGGGACCGTCGATGCCGTTCAAGATCACCCGGGAGAAGCCGATGATGGAGTTGAGCGGGGTGCGGAGTTCATGGCTCATGTTGGCCAGAAACTCGCTCTTCAGGCGGTCGGCCTCGGTGGCCCGCCGGAGGGCCACCTCCAGTTGTTCGGAGCGCTCCTGGAGTTCCCGGGTCCGCCGGGCGACCATCTCCTCCAGGGAACGGCTGTAGCGGGCCAGTTCCTCCTGGGCCTGCTGGATACGCCGGTGGGCCTCCTCCAGGGAGAGGAGGCGCTGGCGCAGTTCGCTATAGAGCCGGACGTTCTCGATGGCCTGGCTGGCCTGGTGGGCGAAGATTTCCAGGGTATAGAGCGATTCGGCCTGGGGGCGGAGGCCGTCGGCCGGGTCGTCCACCGAGATCACCCCGATCAGTTCGCCGCCCCGGCCCAGGAGCGGCACCAGGAGGATGTCATCGGGGTGCCAGGCCTCGGGGCCGGTCCGGCGTGGGCGCAGAAGGGGCCGGTAGCCGTGGGGGGGCAGGGGGAGGCCGCTGTCGTGGCGTACCAGGTAGCAGCGTCCGAGGCGGAAGCGGTCTTCAAAGTAGCGCAGGATTTCCTCCTCGGGGACGTGTTGCTCCTTTAGCCGGGCGAAGTCTTCGGCCGGCAGGCCGGCCGAGGCTCGCCGGATGAAGACCCGCCGTTCCCGGTCGTAGAGGCTCAGGAGGACGGCGTTAAAGCCCAGGCTTTCGCGCACCGCCTGGGCGATGCGCGAAAGGAGGAGGTCCAGGTCCAGGTCGGTACGCAGCGTTTCGCTGACCTGGAGAATCTGGGCCAGTTGATCGGCCCGCTGGCGGAGGAGGCGGTTCAGGCGCTGTCCCTGCACATAGCGGTGGATGGCGTAACTGGCGAGCAGGACGGGGATGAAGGAAAGGGCCACCCCGGCCAGGCCGTAGGTGGGGTAGGTCAGAATCATGAGGAGCCCCAGCGGGGTGGCCAGGAGGTGGATGGCCGTTTCGGTGGTCAGGGTGGTGATAAAGCGCTCGCGGCTGTAGTATCCGCTCAGGCGGTTATAGACCTGGTCCACCAGGATGGCGTTGACAGCCTTGAAGACCAGGAGGGCAAGGAGGTAGGCCCCCAGGGCGGGCCAGAGGGAGGCAGCGGGTGAGGGGAGGAGGGCATGGTAGACCTCGCCGGCCAGGGTGTAGCCGATGAGCCTTTGGGCCAGGCTGAAGGGGATGACCTGGGGAGGGAAAGGGTACTTCCGGCGGGCGATACGGACCAGCCGCTGGAGGAGGGCGGCCAGGGTCCCGATGACGGCGCCGGCCAGAGGGGTGAAGAGGACGGCGGCCGGCACGGCCACCACCATGCCGTAGACGATCCAGGCCCCGTTGGGCAGTTCCAGGGTCAGGAATTCGGCTGCCAGGCCCAGGGCCAGGAAGAGGGCAAAGGTCCAGAAATCCGGGTAGCGCAGCGTGGGCCACCGGAGGGCCAGGATCAGCAAAGCGAGGGCGATGATCAGGCCCATGTAGAGCCATCGAAAGCGTTCTTTTGCCGCCATCGCCATCCCCCGGGCCGGCCCGGCCCGACGCCGCTCCGCTTCGCGGAAAGTTGCCTCTGGGTCTATTCTACCACAGGCGGGGGCGGACTTCAACCCAGGCGCTCTTTGAGGGTTCGGGCCAGGGACGGGCCGATGCCGGGGACGGCGGCCAGTTCCTCCTCCGAAGCGGCGCGGATGGCGGCCAGGCTGCCGAACTTTTTCAGGAGGGCGGCCCGCCGGCGTGGGCCGATGCCGGGGACCTCCTCCAGGGCGGAATGGAGGCCCCGTTTCTGCCGTTCATGGCGGTGGTAGGTGAGGGCGAAACGGTGGGCTTCGTCCCGCAGGCGTTGAAGGAGGTAGAGGGCCACCGAGTTGCGCGGGAGGATGAGCGGCTCCGGCCGGCCGGGCCGGTAGATGGCCTCCTCCCCTTTGGCCAGACCGAGGAGGGGAATCCCCAGGCCGGCCTCGCGCAGAACCTGGTGGGCGGCTCCCACCTGCCCGGCCCCTCCGTCCACCAAAACCAGGTCGGGGAGTTCTCCCCAGCCTTCCCCTTCCTTCCCCTCGGCCCCGGCCCGCCGGAACCGCCGGCGCAACACCTCGGCGAGCATGGCCGGGTCATCCTGCCCTTCGACGGTGCGGATGCGGAAACGGCGGTAGTCGCTTCGCCGGGGCGCTCCGTCCACAAAGACCACCATGCTCCCCACCGCCGCCTGCCCCTGCAGGGTGGAGATGTCATAGCCCTCGATGCGTCGGGGCAGGGTCGGAAGTCCCAGCGCCTCGCGCAGTTCGGCCAGCGCCCCGGCCTGCCGTTGCCGCTCGCTCAGCCACTTCAGACGCATCTGCTCCAGCGTCTCGGCGGCGTTGCGGGCCACCATCTCCACCAGCCGCCGTTTCTCCCCCCGCCGGGGGACCTGGATGTGGACCGGGCCTCCCCGCTTCTGTTCCAGCCAGGCTTCGATCACCTGCCGGTCGGAAACTTCGTGCTGGAGGAGCAGGACAGGGGGGATTTGGGCGGCGCGCCCGTAAAACTGGGCCACGAAGGCGGCCATCACCCCCCTGGGGTCCTCCTCCTCGGTGCCCTGGAGGAGGAACGGTTCGTTGCCGATCAGCCGGCCGCGCCGGATGAAAAAGACCTGGACGCAGGTTTCGCCCTCGTCGCGGGCGAAAGCGATGACGTCCTCATCCTCCATCCGGGGGGAGACGACCTTCTGATGTTCCAGCACCCGCTCCAGGTCCTGCAACTGGTCGCGCAGGGCCGCCGCCCGCTCAAAGTGTAACTCGGCGGCGGCCTTTTCCATCTCCCGGCGCACCATACGGAGAATCTGGTCGCCCCGTCCCTCCAGGAAGAGGAGGACCTGCTGGATGGCCCGGGCGTATTCCTGGGGGTCGGCATAGCCCACGCAGGGGGCCAGGCAACGGCCGATGTGGTAATCCAGGCAGGGCCGCCTGCGCCGGCCGTCGATCTTTTCATCGCAACCCCGGTAGGGGAAAAGTTTTTTCAGCAGGCGCAGGGTGCGGTCCACCGAGCCGGCGCTGGAAAAGGGGCCGAAGTAGCGGGCGCCGTCGTTTTCCAGCCGGCGGGTCTTCAGGACGCGCGGCCATTCCTCGTTGGTGGTCACCTTGATGAAGGGGTAGCCCTTGTCGTCGCGCAGGCGGATGTTGTAGCGGGGGCGGTGCTCCTTGATGAGGTTATTTTCCAGAATCAGGGCTTCCAGTTCGCCGTCGGTGAGGAGGATTTCAAAGTCGGCGATGCGGCTGACCAGTTCGCGGGTCTTGGGGGCCAGGCTGGCCGGAGAGCCGAAGTAGGAACGCACCCGTTCGCGCAGGTTGACCGATTTGCCGACGTAGAGGACCTGCCCGGCGGCGTCCCGAAAGAGGTAGACGCCGGGATGCTCGGGCAAAGCGTGCAGGCGTTCCTCGAGTTCCTCTGGCGCAGCCATCTTCGATGCCCCCTGGCGCCGGGCGATTCTATTATACCACAGGCGGTCGGCCTGACCTCACCCCTCCCCCCTGCCTCCCTCCCCTCTCCCAAAGGGAGAGGGGGTTTAGCGGGGAAAAGTCCCCGGCCGGCGGAGGATGGCGTCGCTTATGCGCACCGCCCGCACCGCCTCCCGGACGTCGTGCACGCGCACGATGTCGGCCCCGCCGGCCACGCCCAGGGCCAGGGTGGCCAGCGTCCCCTCCAGCCGCTCCTGGGGAGGGAGGTTCAGGGTCAGCCCGATGAACGACTTGCGCGAGGTGCCCAGGAGGATCGGCCGGCCCAGGCTGCGCACCTCGCTCAGCCGCCGCATCACCTCCAGGTTCTGCTCCGGGGTCTTGCCGAAGCCGATGCCGGGGTCCACGATGATGTGCTCCCAGGGGATGCCCTGCTCCAGGGCGAAGGCGATGCTCTCCTCCAATTCGGCGCAGATTTCCCCCAGGAGGTCGCGGTACTCCACCTGCCGGTAGTGGCCGCCCAGGTCCCCCACGGTGGCCGGGGCACGGCGGTTGTGCATGAGGACGATGGGGGCGCCGGAATCGCGCACCACGGCGGCCAGTTCCTCGTTCCAGCCCTCGCCGGCCGGGTTCCTCAGCCCCCAGACATCGTTGACCAGATGGGCCCCGGCCCGCAACGCCTCCCGGGCCACCTCCGCCTTGCAGGTATCCACCGAGATGGGCAGGTTCACCTCGCGCGCCAGGCGCTCGATGGCCGGCACCACCCGCTCCATCTCCTCCTCGGCCGAAACCCGGGTTGCCCCCGGCCGGGTGGATTCCCCGCCGACATCCAGGAGGTCGGCCCCTTCCTCGGCCATGCGACGGGCCAGGGCCAGGGCGGCTTCCACGGGGGAAGCCTGCCCCCACAGCCCGTCGCCGGAGAAGGAGTCGGGGGTCAGGTTGAGGATGCCCATCACGTAGGTGCGTTCGCCCCAGCGGAAGGTGCGGCCGGCCAGGGCCATCTCCCCCAGCGTCTCCCCGGCGTAGCGCCGGAGCGTCTCCTCCAACGCCTCGGCCAGCGGCCCCAGGCCGAGCGAGCGCGGCTGGGCGCGCAGTTTGGCGATGAGCCGGCGAAAGTGGCGCAGCGTCCCCATGAGGAGGACGTCGCTGGTGGCCCCTTCCTGGGCCAGATAGGAGTGCCAGTTGACCGCCGCCTCGCCCCCCTTGGCCAGCATCTCCTGCTTGACGATGTTGGCCTGGGCCGCCGGAAGGCCCGAGACCTTGAGCACCCGGAACACGCCTTTGGGCACCATAATGGCCGTGCCCGGCTTCGAGACGCCGATGCGTTCCATCTCCCGACGGAGGTCTTCGGGAGTGGTCAGACAGAGCACCCGGGGAGAAGCCTTGGGCATAATTTTCCTCCTTGATACCGGCGAACATCATAGGGCAACGTCCAGTAGAAGCGCCTGTTCGGCGGCATGTCGGGTCTATCTACCCGCGACGATGAACTGCACCGTTTCACCGCCAATTTCCAGCCTGTTCCCATGCACGTTCAGAGTTTGAACCCGATCGCTCCCGTCGCTGACCTGAAGTCTGTCGTCTTTATCGTCCCAATTATACCACAAATCGGGCATGGATTCGAAATCTATGCAGGAGGTCCCCGTGGGTGATCTGTGTCCGAACCTCCTTTCCCGATTGCTTTCCCGGCCGGGGTGTAGTAGAATGCAGCCAGTGTGTGGAGTCGGGCAGTGGGCGATATGGAACGCGCGAAGGAAAAAAGCCGGGGAATGTTGTCGGGGCTGTGGGATTGGATGGACCGACACAGCCGATACCTGTTGACCTTCCTTCTCCTGGGCTATTTTCTCCTCTTTTCCGCCGCCTCGATCTTCAAACTGGAGGCGCTCCGCCAGGGCTTCGACCTGGCCGGCAACGAGCAGACGCTCTGGAACACGATGCACGGCCGGCTTTTTCAGACCTCCGTCTTCTTCCCCACGATGCGCTATGACTTTGATGACGGGCCGGTGCTGCTGCAATTGCCCCTGGCCGGCCTGTACGCCCTCTACCCTTCCCCCTATACCCTCCTGATCCTGCAGACGGCGGTCATCGCCCTGGGGGCGCTTCCCCTCTACGGCCTGGCCAGGGACCTCTGGGGACGGCCAGGGGCCGGGCTGGTGGCCGCCGCTCTTTATCTCCTTCACCCCACCGTCCAGCACATCAACCTCTACGAATTCCAGTACCGCTCCTTCACCATGACCTTTGCCCTCTATGCCTTTTACTTCTTCGAACGGCGCAAATATGCCTGGTGGGTCCTTTTTCTCCTCCTGGGCATGGCCACCAAAACCGAATCGGCCCTCCTGGCCGTCAGTTTCGGCCTCTACGCCCTGCTGCGAAGACGGCCCTGGGGATATGTGTGGCCTCCCATCGTGGTCGGCGGGCTCTGGTTCTATCTGGCTCTCTTCGTCGTGGCCCCGCACTTTACCCTGGGAGGGAGTTCATTCGTGGCCGGCATCTACAGTTACGGCTATCTGGGCGACTCCTTCGGGGAAATCCTCCATACCCTCGTCACCCGGCCGCTTTTCGTCCTCTCCCAACTTTTCTGGCCGGAAAAAGTCCAGTTTCTGGGGCAGATGCTTTTTCTCTGCGCCTTTCTGCCCCTCCTCAGCCCCCGGGAACTCCTCCTTCCGGCGCCGATCTTTTTTCTGAACCTCCTCTCGCCCAACCCGGTTCAGTTCAGCCTGTATTACCAGTACCAGGGGTTGACCGTGCCCTTCCTCCTGATCGCCATGCTCTATGGGCTACACCGCCTGCAACGCCTCCTGGCCGGCAGGGGGGAGAACCTCCGGCCAGGAGAGGACCGGAGGCCAGGGGTGCTCCAGACCTCCCTCCTTCTTCTGCTGCTCTTTGGGCTGGCCAACTGTCTTTTCTGGAACAACGCCCTCTGGAGCACATGGCGGAGGCAGGATACTCCTCAGCGCATTGCCGATGCCCGCGTCGTCGTGGCCCGGGTGCCGGCCGACGCACCGCTGGCGGCGAGCAATTTTCTGGCCCCCTTTGTAGCCCGACGGGAAGGGCTGTACTTTTTCCCGGGAAACCGCTCCTACCCGTTCCGAATCTGCCGGGGACCCTCGGGGGACCCTTCCTGTCCGGAGGAGTACTTTGTTCCGGCCGATTACCTCCTGACCGATACCTCGGAGACGCTCCCCGAGGCCGGCCGGGAGATGCTCCGGCGCTTTCTGGCCGAAGGGAGTTGGGAGGTCGTGGTCCGGCAGGGGGATTTCATACTCCTTCGACGGGTGGAAAACCGTTGGGAAACGGTCCTGCAACCGGAGGGGTTCGTCCTCCTGCGGCCGGCGAAATGAGGTGATGTCCCTGTACCGCAATGGACCGCCAATGACGACGGATGAAAAAGCACCGGAATCCCTTTCCCGGCAGGTCGCCGGAGCCATGTTCTGGAACGTGGCCCTTTTCCCCTTGAAGTTCGCCGTGGGGCTGGTGGCCGGCATCGTCGTCCCCAACCTCCTGGGGCTGGAACGTTACGGCCTCTACATCCTTATCACCTCGGTCGCCTCCACCATCGGCAGTTATGCCGATTTGGGCATGGAGCGGGCCCTGCCCCGGTATATCCCCGAGGTGGCCCATCGCTTCGGAGCCGGAGGGTTGCGGCGCTTCCTGCGGGAGGTTCTGGGGGTCAAACTGGGCCTGATTCTGCTCCTCATCCTCCTGCTCAACCTGTTCAGCGGGCCGCTCCTGGGATATATGCAGGCCGGCGAGGCGGAAAAAGGCGCTGCCGTCCGGGTTCGCCTGGAGCAGACAGGCGATCCCCGGGAACGGGTGCGGCTGGAGGAAGAGTTGGAGGCCCACGAGGCCCTGGTTCGCCGACTGGAAGAAGAAGGCCGGCTCTACCTCCTGGCGATCAGCGCCCTCCTGGCCTGTGGGGCCGCCTTCGATGTCTTTACCCGCCTGCTCATCTCCTACTTCCGGCAGCGGGCCAGCAACGTGATCGATCTGGTCGTGGCCGTCCTGCAGCCGTTGCTCATCGTCGTGCTGGTGCTGGTGGGTTGGGATGTCCGGGGCATCCTGGTGGCGCTGGTGACGACGGCGCTCGTGGGGGTGGCCATGGCCTGGAGGCAGGTGCGCCGGGCCCTGGCCGGCCTGTCGGAACGGGCCGGAGAGTTCTACCGACGCTGGCAACAGGTCTGGCCCCGTTTCCTGGCCTTCTCCGGCATCTCCTACATCATCAACCTGAGCACCTGGCTGTACGACTTGGCCTTCCTGAGCCTCTTCACCGCCGCCTACCTGAGCACCCGCGACGTGGCTTCCCTGGGCGTGGCCAGCAAGTTCGTGGGGCTGTTCCTGGGGTACCTCATGGTCCCCCTGAGCGGCATCCAGGTGCCGCTCTTTTCCCATCTCTATGCCCGCAAGGGACCGGCCGAACTCCAGGAGGCCTTTTCCATCCTTACCCAGTTTCTCCTGCTCCTCCTCCTGCCCACCGGCTGTGGGCTGGCCCTCCTTTCCTCTTCCCTGATCGCCCTCCTCTACCCTGGATTTCCGCCGGAGACGGCCGCGCTGGTGCTCGTCTTTATCGCGGCCATGTTCCTGGAGACGATCATCGGCACGCCCCAGAATATCCTCCAGGTCTATGAGCGCTACGGGATGATCGTTCTGGCCCGCCTTTCGGCCCTGGTGATTCTCCCCCTCCTGATCCTCCTGGTGCCGCGCTATGGATTGTTGGGGGCGGCGGTGGCGGCCGGGGTGGCCCGGCTGCTGCCGCGGGCGATCACCTTCATCTACGGGTTGCGCTTCTTTTCCCTGCGCTTTCCCTGGCGTTTTGCCGGCCGGGTGGTGGCCGGCTCGGCCGTCATGGGGGGCCTCCTCTATCCCCTGGTCCGCTGGTGGAACATCGCCCAGGTGCCCCCCTCCTGGGCCGGTCGAGGGCTGGTCCTGGGAAAAGATGGGGCCATCGCCCTGGCCGGCCTGGTGATCTTCTGGGCCGTTTTCAAGGCCCTGGGAGGGCTGGAGCCGGAGGGAAAGAGGCGTCTGGCCGAAATGCGCTTTCCGTTCCAGAAGTTCCTGCTGAAATTGCTCTGACCGGCCGGGGAAAGGCTTTTCGGCTGGGGGCCGGCCGGGCCCGGTTTGCGCAGGAAAGGGGAGTGTAGTACAATGCGGCCGCCGGAAGGTCCGTCCGCAGACGGATGAGCCGGCAGCAATCTCGCCGGGAGGTTCGATGAAATCTGCCTTCGCTGCCCTTTCACGTGCCAGCGGCCGGCAATGGGCCGGCCTGCCGACGCTTTTCTGGCTTCTCCTGGGCCTGGGGCTTTGCCTGCGCCTGGCCATGGCCTTCCTTCCCCTGGAGCAGCTCCTCATCCTCCTGGAAGACGACGCCTGGATGGTTGCCGCCATCGCCCGCAACCTGGCCCTGGGACACGGCATCACGGCCGACGGCCTCCATCCGACCAACGGCTTCCACCCGCTCTATCCGCTCACCCTTGGAGCCGTCCCCTACCTGCTTGCCCCCCAGTCCCTGGACGGCGGCCTGCGCGCCAGTTTGATCTTCTGCGCCCTCCTGAGCGCGGCGGCAACCTTTCCCCTCTTTTCCCTGACCCGGCGCTTCGCCGGAGAAGGGGGCGCGCTCCTGGCCGTGGCCCTCTACGCCCTCAATCCCTACTTCGCCCGGACGACGGTGAACGCCATGGAGACCGCCCTGGGCCTCCTCCTGCTGCTCCTCTCGGCCGAGTTCTTCTTCCGCTTTGAACGCCGCCGTTGGCCGGCCGCGCTGGGAGCCGGCCTCCTGGCCGGGTTGAGCGGCCTGGCCCGCCTGGACAACTGGATTCTCTCCGCCCTCCTCGGGCTGGCCCTGCTCGGGGAAGTCCTCCGCCGAAAGGCCCCCCTCGCTGCACTGCTGGCTTACGGCGGCGGGGTCGCCCTGCCGGCCCTGCCCTATTTTCTCTGGAATGCGCTGGCCTTTGGCTCCCTTTTCCCCAGCAGCGGACGGGCCCTGGCCTATATGCACTCTTATGCCGATGGTTTTTCCTTAACGAATATCCTGCACTTTGTCTACCTGAATCCGGCCCTCTACCTGGGCTTTTTGCCGCACGGTCTTCTGGCCCTGGGGATCGGGCTGGCGATGCTGGCCGCTTACCTGGGAGGACTTCCCCGGACGACGTGGCCATCGCTCCTGCCCGTGGCCGGCTACGCCCTGCTCCTGCTGGGCTATTACGCCTATGTCCAGCAAAACTCGAACCCGCGTTACTTCGTCGGGCCGGCCGCCTTCTTCTGCCTCCTGCTCGGCGCGCTCTACGGGCGTCTGTCCCCTCACCTGCGCCCGGCCGGCCGCCTGATCGTGCCCCTGCTGATCCTGGCGCCGGCCCTCGGGCTGAACACCTTGGAGGTGGTGGACACCTACGCCCGAAGCGCCTCCATGCCCCAACTGACCCAGCCGGCCATCTACCAGGCCGCCATCTGGCTGCGCGAACATCCGGACGTTGTGCCCACCTCCTCCCTCCTGGCCGCCAAGAACTCCGGCCTTTTGCAGTATTACTCCGACCACGTGGTCCTGAACATCGACGGCAAACTGAACGCCGAAATCGTCCCGGTGTTGGAGAGGCGGGAACTCTATACCTACCTGTGCGCCAAAGGCGTGGAATACCTGGTGGACCGCCAGGAAGCCATCGCCGGCCACCTGGCCCTTTACAGCCGCGAGTTCGGCGACTGGCCGGCCCATCGAGAGGTCACCCTGCTGGAACGCGCGCGCCTCTATCTGCAACTCTTCCTCAGCCGCCTGGGGTTGGGAGACGCCCCGGTTCTGGACGATCCCTCCGGCTTTCGTCCGGCGCGCCCCTTTGCGGAGGCGGTGGAAGTGGTCCAGACTTTCCCCCGGCCCAATACGGCGGAGGACCCGGTGCGCATCTTTCGCCTGCGTTGTCCCCCTCCGCAGTTGCCCCCTCCTTCCACCGTGGCCGCCGGGATCGTGGAAAGCGAGAGATGACCATGGCCCATTATCTGGTGACCGGCGGAGCCGGCTTCATCGGTTCCCATACGGTAGACCGGCTGCTCGCCCTCGGACACCGGGTCCGCGTCCTGGACAACCTCTCCACCGGGCACCGGGAGAACCTGGCCCATTGCCTGGAGCGGATCGAATGGCTGGAGGGCGACCTCCGCTCCCTGGAGACGGTGCGCCAGGCTGTGGAGGGCGTGGAGTTTGTCCTGCACCTGGGGGCCCTGCCCTCCGTTCCCCGCTCGATCCGCAACCCCCTGGATACCCATACCGTCAACACGACCGGCACGCTGCATGTGCTCCTGGCCGCCCGTGACGCCGGCGTCCGCCGGGTGGTGGTGGCTTCCTCTTCCTCGGTCTACGGCGATAACCCCACCATGCCCCGGCGGGAAGACCTGCCCCCACAGCCGCTCTCCCCCTATGCCGCCGGCAAACTGCTCACCGAGCATTATGCCCGCATCTTCTATCGCCTCTATGGGCTGGAGACGGTCGTCCTGCGCTACTTTAACGTTTTCGGCCCCCGCCAGGACCCCTTTTCGCCCTACTCCGGCGTGATCTCCCGCTTCATCACCGCCGCCCTGCGCGGAGAGTCCTATACCATTTACGGCGATGGACAACAGACCCGCGACCTGACCTTTGTGGAGAATGCTGTGGCCGCCACGGTGGCCGCCAGCACGGCCCCGGAGGCGGCCGGCGAGGTGATCAACGTGGCCTGCGGCCGGCAGACGAGCATCGCCGAACTGGCGGCGATCATCGACCGGCTTGTCGGCCGGCAGACGCCGGTCGTCTACCTGCCGCCCCGTCAGGGCGACGTGCGCCACTCCCTGGCCGATATCTCCAAAGCCCGCCGTCTCCTGGGCTATGAGCCGGCCGTAGATGTGGAGGAAGGACTGCGCCGTACCGTGGAGTGGTATCGGGAGCAGGGGCCATGAAGGTGCTCTTTTTCACTACGGCCTGCGAACCGCAGATGGAAGTCCAGCGCGTCCACCAGGAGTTTCTCCAGGCCATCCAGGCGCGGGGCGGCGAGGTCTCCATCCTGACCACGGTGGGAGGGGAAAGCCGGGGCGAGCCCTACCGCTGGGAAGAAGTCGAGGGCATCCCGATCTGCCGTTTCGCCCTGCGCAGCGGGCTGGCCGACGAGGCCCGGAACCGGCTCTCGCGGGCCCTCTTTCACTACGACGGCTTCCTCACCATCCTGCGTCGTTACCGGGACTATTTCCGCCTCTGGCCGGCCCCCGACCTGGTCCATGTCGAATCGGCCTATCCTTTGGGGGCGGTGACGGCCCTGGCCCGGCGGAGCGTTCCCATCCCCTACGTGATCACCGTGCGCGGGGCCGACCTCTTCAATGAGCCGGCCGCCCGCTTCGGCTACGCCCGCTACCCGCTGGTGCGCCGCCTCCTGCGCCTGGCCTTTCGCCACGCCGCCGCCATCCGGGCCACCAGCCGGCAGACCCACGAACTGGTCTGCTCCTACGGTGCTCCACCGGAACGGGTCTTCCTGATTCCCCGCAACATCCGCAACGACTGTTTCCCCCAGGACCTCCCGGCCTTCCGCGCCGCGGCCCGGGCCGAGGTCCTGGAGCGCCACGGCCTGCCGGCAGGGGGGCGTCTGGTGGTGGCCGCCGGCCGGCTGCTCCCGATCAAAGGCTTTGACCTCCTTCTGCAAGCCCTTCCTTCCGTCCTCTCCGCCGTCCCGGAGACCTGGCTGCTCCTCTGTGGAGGGAGTCGCCCTGACCCTGTGGTCGGCGATTACCGGGCCTACCTGGAGCGGCTGGCCGGGGAATATGGGGTACGGGAACGGGTTATCTTCACCGGGGAAGTCCCGGCCGGCCTCTTCACCCGCTACCTGGCCGCCGCCGACCTGGTGGTCGTTTCCTCCATCCGCGAGGGCAGCAACAAGGTGCTCCTGGAGGCGGCGGCGCTGGGGACCCCCTTTGTCGCCACCGAGACGAGCGGCACGAGCGACTTTTTCCGCAACCCCCCCGGTGGGGTGGAGGTGCCGCCGGGCGACGTTCCGGCGTTGAGCGCGGCGATGGTCGACCTCCTGCGCAACGAGGGACGCCGCCGCCTCCTGGGAGAGCAGGCGGCCCGTTCCAGCCGGCGCTTCCACTCGGAGCAGGTGGCCGAGGAGATGTGGCGGCTCTACAGGCGGGTTCTGACCCAGGGAAAACGGGAAGGCGCGGATTTTTGACAGGCGACCGGAGATGCGGTAAAATGAAATCTGTATGGAGATACCCATAAGGAGGAAACCCCATGAAAAAGGTCTTGCTTTTCCTCTTGCTCGGGGCGGGGATGGCCGGGCTTCTTTCCTGCACTCTCTCCCAGGCCGGTCAGGCGACGGTTCCAACGCCCGGTCCGACGACGATTCCTCTGGCCCCGGTCCTGGCCCCTCCACCCGGAGAAGTCGTCTTGCAGGACGACTTCTCCGCTCCCCTGGGCACTGTCTGGGCCCTTCTGGATGTTGAGGAAACTCCAGGGCAAAAAGCCGTCTGGTACACGGAGGACGGCATCCTCGTTCAGGGCGGGACCAACCTGGGAAATTCAGTAGAGCCGGCCTACCTGATGGTTCAGGGCGGCGCGGATTGGACCGATTATACCGTCCAGGTCAACATCTATGTGGATACCAACGACGAGGTCGGCCTGATCTTTCGGACCAACCCGGCCGGCTTTTACCGTTTCCGCCTGCGTTCGGAAGCGTTTCAGGCTCCCTACACGGCCGGCCTGGACCGCTACCAGGAAGGCCGTTACGAGGTTCTCTGGCATACCTCCGGAATCGGCTTCCCCATCCGTCGCTGGTTTACCCTGCGCCTGGAGGTTCGGGGAGACACCTTCACCGTTTCCCTGGATGGCAGAGCGGTGGCCACCGTTCAGGACGCTGCCTTTCCTCAGGGAGGCATCGGCTTCTACGCATGGGCTGAGGGAGGAGTCTACTTCGATAACCTCGTGGTTACCCGCTGAAAACCGGCCTGGCCAATGGAGAGGAAGCGATGAACAAAAGGAATGAGAATGGGTCGCCGATACGCCTGGACTGGCGTATGGTCCTGTTGGTCCTCTGCACCTTCGTGGTTACCTCGACTTTTATCGGTCTCTGGTTGCCCTTGCCGAGCACCTCCGCGGCCGATTGGACCTCCCCCCAGAACATCTCCAACGCCACCTACGGCGCTTTCAACCCGGAGATGACCTTTGACTCCCAGGGCTACAGCCACGTCGTCTGGTACGGCGACGCCGAGACCAGCGATAACTGGGCCATCTGGTATACCAACAACCGGAGTGGCACCTGGCTCACCCCCAAGAAAATCGCCTCCGGCGGGAGCCTCCGTTACCCCAAGATCGAGGTGGACCCGGCGGACGGATTGCACGTCATTTTCGAAGACCACAACGCCGCCGAGATCTTTTACATCTATTCGACCGACTACGGGGCCACCTGGAGCACCAAGCAGAACATCTCCGCTTCCCCCGGCAAGGCCTACGAGCCATCCCTCTGCACCGATGCCGAAGGCAACGTCCACGCCGTCTGGATCGACAACCGCTGGGCCGGCGGGGCCCTCTATCAATTGACCTACAGCAAGCGCAGCGGCGGCACCTGGTCCACACCGGTGCGCGTCCAGAGCAGCATCGGCCTGAACAAGGCTCCCCGGCTGGTCACGACGGGAAGCGGGGCCGACCTGCGCATCCATATCACCTTCTACGGCAAATCTTCCGACACCGCTCCGGACTATGAGTACGAACTCTATTACGTCCGCGGCACCGGAAGCAGTTGGGAATCGCCGCGCAACCTTTCCAACTCGCCCGGATACGCCAGTTACAGCCCCGACATCGCCCGGAGCACGTCCACCGGTCTGCACATCGTCTGGGACGAGACGCCTCCCGGCGGCTACCACGACATTTATATGGTGAACTCGACCGATGGGGGCAGTACCTGGTCTTCGGCGCTGCACGTCGTCACCGACCCCAACCTCTCGCGCTATCCGGCGGTGGCCTACGGCAACCCCGGTTACGTCCAGGTGGTCTATGACGACAACGTGGCCGGAAACGGGGACGTCTTCTACTCTTACTACGACCCGGCCAGCGGCTACCTGGCTTCGCCGGTCAACCTGGCCAGCACCTCCGGGGAATCGAAAGAGTCGGACGTCATCGCCAACGCCTGCCGGGTGGGAGTGGCCTGGATGGACAAGGGGACGGTCTGGAATGTCCTCTATGTGACGACGCCTCCCACTCCCCCAGGTCCGTGTCCGGGGACCCCTACCCCCACCGTTCCCACGGCGACGCCCATCCCTCCCACCCCCACCCCTACCCCCACTCCCGACCCGCGTCCCCACGGCTGGGTGAACATCGTAGCCCACGACCCCCCCTACAGCCAGGACTATACCCGCCAGTTGACCGTCACCCTCTACCTCTCGGCCACCTCCGACATCGGCAACAGGGTGACCGAGATGCGCGTGTGTAACCTGGGAGGCTGTTCTCCCCTCCCCAACTGGATTCCCTTCGCCCCCAGCATCCTCAACTGGCCGCTCCTGGTCACAACCTACAACTGCGAATACAAGTGGGTCCAGGCCTGGTTCCGCGATAACGCCGGCAACGAATCGGTCGCCTACTCCGACTATATCCACTACGACAACTACCTCACCGCCAGCATGTCCCTCAACGGCGGCAATCCCTACGTCAACCGGACTCTGGTCATGGTCAACTCGGTGGACCTGGACGGCCGGCAGCAGGATTGCTCCGGCCTGCGCGATATGCGGTTGCGCGAGGACCAGCCGGGCCTCACCTATACCCTCTGGATTTCCTTCCAGCAGGACCTCTACTTCTTCCTCCAGCCCTCCGGTCCGCAGACCCGCACGGTGGTTGCCCAGTACCGGGACCGGGCCGGCAACGTGGGCACCTTCTCCGACACCATCACCCTGGATATGAACCCGCCCTACAGCGGCACCCCTCCGACCCTCAACAGCACGACCACCCATCTCCTTATCCCGGTAACCGGACTCCGGGCCTATGACGACGAAAGCGGCGTGCGGAACGTCTGGTTCGCCAACCGGGAGAACGGGCCGTGGTATCCCATGCCCTATCACGTGCCTCCCTATACCTACACCTGGAACCTGGCCTACGGCGGGCCGCCCTTCCAGGCCCCGAACCTTCACCATATCTATGTGAAGTACGAGGACGCCTCCGGCTACGGCTCCCTGCCGGGGAACTTTTCGCCGGTTTACTCCTCCACCATCTCGGTCAGCGGCATCTCCAACATCTTCCTGCCCCTCGCCCTCCGGGATGCCGGCGGACTGGCAACCGGAGGGGTGCCGGCCCCGGCCGGGACGGCCGGCCTGGTCCTCCTGACCTGGCCGGAACAGGCCGCTCCGGGCGCAACCGTCCACCTCTACCTCTTCGCCCCGGAGAGGCCGGATTCGGAATTCCGGTTGCGTATGATCCTACCGGAGGGCCTGCGGGCCGTGCGGGCCTGGAGCGGCTACGGCCGGGTGGTTGCCCTGGAGGCCCACCAGGTGGTCTCCCAGGAGCCGCCTTCCCGCCAGGTGCCCTTCCTCCTGGTCGAGGCCCGGGTGGAGGAGGGGGCCGGCCGGTTCCTCCCGATTCAGGGGGAGATGTCCTGGGCCGGAGGAAGCCGCCAGACCGCGCCCCTGTGGCTCGAAAACCGCCAGCCCTGATGAAAAGACCGTCTCCGCCGGCCCCTCCCGGGCCCACCTGTCCTCGCCGGGTGGACCCGGGAGGGCTGGCTTTGCTCTTCCTCTTCCTCCTCTCCCTTCCCCTGGTCACTCCGCGCCTCTACGCCGTGGATTCGGTGGAGTATTTCTCCTACCTGCACTCCATCCTCTTCGACGGCGACCTGGATTTTACCAACGAATACCGCTACTTCCAGCAACTCAACCCCCAGGCCGGAATCGAAGGGGTGCTGGAGAAACGCGACCCCACCACCGGCCTGCCGCTGAACGTCGCCCCGGTGGGGACGGCCCTCTTCTGGTCTCCGGCCTATCTGCTGGCCCACGGCGGCGCCTTGCTGGCCCGCGCCCTGGGGGCCCCGGTGGAGGCCGACGGCCTCTCCCGTCCCTACATCCTGGCCGTCTGCTACGCCTCGGTCCTGTACGCCTTCGCCGGCCTCTTCCTCTCCTATCGCCTCTGCCGCCGCTTCTTCCCCCCCTTCCCCTCGGCCCTGGCCGTAGCCCTCGTCTGGCTGGCCACGCCGGCCTTTTTCTACAGCCACGCCAGCCCTCCCTGGTCGCACAGCGTCTCCCTCTTCGCCGTGGCCCTCCTGGTCTATGTCTGGCATACCACCCGGGAGCAGCCTGCCCCGGCCCGCTTCCTGCTCCTGGGCCTCCTGGGCGGCCTGGCGGCGCTGGTGCGGGAGCAGGACGTGGTCTTTTTGCTCATCCCGGCCGTCGAGGCTCTGGCCGCCGGACGCCGGGGCGGGGTGCGTCCACTCCTGGCCCTCTCCGGCCGGCTGGCCCTCCTGGGGACGGGGGCGTTCCTGGCCTTTGCCCCGCAACTGGCCGTCTACCGCATCCTGGGCGGCCGCTTCGCCCCCAACCCGACCGTCGCCGGCAAGTTCACCTGGTGGAGTCCCGCCTTCTTTCCGGTGTTGGGAGACCCGCACTACGGGCTGCTGGTATGGTGCCCGGTGCTCCTCCCGGCCCTGGCCGGCCTCTTCCTCCTCGGACGGCGCGACCGGCTGCTCGGCCTGTCCCTGGGGCTGGCCTTCCTGGCCCAGGTCTATCTCACCGGCGCCTACCTCACCTGGATGGGCCCCGGCTCCTTCGGCCCCCGCCGCTTCATCGCCGCCACCGTCCTCTTCGCCCTGGGGCTGGCCGCCTTCCTCGCTTTCCTCCGGGAGAAGGGGTGGCCGGCCTGGCTCCTGGCCGGCCTGGGGGGCATCCTGGTCGCCTGGAACCTGGGGCTGATCGCCAACTGGATTCTCCACCCGGAGGAGCGCACCTCCGGCCTGCTCTGGGACCGCCTGCCGGAGCGCCTCTTCTGGGAGATTCCCCGCCAGGCCTTTGACTTCCTCCGCCGCCTCTTCCTGGAACGGGGCAGCCTCTACCGGAATCCGGGAGGGCCCTAGATACCCCCCAGGGGTATATCGGCGCAGGCCGGCCGCCAGGGGGAGGGCGACTTCAGTCGACCCCGCCCACGCCGCCGGCCGGCGCGCGATGGGGCCGATGGAAATCGTCCTCCCTCCAGGCGTCGGCCTGCGCCGACGCTTTCCGGCCCCAGGTTGGCCGCCAAGGAAACCCCGACCGCGCCTTCTTTGGCCTCCTGAGGCCCCTGGTACGGGCGGG
>Ga0078972_1003441_pt1 | contig 47440 bp, 43 predicted proteins | sample YelNatPaOPGAMG01_FD_67568 | JGI IMG/M metagenome (GOLD analysis project Ga0078972, IMG submission 67568) | Hot spring thermophilic microbial communities from Obsidian Pool, Yellowstone National Park, USA - OP-RAMG-01 (SPADES assembly) (version 2) | ecosystem: Environmental > Aquatic > Thermal... | reverse complement strand
TGTCAGCGTGGCTATGTGCTCGACGGTTTTCCCAGGAACCTTAACCAGGCTCGGCTGCTGGAAAAAATTGAAGATAAGAGACCGGAAACGGTTTTTGAAATAATGGTGACAGAAGAGGAAATTCTCAAACGTTTATCCGGCCGGAGGGTTTGCCTTCAGTGCGGAGCTGTGTATAATATAAATAATAATAAGCCTAAAGTTGATGGTTTTTGCGACGTTTGTGGTTCTCCGTTAGTAATCCGCGAGGATGATAAACCAGAGGTTATAAGGGAGAGATATAAAGTTTATCTGGAAACCATAAAGCCGCTGGTGGAGCATTACAGCCGTAAGAAGGTGCTTTTTCAAATAGACGGGCAGAACTCAGCTGAAGAAATTTTCCTGGTAGCCAGTTCTATAATTGACCGGAGACTGGCTGAAGTTAACGGAGTACAAAAGGGCGCATGATTATACTGAAATCAGAAGCCGAGATAGCGATGATGCGCAGAAGCAGCCAAATAGTGGCTATGGTTCTGTCCGAGCTGAAAAAAATGGTGAGGCCTGGTGTGAAAACTAAGGAACTTGATTTTTATGCTGAGACGAGAGCTAGGGAACTGGGCGCAGTTCCAGCTTTCAAGGGTTATCATGGCTACCCGGCCTCTTTGTGTGTCTCAATTAATGAAGAGATAGTGCACGGTATACCTTCAGAACGAGAGCTGAAGGAAGGAGATATTGTTAGCCTGGATTTTGGCGTGGTCTACGAGGGCTTCTTCGGCGATGCGGCTTTGACTGTGCCAGTTGGAGAAATATCAGAAACGGCCAGGAAACTGATAGAAGTGGCCGAGAGATCTTTCTTCTGCGGCCTGGAACAAATAAAAGAAGGTAACCGGTTATCGGATATCTCGGCTGCTGTTCAGGCTGAAGTAGAAAGACATGGTTTTTCGGTCATCCGATCCTTTGTTGGACATGGGATAGGTAGAAATCTTCATGAAGAGCCCCAGATACCTAATTTTGGGGTTTCAGGACATGGGCCAAAGCTTAAAAAGGGAATGACTATGGCTATAGAGCCGATGATTGCCGCTGGAGACTGGGAAGTTGAAATCCTGGCTGACGGCTGGACGGCGGTAACCAGAGACAGGAGCCTGTCAGCTCACTATGAGCATACTGTGGCCTTGACCGAAAACGGCGCTGAGATTCTTTCGCTCGATAATCTGGCGACGGCAGAAGCATTTACAGGAAGAGGGGTCAATGCCTAAGCAGGACGTCTTTGAAATAGAGGGAGTGGTCTTGGAAACTCTCCCGAACGCTATGTTTAAAGTAGAACTGGCCAATAAGCATGTAATTCTGGCACATATTTCTGGTCGGATGAGGAAAAATTTTATTCGCATCCTGCCAGGAGATAGAGTGCTGGTGGAGATATCGCCCTATGATTTGACCAAAGGGCGAATCACTTACAGGTTCAAGTGAGGTGTAAGATGAAGGTCAGAGCATCAGTTAAGAAAATTTGCCGGAACTGTAAAATTGTCCGGAGGAAAGGGGTGGTCAGAGTAATCTGTTCCAACCCCAAACATAAACAAAGACAAGGATAAAAGAGGAGACCATGGCAAGAATAGCAGGTATCACACTACCACCTGAAAAAAGGATTGAAATCGGGTTAACTTACATCTACGGGATTGGCCGGTCTAAGGCCAATAAGATCCTGGAAGAGGCCAAGATTGACAAGAACAAGAAGGTAAAAGAGCTGACCGAAGACGAAGTGAACAAGATCCGCCAGATCATTGAGAAAAGGGAAAAGATTGAGGGTGATCTGCGGAAAGAAGTGTCCATGAACATCAAGCGGTTGATTGACATCGGCTGTTACCGTGGAATGAGGCACAAAAGAAATCTTCCGGTGCGCGGGCAGAGAACCAAGACCAATTCCCGGACAAGAAAAGGGCCGCGCGGTCATACCATCAAGAAATTGAAAGAGAAGAAAGCATAAATAAGGGAGAAAAGAAATGCCCAAGGCTAAAACAAAAAAGAAAAAGGCTAAAAAGGAAATTACCTTCGGGGTGGTTCATATTCAATCCACCTTTAACAATACGATCATAACCATTACTGATCAGCAGGGTAATACCATCTGCTGGGCCAGTTCTGGCACTTCTGGTTTTAAAGGAGCCAGAAAAGGTACTCCTTTTGCTGCTCAGCTGGCAGCCAAAGAAGTTGCTAACAAGGCCAAGGAGTACGGAGTACGTTATGTTGACGTCCGGGTTAAAGGACCAGGCGCCGGACGGGAATCATCCATCAGAGCTCTGCAGGCGGCTGGCCTGGAGATTAAATCAATCCGCGACGTTACTCCGATTCCTCACAATGGTTGCCGGGTGAGAAGAAGGAGAAGAGTATAAGGTTTAAAGGAGACAAGACATGGCCAGATATCAAAAACCAGATTGTCGGTTATGCAGAACGGAAAGGACGAAACTTTTTCTGAAGGGCAATAAATGCCTTACAGATAAATGCCCACTCGAAAGGCGTAGCTTTGCCCCTGGGCAGCATGGCCGGATGAGAAAGAGAGTCCTGGGATATGCAATTCAGCTGCGGGAAAAGCAAAAACTTAAAAGATATTATAGTATGTCGGAAAAACAGTTCCGCTTGTTTTTTAAGAGAGCCGAGCAACAGAAGGGTGTAACCGGTGAAAACTTGCTTGTCATGCTGGAAAGAAGGCTGGATAATGTAGTGTTCATGATGGGGTTTACCCTTTCTCGCACCCAGGCCCGCCAGATGATTACCCATGGTCACGTCAAGGTAAATGATCGCAAGGTAACCGTACCTTCCTACCTGGTTAAAGAGGGTGATGTGATAAGTTTTAAGGATAAAACTGTTCAGAATGAAAACTTCCGGGCGGTGGTTGAAGCCAATAAGAATCGGACGGTGCCAAACTGGCTACAAGTAGACTGGGAAAACATGCAGGGTAAAGTGGCCTCGATGCCGACCAGACAGGATATCACCATTCCAGTGGAAGAGCATCTGGTGGTTGAGCTTTATTCAAAATAATAAGGAAGGGCTGAAAATATTAATAGCCTTTCTTAAAAGGAGGAACCATGGCAGAACTTGGTTTCCAGAGACCAAGATATTTAGAATGTGATTATGAGACCTTAACCAATACCTATGGTCGGTTTCAGGCCCAGCCTTTTGAGCGGGGATATGGAATAACCATAGGGAATTCTCTTAGAAGGATCTTGCTTTCATCCATACCCGGCGCGGCCATAACTGCCGTCCGCATTTTTGGTGTGCTGCACGAATTTTCCACCATCCCAGGGGTGGTAGAGGATGTAACCCACGTAATCCTTAACCTGAAGACCATTCCGCTGAAACTGAAGGTTAATGAACCAAAAAGGATGACTCTAAAGATCGCGGGCCAGACTGAAGTTAAATCCGGAGATATTGAGCACGACTCTGATGTGGAAATTCTTGATCCAAACATTCATATTGCTACCCTTGATGCTGATGGCAAGCTGGAAATGGAAATGATCGTAAAAAATAATCGCGGTTATATCACCGCTGACCAGAACCTGGATAGCGACCTGAGTGTGGATTTCATTCCCCTCGATTCTTCTCATTCTCCGATACTTAAAGTGAATTATACCGTTGAACCCGCTCGCGTGGGTAAGAGAATAGATTATGAAAGCCTAACTCTAGAAATCTGGACTAACGGAGCTATCCGTCCCACGGACGCTCTTTCCCAGGCAGCTAAACTGATGAGAGACCACCTGAGCATTTTCCTCAACATCATAGATGAGCCGGCGGAGAAGGAAGCAATGGCTCCCAAAAAGGAAATTCCCTACCTGGACAAAGTGGAGGTCCTGGGCAACACCATAGACCATCTGGAACTTTCTGTGCGAGCCAACAACTGTCTGCGAGCAGCCGGTGTAACTTATGTTTATGAACTGGTGCAGAAAACAGAAGAAGAACTCCTCCGGACAAAAAACTTTGGTCGTAAATCTTTAATGGAAATCAAAGAAACTCTTAACAATCTGGGACTTGGCTTAAATCTTGAACTGCATCCAAAATTGATAGAGCAGATTCAAGCAGCCATAAAACAGAGCAAGACAGAGAAGGAGCTTGAAGCATGAGACACCAGGTCAAACGCTATCAATTAAGGAGAAATACAGCCCACCGAAGGGCTCTGCTGAGAAACTTGGTTACTTCACTTCTGGAAAAAGAAAGGATTCAGACCACCCTGGTCAAGGCTAAAGCCGCCAGACCGATTGCCGAAAAAATGATCACTCTGGGAAAAAGAGGCACCCTGGCGGCCAGACGTCAGGCCTTGGCTTACATAATTAAAGAATCTGTGGTTCAGAAGGTTTTTGACGAGCTTGGCCCGAGGTTCAAGGAAAGACCGGGAGGTTATACTCGCATTGTGAAGCTTGGGCTGCGTTCAGGAGATGGCGCTCAGATGGCCATGCTGGAATTATTGGGTGCTGAGTTCAAGAAAAAAGCCAAGAAAAAAGAGAAAAGCAAAGCTAAAGAAAAAGAAAGCAAGTAATTATAATTTAGCTAAAAGAATGAGAAAATAGGCTTTCGTCTTTGACGGAAGCCTTTTTTATTGGGTTGAGAAAATTAGCAAAAAGCAACCTCGGGTTTCTTTCTGTTGAACTCCCCGTCAATACCCTGCCGAAGGTTCGCTGTTTGCCTCTGGCTCTGAGTTTTTACGCCTGATTTTTGGATAATTTTGATTTAGAACTTTCCTGCTTAAGTCTTTCTCTTTATTTTTCAGCTGGCGGTCGCCGGCAGCCCTGATAAAGTTTCTGCCAGTATTCATCATAAAGATTTGATATCTGGACCACTGGTTTTTCATGAGTGGTGGCATGAATAAATTCCCTTTCGCTGATCATCAGGCCCACGTGAGTGATTCGGTTTGGACGACCGAAAAACACCAGGTCTCCGGCTTTTTCCTGCCCTTTTGGAACTTCCAGGAGGCCGGAGCTGGTGAACTGAATGTCAGCATCTCTTAATATTTCTATTCCATTTAACCTGTAGATCAGCTGAGCAAAGCCCGAACAATCAATCCCCAGCGGGCTGGTGCCTCCCCAGAGATAGGGCAGACCCAGAAAGCGTTTGGCCAGCTGTACCATTTGCTCGGGAGCAAGCCTTGGCCTTTTGAACGGAGCCTGTTTTATCTGACCATCTCCTACCTGGATGTATCCCTTATGCCCGCCGGGCAGAGTGACTTCGCCCCATCTTTCTTTATATTCACCAAGCTCCAGAACCGTGGAGATAGGTGCCATAATCATCGGTTTTTGTTTGGTGACATCAGGGGTGGAGTAAATTAAAGCCATTAAACTGGTAATCTCAATAACCTGCCCTTCTGAGGCATAGAACTTTTCTTTTTCCTGGTAGAGACGAATGGCTCGCCCCTCAACCCAGCCCTGGTAGGTGTCAGGCGTCTCTATATAATACCAGGTATGGTTGTTTTTATCTTTTTCAGTTTGGAGAATTTTAACTGTTGTTCCCAGTAAGGCCTGGCTGACCACATCAACGCTGGCGTCTGGCTTGGAGTACATATTTTCTACTGAATGAATTATTACCCCGTATTTTGGAGCTTCTTGAGCTACGAGTATAAATCCAGAAACCATAAGGACCAGGGCCAGACCAAAAATTGCTTTTTTCATTCTCATTCCTCCAGTATAATAATTACTTGCCAGAATGATTATATAAAAATAAGCTAAAAAATAAATATTTTTATGGTAAGAGATGGAGAAGGAAAATGAAAAGAAAAGATTTCTTAGGTATGACGGGTGGATTGTTGGCCACGTCCGCTCTTTTGCCCGGCGCCCTTATTTCCTGCCAGAAAAAAGAAGCGAAAAGTGGGAGAGTAAAAGTCAGCACCCAGATTTACGAACTTCATCTGCGGCAGGCCTGGACGCTTTCGCGGGGTACCTGGACCACCAGGCGCAATGTTCTGGTCCGGCTGGAAAAAGATGGAATTGCTGGTTTTGGTGAGGCAGCACCCATTCCCCGCTACCAGGAGAGTGCTGAAAGCAACCAGGAGTTTATAAAAAAAGCCCTGCCGATTCTGGAAAAAGACCTCTGGGCTTTTCAAGACCGCTGGCAGGAACTGGAACAACTGGACCCCGGTCAGAACTCAGCCAAGGCTGCTCTGGATATGGCCATCCTGGATTGGGTTTGTAAATCGTTGAAGGTGCCGCTTTATAAATTCCTCGGCCTTGATCGGAACAAAACCCTGACTACCACCTTTTCCATTGGCATAGATGAGATACCCGTCATGCAGAGAACTGCTCAGCAAGCCAAGGATTTTCAGGTCCTTAAAATTAAAGTTGGCCTAAAAGATGATAAAAAAATTATTGAAGGGATAAGAGAAGTAACCGACCGTCCTTTGCGGGTTGATGCTAACGAGGGCTGGAAAACTAAAGAAGAAGCGCTGGCCATGATTAACTGGCTGGCTGATCGGGGCGTAGAATTTGTGGAACAGCCGATGCCGGCGGCCAACCTTGATGATTACCGCTGGCTAAAGGAAAGAGTAAAAATTCCCATCATTGCTGACGAAAGCGTTCATAAAAGCCATGATGTCCCGGCTCTGGCTTCTGCCTTTCACGGCATAAATGTCAAGTTAATGAAATGCGGCGGTATTCAGGAAGCCCTCAGGCTGGTGGCTGTGGCCCGGGCCTTTGATTTAAAACTGATGATTGGTTGTATGATTGAAAGCTCACTGGCCATTGCCGCCGGGGCGGCCCTGACTCCACTTTTTGACTACGCTGACCTGGACGGCAACTTATTAATTGACAACGACCCCTTTAAGGGCCTGAAGTTAGACAAAGACCGCTGGCTGCTGCCGGATAGGCCGGGACTCGGGGTGGAACCAGTTATCCCGGAATGGTAAGCCATTGCTTTAAATGGTTCAGGCGGCTTGGTAATCCTTAAAAATAGGCCCGGGTCAGAATTTACGCAATTTTCTTTTTGTTCTTCTTTATAATTTAGAGGTACTAATTTAACTTTAATTTGCTAACTGATTATTTTTCTGAAATTAGGCGACCGTATTCTGAGGACCTTTCCAGGCGATCAAAGTGGTTGAAGGCCAGCCGGCCGATTTTCTGGATTACTTCATCGCCCTCTATTTCCGGTGATAGGTAGGTAGTCATTACGCAGATGAGATAGGGATGTTTTTTGAGAAAGACCAAACCAGAATCACAGCGAACTGCTTCCAGACTGCCTGGTTTATCCGCTACGGCTATGCCTTCAGGAACGGCCTTTTGCAATGGACTATCTTTGGGCAGGGCTAAAATTTGAAAAAACACCTGACGAGATTCTCGGCCCAATACTTTTCCCTCCCATACTTTTTCCAAAAGTTCCATCATTTCTATTGGCGTGGAGATGTTTTCCCGACCTTCCTCAGCAGCCTTGAGGTCCATCATCTTTCTTTTGAGTCTGGTCTGGCTTAAGCCCAGGGCCACTAAACGCTGGTTGATAGATTCCAGTCCGACCCTCTCTATCAATAGATTGGTGGCGGTGTTATCGGAAAGGACGACCATCAATACGCACAGATCCCTTATTGATAATTTTAGAGAAGGGTTGCCCAGGAAAACCAGAATGGGTCCGCCGCCGACTTTTTCTTCTGGCTTCAGTTCCAGAAATTCCTCAAGTTTCAATCTGTTTTCTTCAGCCTGTTTAAGGACTTCCAGCAGAATAGCAATCTTGATGGAACTGGCTTGGGGAAAAACCTCATTTTCGTTTAGGAAGAAGGTTTTACCCGTGGCCAGGTCCTTGATTGTCAGTCCGAGCACTCCGTCCAGCGAATCTTTGATAGCTGTCAGTTGGTTTAAGAATTGCTTTTCTAATAAGTTGATTTTATTATCAGCTTGAAGGGAGGGAGCAACCAGAATCAGCAATAAGAGCAGGATAAAAAGAGGGACCAGAATTTTTTGCCTAGGTTCCATTAAACCCTCCTTTATTTTGGACTAATTATTTATTTTTAATTTAATCTGATGATCAATTTCTGGCCGGGGTTCAGGTTGTCGCTTTCCAGGTGGTTATCATTCTTAATTTTTTCCATGCTTATTCCAAAACTTCTGGAGATTTTAAAGAGGGTATCCCCGGGTTTGACCACATAGGTAATTGTCTTACCAGAAGGATTGTCCTGGTTGGCAGCAACCGAACTCGGGCTGCCTTCATCCTCAGCCGGGGTCAAGCCCTGGGCTCTGCCGGGAATCTTAATTTTCTGGCCTGGGTAGATTAAAGTAGCACTTCTGAGGTTGTTCAGCCGGACTATGGCCTGGACCGTGGTGCGATAGCGGCGGGCAATCAGTCCCAGGGTTTCTCCTTTTTTAACTATGTGCCAGCCAAAAACGGCTTCCGGTGGAATCCAGTTGGGAACTTCATTCAAGCTGGCCAGGGTTTGTTCAGCATAACCCTGGGGTACTCTTAATTGATACTCATAATTTGGAGTGGAATCATGGCGCAATTCGGGGTTCAGCTGGATCAGCAAGTTCTGGTCAAGACCGAGTTTTGAGGCGATAACAGATAATTTAACTGGTTTGCTCACCGTTACCGTCTCACAAGTTAAAGCCGGTTCTGGTTCTGGCAGGTTGAATCCGTATTTTTCCGGATTTTCAATGATCAACAAGGTGGCGATAAACCTGGGTACGTAGCGGGCTGTTTCATAAGGTAGGTTGGTAAAAAGATCCCAGAAATTATCCAGGTAGTCAATCTTCTGAGCTCGGATGACGTTCTGAACTCTTAATTCGCCACAATTGTAGGCAGCGATGGCTGTGGTCCAGTCCCCAAAAAAATCATGCAATTCGGATAGATATTTGATAGCTGCTCGGGTTGATTTGACCGGGTCCATTCTTTCATCTACAAACCTATCTCTCTTCAAACCATAACGGTATCCAGTGGAAGCGATGAACTGCCAGAGACCCAAGGCCCTGGCTCGGGAAAGGGCTCGGGGCTTAAAACTGCTTTCAATCAGCGGAAGCCAGGACAATTCTACGGGCAGACCGGCTTTCTTGAATTCTTCAACTATCATCGGGCGGTAAAGACCGGAACAGCGGTAAGCTTCTTCAAAAAATTTTCTTTCTGTAGTCTGGAAAGATTTTATTTCTAATAAAACCCAGTTATTTTCCACCAGAGGAATGGTCTTGTGGTTGGTGCTGGGAGGCGGCAGGCGAAAAGCATAGACCTGCTGGATTTTCTGAGCCAGCAGAATTCTAAGGTCATTTTTTTCCTGATATAAGGGCGAATCGGTAGAGGCTTCAATCTTCAGCAGGGTAGAATAGGCTCTGTCCAGAAGAACTAAGGCTTCGTCCAGGTCGCCTTTTTCTAAAGCTTCCTGAGCTTCTTGAATCAGCATATAGACTTCTTCTGTAGTGGAAGGAGTTTCCTGAGCTTCAAGTTCAGCCGTTTTATTATTCTGTTCTGGATTGGTGGGATTATTTTGAGATTCAGAGACAGGAGCGGTGGCCGGTGCTGTGGCCCTGCCAGTTTTTTCTTCTTTCTGTGGAGGAGATGGTACTTTATTCAGAGGAATTTTCTTCTGGCCCGAGCTACAGGCCCAACTTATGAGCATCAGGAATGAGGTCAGAAGAACCAGGAAAGAGTAGCGATTAAGCATTTATGACTCCAATCCTTAATTTTATAGCATCATCCTCACCATTAATCAATTAATAACCTGAGAGATGGTGTCGCTGCCTAGCAATGCTTTTGATGCCATTCCCAGGCAGTTTTGATTATATTTTCAAGCTCTGAGTATTCTCTTTGCCAGCCCAGCCAGCGTTCTGCTTTTTCGCTGGAAGCCAGTAAGACGGGGACATCTCCCAAGCGTCTTGGTCCAAACCTGAGGTTTATTTTTTTTCCGGTTACCCTTTCGGCTGTTCTCACGACTTCCAGTACTGAATAGCCGCGGCTTGAACCCAGGTTTAAGACCTGACTCTGCTCATCTCCTCTGAGCTTCTCCAGGGCCAGAAGATGAGCCCTGGCCAGGTCGGTAACATGGATATAATCTCTAACCGCCGTACCATCTGGAGTGGGGAAGTCGTTCCCGAAAACCTGGAATGAGGGGTTCTGACCAAGGAGGTGAAGAAGGATGTTGGGGATAAGGTGAGTTTCAGGGACATGCCATTCTCCCAATTGACCTTCAGGATCAGCTCCAGCGGCATTAAAATATCTTAGAGAAATGTATCTCAGGCCGTAGGCCCGGTCATAATCCTGGAGTATTCTTTCTATCATGAATTTAGTGGTTCCGTAAGGGTTAATCGGATTCAGGGGATGTTCTTCGGTGATCGGAATCTCCCGGGGCTCTCCATAGACAGCGGCGCTTGAAGAAAAAACAAGCTTTTTGACTCCAGATTCCAACATAGATTCCAGCAAGTTCAGACTAGAAAAAAGGTTATGGAGATAATACTTCTGGGGGTCAGCATAAGATTCGCCGACCTGGATTAAGGAGGCGAAATGTAATACAGCTTCTATCTTGAATTCTTGAAAAACTTGCTTAAGCTCCGGCTTTGACCGCAGGTCTCCCTCTCTTACCCGGCCCCCACAGAGCAGTTCTTTATGGCCGGTGCTAAAATTATCAAAGATGACCACATCGTAGTTTTTTTTCAGAAGTTCCTTCACCGTGTGGGAACCTATATATCCAGCTCCACCTGTAACCAGGATGGCCATCACTTTTTCTCCTCAAGCATTTTCTTAGCCAACTTGAGTCCCTGAACTCTGGTTTCAAAATGGTTGTCAAGCTGCAGACGATAGAGTTTCTTTAGAATTTTGCCCATCTCCGGTCCTGGAGCCAGGCCCAGTTTTATCAGGTCCCGACCCATAATCAAGGGCTTGATAGATTCTTTGTTAATCTTTAACTCTTCAAATTTCTTTAGCAGCCAGATGGCCTGGCGGTCAAGCCGGGAAATGAGTTGTTTTTTCCGACCGGCCCGGTCCGCGGCATCCAAATAGATCAAGAGCTCAATCTCGCCCTTAACATCAGCAGCCAGCCGGTTAAAGGCTTTTTTGGTAACTGTTTCCCGGTTCAGCCAGAGTTCTGAAGCCCGGTGATGATGTCTAATCAGCATCGGAACCACTGACCTCAGGTTATATCCATTCCAGGAATAAATTTTCTGCCGGCTGAAAGCCTTTCTGACAATTTTTTCGCTGAGCAGGTCATGACCGTTGTTAGTGATCACCAGACGATCCTTTTTATACTCCCAGGTAGCTGTGCCGGGCTTGCCAGTGTCGTGGTACAAAGCCGAGAGCAGGAGCGCTAGTTTTCTGGTTTGATTAAGACCGGTCAGGTCGGCGATGACCCTGGCCTGGTCTACAGAGATTATCGTATGAAACCAGACGGTGTGGTGCCCAAATTCATCTTTTTCTGGATGGAAAACTGAGTCCTGAATGGACAAGCTGCAGCGATAGAGTTCAGGAAAAAGCTGTTTCAAGACATTCAGTTTCAATAGTTCCGTCAGCCCGCGGGAAGGTCGGCGAGAAAGCAACAGCAGCTTGAATAGTTCCTCATTTATTCTTTCTACGCTCAATCCTTTGAGGTCAATCTCCTTGGCTATCAGATAGATTTCTGGGTCAAGATTGAATTCTAAAACTGAAGCGAACCTGGCAGCACGCATCACCCGGAGCGGGTCATCGGGAAAGGCTCTCAGGTTGGTTAGCCGAATGATCTTTTCTCTAATATCCTCAACCCCGTGAAAAGGGTCAATCAGTGTCCCGTCAGATAATCTCAGGGCGATACTATTGCAACGGAAATCTCGCCTTTCCAGGTCTTTTTCCAGGGGCAGATAGGGATCGGCCTGGATGATAAAATCCTTATGTCCCCTCTGTTCATGAGCGTTCCTGGTTCTGGGGGCGTCTTTCCTGGGAAGAGCCAGGTCATAGGTGTGGCCATCCACCGTAAACTTGATGACTCCAAAACTCTTTCCGACCAAATCCACCTTACCCAGGGGCTTGAGTTTTTCAACAATTTCCTCCAGCGGATGGCCCTGGACCAGAAGGTCAACCTCTTCTGAGGGTATTCCCCTGAGGAGGTCACGAACAAAGCCGCCAACGGCATAGACATCTGAGCCAAAAAGCCGGACGAATAGCTGGCGATGGCGAAAGTCAGCCTTTATCTTCTTCATAAAAGGTATTTTACTCATTTTTTGGGCTGTTTGAAGACCCGCAGACCGATATATTCAGCAGGAGGTGGGGCATAGGCTTCTTTGGAAGCTGCCCGGTGAACTGCGCTCAGCCCGAGAGGCTTACCCTGGCCATTTGGGCCTACCGCCCATTCAGCAACATTCCCGCCCAGACCGAAAATCAGATTATCGGTGACCGGAATAAACCGGTCAACGGGAAGAAGCAGTGCTCCCCGACTCTTTAATCGGCCGATGGCTTCAATCAATAACTTAGCATCATCGTAATTGACCGGGTAGCCAGCCCAGTAATCAAGGGTGTTATCCTGGGCTCCGGCTAAAGCCAGAAGTTTTCTGGCCTCTTCCTCTGCTGGCAGGTAATAATTATCTCCAGTCAACTTACTCAACCAAGCCACATATTTTTTAGCCTGTTCAAAAGAAATCCCGTTAACCGGGTAATTTTCTGTGCCGGGTTCAAAGTGAAAAGCAGGGTCGTAGGCTTTCCATTGGGCCCTGGTAACCTCAAAACGGCCAACTTCAACCCCTGACCAGATAACCGTCTCTGGGATTGTCTTGCCCTTGACGACTAGACCGTAAGCGCGACCGTTTCTGGCAAATTTCTGGGATTTTAAGGCCAGGTCTAAGGGCGAGCCTTCTTTTAAGGCTTCGTTCTCAGTTCTGGATGACTTAAAGAAATGCTTATCAAACCAGGCCAGCTCTTCTTCCATTTTCCGGCGCTGGTGGGAGAGTTTGCGTAATCCATGGGGTTCTCCCGGGAAAATGATAAAGCGGACAGGAGCCTGGCCTATTTGCTGCAGCGCCCGGTAATGTTCCATGCCTTGTCCGAAGGGGACGTTGGTATCCTCAGTGCCATGGAAGATGATGGTTGGAACTTTCATGTCTTTGAAATGGAAAAGGGGAGACTTTTTGAGGTAATAATCAGGCCTTTCCCAGGGCGGCCCGAGTAAGTAATAATTGTCAAAGCTGACGCCAAAGGCGCAGGTCCCATAATCGCTTATCCAGTTGACATCAGCGGCTCCGACGCCCGCCACTTTGAATTTATCAGTCCAGACGGCCAGCCCAATACTGAGAATGCCACCGTTGGACCAACCCATGGTCCCCAATTTTTCTGAGTCTACCAGACCCTTGGCCACCAGATAATCTATACCTTTCAGCATATCCTCAATTTCATATTCGTAATAATGGCCTCTGATTGACTCAGCGAATTTTTGACCATAACCATCTGAGCCGTGGTAATTAGGCATAAGAACGAAGCAGCCTTTCTGAGCCAGGAGGTTTGGGTAATAGGCATATGATTCCTCAAAAGCGTCCAGGTCAATGCCCATTGGTCCTCCATGGATGTTGAGAAAGAGAGGATATTTTAATCCGGGCTGATAGTCATGGGGATAGTAGAGGATGCCTTCTACTTCTTCTTCCAGGGCCCCTTTCCATTTAATCACTTCGGTTTTGGCCAGTTTTTTACCTTTTAGATTAGAATTGAGTTCACCCAGCTGATTTTCGGTAAGAATCCTGTTGGCTTCCAGGCGACCGGAGAACCATTGTCCGGGAACTGAAGCTGTAGTATAGAAGTAAACCAGACGATTTCCTTTCTGCTGCATTACCAGACCATAGACGTGAGGATAATGCTGTCCCTCCAGTTCCTGGAAACTGAATTCTTTTTCTTTCCGATAATATCTTCTCCACTTGGGTATTGCTCCGCTGGCGAGCGAAGCGATGAATCCGTCCTCCCTGACCATAAAACCTTCATCCATCAAGCCCCAGTCCCAGTTCAGGTTGATTTCCTGGTGCTGGCCAGTTTTAAGGTCATAATAATAGAGAAATTTTGCTCCGCTGGTTTCATTGACCGGGTCAACGGTTCTGACCACAGTAAAATAGAAGCCCTGGCTGTTAAGTTCCCAATAAATATCTGATGGCTTGAAAAACTTTTCAGGAAATATTTCTTGGCTGGATTTATCCTGGAGTCTGACCAGAAAGAACTTTGGTTTAATCTTTTTATCCACTTCGTAGGCTAAGCTCTGGTTATTTCTGGTTACCACATAATTTTTATCTGGCGAAAGGAAAAAGTTGTTAATCTGATCTTTGTTATCAGTAAGCCGGTGCCAGAGGTTTTCCTTTAAACAGTAAATGAACAGGCGCTGGGGAATCATATGCTCCTGGTCTTCATAGATAATAGAATCATCCTTTTTTTCTTTATCTTTAAGCTCCCGGAGAGTTTTTGGTTCGCGGGCCAGGACCAAAAAATGCTGGTCATCAATCCAGTCAAAGTCCAGCACCCCAAATTCTAAGCCGGTAACTTTCCAGGGCTCTCCACCTCTCAAGTCAAGCAACCAGATTTGATTTTCCTTGCTTTCTTCTCCCCCCGAGGCCGAGGTTGAATCGCGGCGGTTGCTGAGAAAGGCAATCAAGTTTCCTCCTGGCGACCAGCGGGGATGGAATTCAGATGAGCTGCTTCTGGTGAGTTGTACGGTCTCTCCATTCTTTTCAAGGTAGCTTAAAAAAAGGTGGGAAATCCGGCGGTCTTTTTCTTTATCGGGAATGTTTTTGACCCAGACTGCTTGGCTTCCGTCCGGGGAAATCTGAAAATCAGAAGCCCGCTCCAGGAGGATGACGTCGTCAATCGTCCAGGGCACTCCCTTAGTTCTGGTCTCTTCAGCTGCTGTTAGGTTAAAAGAAAAGAAGATGAGAAGGATTAGAAGCTCAATTCCTGTCATTTTAATTTTTTTTCTGTCCATGAGACCTCCAGATTTAACCAATTTATTTCATTTTAGTTTATTATTAGAGAGCTTAAATATCCAGAAAAAGTTTAAGCGAACTTGTAATCTCCGAGATTTTTAGGTATTTTAACTTTCCCGAGACCAGCAGGTTTGGAGCTGAGCTAAATGAAAAAGAAGCCGATAATCGTTCTGTTTTTGCTTACTGTATTTCTGAGCTTATCAGCCCCTTTTCTCCAGACGGCTCATCCCGGGCGGAAGAACATCCAAATAACGCTTCAGGAGAAAAGGATATCGGAATTGTCCTCAGCCGGACTGACCATTTCTTTTATAAGTCAGATAACAAATCTGACAGAAAAAGATTATTCTCTGGTTTCCTATCAATACCAGGTGACGATCGCCGGAAAAGAATATTTTAAGCAACAGGTTTCTTTGGAACAGCCCATAGATATTCCTGCTGAAAAGGCAGTGACCATCAATTTCCCGGTCAAAATCAGTTATCAATATCTCAATCCTTGGTTAGTTGAGGGCCAGAAGCAGGCCAGCTGTCAGGTCTCGGGCGAAATCTTCTTTTGGGATGAGAAAAAGAAGACTGAAAAATTATCTTTCTCTTATTTGATGGATTTTCCAATTTTTAAGCTGCCGGAGCTTACCTTTTTGCCCTTGGCCGTTAAAAACCTAACCCTGGGCGGAGCTGATTTTTTCTTTCGCTTCCAGGTTAAAAATGTTAATCCTTACGATCTTCTGATTCAAAAAGTAGCCCTGGAGTTGAGATTGGGTGATAGATTGATTTACAACGGTGATGTCGCCGGCGATAAAATGCTGGAGGCTGGTCAATCCAGAATCTTTACTCTGCCCCTGATTCTTGATTTCTTTGAACAGGGAAGAGAACTCCGGGACCTTCTGGAGCAGGAAGCAGTACCCTTCAGCCTAAGAATTAGTTTTCAGGCCGATTCGGCCTGGGGCTGGTTGAGTTTTGGGGTTGACCGGCAGGGTTCGGTTTCCAAGGAATTCAGTCGCTGACCCATAGAAAATGATCTCAGCTATAATCGTAACCCATAACCGCGAAGCTTTCTTAGGAGAGGCAATTGATTCAGTCCTGGCCCAGACCTACTTTCAGCAACACGCTTTAGACTGGGAGCTGCTGGTCATTGACGATGGCTCCAGCGATGGAACCCGCCACCTGGTAACCAGCTACCTTGAGCGCTGCCCGAACCTGCGCTACGCCTATCAGGAACAGGGGGGAGTGAGCCGAGCCCGGAACCTTGGCCTAAAGCTGGCCAGGGGAGAGTACCTGGCCTTTCTTGATTCGGATGACCTCTGGATTAAGGAGAAAATCCAGGTCCAGATGAGTTATCTGAAAGCCTTTCCCGAGGCCAGATTCTGCCTGACAGAAGAAATCTGGATCCGGAAAGGACGAAGGGTCAATCCTGGAGCTAAACATCGGAAATATTCAGGCTGGGTCCTGGAAAAAGTCTTACCGCTCTGTCTGCTCAGCCTGTCCTCTGCTATGTTTAGAAGACAATTATTTGAGGAGATAGGTGGGTTTGATGAGGAATTTCCGGTTTGTGAAGATTATGATCTAGGAATAAGGATAGCCTTGCGTTATCCTTATTATCTAATTTCAACTCCTCTGATTATAAAACGCGGGGGTCATCCCGACCAGCTTTCCCAAAAGTATTGGGGAATGGACAGATGGAGAATTAAAGCCTTAGAAAAGGCTTTGATTCTTGCCGTTCAACCGGAGCAAAAGGAGATCATAAAAAAGGAAATACAGAGAAAGTGCCAGGTTTTGGTTGAGGGCTTTTTGAAAAGGGGAAATCTGGAAGAGGCCCGTTCCTATCAGCAATTAATAGATAAATACAGTAAGCCGGCTTCTTAGTCAAAAGAGGGGGCCTCAGGAAACATATGAATGGACATTCATATATAGCCAAGACCTACAGCATTTGCCGATGTCTTCCTTCGGCTTCAGGGCTGTTAGGTCAGAAGAGTATAGCTATTGCCAAGAGGGTCATCCCCTGGAAAATGAAAATACCGGGGAAACCCGGACCGGGCTCTCTTGCCCAGCGTCAGAACCAATAGTTAAGCCCGATGGTTAGAGCGTAGCCGTTCAGGTCAAATTTTTCTAGACCTTCAAAAGAGTCGCGGAAAGTGGCCTGGAGAAAATGATAGCGCACTCCAAAGTCTAATGTCGTCCGATTGCCTATGGGAATCATAACGCCAGCAAAAGCATTGTAACTCAAGGAGATTCTGTTGGATTCATCGGCATAAGTATACTTGACGGAATAAATATCTACATCCCCCAGATCAGGGTCGGAATAAACCCAGGCATCAGAAAAATCTACGATATCTCCCTGAAGCCTGACGGACCAAAGACAGAGGCCAATTCCTCCTCCGAAATAGGGTACAAAGCGTACCCGCCGGCCGAGGGGAGTGACCTTCAGGGAGAGCTGGATAGGAGTTTGAGAGACTTCAAAAGAATGGATGATCATGTCGCCGTTAGGATAGTACTCCGCGGGGAAAGCAAAATAGTCTTCGTCAATCTTATACATTGTCCAATCCAGATAAAATCCGGCTTTCCTCCGGCTGTAGAAATCAACCGACAAGACCAGGCTCAGGTTTTTGGTCATAAAATATTCATAAGCCAGGCCTAACATTCCTCCCTGATAATTAGCCTTTTTTAAGCTCATGTTTTCAAATTCAATAGTCCAGAGGCTGTCTTCCCCGCCCTGCATTCTAGGAACAAAATAGCCATAGCGGAAGGTAAAAATATTTGCTGAGGCGGCCACCGGAATGAGTAATAAGACGATTATCATTGAAACTATGATTTTTTTCATATTCATAACCTCCTCACCTCAGCATTATAGCAAAATCTGTGCCAGCTTAGTTAACATATTTTCTGATAAAGGACAAATCTTATCTGTTACCTTTTGGCTACACCTGTCCTTTTCTCAACCTTGCAACCCGAGGTTTTTTCAGTTATGCTCTGATTGGAATTGGCAGGAGAGTAAACTTTGTCTGAAATTTTTGTTCTTGCTAAAAATCGCCTTGGACCCCAGGAAGTGGACCGGATTGTAGAAGCCTTAAAACGAGAAGCCATAATTATCTACCCAACCGAAACTTTTTATGGACTGGGCGGGTTGGCCAGCTTTAAGACTGTCGTGGACAGAATATTCCAGCTTAAAGGAAGAGAAAGTGCTAAAACTCTCCCCTTTATAGCTTCTGACTTGGAAATGGTACTAAGGTATGTGGAAGAGCCTGGACCCTTATTTTATCAACTGACAGAAATTTTCTGGCCAGGCCCTTTAACTCTGGTCCTTAAAGCCAGAAAAGGAGCATTGTCGGCTGAGAGTTGTGGTCCAGAAATGACCATCGCCCTAAGAGTGCCGCCCCTGGAGTGGCTCAGGGAACTGGTCAGAAAATCCGGTCAGCTGCTTATTTCTACTAGTGCCAATCTCAGTGGTTTTCCTCCCTTGAATTCTTTTAAGGAAGTTCACAAAATTTTTGCCGACCAGGTGGATATTATCATTGATGGGGGCGATACTCCAGGAGAGAAACCTTCAACCATCATAGATTTGACCGGGCCCCTGCCCGTTTGCCTGCGAGAAGGCAAGATTCCGGAAGCTAAAATCTGGGAAGCACTCAACCTGAAATAAGCCGACTCTTAGCCCCGGTTTAACTATTTCACTTTGGTTCCGGGCGGAATTTCTTGGTCAAAGAAAGGAATGATGGCTTTACCCTCTACCTCGGCTGCCAGAAGCATTCCTTGAGATTCAATTCCGCGGATGACCGCCGGTTGAAGATTGGCGATGACTATAAATTCTTTTCCGACCAGGGCTTCGGGCGGGTAAGTGTCAGCAACTCCGGCAATGATTTGTCTCTTTTCAGTTCCCAGGTCAATCTGCAATTTCAAGAGTTTATTGGTTCCGGGAACTCTTTCAGCCGTTAAAACTTTGGCTACCCGCAAGTCCATTTTCTTGAACTCTTCATAGCTTATGTAGTCCATGGCTACCTCCAATTTTGCCGACCGGGTTTCTGCAGCCTTAGGTTTTTCCAGCTCGCCGATAAATTCTTCCAGCACGATTCTGGGGAAGAGAGCTTCAGGTTTGCTGATCTGACCCTCAGGCTTATAATCATAGAAATTTAGCTTGCCTTTCAAAACCTCAAAGGGTTTCCTTTTTTCTCTGATCAGGCTCCAGATTTTTTCTGCAGTCTCGGGCATAACCGGATACAGGAGATAACTGCTGGCCCGGATAGCACATAAAGCCTGAAAAATAATCCTGGCCAACCGCGGCCTTTCTTCAAGTCTTTTGGCCATCTTCCAGGGTTCATTGTCAGCCAGGTATTTGTTGGTGGCATTCAAGAAGACCCAGATTTCTTCCAGAGCTCGGTTGATGGCATAATCATCATAGAAAGCAAAGACCTGCTCTTTAGTCTGATCAAACAAATCGGCCAGATTCTTATCAACCTCTTTTTCCTCGCCTATTTCCTGGAGCTGACCCCGGAAATAATTGACGGCCATGGTCAGGGTTCTCTGGACCAGATTCCCCAGGTCGTTAGCCAGGTCAGAATTGACCCGCTGAACAAAACCCTCATGGGAAAAATTCCCATCCTGCCCAACAGGAATTTCCCGGAGCAGAAAGTAGCGAAGGGCGTCGGCTCCGGCTTTTTCCAGGATTAGGTAGGGGTCAAGCACATTTCCCCGAGATTTGGACATTTTGCTTTCATCCTTCAACCACCAACCGTGCCCAAACACGGTCTTGGGCAGCTCAAACCCGGCTGCCATCAGGAAAGCCGGCCAGAAGATGGCATGAAACCTGAGAATGTCCTTGCCTATAAGATGAACGTCAGCCGGCCAGAAAGTCTGAAACAGGTCCTGGTTCCAATCATAGCCCGCACCGGTCACATAATTGTGCAGAGCATCAAACCAGACGTAGATGGTGTGTCGGGGGTCGCCCGGCACCGGGATACCCCATTTGACTGTAGTTCTGGTGATGCTCAGGTCTTTCAATCCCTGACGAACGAAACTGACCACCTCGTTCATCCGGCTGGGCGGCCGGACAAACTGAGGGTTGGCCTCATAGAAATCTAAGAGCGCTTTCTGGTAAGCCGAAAGCCGGAAAAAATAGCTTTCTTCTTCCAGAAGGATGGCTTCCCGGCCACAATCGGGACAGATTTTATGACCCTCAGGCTCAAGCGGAACATCTTCTGATAGAAAATTTTCCTCAGATACGCAATACCAGCCCTGGTAGGTGCCTTTGTAGATATCACCTTTTTCCAGCAACTTCTGGAATATTTTCTGGACTCCTTCTTCGTGGAATTTCTCGGTGGTCCTGATGAAATAGTCATAAGAGATGTTAAGCTTCTGCCAGAGTTCCTTAAACCTGACCACCACTCTATCAGCCAGTTCTTTTGGCTTCATCCCTCTTTCCTGGGCGGTTTTCTCTATTTTCTGGCCATGTTCATCGGTTCCGGTTAAAAAGAAGACTTTTTTCCCGCTCAGTCTCTGGTATCTGGCCAGGGCATCGGCGATGATGGTGGTATAAGCATGTCCGATGTGGGGGACATCGTTGACATAGTAAATTGGTGTTGAGACATAAAAAGTTGGCTTAGATTTCTCTTCCACCTGGAATACCTCCTTTGATTAGCATCATGGCCTCGGTTCTGGTGGCCGGGTTGTTGCGGAATGAGCCCCGGACCGCTGAAGTTACGGTTATCGCTTTTGGCTTTTTGATGCCCCGCATGGACATGCAAAGATGTTCAGCTTCTATCACCACCATCACTCCAAGAGGATTCAAGGTGGCATCCAGGATGTCGGCTACCTGTTTGGTCAAACGTTCCTGAACCTGGAGCCGCCGGGCTAAGGTGTCAACCAATCTGGCGATCTTACTCAACCCCATGATTCTGCCTTCCTTTGGAATATAAGCCACATGGGCGACTCCAGCAAAGGGTAGAAGGTGATGTTCGCAGACCGAGTAGAGCGGAATATTCCTGATCAGGACCATTTCGTCATGTCTTTCGTCCTGAAAGACCTCCAGGTCTTCAACCGGGTCAATCTGAGTTCCGCCTAAAATATCATCCATCATTCTGGCCACTCGGCCTGGAGTTCCTCTAAGACCTGGGCGTTCCGGGTCCTCGCCAATTCCTTCCAGCAGCAGCCTGACGCCCTGTTCAATTTTTTGCAAGTCCATTTTATTAGCCATCTTGTTCTTTTTGTTTCTTCCTGGCATTGTTTCCTCTCAATCAAATTTTTTTAAGGCTTCGTTTATTACCTTTTTCAAGGGCCAACTGAGTTTCTCAGCGGCCTTGAGGCAATCATCGTACTCCGGCTGGACGTTTACTATCTTTCCCTCCAGGTACGAAACCTTTACTCTGATTTTCTGTCCCTGAACTGTAACTTCTCTGAGGTCTCTCTTCAGGATTTTTCTTTCTACCGGGTAATATCTCAGACCGATGGTTGTTGTCTCTTTAAAAACTGCTTCCGTTAGTTTATCTATTTTATCAGTCTCGGCGATAATGGTCAATTTAGTTCCCAGCCGATTTTTTTTCATGACCACCGGAGTCAGGTAGGCTTCCAGGGCTCCTAAGGTTAAGGCCCGGTTCAGGAAAAAACCGAGCAGATGGGGAGAGGAATCATCTATGGTCGCTTCTATAACCATGGTTTTTCGGCTGGGTTCAAAATCCTTTTCTGGACCATAAAAAGCCCGGAGCAGATTAGGTTGGAATTTAAGTTCTTTATGTCCGAGACCATAGCCGATTTTTTCATAGATGAGTTCAGGCCAGTGGGGCAGGCATTGCCCCAGACCGGTCAGGAGGGCGGCGCCAGTAGGAGTTAACAATTCTGTGGATTCGTCGGTGCTGTAAACCGGAATGCCTTTCATCAACTCAGCCACCGCCGCTGCGGGTACGGGTAACCGTCCGTGGGCCATATTCACCAAACCGCTTCCTAGGTTAACCGGAGAATAATAGATAGAAGAGACCTCCAATTTTTCCAAGAGCCAGCAGGTCCCGACAATATCCACCAGGGCATCATCAGCTGCAGCTTCATGGAGATGGGTAGTCCTGACACTTCGGCCATGGACCCGGCTCTCAGCCTCAAACAGCCTTTTGAAAATTTTCAGTGATTTATTCTTGACCTGGTCCTTAAAATTGGAATCCAAGATGATTTTTTCTACTTCAGAAAATTTTCTGGGTTGGCTATTTCTGGGTGTTAAGACCTCAACTCTTAAGCCGACCAAACTGCCCGACCGAGCTTTCCTTACTTTCACCTGAACCTTGAGCTTAAGACCATCTATAGCTCTCTGGAATTCATCCGGAGAAACTCCCAGGGATAAAAGCGAGGCCAGGATCATGTCGCCACTGGCTCCAGCTGAACAGTCAAAATAGATGAATTTCATGCTCACCTGCCTCAGAAAAATTTATTAAAAGGATAATCGTTTCTTCTGAAAAAATCAAAACTTAGCTGTTACCGGCAGGTGCTGGGTAGAAAGTTTGCCTGGTTGTTTTGGAGATTTGTGGATATTTAAGCAGTTGGATTTTAAGAAATACTTATCCGCTGACCATAAAAATTAGAAAACTGAAATCTTGACTATTGCCGTGAATAAATTATATATGAATAGCTTCAAGAAGTATTAAGAGGTATAAAAATGAATTCAGCCCATCTTCCCCGGGTCAAGGTTGGAATTTTAGGTGGTACCGGTCTTTACCAAATTGAAGGCCTGAAAAATATTCAGGCCATAACTCTGGAGACGCCTTTTGGTCAGCCCTCGGATGATTTTCTGGTCGGCGAACTGGAAGGGGTCACAGTGGCTTTCCTTAGCCGCCATGGTCGGGGGCACAGGCTGCTTCCCGCCGAAGTGAACTATAGAGCTAATATCTATGGGTTTAAGTTGCTGGGAGTGGAAAAGCTGATCTCGGTAAATTCGGTTGGCTCTCTGAAAGAAGAAATCAGACCCAGGGATATTGTCCTGGCTGACCAGTTTTTTGACCGGACTCATCGTCAGAATACCTTTTTTGGTGAGGGAGTGGTTGCCCATATTAGCTTTGCCGAGCCTGTCTGTCCGGTTCTTTCCCGGCATGTCTTCGGCGTAGCCAAGGAGCTTGGTTTATCCGTTCATCTCGGAGGAACTTATGTCTGCATTGAAGGACCGGCCTTTTCCACCCGGGCCGAATCCAGGATCTACCGTCAGCTTGGAGCTGAGGTCATCGGCATGACTGCAGCCACAGAAGCCAAACTGGCCAGAGAAGCTGAAATCTGCTATGTGACCCTGAACCTGGTTACTGACTACGATGTCTGGAGGAGTGCAGAAGAATCAGTCAGTGTGGAATTGATCTTAGAAAATCTCAGGTTCAACATTGAACATGCCAAGGAAATCATCAAGCGAGCTGTGGCTACTTTAAGACAGATTGAAGGGCGACCCTGCCTCTGTCAGCAAGCTCTGAAGAATGCCATAGTTACCAGGCCAAAATTCTCTAAAGAGGAAACTCTGAAAAAATTATCCATTCTGATTAACAAGTATTTGTCTTAAGGTGATAAGGGTGAGCCTGGTCATAATCGGTTCGGTAGCCTTTGATACTGTAGAGACTCCTCAAGCCCGGCGGGAGAGGATTATCGGGGGGTCGGCCACTTATGCTTCTTTAGCCGCCAGTTTTTTTACCAGCCCTGGACTGGTTTCAGTGGTGGGGCGGGATTTTCCCAGAAAATTCTTGAATTTGCTGAAGGCCCATCGGATAGACTTACAGGGCTTGAGGGTTAAAGCAGGTAAGACCTTTTTCTGGCATGGCCGTTATGAGCAGGACCCAAACCTCAGGACCACCCTCAGGACCGAGCTTAATGTCTGGCGAGATTTCAGGCCTATTTTGCCCGAGAGTTACCGTCAGGCAGAAATTGTCTTCCTGTCTAATTTAGACCCTGATAGCCATGACCATATCTTATCCCAGCTCCAAAGAGTCAAGCTGGTGGCCATGGATACGATTCGTTTCTGGATTGAAAACAAACCGAAATCTCTGATAAAAGCTATTCAGAAGGTTGATATTCTATTCGTAAACGATGAGGAATGCCGGCTGATTGCTGAGGAAATCAACCTGGTCAAGGCCGGCCGGAAGCTTCAAGCCGCTGGACCCAAAATCATCATCATCAAGAAAGGCGAACATGGAGCCATGGTCTTCGGAAAAAATTTTGTTTTTGGGGTATTAGCTCATCCCAGCGAGAGGGTAGTGGACCCAACCGGAGCCGGAGACAGCTTTGCCGGAGCCTTCCTGGGTTACTTGGACAGCTCTGCCCGTTTCACTCAGAGGGAAATAAGAAAAGCTGCGGTTTACGGCAATGTGGTGGCTTCCCTGGTCATAGAAGATTTTGGGCCAACCAGGCTTCTGGAAGCTGGGCAGATGGAGATCATCAAAAGATATCAAGAAATTAAAAAATTGGTTTCATTCTGAATAAGAGTTGGATTAGAATTGTATGTGAAAGTTATTTTCATCAAGGGGAATTAAAATGAGTCAGATCAAAGCACCGGTAGAGCCTTTTCGGATAAAGACGGTGGAGAGAATAAAGATGACCAGTCGGAGGGAGAGAGAAAACATCCTCCAGGAAGCAGGCTACAATGTGTTTAACATTCCGGCGGAAAAGGTGTTCATAGACCTGTTAACCGATTCAGGCACTTCAGCCATGAGTGATAACCAGTGGTCCGGACTGATGATCGGGGATGAGTCCTATGCCGGAGCCAAAAACTTTTTTAGGCTTGAAGCCACTGTGAAAAATATCTTTTGCTTCAAGCATGTCATACCAACTCACCAGGGTCGGGCCGCAGAGAGAATCCTGTTTGAGACTCTGGTCCGGAAAGGGGATTACGTTCCCAACAACATCCATTTTGATACCACCAGGGCAAACGTTGAAGTCCGAGGAGCCAAAGCCGTGGACCTGGTCATTGATGAAGGTTATGACCCAGATTCTGAGCATCCTTTTAAGGGCAATATGGATGTGGACAGATTGAAAAAGTTTATAGAGAAAAAAGGGGCTAAAAAGATTCCTCTGGTGATGATGACCATTACTAACAACAGCGGTGGTGGCCAGCCGGTTTCAGTGAAGAATATCAAAGAAGTAAGCCAAATTTGCAAACAGCATAAAATTCCGTTGTTTTTTGATGCCTGCCGGTTTGCGGAGAATGCTTATTTTGTGAAAAAAAGAGAAAAAGGTTACGAAAAAAAATCGGTCCTGGAGATCGCCCAGGAGATTTTTTCTTATGGACAGGGTGCTACCATGAGCGCCAAAAAGGATGCTCTGGTAAATATCGGAGGCTTTGTGACTGTGGACGACGACCAGCTGGCAGAGAAGCTTAAAAACCTTTTAATCCTGAGCGAAGGTTTCCCGACCTACGGAGGTCTGGCCGGCCGCGACCTGGAAGCCATTGCTCGTGGTCTGGAAGAAGTTTTGGAAGAAGATTATCTGGAATACCGGATCAGTCAGGTGGCTTATTTGGGCAAGCTCCTGGATAAGGCTGGTATACCGATTTTCAAGCCCGTTGGTGGCCATGCTGTTTATTTGCTGGCTGACCGATTTCTGCCCCATATTCCCAGGCATCAGTATCCTGGCTGGGCCTTAACTGTGGCTCTTTATCGGGAAGCAGGGATAAGAGCAGTGGAAATTGGCGGAGTTATGTTTGCTCAGAAGGACAGGAAGACCGGCAAAGAAGTCTTTCCAAAACTGGAGCTGGTACGTCTGGCCATTCCCAGAAGGGTTTATACCAACGCTCATCTGGAATATGTAGCTGAAGCCATTATTGAGCTCTATAAAAACAGAGAGAAAATAAAGGGTTTAAGGATTGTCAGAGAATCACCTCATCTCAGGCATTTTACAGTAAAGATGGAAGAAGTGTAGTCTCCGGATTTTCTGATTTTGCTGGAGACTCTGCACCTCTTTTATGGCTAAGCCAGGGTTAAAAAAAGAAAATATTTTAGAAAGTTAAGTCGGGTGAAGAAAAAAATTTGTTAATTTGGGTGACAAATTTTGTTCTGCCAGCTTTGTTATAACACTTATTTTTTGAACTGAAAGAAGAATAATTTTTTTGGTAATTTTGAGAAGAAATTTCCAAGGATAATTAAAAAGCGTTGTCTATTGTTCATGAATAGTTTATTATGGTAAAAAAAGCTCTCGCATCTCTGGTTTAACTGGAGGCGAGGAATTTTCTAAGGAGGAGGAAAAATGAAAAGGGCAATCGGTTCTATCCTTTTGATCATGGCCTTTACCCTCGTTTTAGCTACTTATGGGCTTTCCTGGGGTTCGGCCACTCACGCTTTCATTGCTAAGAGAATCGGTCGGCTGTCTATCTTTTTTAATTCCCAGGAGATGTACGGTCTGATGGCTCCAGACCTTTTCAACTATGATTTTAATTTGGCCTACGACCCGATACTAACGGTCTTTACTCATGGAGTGCCCGGGAATGAAGGCTTTATGGCTGTCTGGGAAAAAGCTTCATGGCGCGATTATCAGAAATCACTGGCCTTTGGTTTCGTGGCCCATAACGATGTCTGGGGAGCTGATTATACGGCTCATCATCAGGCTCTGGCGATTTCTGTTCCAGCTGATTTTCCCTCTATCCCAGGTGTTGACCCCGGTTATGTAATCATCAAAGCTCTGGCTCTGAATTCTGACCCGACCATGAATGGCTATTTTGAAGCTCTGGGGCTTAGCAATTCAGATCCAGATCAATTTAGGTTGCGGTTGGAGATGTGCCATAACCTGGTAGAAACTGCCGGGGACCTGATCATCAGGAGAGTTGACCCGGGCATCGGCGAGAAAATCATCTCAGCTTCGGTGCTCAGAGGCCGGAGTTTTCCCGAGCTGCTGATTAAGGCGCTGGATAATCCCGATTATAATCAGATTATTCGTCAGAATGAAGCTCAATTCCGGAGGCTGATGATTCAGTATGGAGCCATCCTGGCTCAGCCTGAAGTTAGAGCCTTTGAGGGGCTGGCGGAACAGATGGCTGAACTCGGAGTGGCTTTTATCAAGCAGTTTACTGGTCAAGAAATTCCTTTGGAAAGGGCGCTGGAAATTTCTAAGTACGGAATTAAAAAGTCCCTCCAGCTCTGTGCTCCCGATTACATGAATGAAATAAGAAAAACCATAGAAAACCTGAGAGTTGAACTCCGGAACCACAATATTCATTATTAAGCCAACCAACGGCTAAAAGGGAAGGAGAGATATCTCCTTCCCTTTGACTTTTTTCTGCAAAGGCCGTTATTATCTCATTCTTTTTACTCAGGTTGCTCAGGCCAATCTGTTGGCTTTTGTTGATTTCTTTATTCAACTTCCTCCATTATTAAAGTTTGCACGATCGTAAGAATTGATATCCAGAAAACCGTGACCGGAGAGGTTAAAAAGGATGGTCTGCTTTTGACCGGTTCGCCGGGCTTCAAGAGCTTCTTCCACGACCGCGGCGATGGCGTGAGCTGATTCTGGTGCCGGCAGAATTCCTTCAGTTTTAGTGAACAATTCAGCAGCCCTGAAGACTTGATTCTGGGGATAAGCCCTGGCTTCCACCAGACCTTTTTTAACCAAATGACTGACCAGAGGTGCCATCCCATGATAACGCAGTCCGCCGGCATGGATGGGTGGGGGAACAAAATCTTTTCCTAAAGTATACATGAAAAGCAGGGGAGTTAGACCCGCGGAGTCGCCGTGATCATATTTGAGATTTCCTTTGGTGAGGGAAGGGCAGGCTTCTGGCTCAACCGCTATGAATCTTATCCTGGCCTTCTCCCTTAAATTTTTCCTGATAAAAGGAAAACTCAGCCCGGCAAAATTAGAGCCGCCGCCGACACATCCTATTATCACTTCTGGCCGAATACCTAATTCCCGGCATTGGCTTTCAGCTTCCAGTCCGATGATCGTCTGGTGCATTAAAACTGCATCCAGGACTGACCCCAGGGAATACTTGATTTCAGGATTTTTTAAGGCCTGTTCCACTGCTTCTGAAATGGCAATTCCCAGGCTTCCGGGATGATCAGGGTTTTGTTGGTAATAAACCTTTCCTGAATTGGTAGTAGGGCTGGGACTTTCCAGAACCTCTCCCCCAAAAAGCTGGATCATTATTCTGCGCCCTGGTTTTTGCCTGTAACTTATCCGGACCATGAAAATCTTGGCTTTCAGACCGAATTTAGAGCAGGCATAGGCCAGAGCCGAACCCCACTGTCCGGCCCCAGTTTCAGTGGCCAGGGCACCCACCCCATCCTGGCTGGCTAAATAAGCCTGCATCAGGGCAGTGTTGGTTTTGTGGCTACCAGTTGGGCTTACCCCCTCATACTTGTAAAAAATATCAGCTGGGGTTTCCAGATATTCTTTGAGCTTGGAAGCATAAATAAGAGGTGTCGGTCTGAAAACAGAATAGGCATCCAGGACTCTATCCGGAATCGGAATAAAGCGTTCGCTAGAAATTTCTTGTTGGATAAAACTTTTCGGAAAAATGATTTCCAGTTCTTCAGGTCTCAAGGGTTGCCCTGTAGAAGGATTCAGGGCCGGGGGCGGCAGTTCCTCCAGGTCCCCTTTCAAGTTGTAAAAACTTGTTGGCAAGTGTTCTATTTTTTGGGAAGCATATCTCAACATTTTTTATTCTCCTCAAATTTTTTTGATTAAAAGAAAATAAACAGAGACAAACAAAAAGAAGGTTTAAAAAAGACAGTCCTCGGGCGGCTTAAACCGCCCACCAGAACCAGTAGGGAAGGATAGAAGTGGCCGCTTTAGTTCTGAGGTAGATATTTTTTATCATCAAGCAATTGGCCAGCATCGTGGATAATTCTAATATTCTGTTTTTATTTGTCAATAGTCTCTGGGTATTATTTTTTGATTTTGTGATGAAGGGAAAGAATTGTAAATGGACAGTCTTTTGCCGATTTTCCTTGAAGCCCTAAGAAAGTTAAGGCTTTAGTATTAATTCCAGGCAAATAGCTTGAATTAAACCCGGTCAATAAATATATTAGGAAGAAAGATTATGAGGAGATACAGAGCCAAGCAGCCTTCATATATTATTCTTGGACTACTATTTCTTTTCCTCGGCTTCTTGCCTTCTAAAACTGTCGTTCCTCCCAGATTAATTCAGGTTGCCAAAAACCAACCCAATTTAGAGGCAATCCTCTTCCAAGAGCAGATTGAGTGCCTGCAGGAATTAGCTCAAAGCTATCTACTGAAAGCGGGGCGAGTTGAATGTCTGAATCTCAGAAGACAGGGAATAAATTTCAGGTTTCTGCCTTTTTATGACCCAACCAAAGTTTATCTTGTTGCCAGAATAAGGCAGGAGACTGAGCTGGATTTGATCAAAACCTTGGGCCTAGCCGTCAAGCTGGAAGAAAATGATTTTCTGGTCGTAATTCGCAGTCTAGAAGTTTTAGATGAATTCCCGGTTACGGTAAAAAAGAAGTTGTTGCCTGCTTCAGGCTTAGTTTTAACTCCCCAAACTTGGTTGGGAGAGGAATACACCTGGCGTCTGGCTCCGGATGAATTGTATGAGAACTTAGCCAACCAGGTTTCAACCGATAATCTCCTTTATCAAGTTACCGCTCTCCAGAATTTTGGCACCCGTTATACTTTAACCAGTAACTGCCTCAGCGCAGGCCAGTATCTTTATGATTATTTTTTGTCCCTGGGCTTACAACCCCGCTATCAGGAATTCTATTTAGGCGGTTATCTCTGCCGGAATGTGATAGCCGACCTTCCTGGCCAGAGTTATCCGGAACAGGTGGCCATCATCTGTGCTCATTATGACTCCACTTCTGACCAGAGATGGACACTGGCTCCGGGTGCTGATGATAATGCCTCGGGCACTGCAGCGGTGATGGAAGCGGCCAGGATCCTGAAAAATTATCCCCTGGATTTTACAGTGAGATTCATTCTTTTTTCAGCTGAAGAACAAGGCCTGGTTGGCAGCCAGTATTATGTCCAGGATAAATTAAATCCGGAGGAGACAATTTTGGGGGTGATCAATCTGGATATGATTGCCTATGCTGACCAGAGGCCTGAGGACCTGGATGTAATCGGCAACGTTGCCTCCAGCTGGTTAGCAGACCTGACGGTTAATATGACCCAGGTCTATGGAGTAGCTCCGGCCAAAAAGATAATAGACTACTCGTTTATTTATTCAGACCACGCCTCCTTCTGGAACAAGAATATTGCGGCTATTTGTGCTATTGAAGATGAGAATGTCCCTAATCCCTACTATCATAAAACTTCTGACACAGTAGACACCCTCAATTTTGAATTTTTCCAGTCTTCATCCCGGGGAACCTTAGTCACTCTGGCTGATTTGGCTCAGCCGATAAGACCAGGTTATCCTCCCAGCCCAAAGCAGTTCAGCCTCTCCCTTTCTTATTATGCTTCAATTTTTAGCAGTCTGAGGAAAGTGTACTTAATCTGGTCTCAAGTGCCCGGAGCAAGCGGATATAATCTATACCGCGGCAATTATCCTCGCGGCCATTACCAGAAACTAAACTCCAATCTGATCGGGGAAAATGGATATCAGGATATTCTCTTGTCCTCTGATTTGCCTTATTATTATGCTGTTACGGCGGTTGACGCTCAGGGCAGAGAGAGTAACTTTTCCAAATTGCTGATGATCCCGGCAGACATTGGCAGTGGGTCTTCTCTATTGAGTCAATGGCAGAGGCTGATCTTCGGCTTAAGGAATTAGGATGAGATGATGAGCTTCAAGATGGGATTCAAAGCTGGTGCCATTTCTTTACTCTGCTTATTCTTTCTGACCATCCGGGTTTCAGGAAAAACAGCCGATAGCCATATTTACCTAACTCCCGGTCTTTTTGTTTTCAGCCAGCCTGAATTCAGAGAGATTTATGGCTATTTGCCGTTAGTTGGGGTTACCATGGATTTTTTCTTCAGAAAAAATTTTGGTCTATCCGCCGGTTGCGGTTATCTGGCAAAGAGGGGCCAGGCTCTGGTAATCAGTGGTCAACCCGAAGAGCTCCGAGTAAGGTTTGAACGTCTTTCTTTTCCCTTCTTGCTGAAATGGCGCCATAGCCTAAATAGATTGCAACTTGAAATTAGCCTGGGAGCAGTTTATTCCAGCTTCCGGGAAAAATGGGAACAAAAGCCCCTTTCTTACCGGGGGAATTCCTTTCATTTTCGCTCGGAACTGGCTTTGATTTATTTAGTTAAGAGCCGATTTTATTTCAGGGTCAGTCTGACTGGAGAAACGATTCCAACCAAAGCCAATTCTCCGGCACTCAACGGGAAGAAAGCTAATCTGGCAGGCTGGAGTTTCCAGACTGGAGTTGGTTACAGAATAAAATAAAGGTTTTTTGAAATTAAATTAAAGAGATAAGGAGGACGGTTCATGAAAGAAAAAAAAGATAAATTTTCTGGCGGAAATCAGAGCCGACGGGAATTCTTAAAATTGGGTCTGGTCGGGGCAGCAGGTCTCTGGCTTAAGGCTGGAGCTGGAGAAGCTGTCGGCCGAGCCCTGGTCTCTGATGAGTACGGCCCGCTCTTTGCCGCCAAGCCGCTGGAAGTGGTGCGGGTGGGATTTGTCGGTGTGGGCGGCATGGGCTCGGTTCATGTGCAGAATTTTCTGAACCTTGAGGGGGTGGAGATAAAAGCTATCTGTGACATTGTTGAAGAGAAGGTAGTCCGGGCTCAGAACTGGGTGGAAGCAGCCGGCTTTCCCCGGCCTCAAGGCTATTCCCGCGGACCCTGGGATTTCAAAAGGATGTGCGAGGAGGAAGAACTGGACCTGGTTTTTACCGCCACTCCCTGGGAATGGCATGTACCGGTCTGTGTTGAGGCCATGAAGAATGGTAAGCACGCGGCTACTGAAGTGCCGGCCGCCATCACCCTGGAAGAATGCTGGCAGCTGGTGGAGGCGGCCGAAAGGTACAAGAAGCATTGTGTGATGATGGAAAACTGCTGCTATGACCGGGTGGAGCTGATGAGCCTGAACCTGGTCAGGCGGGGACTGTTGGGCGAAATCCTACATGCCGAGGCCGGTTATCTCCACGATTTAAGGGAGGTCAAATTCAGTAATGAGGGCGAAGGTCTCTGGCGGCGGCAGCATTCCTGGACCAGGAATGGCAACCTTTACCCGACTCATGGCCTCGGTCCGGTAGCTCAATGTATGAATATTAACCGGGGTGATGCCTTTGACTACCTGGTTTCAATGAGTTCTCCATCACGGGGGCTGCAGCTTTATGCCCGGGAAAAATTCGGGCCGGATTCTCCCCAGGCCCGGGAAAGATTTGTTCTGGGAGATGTTAATACTTCACTCATCAAAACCAGGTTGGGCAAGACGATAATTCTGATTCACGATACTAACTTACCGCGTCCCTATTCCAGGATTCATATGATTCAGGGCACCAGGGGAATTCTTCAGAAATGGCCGGACAGAATTTACATTGAAGGCCGCAGCCCTAAGCATCAGTGGGAAGATATTGAGAAATATGCCGAAGAATTTGAGCATCCGCTCTGGAAAAAATTGAGCGAAAAAGGTGAAGGCCGTGGGCATGGGGGTATGGATTTCATAGAGGATTACCGCCTGGTACAGTGCCTGAGAACTGGCCAGCGCACGGATATGAATGTTTACGATGCCGCGGCCTGGAGCGCGGTTTCAGCCCTGAGTGAAAAATCAGTGGCCAGGAACTCCGAGCCGGTGAAATTCCCAGATTTTACCCGCGGAGCCTGGAAAACCACTCCACCACTGGGCATAATTGAGGGTTGAGCCGGAGCAGACCTTTTTACCATCCTTTTAAATTCTGAGATCAGGACGAAACAGGGGCAAAAACTTTAGCCGCCATTAGCCTGCCCCGAGTGCAGCTGCTGGCCACGCCTCCGACCCCTGTCATTAAAACGCTTGACCGCCAGCCAGGATTTAATATAATAAAACTATGAAAACTAAAATCGTATCATCAGTATTGTCACTGCCGGCCGACCTCAAGCTCCGGATTCTGGAGCGGTCGCGGGAACTTTTTTTTAAATATGGCTACAGCCGCCTGAGCCTGGATGAACTGGCAGAAGACCTGGGCATCAGTAAAGCTACTATCTATCGCTACTTTCCAGATAAAGAATCTCTGCTCCGGGCAGTGATGGTAGAAACCAGAGAATGGGTCTTGAGCCAGTTGCAGGCAATTGTCAGGGATGACCGGCTTGCGGTCAAAGCCAGGCTGACCGCCTATCTTGAATTCATCAGCCGGTTCATGTCCGGTCTCAGCCGGGATTTCATCAGGGACCTGAGGCAGAAGCTACCCGACCTCTGGAAAGAAATGGATAGTTTCCGCCGGCAACAGGTTTTTCCCCTGGTTTCGGAGGTCATCCTGGAGGGAGTAAAGAAGGGAGAAATCAAATCGGACCTGGACGGCCGGTTGTTCCTGGAGATGTTCTGGTACCTGGTCCAGGAATTCATGAATCCCGACTGGATCATCAGCCATGATTATTCTCCCTCGGAGCTGCTACAGAGCATAATTGATATAGTCTTTTACGGAATATTTGTGGAAGAAAAATCCGGAAAGATGGCCGGGAGCAAGCCCAGCGGGAAAGGGAGGAAGAAATGAAAGCCGCTAACTCTGGTGAGGGAATAGTGCGGGTGCCCCTCATTTATATTTTTAGTATGGCCTTGCTCTCTTCTATTCTCATTCTGACCCCGGGTTGCCGAAAAGCCGCAGATAATAATCTGATCCGGGCTACTGGCACCATTGAAAGCCGTACCGCTAGGATCAGCCCCAGGGTAAGCGGCCGGGTGCTCCAGGTGCTGGTGGAAGAAGGACAGGCGGTAAAACCCGGTCAGCTTCTGGTGGAGTTAGAACATGAATACCCTGACCTGCAGCTCAGGCAGGCTGAAGCAGCCGTGGCTGCGGCCCGGGCCCAGCTTGAACTCTTAAAAAGTGGTGCCCGCAGCGAAGATATCAGCCAGGCCGAACAGCAGCTTAAACAGGCTGAAATAAACCTGGAACAGGCCAGAAATGATGCCGGGCGTTTCCGCCGCCTTTATGAACAGGGGAGTATCACTCAAAGGCAGAAAGAAGAGGCTGAAACCAGGTTGGCCCTGGCCGAAGCCCAGTACAATCAAGCCCAGGAAGCTTTGAAGAAACTGAAAAGTCTGGCCCGGCCTGAAGAGATAGAAGCGGCCGAAGCCAGGTTGCGCCAGGCGGAAGCAGCGGCCGACCTGCTTAAAAAGAACATAGAAGATTCAAAGGTCGTCTGCCCTGTGGCGGGCGTGGTTACTGAGAAAGCGGTGGAGCCGGGCGAGCTGGTCAATCCCGGTACTACCCTTGTGACCATCTCCTGCCTGGACCCAGTATATCTCTGGGTTTATGTTACGGCCGAAGAGTTGGGGCGGGTTAAGCTCGGCGGACGGGCCGAAGTTACTATTGACAGTTTTCCGGGAAAAATCTTTGAGGGCCAGATCGTTTACCTCTCGCCTGAAGCTGAATTCACTCCGAAAAATATCCAGACCAGAGAAGACCGGGTAAAACTGGTTTTCGCCGTAAAAATTGAACTGCCTAATTCTGGGGGTCAGCTCAAGCCCGGTTTACCGGCCGAGGCTGTTATCAGGACAGAATGAGCGAAGGATAAAATGGTCCAGCCAGTTCTGGTTTGCCGGGAACTTAAGAAGTATTTTGGCCGGGTTGAGGCCCTGTCTTCTTTTTCGGTTGACCTTTTAACCGGTGAGTTTCTCTGTCTGGTCGGTCCGGACGGTGCTGGAAAAAGCACTGCCTTGAAATTACTGTGCGGGCTGGAGAAAGCCGATTCCGGGGAAATAGAGCTTTTCGGCCAGAAAGTCGCCAGTTTCAGTCCAGACCTTAGAACCCGAATCGGTTATCTGCCGCAGGGCTTCAGCCTTTATGAAGACCTGACGGTGGAAGAAAACCTGGTATTTTTTGCTGAGCTCTACGGGATCTCCGATTACGGGGCGCTTATCAATTCGCTGCTGGAATTTACCAGGCTGCAGCCATTCAGGCAGCGTCTGGCCAGGCAGCTCTCGGGCGGCATGAAGCAGAAGCTGGCCCTGGCCTGCACCCTGGTCCATCAGCCAGAAATACTATTGATGGATGAACCGACTACTGGAGTGGACCCGGTTTCCCGCCGGGATTTCTGGCAAATTCTCTTCCGGCTGCAGCAGCAGGGAAAATCCATCCTGATGACCACACCTTACCTGGACGAAGCCGAGCGGGCCTCACGGGTGGCTTTCATTCTCCAGGGCCGGGTGCTGGCCTGCGACCGGCCGGAAAAAATCAAGAAAAAATTCAAGGCCCGACTGGTGGAAGTAATTTCTGCTGACAGCCGCCGGCTGCAGCAGGAATTAAAAGAGTCCGGAGAATTCCTGGATGTTCAGCTTTTTGGCGACCGCCTTCACCTGGTTCTGTCCGAAGCTTATTCTCTTCAGAACCTAGAAAGGCAGCTGGCTCAGACTGGGCTGGCCATCCAGAGCCTGACTGAAATCCAGCCTTCTTTGGAGAACGTTTTTATTCTTATGATGAAAACAGGAATTGGGACTAAGAATGAGACCGGCAGTTGAAGTCGACAGGCTGACCAAAAAATTTGGCTCGTTCACTGCCGTTGACGGTATATCGTTTGTTATTCAGCCGGGAACAATTTTTGGTTTACTCGGGGCTAACGGCGCCGGTAAATCCACGACCATCAGAATGCTGTGCGGTTTGCTCCGGCCGACTTCCGGCCGAGCCCGGGTGGCCGGGTTAGATGTTTCCAAAGAAGCGGACAGGATTAAAAAGGTCATAGGCTATATGTCGCAGAGATTTTCCCTGTACCTGGACCTGACGGTGGAAGAAAACCTGGAGTTTTTTGGCCGGGTTTACGGCCTGAAAGGGGAAAAGCTGAGCACTAATCTGGCCCGCCTTAAGAAACTCACCTCTCTGGAAGGGCTGGAGAATACTCTGACTGCTGAGCTTCCAACTGGCTGGCGCCAGCGTCTGGCCCTGAGCTGTGCCCTGCTTCATGAACCAGAAATAATTTTCCTGGATGAACCGACTGGCGGGGTGGACCCGCTGGCCCGGCGGAAATTCTGGGACCTGATTTATGAACAGGCGGACCGGGGCCGGACCGTCTTGGTCACTACCCACTACCTGGATGAAGCTGAGTACTGCCACGAATTGCAGATAATCCATGCTGGAAGGATTATTGCTGCTGGCAGTCCGCAGGAGATAAAAAAGAAGTATTTTCCAGAAAATCTTCTGGAATTAACCTGCAGCCAACCGCTCCAGGCCTACGAATGGCTGAAACAGCAGCCTGAAATTAAGCAGGTTTCGCTGTTTGGACTCAGGCTGCACCTTTTGTTGGAACCGGGGGCAGTGGCTGGATTCAAGCTGAAGCTGGCGCAATCCATGCCGGGTCAATTTGAACTAAGGCCGATTGTGCCGAGTCTTGAAGACGTTTTCATCCGCCGTCTGGAAGAAGAAGCCGGAGAAAGTGGGAAGTGAGATGAACCTCAGGCGCCTCAAACCGGTTATCAGAAAGGAGTTCATCCAGATCAGGCGTGACCCCATCAGCCTGACCCTGCTTCTGATTCTTCCGGCTTTTATCCTGGTCATGTTTGGCTATGCCCTCAACTTTGATGTCAAACACCTGGGCCTGGCCCTGGTTGACCTTGACCGCAGCCAGGCCAGCCGGGAGCTCGTGCGGAAAATTACTTCTAATGAATATTTTGACCTTAAATATCAGCCTGAATCTTTATCAGAAATTGACCCGCTTTTTGACCACGAAAAAATAAAGCTGGCCGTGGTGATTCCGCGAAATTTCGCCCGGGACCTGGCTGCGGGGGAAAGCCCGGCAGTCCAGGTACTGGCCGACGGAACTAATTCCACCACCGCCCTGACCGGCCTGGGTTACTTGAGCAATATTTTTCTGCAATATTCTCTGAAACTGAACTTAGAACTTCTCCAGAAGGATGGGCAGCAGCAGGTGGCTTTGCCCGTGGACAGTCGGGTCAGAGTCTGGTACAACCCGGAGCTTAAAAGCTCCAGGTTCCTGGTGCCGGGACTGATGGCTTTTGTCCTGATGATTATCATCGTCCTGGCCACGGCTCTGTCCATTGTGCGGGAAAAAGAAAAAGGCACCATGGAGCAACTGCTGCTTTCACCCCTGGGCCCGGCGGAGATGATTATAGGGAAAATCATTCCCTATCTGCTAATGTCGCTTCTCGGAGCCCATCTAGTGCTGCTGGCGGGATGGCTTCTTTTCGGAGTTGCTATCAAGGGCAGTTATCCGCTGCTGCTGCTGGTTCTAGTGATTTTTCTTTTCTGCGGGCTCAGCCAGGGCATCCTGGTTTCCACCGTGGCCTCCTCGCAGCAGGTGGCCTTTCTGCTGGCCGGGCTGAGCACTCTTCTTCCGACCTTTATTCTTTCGGGCTTTGTTTTTCCCATAAGGAATATGCCGCCCGTCATCCAGGCTATTACTTACATCATACCGGCACGGTACTTTCTGGTGTGTCTGCGGGCCATCATCCTGAAAGGAGCAAGCTTGGTCGTTTTCTACCGAGAAATCATATTCCTGGCCATCTATGGCCTGCTGGTAACGGCAGTCAGCCTGTTCAGGTTGAAAAAGAGTCTGGCTAAATGAAAAAACTGCTGGCTTTCATCAAAAAGGAACTAATTCAAGTTCGCCGCGACCGCCGGATGCTACTTATTGTCATCGTGGCCCCAATCCTCCAGCTTCTAATTCTGGGCTATGCTGTAAGCCTGGATGTCCGGGACATACCGGTGGTGGTGTTAGACCTGGATAATTCTGCCAGCAGCCGGGATTTGCTGGAAGCGGTTTTCAACTCCGGCTACTTTGTTGAGGTCGGCGAGGCGGAGTCTATGTCTGAAGTTGATGGCTACCTTGACAGCGGCCGGGCCGCTGTGGCTCTGGTTGTACCCGCGGGCTTTGAAAGAAACCTGCTGGCCGGGAAAACGACTTCTTTCCAGGGTTTGATTGATGGAACAGAAAGCCAGACAGCTACGGTCGGGCTGAATTACCTGGAAATGATTGCCCGCCATTTCAACCAGAAAATAATATTAGCTAGACTGGAAAAACTGGGAGCCGGGTTTCGGCCGGTCGTTATTCAGCCCGAAGTCAGGGTGTTTTTTAATCCGGCCCTGGTCAGCCGGAATTTTCTGCTGCCCGGTGTCTTTGGTCTGCTGCTGATGGTCATGACAGTCATCCTGACGGCCATGGCTGTGGTTAAAGAATATGACCTGGGGACCATGGAGCAACTGATTGTCACTCCGCTACGGCCGCTGGATATAATCCTGGGTAAGCTCCTGCCGTTTTTTATCATTGGAACGGTGGATGTTTTTCTGATATTTGCGGTCACCCGCTTCTGGTTCCGGCTGCCTCTGCAGGGGAGCTTCCTGTTGTTGCTCGATTTGAGCTTCGTTTACATGCTGAGCACCCTGGGGGTGGGCTTATTCATCTCCACCATCACCCGCACCCCGCAGCAGGCCATGCTGACTTCCTTTTTCTTCATGATTCCGATGATGATGCTGTCGGGTTTTGTCTTTCCCATTGAAAACATGCCTCGGTTTTTCCAGTGGCTGACGGTCATAATTCCCCTGCGCTATTTTCTGGTCATACTGAGGGGTATTTTTTTGAAAGGGGTGGGTCTGGCAGCCCTGTACGATGAAGCGCTGCTGTTACTGCTCCTGGCGGTTATCATAAATCTTTTGAGCCTCAGCCGCTTCCGCCGCCGCCTGGATTAGCCAGGGCATCCATATGAAATTATAATAGTCTGGTTCAGGACAGCGGCCCAACCGGGTGGTATATATTTGCCCGAAATTAAGATTAACTGGAACCAGCGATAGGGCCTCTTCCGGACAGCAGGGCTTGACTTTTTCCCTGTTGCAGGTTCGTTTCTGGCCAGGAAAAATCTGGCTGGCGCCCATGCCTGTATTTTTGGTTTAGACTGGATAAACTCTGAGATAATCGCCTGATGAAACTAAGGGTTTTCTCTCAGAGAATAAGCATGCAGTCGCCGTAGGAAAAAAAGCGGTAGCGTTCCCTGACTGCTTCCTGGTAGGCGGCCATAATCAGTTCATAGCCGGCGAAAGCGCTGACCAGCATCAGCAGGGTGGAGCGGGGGAGATGGAAGTTGGTCAGCAACCGGTCCACTACCCTGAAACTATATCCCGGGTAAATAAAAAGCCGGGTGCTCTGTTGCCCGGGCTTCAGTCCTTCTTCGGTCCAGGCGCTCTCCAGAGTCCTGACCACCGTTGTCCCCACGGCCGTCACCGGGCGACCTTCTTTTTTGGCCCGGTTTATGGCCTGGGTCGTTTCCGGGCTGAGGTAAAATGATTCTTCCAGCATTTTGTGTTCGGTTATTTTTTCTGCTCTGACCGGCTGAAAAGTGGCCAGCCCGACATTCAGGGTGACATAAAGAATTTCTACGCCCTTCTGTTTAAGCTCAGCCAGAATACGCTCTGTAAAATGCAACCCCGCGGTAGGGGCAGCGATCGAACCGTCCTTTGTAGCGTAAACTGTTTGATACCTTTCGGCGTCTATTTTCTTAAACCTCGGGTCTCCTTTTTTCCTTTTTATGTAAGGCGGCAGGGGAGGCAGGCCGATTTCCTTAAGCCTGTCCAGGACATTCGTGGTGTTGAATTCCAGCAGCCGGTGCCCCAGTGGTCCGCGGGCTATAACTCTGGCTTCCAGGTTCTTATCAAAAACCAGCCAATCACCTTCTTTAACCTTCTTAGCTGGCCTGCAGAGGACTTCCCAGACTCCGGGTTTATATTCTTTGATGAACAGAAATTCTATGCTCTTACTTTCATCATCCTTACAGCAGGCCCAGGCCCTGGCCGGAATTACTCGGGAATCGTTGAGAACCAGGACCTCACCCGGCTTGAAGAAACTGGCAATTTCTTTGAAATGGCGGTGTTCAATCGTCTTCAAGCCGCGCCGGACGACCATCATCCTGGAGTCATCACGGTTGGGCAGTGGCTGCTGAGCGATGAGTTCCGGGGGCAGCTCGTAATCGTATTCTTTAAGAAGGATTTTTTCAGTCATCTGAGGCTGGTCAGAACAGCTTCTTCTGGTTAACCGGCGGCTTGAAGCCAAGATGTTCATAAGCTCTCGCCGTAACCTTGCGCCCTCGCAGGGTTCTTTCCAGGAAACCCAGCCGCATCAGGTATGGTTCGTAGATGGATTCTATGGTGTCTTTTTCTTCATCAATGGCCGCGGCGATGGTGTTGATGCCGACCGGACCGCCGCCGAAGTTTTCCATGATGGTCAGCAGGATTTTGCGGTCAACATCATCCAGGCCCAGGACATCGACTTCCATCTGGTCCAGAGCCCGGCGGGCAATCTTAGCATCAATCTGACCGTCGCCCTTGACCTCGGCAAAATCCCGAACCCGGCGCAGCAGGCGGTTGGCGATTCTGGGGGTACCCCGTGCCCGGCGAGCAATTTCTTCGGCTCCGCTGTCTTCCACTTTGACTCCGAGTATTCCGGCTGAACGCAGGACGATTTTTTTCAGGTCTTCTACCTGGTAATAATCAAGGCGGTGGACGATGCCGAAGCGGCTGCGCAGCGGGGCAGTGATCCGGCCGGCCCTGGTGGTGGCTCCCACCAGAGTAAACCTCTTTATTCTCAGCTTGTGGCTCCTGGCTCCCGGCCCCTGCCCGATTATGACATCCAGGCTGAAATCTTCCATGGCTGAGTATAGAAGTTCTTCCAGTGAAGGGTGCAGCCGGTGAATTTCATCTATAAACAGCACTTCCTTGTCCTGGAGGCTGGTCAGGATGGCTGACAGGTCACCGGCTTTTTCAATAACCGGCCCCGAGGTCGGCTTGATTCCCACACCAAGCTCCTTGGATATGAGGTAGGCCAGGCTGGTCTTGCCCAGGCCTGGCGGGCCATAAAGAAGCACATGGTCCAGGTGCTCGCCTCGCTTCCGGGCAGCCTGGATGAAAATCTTCAGGTTGGTTTTGATATTTTCCTGGCCGATAAAGTCCTCAAATTTCTGCGGCCGCAAGCTGTCTTCAAACAGGATGTCTTCTTTGGTTTTAACTGGAGTCAGAATGGCCGGCATCTTGTCCTTTGTTCCTTTCTGTCTTATCTATCCTATTTAATCATATTTTGGACATTCTTTTTAAGCATTCCCTGAGCAGCAGGTCAAAACCGGCCTGGGGTCCGAGCGAACTGATGGTCAGGTCTACCACCTGTTCCGACTCCTTGCGACGGAAGCCCAGGTTAACCAGGGCTGAAACCAGGTCTTCTCTTTCTTTGGACTCTTTTCTGGACAGAACTTTTTCTTTCTTTTCAATCTTATCAGCCAGCTCCATTATCACCCGCAGGGCAGTCTTTTTGCCGATGCCGGGAATCATAGAGAGCCGGGTGACGTTGGTTTCCCGGACGGCTTCCTCCAGTTCTTTGGGTTCTATGCCCGAAAGAATATTGATGGCCATTTTTGGCCCAATGCCGGAAATGGTTATCAGCTTGAGGAAGATATTTTTTTCTTCCAGCGTCAGGAAGCCGAAAAGTTGCAGCGAATCATCGGTGAGATGAGTATAGACCTGAAGCTCAACAGTGTCTCCGGCCTCACCCAGTTTGAAGTAAGTGGATAGGGGAATCAATAGGGAATAACCCACACCACCAGTATCCACTACCACCTCACCTGGTTTTTTCTGGAGAATTGTTCCTCTTAAATAGGCAATCATGTTTTCTCTTTCTTCTGATTTTCTTCCAGCCTGAGTTCCAGCAGGCGGTTATTTAAGTGGCAGATGGCTGCTGCCAGAGCGTCAGAAGCATCCAGCGGCATGCGGTCATCGTCCACGTTCAGCAGTATTTTGACCATTCGCTGGACCTGGTCCTTTTCAGCCTGGCCATAACCGGTAACGGCTTTTTTTATTTCCAGAGCTGAATATTCAAACAGCGGACAATTTTTGGAAGCCAGGGCTACCAGGACCGCCCCCCGGACTTGTCCCAGAGAAATAGCCGTCCGGACATTGCGAGCATAAAAAGGATTTTCAATAGCCACCTCTTCGGGTTGATAACGCTCTATGATCTTTTCCAACTCGGCCCGGATTTCGTTGAGGCGGCAGTGAAACTCAGCCCGGCGTTCGGGTTTGATGGTTCCATAAACTATGGCCTGCAGCTTTTCCCCCTCATTTTCAATGATACCAAAACCTGTAGATTGAAGGCTGGGGTCAAGGCCGAGCACCCTCATTTATTGGGCCACTCTCTTAGCTGGCGGCTGAATATTTAGCAATTTCTTCTTCGTCTATGTCAAAATTAGCGGAGACCGATTGAACATCATCGTGGTCTTCCAGTTCCTCAATCAGTCGCAGACATTGTTCAGCTTGTTTGCCTTCCAGCTTGACGTAATTCTGAGGTAGATAGCCGACGTTGGAGGCTGAAATTTCTATGTTGTTCTGCTTCAGAGATTCCAGGACTTTTTCGTAATTTTCAGGGTTGGTGATTATTTCAAAGTTACTACCGTCATCGCGAACGTCTTCGGCTCCAGCATTCAGAGCAATTTCCAGAAGTTTTTCTTCATCTGCTTTGGATTTCTCCACATCAATATATCCCTGCCGTTTGAACATCCAGGCTACGCAGCCTGATTCCCCCATTCGGCCGCCGAATTTGGAGAAGATGTGCCTGAGTTCAGCCACGGTGCGGTTCTTATTATCGGTCAGAGCGGTCAGGTAGATGGCTACTCCGCCCGGGCCATAACCTTCGTAAACAACTTCTTCATAAGAGGCACCTTCAAGCTGGCCGGTGCCCTTCATTATTGCTCTCTTGATATTATCGGCTGGCATGTTGACCGCTTTGGCTTCAGCTATGGCTTTTCTCAGGCGAGGATTCTTTTCTGGATCACCCCCACCGGCCCGAGCGGCCACGCTTATTTCTCTTATCAATTTGGTAAAAATCTTACCCCTCTTGGCATCAACCGCAGCCTTTTTATGTTTGATAGAATGCCATTTAGAATGTCCGGACATTGTTTTCTCCTTGTCTTGAGTGCAGAAAAATTTTAGCACAATTGGAAATATCAAGCAAACCTGGTATTCAGAAAAAAACCAGTCTCCTTAACCATATCTGACTGAGATTTAGACAGGCTAACCATCTTTTAGAAAATAACTTGCCCTATAAATAAAATAAATATTGCTTCTGGTCTTCTACCTTCATATAATCTTGAAGAAAGTTAAAATTAGGATTCTGGCTGCTATGTCTAAATCAAACTTAAATCCAATAACTCTGGCTTTTGCCAATTCCGAACTGGAAGGGAAGTTCAGAGAAAATTTTCATCAACGGGTAATAATTCGTTTTCGCTGGGCTATGGCTTTGGCCGTTTTTCTTTATTCCGTGTTTGCTATCCTGGATTCGGTTAGTGTTGGATCAATCTGGCCTAAAATCTGGTTTATCCGATTTGCAATAGTAAACCCGGTGCTCATAACTGGGTTTTTCTTATCATTTATAAGAAGTTTTTTTGTTCGTTATTACCAGGAAATTGCCTCTTTGGCAGTTCTGATTGGTGGAGGTGGTATCTTGGCCATGCTGGCCATTATTCCGGATCCAGCACTCTATCTATATTCTCAGGGTTTGATGCTGGTTCTAATTTATAATTATACTTTTTTGGGACTTAGATTCATAAGAGCTTCCTTAAATTGCTTGCTGATAATTATCGGTTTTGAAATAGTTAGTCTCCGGATTAATCCATTGCCTAAGCACATTTTTATAAATAATAATTTTTTCTTGATATCGGCGAACCTGATAGGCATGGCGGTTGCCTATTACCTTGAAAAATTAAACCGCGATAATTTCCTTCACGGTATTTCATTAAGGAAGTTAGCTGAAGTAGACAGCCTGACTGGTCTTCTTAATAGGGGATTTTTTATGGATGAAGTTAAAGATTTTTTGCTCAGGAGTGCCAGAGAGGAAGGACGCTCAGCTTTCTGTATTCTGGATCTGGACCGGTTTAAGGAAATCAATGATAACCTTGGCCACTTGTTGGGAGATGAAATTCTGGTAAATCTTGGCAAAGCTATACGCAATAAAATGCGTGCTTCCGACCTTATCGGACGTCTCGGAGGTGATGAGCTGGGTTTTTTCTTTCCAGAAGTGAAAGAAGAAGGAGACATTTTAAATATATTTTTGAAATTAAAAAACGAATTTCAGACAATCAGCCAGAGTATTGACTGGCCACTTACTTTTTCTGTCGGCTGTGTAATTCTCGGGCCCGAGGACAAGGAACTCTTTCAATGCTATGCCACAGCAGATAAGGCCCTGCTCAAAGCCAAGCAATTGCGAGATTATCTGATCATGGTGAATTCCAGGGAAAAAATTATAATGGAGAAGAGACTCTAAGTCGGCTTTTAGTCGGAAATTTTTCTCAAAGCTCTAGGATTTGTAATCATCAACTAATTTTAAGAATTGATTTTAGCCACAAACTTAATGGCTCTTAGGCGAATTGGGCTTGGAGCATAGGTTCGTCCAAAAAAATCGTTGACTGGAAGGGTAAATTTGGCTATCTTAATCGGGCAGTTTGGATAAGGGAGGAAAAAATGCCGGCAAAAATTATATCTGGCAAAGAAGTGGCAGCTTCCATCAGAGAAGAATTGAAGGGAAGGGCTTCAAAGCTTAAAGAAAATGGTGTTACCCCTGGCTTAGGGGTTATTTTGGTTGGTGAAGACCCTGCTTCAGTTTCCTACGTGACGGCCAAAGCCAAGGGTGCTGAAGAAGTGGGAATCTTTGAGGAAACGGTTCATCTTCCAGCAGATTCTTCTGAAGAAGAAATTCTGAAGACAGTAGACCGTCTCAATCGGGACCCCAGATTTCATGGAGTCTTGGTTCAGTTACCTCTGCCAAAATGGGTCAATCCGGACAAAGTTATCAATTTTATCTCGCCCGAAAAAGATGTGGATGGTTTTCATCCTATCAATGTCGGCAAATTGCTGCGGGGCGAACCCTGTCCGCTTCCCTGCACGCCTTATGGGGTTCAGCAAATCCTGGTTCGCAGCGGATACAGTCCCGAAGGTAAACATGTGGTCGTCTGTGGTCGGAGCAACATCGTCGGTAAGCCCCTGGTGGCCCTGCTGATGCAGAAGAAGCCTGGGGCCAACGCCACCGTGACTGTTTGTCACACTGGCACCAAAGACCTGAAGAAATTTACCCTACAGGCTGATATTCTGGTGGCGGCCATGGGAGCGCCAAAGGCCATCACCGCTGAAATGGTCACAGAAGGATGTGTGGTCATAGATGTCGGGGTTAACCGGGTGCCGGATCCGAGTTCTCCCAAAGGTTTCAGACTGGTAGGGGACTGCGATTTTGAAGCGATCAAGGAAAAAGCCGAAGCCATTACTCCGGTGCCTGGAGGTGTCGGTCCGATGACCGTGACCATGCTCTTGATGAATACCATTGAAGCAGCCGAGAGAACTCTGATTTGATGGTCTAACCTCCTGGCAGCTAATAATTTGATTTTTGGTTATTCTCAAACCCGGAAAAATTAAGACTTTCAGCAGGTGAGAAGAGGGTTAGGTCTCAGCCGCGGTAATGCTTAACTCAAGTCAATTTCTTGAGTTAATAATCTAACCTCAGACATAGCTGTGCAGACCGCGTAGGAGATAATTGACGCCAAAAAAGGTGAAGAGGGCAGCGATAAATCCGAGGACAGCAATCAAGGCTGATTTTTTACCCTTCCAACCATAGACCAGTCTGGTGTGAAGATAAAGAGCATAGAACAACCAGGTAATCAGAGACCAGACTTCTTTCGGGTCCCAACCCCAGTAACGTCCCCAGGCTTTGCTTGCCCAGATCATGCCAAAGACCAGAGCTCCCAGAGTAAAAAGCGGGAAGCCGACGGCCACCGCCCTATAGGCAACCAGGTCCAATTTCTCTTTTCTTTTTTCCATTTCAGCCGGTGTCATTTTTTTATTTCTGCTGAGAAGTTATTGCTTTTGCAATTATTACATTTTTCCCACTTGCCTTCATAATGTTCATACCCACACTTTTTACATATAAATCTTATCCATTTTCGCTTTAACCATTCATTGATTAATTCTTGGTCAATTCCCCAATGTCTACCTTGCGGAGGATGAAGTATATAATCAAAAACTATCCTATCCTTATTTTCCTTTCTTTCGCCTGGATAATGCACAAAAGGTAACCATTCTGTTTCGCGATGTTCATAAATTTCTTTTGGATAAACTTCTACATCTTTTGCGAAAAAGAACAATGATTCTACTGCTACCAGAAATTTATTTTTTGCTTCTTTCTGGATTCCTGATCTCTTAATTGATATCTCATTCCTAAAATTCTCCTTTCCAAAAATCTCATCCATTAAACATCTAACAATCCAATTTCCATTATAATCGCACCTTACAAAAATGCTTCCTTTTTCATTTAGCCATTCTTTTGCAATTCTTAATCTATTTTCAAGAAGCGTTGCCCAGTTTGCATCCTTATAATTTGTTCGGTATAAAAATTGATCAGAAGAATCTAAATTAAACGGCGGGTCAATATAAATTGTTTGCACTTTCTCTTTAAATTTTGGAAGTATTGTATTTAATGCTTGATAGTTTTCACTTTTTATAAGCCAGCCATCAAGGGATTTATCTAAATCATCAAATAAATCTAAAATCTCAAGTTCAAGGTCTTTAAAATATTTTGTATCAATTGGTAAATGCTCATATTTTTTATTTAAATGTTTTCCTGTTAAATCGTTTTCAATAACTTCTTTTATTTTAAAATTATCATCTACAATTCCAAGTTCTCTCCATTCTTTAATCTGCTCATCTATATTTTTGTGTTTAATTATTTTTTCTATTATTTTTAAGTCCTTAATTCTATCAAGTGTAATTACATAATTTGAGTTTTTAACAAATTTTGGCTTGTTCCATATCTTTACAAGTTCATCTTCAAATTGTGAAATAAAATCAATAATCTTAAAAGAAATATCTTTTAAAATCTGTAATTGATTTACTCTATCACTGCTCCATTCTTTTGCCCCTTCCCAGAAATACTGATAACTCCAAAGTTTAAATTGCTCCTGTAAAAATTCCTTTGCGTTTTTATTTATAAAAAAATCTACTTCACTTTGCTTTTCAAATACTCTAAATGCTTTTTCAATTGTCTCTTCATCAATTTTTATGTTTTTCTTTTTAAGTTCTTTTATTATCTCATCTGTTTTTGTTTTTCTTCCTTTCTCAGAATAATAAACATTAAAAACAATTGTTTTATCGTCTTTTATCTCTTTAAACTCATATATCAAATCCCTTTTCTCATTTGCTTTTTTATGTTCAAGATTTGAAACATCAAAATAAAAATTTAATCCATCTACTTCAATATCAAGGCTTCTAAATATTCTATCTGTCTTTACATAGTAAAGCATTCTTGTTTTCCAAAAAAGTATAACATCTCTATCGTCAGTATAAACTTTTTCATAAATATTATTATGAAATGGGGTTGAGTTAAAATAAATTGAGCCGCTTTCAGTAAAATATCTGCTAAAAAAAGAATAAAGTTTATCAAAAAGTTCTTCTCTAAAATTTGGATATTTTTCTAATGCTTTGTCTATATCTTTTTTTAAGATAACCTCAATTTTCTTATAGTAATTTGCTTTTATTTTCATTAAATTGACAAAACCACCACGACCTTCAATCTTTGCGCCAATAAAAACATCTCTAAGTGCTTGAAAAAACTTCTTTTCTTTA
>Ga0078972_1003440_pt1 | contig 47445 bp, 37 predicted proteins | sample YelNatPaOPGAMG01_FD_67568 | JGI IMG/M metagenome (GOLD analysis project Ga0078972, IMG submission 67568) | Hot spring thermophilic microbial communities from Obsidian Pool, Yellowstone National Park, USA - OP-RAMG-01 (SPADES assembly) (version 2) | ecosystem: Environmental > Aquatic > Thermal... | reverse complement strand
TAATACTGCTAGTTCTAACGGTGGTGGTGTGTATACAAATGCTCCACATCCTAACTCATCCTTCGGTAATGTAACTAACAATACACCGAATAATTTTAATTGATGATTATTTTGTGAATTTCATTAAATTTCAAGGGGCGGTAGCCCCTTGTTATGTTTTTAAAATTTCTTACCCCTTTAACCCTCAAATCTTTTAGATTTTTCTTATCCGTAATTGTTCTGTTAGAAAATTTAGGTCTCTTTTGAATTCATCTAAGTAAATATTAGCAATTTCCCACCCACCCATTTTATCGCCGAGAGGCATAGCCTCTCTTAACTCTTATATAGTTTGCAATTCCTTCTATTTTGTGAAAAAAGCCTCATTCGTGGATTCCCTACCTAATCAAAAATTCTTGTTGAAAAGTTGATAGATTTGCTATACTTGAAAAATTTTCAATTTATTCTATACAATGGTATTTTAGAGGGAGGGAGTATGAGAAGAGTTTGGATATTTTTATTATTAATCACCTTTGCTATAAATGTTTATGCTGATGTTTTGCCGGGTAGTGAGTTCTTTAATTCTCACATTTTCGCTCATGACCAAGCAATTGGCGGCTCTACTTCAGCAAATATAGAAACCGCTTCATCAATACTAGTTAACCCTTCAACTGGCTCATTCCTAAAGCAACTTGCCATAACAACATCCCTAGGTGGTTTTACTAGTTTAGGGACTTACGGACTTTTGGGGGTTTCTTATCCTACACCGATAGGTACCTTTTCAGGACAATTTTTGTATTATGGTATGCCTTCTAATGGGGTTTTTGGTGGTACTTTTGCATTTTCTAAAGATGTCGCCGATGACCTTGGAGTAGGATTTGGACTCACTGCAACAAGTGGTGTTAGCGTTGGACTAAATTTAGGTTTTGTATACAAAGCAAAAGAAGACCTTAACCCTGGACTTGGTATTAAAAAATTGATTTGGGGTGGCTCTCTTCTTAATCTTGGGTTACCTATAGTTATAAGCAATTATTCACCTTTCCCGTCTCTCCCTACAATCAGAAGTGGTGTTGATTTGATGTTCCTTAGAACGGACCCTGTAAAGTTTAACTTTGTTGGTGATGTTGTTTTGGGTGCTTGGGGGTTGAATGCTGAAATTAATGGTGGGCTCTCCGCTAATATACTTGACCTTTTGGTTCTGAAAGGTGGTGGCTTTTTCGGTGTAAATAGGTATGGTTACGGCTTCGGTGCTACTCTTAAATACACACTAGAAAGGCAATGGGGCATAGAGAGATTGGATATAAGGCTACACTATTCATATAACAATGTTCTTTATTCCTCATCTGGTGCTAGTGGTAGTGGACACTGGGTAGGGTTTGATTTCGCTCTAGGTACTATTGACAATACACCACCGAAGATAAACATTGATGTTGAGGTTTCAAAAAATAATGAAATTGATTTGAATTTATCAAAAAACATAAAGTTTTTGTATTTTGCTAACTCTGCTGAAAAAGTTGTTTATATTTCACCAAACTACGACGGTAGAAAGGATAAAGTTAAAATTAACCTAAATATATCTGAAAATGGTATACTCAAGGAATGGAAACTTATAGTCAAGGACGCTAAAGGAAATGATGTTAAACTTATTTCTTCAAAACTCCGAAGGGAGTTTTCTCTTGATTTTGAAGAACTTCTAAAGAGGCTTTTTGCTCCTAAAAAATCTGTAGATGTTCCTAAAGAAATAAGTTGGGATGGTACAGATACCAAAGGGAAAGTCGTTCCTGATGGTGAATACTTCTTACAAGTTTACGCTAAAGACTTTGAAGGTAATGAATCATATTCACCTATTGTTAAAGTTATCGTTGATAACACACCACCATCAGGTAGTGTTTCTGTGCCTTATTACATATTCTCACCTAATGGTGATGGGAATAAAGACGATATAACCTTTACTCTTAAAGATTTGACGAAAGGTGATGAGTGGATTGCTTATATAGAGGATGTTAGCGGTAATGTTGTTAAGACTTGGAATTTGGGGACTGACCCTGTTGATGCTATTACATGGGGTGGGCTTGGCGATGATGGTAAACTTCTACCGGATGGTAACTATAACTTTGTTCTCAAAGGAGAGGACAAGGCAGGTAATATATTCACAACTAGCATAAAAGGTATTATAATCTCAACGAAGTTGAGAAACTTATTTGTTAAATCTGATGTTTATGAGATTTCACCTAACAACGATGGCTACCTTGATAAGGCTAATATTAACATCATAATTGATGATACTAACGGATTACAGAAACTGAATGTTTATGTTAAGGATACAAAGAACGATAAAGTTGTGAGACAGTGGAATTTTGAAGGTAATAAGATACTTACGAATGTTTATTGGGATGGTACTGATAATGCAGGTAATGTTGTTTGGGATGGTGTTTATGTTGTTTATGCAGATGCTGAATACATTGATGGTAACAAACCAGTTTCACCTCCTATACAGTTAAAGGTTGATGCTACGCCACCACAGGCTAAAGTTAGTTTTTCACCTCCTTTGTTTTCACCAGATGGTGATGGTGTGAATGATGAAGTTGTTTTTACCTTTAGTGTGTCTGATGATTCAGAGATTGATGAATGGTCTTTCAAGATACTTACGCCTGATGGTAAGAGGGTATTTAAGGAATTCAAAGGTAAGGGGGCAGTGCCTAGTGAAATAACATGGGATGGTGTTGGGGATAATGGTGATACTGTTGATAGTGCTGAGGAGTATCCTTTGGTGTTTGAAATTAAGGACAAGCTGGGGAACAAGAATGTTATAAGGCCTGCGGTGTTACCTACCGATATATTGATTGAGGTAACTCCTTACGGTTATAAAATTAGGGTTAACAGTATAGAATTTGCTTTTGGTAGTGCTGAGGTTACGCCTAAAGGGTTGGCTATAATAAAGAGGGTAGCTGAAAAGCTTAAGAAGTTTGGAGGTTATAAAATAAGGGTTGAAGGGCACACTGATAATGTTGGCTCGTATGATTATAATTTGAAATTATCTAAAGATAGGGCAGCGTCGGTTATGAAAGAGTTAATAAAACTCGGTATAGACAAGGATAGAATAAGTTCTGAAGGATTTGCATTTGATAGACCTATTGCACCTAATGATACTGAAGAAGGGAGAGCTAAAAATAGGAGAGTTGAGTTCTTACTCATAAAGGATTAACAATTTGGTGTTTTTTACGAAAATATTTTTGTGTTGACAATTGATAGGTAATTTTAGTTATATTATAATATAGATATGACAAGTGTTCTTTCTCAAGATGAAATAGATAATCTTTTGGCGGCAATACAGACAGGTGGTACTGCTGAAGCGAAAGAAATTTCTGTCCCCTCTGCTGAAACTGGTGCTGCTGTTAAAAAGAACATAAAAAGTTACGATTTTAGGAGGCCTGATAGGTTTTCTAAGGACCAATTGAGAACACTTCAGATGATTCATGAAACCTTCGCGAGGTTAACAACAACATTTCTTTCTGCTCAGCTTAGGCTTATTACGCAGATACATGTTGCTTCTGTTGACCAATTGACTTATGAGGAGTTCTCAAGGAGTATTCCATCACCTACTACCTTAGGTATTATAAACATGGACCCTCTCAAGGGAAATGCAATACTTGAGGTAGATCCTACTTTGACATTTGCGATGATTGATAGGCTTTTTGGTGGTAAAGGGGAAACATTAAAAAACAATAGGGAACTCACGGATATAGAGAGATCAGTTATTGAAAGTATAATTGTTAGGATATTATCAAATTTGAGGGAATCTTGGGCTAATGTTATAGATCTGAGACCTAGACTTGGTAACATTGAGGTTAATCCGCAGTTTGCTCAGCTTGTTCCCCCTACCGATATGGTAGTGTTGATAACTTTTGATACGAAAATTGGTGAGATAGAAGGAATGATGAACTTTTGTATACCTTATGTTACCATAGAGCCTATAATGCCAAAACTCAGTGCACAGTATTGGTATTCTGGAATAAAGAAGGTTATGACTAAGGAAAGTCTTGATCTAGTGAAAGATACCTTGAATAAGGTTTATCTTGATATTAGCGTCATTGTTGGTACAACTACTTTGACTCTTAGGGATATAAGAAATCTCAAGGTTGGTGATTTGATAAAGTTGGATCAAGGTGTAAGAGAGAACATGTTAATGAAAATAGAGAATAGGGAAAAGTTTTATTGTAGGCCCGGTAAATCTGGTAAGAAAGTTGCTGTCCAAATAGTTGATACTATAGAAAAATTATCCGAAGATATACTAGAGTTAGTTTTAAGAGAGGTGGAGGAATAGTGTATGTTTGGTGAGGGGAGTTTGTCACAAGATGAAATAGAAGCTTTACTAAGTGGTACTGAAGGTTTTGGTGGTGGAATGGATTTTGGGCTAACCAAGGCAGTTGATACTGCTGAGGGTACACTTACTGAAATGGATAGAATTAACTTAACGGAACTCCTTAAAATTGTTCTTCAAGGTAATTTGAATGTTTATAGATCTCTTACTGGTAGGGAAGTTTCATATTCTGGGCTTGTGATTGATACATTTGACAAAACTAAACTTTCCAATGAAGTTTCTGGTGAAGTTATTGATGCTAAAGTTTTGGTGTCAGGTAACATAACGGGTGAGTTTCATTTTATTTATCCCAGTCAGTCAGTTTTGATGATAACAAACCCAGCACTTGGTGATGAAACAAATGCCGATATTACTGAGTTAGTTACAAATACATTTAATGATATCGTTTCGCAAGTTATCTCTAATACAGTTAGCATAACTTCGGAAAATACGAATAAGACAATGGCTCCCGGTGTGCCATCTGTGCAGAAGATGCCGGGTATCTCATATATAACATTTCCTAATGTGCCGATGATTTCTATTTCTTATACCCTATCTGTTGGTCCCAGGAATGGGAAGGTTTATATTGTATTGCCCCAAAGTACTGCTAAACAGATGGTTATGGCATATATGTCAAAGAAAGTACCGGAAGCCAGTAGGGGAGCAGGTAAAGAATTAGAACAAGTAGGAGGTCCTTCTAAACTTGCAGTTAAACCCGTTGAATATGCACCTCTTGAAGAGGTGCCTTCCGAAGGAGAGGGCCAAATTTCAATAATACTTGATGTTCCAGTGCAAATAACTGTTGAACTTGGTAGAACGAAGATGCTTGTCAAAGAGGTTTTACAGTTAGGAGAAGGCTCTGTTGTTGAATTAGAGAAATTAGCAGGTGAGCCTGTTGATGTCTTGGTAAATGGTAGACTCATAGCAAAGGGCGAAGTCGTTGTCATTGAAGAAAACTTCGGTGTGAGAATAACAGAAATAGTTAACAACATAGATAGAATGTTTAAATACGCAGAGAGATAAAAAATTTACTATCCCCGAATGGGATATAAAGATAATAGTGCAAATTCCAAATATTGTCCTTTCAAATGTAGAGAATATAAGTGATTTGTTAAAAGTTTATTAGTCTAATGTCAACTAATTTACCTTCAGCGGCTGCATTTGTAAATTTCCCGATGTTAACCTCTTTAAGGATAAATCTATCAATGACACTCAACTCAGAAGTTCTTTTTACTTTTATTATATTGTTCCCGTAGATGTATCCATTAGGTGAGTTTGTAAATGATACATTAGTTAAAATCTCACCATACAAAAGGTACATTGAATTACCAAGGGAGTTCTTGGAAAAAACCCAAACGAATGATGAAAGATCGTAGACTTTCTGATTTACTTCATTGGTGAAGGAGAATTCCTTTTCAAGGTCACCATGAGAAAACTTTATATGAGAACTTTGCAAATTGCCAGATCTATCAAATGAAGAAGTTTGGGATGAGTATATGTGTAAATATGGTGGAGTACCTTTTAGTGGTTTGGTCATTACCTCTGATTTTACAACACCATCTTTGAGATTTTCGTAATCATACTTAATCACGGTCTGATACTTATATTTAGAATTGATAATTATATCGTAAGTGATAAAAAGTATGTAGTTATCACTAAAAGCAAAAGTAGGCAAAGAGAGTAATAACATTAAGAAGAACCTTTTTAACATAATAAAATTTTCGGTTTCTGTATGGTGTTTTGAAGTTTTTAAAATCTCTCAAAAAATAGCGTAAGTGTTGAGTAGGTAGCTTTATCTGTTGAGTAGATTCTAAAAATTGTTTCTATGTCTTTTGATTTCATGTCATCTGTGAAAAATTTTATAAAATACAATCCCAATCCTGCTCCAAGTTTATCATCCATATCTTCCTCAGAAAATCCATCAACAATGCTTGTTATGTCAGCAGTTGCCTTCTCTCTTAGTATTTTGGCTTTTTCTTGCTCCAAAAGTGTGTTGTTAGATATTTCCACTTTGAATATATCTTTAGAGAATTTCCAAGAAATGTTAACCCACTTATTCTTAATTACGCAAAGATTAACAACATCTTTGCGATTTTTTACTATGAAATCAACTTCATCAAGAGGTAGGTCAATCTTTTCAGATTTGATCGCATCAAAGAAGTTAGCCTTTTCAGCATTATCAACAAGTTCCATTATTACATTGTTGATGTGTACGATATCAGATTTACCAATAAAATCTAATATTTTATTTGTTACATACTCTATTAAAATTCTTTGATCATGTGGTCCGTACAACTTTAAATTTATTCCTTTGGTATAAATCAGGAGTTTTTCTAGTTCTAACAATGTCTTTGAAGTTTTTCCGGAAAGGTTCATATAGAGATTTGGTATATTTGAGGGATCGTAATTGTCCCTTTTGTCTGGTGGTAAAACGCTGTTGAATTTGATAAAGCCTAATTTATTTAATATTATGCTGAAAGTGTCTTTGGGGGTAGCAAGGTCAAGCACTTTGGTTAGGTCTTCAACATTATCCAGTTCCATCTAAATATGATAAATGACAAGGTATTTACTATCAATAATTTTTGAAGCTGTTCCAAAATTTAATTATCCCTAGTCATTCTCCTTTCCATCGTCATTCTGAACGAAGTGAAGAATCCCTCTGAGCGATTTTGTTGAAAAACAGGCTAGGCCTGTGTCAGGCTAGGCCTGCTTCTTTCTTTTTAAGAATTAGCACAAATACTTTAAGTAATCCCCCGCCCGCCCTAAAGTTATAAGGGAGGCTACGCCTCCCTTAACCCAAAAAATTAAGAAAGTGTTATGAAACACGCGGTGTTATAAAACACGCGGTGCTATAAAGCACAAGGTGCTATTAAGCACGCGGTGCTATAAAGCACCCCGCCCAATTAAGTAACGAAGTTACCCCTTTAAGAAGTTTTTCTTCTAGGAAGGAAATTGTTCCCTGAAGAGTGAAGAGAGGCTTTGCCTCTCTTCAACCAACTAGGGTGGGGTGGGCGGGACTACTAAAAGTAATTTGTGCCTTAAGCACAAAGTGCTATTCAGCACTCAGTATGTTTTTCATTGAGAATGGTCTATTCAGCTAAGTGCTATTTAGCACATTGCTTTTAGCAATTCCCACCCACCCGCCCAATTATTTAAAGGATACTTCGCATCAAAGATGCTTGGCATCGGAGATGCTTCGTATCCCTTAACCCTGTAAGTGATTATTAATTCAAGAGTGTTTTAAGCACAGGTGATACAAGCACAAGGTGCTATTAGCACAAGGTGTCCAAGACACAAGATTTTTTCAACAAAATTCCTCTAAGCAAAGCAAAAAATCACACTGAACGAAGTAAAGAAACTTCTTGAGATTCCTCGCTTCGCTCGAAATTGACAGTAAAAAAGTCAGAATTGACAATAAAGAGGACAGATAGATTAATTGTATAAATTACAAAACAGAATACTGGAACAGCCCCCTTGTTAGTTGAATTTATTGGATGAAGTTTCTCAAAATTATGTAGATAATGGGTGTTAGTGTTTTCTTTGACTTCTGTTTAAGTGTGCTTTCTCTTTTAGGTTCTATGTTTGCTTCTTTTTCTGAACTATCGATATTTACAGTTGATAAAGTTAAACTCAGCAAATTATCTAAGAAAGGTAAAGATGGTAAGTACCTAAAGAATCTCTTAAAAAATCATAAAAAGACGCTTGTTGTGGTGCTTTTTGTAAATTTGTTTTTCAATGTCAGTTTTTCAATATTTGCTCAAAATTTGTTAGATGACTGGGGAATAACTATTTCAGCTATCGTTTCGTCCTTAGTTATATCTGTTACTCTCACGCTTTTTGGGGAAATTTTGCCAAAAGTGGGAGGTTTTTCGTTAGCGGAAAGGTCAGTTATTGTGGTGTCTAAGATAGTATTTTTTGTTAGTGTTATCCTTAAGCCAATCGTGGTCCTAGCAAATAGATTTGTTATTGAACCGTTGTATGGTGTTTTTGGACGACCTCATAGCAAAAGTAAGTATAACCTTAGTAAGATATCGGAAGTTATAAAGAGGAATCTAAAAGATTCCAAACTTCGCAAATTGGCAATCTTTATAGATTCGGATGTCAGGGATATTATGATATCATTTGATGACTTCTTCTCTATATCTATAGACAGTAATGAAAGTACTATCAGCGGTAAGTTTAAAAAATTCAATATGAAAAGTAATTATGCAATCGTTTATCAAAACTCAAGAAATAATATAGTTGGGTGTGTCCAAATCAATAAATTGATTTATGTTATCTCTCGTAAAGAAGAAATTATGAAGTGTTTAGAACCTGTTATGTTTGTTGCTGAAACTAAGAATTCGTATGATTTATTTAGAGAAATGAAAAACAAGAAGATCAATGTGGCTGCTGTAGTAGATGAGTATGGTAACATTATAGGCATTATAGAGAAAGGGTACATACTTCTAGAATTGTTTTCTGCTATTGAGGTTGAGAAGATGGGTGATGGGTATGTGGTTAGAGGTGATGTGACTATAGATGAGTTTAATGATTACTTTGGTTTTGATGAAGATTCTGGGAGTTATAATACTATTTCTGGACTTATAATTGAGAAAATAGGAAGAATTCCTTCTGTTGGTGAAGAGGTGGAATTTGATGACTTTGTAGTTAAAGTTTTGGATGTCAAGCAAGGTAAAATAGGGAGGGTTATGATAGAAAAGAAGAACTAAATGCCAAGAAAAAGCCTTCTACCTAGATATTCAGGTATTCCCTTTGATATTATTTTCTCAAATACTTTTTCTATATCGTATTCAAATCTTTTGAATATTATTGAGTAATTTTTGTTATCAAATATTGCGTAAGATCCCAGAGGTATGCCATCTCTAGGCTGACCTATACTTCCGGGGTTTATTAGGTAATACTTTTCAGGGTCAAGTTTTATTTCTTCATCAATTTTTGGCATGATGCTTCCCTCACTTTCCCATATTATTGGGATGTGGGTGTGCCCGAAAAAACAAATTTTTTTGTTCATCTTTTTTATTTGTTCTATGCTTGATAGTGCTGTTTTGTATGATATTATGTATTCGTCACTTGATCTTGGTGAGCCGTGAACAAACAGAAATTCGTCAAATTCAATGACATTACTTAAACTTGTGAGGTATTCTATATCACTTGGTGATATGTTGTTTATTGTCCAGAGTATCGCTTGCGCTGCGACATAATTAAATCTTTTCAGATTTGAGGTGTCTATTACTGCCTTATCATGGTTTCCTTTTATAGCAAACTCGCTACCACACAGAGATTTTACCATTGATATTGCTTTTGATGGATCCGGACCATACCCTACTATGTCACCAAGACATAAGTATTTATCTACCCTACCATAGGTAGAATTAACAAATACTTCCAATGCTTCAACATTTGAGTGTACATCTGAGAATAATGCTATCTTCATTTATTATTTATTAACGGAATTTTATCCTTAAATGATATCATAATCAACATTTTTGTATTATGAACCAACCTAATCCAATCATTACAGAGAGACTACTTAGTATTATTGTTGATACTAATGCAATAATGTTGATGCTTTTTAGTACTAAACTTAAGGTAAGTGATACAATTGCAATTCCCAACCCCAACAGAACAAATAGTGAATTGTTTATTAATACGAATATAAACGCTAATGTTGATAGTAGTATGATTAATGTATCTTTCATACAGCCGAAAATTCTGGTAATTTTTTCCCTACAATTTTTGCGACTTCCTTTATTTTTATCATTAGATCTCTAAATTGTTCTGGAGTGATGGACTGCTCGCCATCTGACCATGCATTTTCGGGGTCATTATGAACTTCTATTATCAACCCATCTGCTCCTGCCGCGATTGCTGCTAGTGCCATACTTGGTACATATCTTGAATATCCTGTTGCGTGGCTTGGATCTATCACTATTGGTAAGTGTGTTTTCTCTTTCATTACTGGTATTATGTTGAGGTCCAATGTATTTCTAGTAGCAGTTTCAAATGTTCTTATTCCCCTTTCACACAGTATAACATTGTAGTTTCCACCAGACATTATATATTCAGCGGACATCACCCACTCGTCAGCCTTCATTGCAAGCCCTCTTTTTAGTAGTACAGGCTTTCTTGCTTTTCCAACTTCCTTGAGTAGAGGAAAATTTTGAGCATTCCTTGTCCCGATTTGAAGTATATCGGCATAACTTTCAACCAATTCTACATCTCTTGGATCAAGTACTTCAGTAATTATTGGTAGTCCCGTTTGTTCCTTTGCATACTTAAGTAACTCTAAACCTTCCTTTCCTAACCCCTGAAATGAATATGGAGAAGTTCTTGGCTTAAATGCTCCGCCTCTTAAAATATTTGCCCCATATTTTTTTACTTCTTTTGCTATATATGTTATTTGATTTTTAGTTTCTACACTACATGGACCTGCCATTATTGCTAGCTCTTCAGATCCTATTTTTACTGTACCAATATCAATAACAGTGTTGTGTGGATGGAAGTCTCTACTGGCAAGTTTGTATGGTTTTGTTACCCTTATAACTTGCTCAACACCATTAAAACTCTCAACAGGAACATTTATCATTTTGTCATCGTCTCCAACTACACCTATTATTGTTTTTTCAACGCCAACCGATATGTGTGGCTCTAGCCCAATCTCTTTTACTTTTGCAATTATATGATCTATATCCTTTTGGGTAGCATCCTTCTTTAAAACGATAATCATACAAACCTCCAATCATAGAGTATGAATTATTACAAAAATAAAAATCAAACCTACAATTGGTATACTATTTGGTTAGGACCTAATATTTTGGACTTATAGCAAGCTTTTTCAACATTGGTTATTAAAGTTTTTGGATCATTGCCATCATCTGGGAAAGTTTGGATTCCCATACTGAGTGTTAATCCAAAAACTACTCCCGATAAATTTAGAACTTCTTCATTTATTTTGTGAAGTAATCTATTAGCGAAAAGTAATGCCCCTTTTTTGTCAGTTAATGGTAATATCATACCAAATTTACTCACACTGAACCTAAATGCATCATCTTCTGTCCTCTTTGATGAATTTATTGCTGAAGCGGTGTTTACTATTATTTGGAATGCTATAGATGTGTGTCCTGAAATTGTCGCACTTTCAAGTCCATTTATTTGCAACATCAATAGTGAAAACTTGTGATTGTGTCTTTGTGATCTATTTAGTTCTCTAGTTACAAACTTTTCAAATAGATGCCCTTTATACATTCCTGTAATTATGTCTTGGATAATTTTGTCTTTTATTTTCTCTGTTAAAACTAAATCCATTACAGAGGGATTGTGTAAATATCTTTTGATATTTAGGAAGTACTCCGATATTGTTGCGGTTATGTGTATATCCCTCCCCAATATGCTTGTTAGGTTCTTGTGGTACTTTACTATCTCATCCCAAAATTGTTCTGCTAACTCCTCCTCTATCTTCATACCAGTAAGCAAGAGAAAAAATTTTTCAAAAAACTTTTTGTCTTTGAGTTTAGCATAAAGTTTGCTTACATCTTTGATGGGATCTTTTGATGAGAAAACGGTGTCGTATATTTTTAACATTGTTTGGTCCTCAACCTCGCTTACCAAAGGATATACGACAAAATGTTCTTTGCTCATAGGTAATTTCATGCTTTTAACTCCCTACTAAATTATCAAATTAAATGTATCTTTCTTTCAATAGTTCTTGATTCCTTATTTTAACAGGCGATTGCCTGTTATACCTGCCAGTTTATACCTGTTTTATATTAATTTATAGTCGTCTATTAACTTTTTGATTTTTGATTAGGGAAGTTTGTTATTCTTAATACTTGATTAAAATTTTTTTGTTCAGTATTAGATTAACTATAAGAAGATGCTTATAAGAATTGCTATTTAGCACATTACTTTAAGCAATTCCCCACCCACCCGCCCATTTTATGAAGAGGGGTTTCACCCCTCTTCGCTTCCTAGAATATTTGAATAAAGAAATCTATTAAGCACCCCAACGCACTTGCATGTTTTTTATTATAGTTAGTCTACTGACTATTTCAACAAGGATTTTGGGTTAAGCAAATTTATTTATGCTAAATGATAGATTAAAAATTTTTTGTGTAGTAAGTTGTTGGATTGACTATAATTAGGCATATTAAGCTTAATGTGACTATGGAGAGAAACAATTTTGTAGAAAATTTAGTTAAAATCATAAATGATTGATTACAGAGATTTGGGGGTATTTATGGATAGAAAGAGAGTTAATGAGGTATTAATCTTACTTGGGTTATCAATGGTGAGTTTCATTATTGCGTACTTTTTGAATGTAACAGCACTACTGAAAGTAAGGGAGGTGGTAATTAATACATTCTTTTCGCTAAAGGGGGTTGAACCCGAAAAAGGTAAAGGATACATATATGCTGAAGAATCTCCTTTATTTTCTCCTTCACGGGATATAATTATAGTAGGGATTGATGATAAAACTTTATCAAAACTAGGTAGATACCCATTTTCTAGAGATAAGTACATAGAGTATATTTTAAAACCTTTGAGTGAGTCAACGAACGGTCTACCTAAAGCCATCTTTTTTGATATTATATTTTCAGAGTACTCTGATGAAAAGATAGATAAAATGTTTTTTGAAGAGTTATCAAAGTCAACAAATCTATTCTTTGATTACATGTTTATAGTTGATGAGGATACTAAAGAGGGGTTAGATTTGAATAAAGATGCAGAAGCAAAATTAAGAATCAAACTTTTAGAAAGATTTACAATACCTAATGAAAACATAAAGGGTAAGGGGTACTATTTAACTGCTTATAGAGGAAACTTGCCGGTGAAAGAAGTGATAATTCCCAGCAAGGGGATAGGATTTGCTAATTTGATGCCATACTTTCTTGATAGTGATACATTCAACACTGTGCCTATGATAATAGAACATAATGGGAAGTTTTTTGCGAGCATAGTGTTAGTGTTACTTTGCCAATATTATGATGTACCTCTCTCAAATGTATATGTTGAGTTAGGTAGAGAATTGACTATAAAAGATGCCAAGGTAAAGTATCCTGATGGTAGTGTAGTTGTAAAGGATATTAGAATACCTCTTGACTATCTAAATAGGTTGATTATCAACTATACCTCAAGAAGTGAAAAAATGAAGTTTGGAGCTAGGGTGATAAAAACAATATCACTTTCTGATATACCTAGAGTAAAGGGAATTGGTAAACTTGTTGATGGTAAAATTTTGCTTATAGGTATGTTGGCTTATGGTTATGGTGATATATGGAAGTCGCCTATATCTACAAGTATGTACGGTATAGAACATATAGCAAATGCGCTGGATAATGTGATAAGAAACACCATATACGGTTATCCCGGGTATGTGCAGTTCACGCCTAACTACATTGATATAATTATATCAGCTCTTTTGGCAATTATAACGCCGTTCGTGATAATTAAGATGAAGAATATACTGTTGAGTGTAAGCATGATAGTAGGACTAATTGTAGTTACAGTTGTTTCGGCATATTTCATCTTCTCACAGGGGACACAGGTGTTTAATAATCCAATATTTCCGAGTGCTTTGATATTTGAAATTGTTCTGCCAATTTCTACGATTTTGTTATCGTACATTTCAGGTCAAACATACATAACTTTGAAGGAGAGGAAAGAAAGGGCTCAGATCAAAAACATGTTAGACAGTTATGTATCCCCCGAAGTTGTAAATATATTATTAAAGAATCCTGAGAAACTCACTCTTGGTGGAGAGGATAGGGATGTAACAATAATGTTTTCAGATATAAGAGGTTTTACATCTCTTTCCGAGGGAATGGCACCACAGGATTTGGTTTCTTTAATCAATTTATATCTGTCAAGAATGACAGATATAATAATGGATAATAGAGGTACCGTTGATAAATACATAGGTGATGCTATAATGGCATTTTGGGGAGCACCTCTAGATGACCCTGAACACCCATACAGAGCCTGTAAATCAGCACTAGAGATGATAGAATCATTGAGAGAAATAAATGAAACATTACCTGAGAACAGGAAAATAAACATAGGTGTCGGAATAAATTCGGGAATATCAACAATTGGGAACATGGGATCTTCAAAGAAAAAGAACTATACAGCGATGGGTGATACTGTGAACTTGGCATCAAGATTAGAGGGTGTTAATAAGGTATTTCACACGAGAATAATAATAAGTGAGTACACATATGAGAGGGTGAAAAGCAAATTCTTATGTAGGCAGTTAGATGTGATAAGGGTGAAAGGTAAAAAAATACCTGTCAAAATCTACGAAGTCATTGATTTCATAGAAAACTACGAAGAAGCAGCAAGAAATCTAGGTTTGAATTTAGAGGAACTACAAAGTTGAGCCGTGCTGGATTCGAACCAGCGACACCCGGCTTAAAAGGCCGGTGCTCTACCACCTGAGCTAACGGCTCACTTGAAGATAGTATATTAAGTATACAAAAGGATTTGTTTTGATTTCAAGTTGTAACGAGTGTGTTGAAGGATTCAAACAAGATTTGAATTCACCTAATCAGTCAAATATTAGTGATTCATACCTTTGCTTGTTGATTTTATGCGAAAAATTAAAAGATTAATAATTTTGAAAAATATCCTATGAGAAGTTTATTTTATTCTGTTGAAAAAATTTTGTGTCTTGGACACCTTGTGCTTTAAGCACCGTGTGCTATAAGCACTATGTGCTATAAGCACTTTTGGTAGCCCCGCCCACCCTATTTGATTAAGAGAGGCTTTGCCTCTCTTAACTCTTTAGTGCACAATTTACTTCCTGAAAGAAAAAGTGACTACTTAATTGAGTGGGGTGATTCATAGCACTCCTTATTTACACTTAACAATCTTATTCACAATTAGGTAATTATTCCCTATCAAGATTTTAGATAGATGAGTGAAGAGAAACTATAATATCCACTTACAGGGTTAAGGGATGCTTCGCATCCCTTAAATAATTGGGTGGGCGGGCGGGGGGTGCTTATAGCACCTTCTTAAATAATTAAAGAAGAAGCAGGCCTAGCCTGACACAGGCCTAGCCTGTTTTTCAACACATACAAATTTATTTTGAATTTGGTGTTTTGTTTTGTTTATGATTTAAAAAAAGGAGGAATATATGGAAAAATTTTTTGAGAGTATAAAGGGGGTTTTGCCTTATATAGGTGTTTCGTTAGTTTCGATTATTCTTACTGTTGTTGTAATGATTTTGGTTTTAGGTGGTTCTTCTAAAACTGTTGTCGGGACTGATGATTTGGGAGTTTTAGGTCTAACAAAAATAAAACCTTCTTCTTATGTTGTGAAGATCAACGATTACTATTTGTCTACGGATGAGTTTAATAAACAGTACAAGTCTCTTGTAGAGGCTTCATCTGGTGGGGACAAGTCGAAGATAGATCTTTATATGAATGATTTATCTACCAAGAAGCAGTTTTTAGAAAACACGATAAATGAGCTTGCTATTGCTGTTCAAGCCTATAACGAAGGTTATCTTTCTTCGCAAGAATGGGCTACATTGTATCACATAACCTTAAGAAAGGCTGTTGTTGATGGATTTTTGGCTAAGAAGATTGATTTATCTTCTATTGAGGTTACTGATAAAGAGATAGAGGATATTTATCAGAAGCAAAAGGAACTTTTTAAACAAAATAATATCCCACCTGATAAAGCTGAGGAATACATTAGGACGCAACTTAAGAATCAGAAATTGAATCAGAAGATATCTGAGTTCCTTCAAAAGGTAAGGGATAAGATGGTGATTGATAAGATAGAGGATAATGTAAAATAGTAAGTGTTTTATAGCGTAAAAATATCTAGGAGGTAATATGTTATCAAAGTTGAAGGATAGGTATGTAAACAGGACAAAAATAATAGCGAGTTTAGGCCCTGCTTCTAGGAAAAAGGAAGTAGTGGATCAGATGATGTTGCACGGAGTTGATGTTTTTAGGATGAATTTTTCTCATGGTAATCATGATGACCACAGGTTAAGTATTAAACTTGTTAGAGATGCTGAAAAAAGGTTTAATACAATTGCTGCTCTTATGGGGGATGTACAAGGACCTAAGATAAGAGTTGGGGCTGGCCTTCAGTTGGAGGTTGCTCCTGGTGAGGATGTCCTTATAACAAATCAATCCAATTTTGATGCCATTAGTGGTGAAGGGAAATCTTTATGGGTTGATTATGATCCAGTGGTCAAGGAAGTTAAAAAAGGTGATAAAGTACTTATAGATGATGGAATAATAGAAATGGTTGTGTCGGATGTCTATGAGAGCTATTTTGTTTGTAAGGTTATCAATGGTGGGCTCATAAAGGAAAGGAAGGGAGTTAATCTACCTAACACTAAATTGAGCATTTCTTCGATAACCGAAAAGGATGTTAATGATATAATTTTCTGTTTGAATAATGATGTTGATCTCATAGCTTTGTCGTTTGTTAGGACTGTCAACGATGTTAAACAAGCGAGAGACATAATGATAAAGAATAAAAAGTTTGTGCCTCTCGTTGCCAAAATTGAGATGGTTGAAGCTGTAAAGAACATTGATGATATTATAGATGCTGCTGATGCAATAATAGTTGCTAGGGGAGACCTAGGTGTTGAGTTCGGGCTCAATGAAGTTACTTTGGTTCAGAAGATGGTTGTTGAAAAATCTAGATTAGCTGGTAAGCCAGTTATAGTTGCTACCCAAATGCTTGAATCTATGATTAAGAGTCTTAAGCCAACACGAGCTGAAGTTTCAGATATCACGAATGCTATACTTGATGGTGTCGATGGCCTTATGGTTACTGGGGAAACTGCCGCAGGTGATAATCCCGTCGAGGTGATAAAAGTCCTCAGAAGTGTAATTTCGACCGTAGAAAATAGTGAACTTTACAAAACTCAATATAAATATTATGCCTATCCTCAAACCTCAGATGTTACTGAGTCTATAGCACTTGCCGCTGCTGAAATTTCAAGAAAATTGGGTACCAAGTACATTGTTAATTTTACAGAGACTGGAGCCTCTTCTAGGCAGATAGCAAAGTTTAGACCTTCTAGCATAATAATATCGCTTTCACCTGAAGTTTCTACAGTGAGAAGATTAAAGCATGTTTGGGGGGTTGTACCATCTATCGTTAGGGATGCATCTTCAACCGATGAAATGTTAGATATAGCACAGGAAGTTGTTAAAAGTTACATTAATAAAGGTGATAGTATAGTCGTAACATCTGGTGTTCCGGTTGGTGTATCCGGGAGTACTAACATGCTTAAAGTCATTGAGTTTGAATGAGTTCCGGATTGTAAGCTAAAATTTTCTCAATTATTCTCTTTAAAGTGGGGGCTGCTGATAACCCCCCCTGCTTTTGCTTTTGGGGATTTATTAGTATGACTATTCCAACAATTTTGGTATTTCTGTAAGGGAATATACCTAAAAAGACAGAGTTGTACTTATCCTTGAAATATTTCTTTGTATACAAATCAAAGATTTGTCCTGTGCCTGTTTTCCCGCCTACTTCAATTCCTTCTATTTCTGCTAACTTTGAAGTTCCATACTCTACAGATTCCCTCATGAATGATTTGATGGTTTTTGCCACATGTTCTTGTATTATCCTCATGCCGTCATCGTAGTTTATTTTTTTTACTTCACCGTTTGGTAAGATTATGAACCTTACTAATTTGGGATTTACTAAAATCCCATCATTTGCAATTATAAGCCCCATTTTGAGGAGTTGAATACCTGTTACACCTATTTCTTGCCCTATTGAGATCATCTGTTTTGATATTCCACTCCATTGCCTATAATCCTTAATGATTCCTTTCTCTTCACCTGGTAGTCCTACAAATGTCTTTTCACCGAATCCAAGAGATTTTAAGAAGAAATAAAGTTCACTGTGTGTGTACGAATCAGAAACTTTTATCATCCCAACATTACAGGAATACGCTATTATCTGTCCTGGTGAAACTATTCCGTGTTTTGGTTCTACTATTGTGTGATCAAATAACTTTATTGTTCCATCACATTCGTATTTCATGTTTGTTATCTCTGGTTTTTTTGATACTGCTAATGCCATACTTGCTACTTTCATTACTGATCCGGGTTCTATAATATAATTTACTGTTCTTGATGAATATGGGGTATTTGATAAATTGTATGGGTCAGGTGAAGGATAGTCACTCATGGCAAGTATTTCTCCCTTGGAATTCGCTATAATTGCCATTCCCATCTCCGCACCTATCTCTTCAACACTTTTGGATAATTCCATGTAAGTTATTTCTTGAATATATTTGTCAATATTGAGAACCACTTTACCTGCACTACCATTTTTCTCCAATAATATATCGTTAAAACTAAATTCAATTCCTGATAATCCTTGATTGTCTAACCCGACGGTACCTACTACCCCGCTTAATTTATTTCCCAGTGGATAGCGTCTGACGAATTCGTATTCAATTCCTACTTTGCTATTCCTTAACTTGGTGTTTATGTTGGTTATTATCTCACTAACTCTTGATAGATAGTCTTCAGGTATTTTTCTCGCTATCCATACAAATTTTGTATCTTTCTTTAGTTTTGAAAGAATTTCCCCTGGCTTTTGGCTTAACTCTTTGCCGAGAAAGTTGGCAACTAATCTTTTTTCTGTGTCAGACATAACTGATGGATCACAAAAGATTGAAAATGTCCTGTAACTTAACGCTAATACCTTTTCATTTCTATCTACTATTAAACCTCTGTCACCACTTATCTTTTCTGCCTTCTTATAGTTTTGTGTTTGGGTAAATATTAAAAATGCTATTCTTATAGTTATTACGATTACCATGATCAAAAAAATATATATGACTATCGAAATTTTTTTTGACATTTTACATAGCCCTATTTATTTCCTTAATTTTAAAAACTATTTGTGGTATTTTAATAATTATTAAAATGACTTGCATTGAGACCTATTTGCCTTTTGGCTACTTTCTGTTATTAATTGTTGTGTTGTATGGTGTTGCTTCCCTAACTGTTACAAATATAATTACTATAGTGTCGTTGGCGAGCTTGCTTTTTGGGAGTTTTTTTATTATTTCGTGCACTAATGAAAAACATAATAAAGGTGGTGTTTCAATTTTATCTGCTGTGTCATCAATTGTGATTTTCGTGCTTTTTAATCGGTCCTATAATTTGTCTGTTATTTTCCTGATATTACTTACTATTTTGCTTTTTCTCCTCTATTTAAAATATTCCATAGGTTTTTTTAGGTTTGTTGTATTGGGAGCCTTTCTAATTTGTTGTACTTTTGCAAATGTTATAGTGTCCAAGCCTTTGATTATTTGTCTTTTGTTGTTTCCCAATGTTTGGATTTTGCTTGAGATGTTAGTTTCCCTAAGGGATATATTGAACAGTAATTTTTTCAGCCGTTTAGGTTTTTTAGGTTTTTTTATTCTGTTTTTTTCATTACTTGCGTCAGTAGGGTTTTTTTACTACTTCTTGAATGAGAAAATCTTGGTTTTGTTTTCTGTAATGGCTATTTCTTTACTCATACCAATTTCTGTTGTGACCTACCAAATGACTTTAAAGTTTTTCCCCTTTGCTGCTGCTGGGTTTGGGTTAGTTGGTGTTTTGACCTTTGGGGTGTTAGGGAAAGCACCTTTTGTTTTTGGAACTTTGATTTTTAGTGTTATTCTGATTCTCGGAGGATTGATTTTGTTAGAATTTTATGATTTGATGTCAATGCCTGTTAAAATTCGAAGGGATATTCAAAATTTTAAAGCCAAACTCTTTTCAGGAAATTACTCTTCTTTGAGTGATGTTGTTGGGTTATTTAATTCTTCTTCTAATACCATTAAAATCACCATTGTTGAGGAAAATCGTTTACCTTTGGGCTTGCTTACAATGTTAATTGCTTATGATAAGGTGCTGTACAATGATGTAAAAGATAATAGGTATATCTCGAACTTTTTTACTTCTAATAGGATCATGGGTATCTTTAGGATGTCTAATAATGTTTTTGAAAATCTTTATATGATGATTAAGAAGAATGATAACTTTTTACAGCTTTCAAAAGAGGACAAGATTCTTCTTGATGAGATTGTTGATTTAATTTCTAATTTTGTTGTTGCTGTTTCTGGTGAATTTTTTGATGAGGAGAGGGTGAATTTTGTTAAAGAAATTGAATCTTTTGATAAAATTAAGGAATTTTTGATAAAAAATTCTTACTTGTATTTTTTCAGAGACAAAATTGTTGCTTATAAGTTTATTGAAGATACGACTTCATATAAGGGGTACTATTTTGATATATTTATGGAGCCAAATAGATTGTTTATCATTTTCATGAATGTCCCCGACAAATTGTTGTTGTCAAATTTTGTGCTTTTGTCTCTCAAGGGGGTGATCAAGACATTGCCGAGTAGCGATATAAACTATGAAAAACTCCAAACTATAGTTAGAAATTACATCACAGAAAGTGACCTACCTTTGAGTGTTTTTATTTCGACTGTCGAAGTTTCAGATAAAACTTATCTAAATCTTTCTGATAACACAAAGGTGTATGCTTTTGTTGATTCAGGTGAATTGTCAGTTATAAGTTTGGATAGTTCTAATGCTATTGAAAACTACAGGTCTTTAATTTTGTCAAACAAAGATATTTCAAAATTTTTACCCAACTTTACTGATATTCTTGAGAGGGATATCAGTAATGAGAACAAAGTTAAGGAGATGTTAGAGTTGATAAATGAATATGACACTTTTGTCATGATTATTTTGTAATACTGCTGATCTTTCTTATAATTATGTTTATTTCAGGTACTTTGAAGATTATTGACAACACCAAGAAAATGATTGAGGCAACTGCTATTTTGATTGTTACTATTGTTGCTGAAAGGATGTAACTATCAGTGTACTTAAATAAAGAAGCTGCCCAATTTGTTGCTATACATGGTAAAATTGATAGGAGTACCAATTTGAGTAACTCTAGGAATATTTTCCCTTTGTTACTTATATTGTTCCACTCAATTATAGTGAGGTAAAAAGTTGATATTATACTTGCTAGTAGGAATGATAATGGTATTCCTAGATAGTTTCTTAAAGCAACAAATATGATGATATTTGCTAACAAATTAACTATTAAGTTTATAACTGAGTTTATTACAGGTATGGATACTTGGTTCTTTGCATAGCTTAATCTTGTCAGTAGAGAGTTGATGCTCAAAAAGTAAGTTGATAGTGTGTATATTGAAAATACTTCTAATGTTAACTTCAACGCTTTGGATCCGTATTTACCTTCACTGCCTAAGATTATTCCCGGTATATCCCTAAACACTAATCTTATTATATCTTCACTGAAGATAATCATTGTTATTGAAATTGGTACAATGAGAAAATTTAAGAGTTTTATTGCCCTTTCTGAAATGCTTTTGAATTCGTTTAGATCCCCCTTTGAGAATGCCTCTGATAGAGCGTTTAACCCTACGACTGAGGTGGCAACGGAGAACATACCTATTGGCGCTTGTACTAAAATAAAGGCGTTTGTAGTTGCCGTTATTATGCCGTAATAAAATGAACCAAAAAATCTACTTACTAACGAATTTACCTGTGTAATGGTAGATATCAGTAAGACGGAGGAGAAGGATATTATAAATTTTTTAGTGGTTTCATCTATTGAAACCACCTTTTTTATTTCAAAATTGTTTGATATTCTTATTTTTGGTAATACTACTATTATTTGTAGTAGTAACATCCCAAGTGATCCTATTACTACTGACCATGGTAAGGCGTAAAAACCTTTTTTGTGAAAAAGGATTATGAATAGTATTGTTAGGATGTTTGCTATTACGGGTGCATAGGCAAATGAAAGGAAATTGTTTTCTCTGGCTATTATCACAGCTGCTATGAGTGATTGGGCGCTTATAAGAAATACAACTATAGCCATGATCTTTGTTGATTCTGATGCCAAGATAAAATCATCTTTGCTCAATCCCGGCATGATGATTGTTGTTATTTCCTTTGAAAATACTATTAATATTAAAGAGAATAGCATTGATAATAGACTTACGAACATAAAAGATTTTGTCACAAAGTACTTAAGGTCATTTTTATTTTCTTCTTTTACCTTTTTGTATAAAGGTATAAAAACATTGTTTATTGCTCCTTCCCCAACGAGGACCCTAAAGGTATTTACTATTTGGTACGCTCCCCAGTAAGCATCTGCAACTCCAAAGAAAAAATTTACAGTAATGTTTTTGAATAGCCCTAGAATCCTTGATAGAAGGGTGCCAGATGCATTTACAATTATTCCTCTTATTGAAAACATGAGAAAGTAAGTTTAAATTTTTTGGTTTAACTTTTTCAAAACTAAATGCTTGGTATTTTACTAATTTGATCTCCAGTTATTTTATTCTTAAAATTTTTTTATGAAAATCAAGATTTTTGAACTCAATCTTTCGACTAGCGGCAGGAATGATATTCTTGATATTACAAGGGATATTGAAAGGTTTGTTGATGAAAGTGGTATTATCAATGGGATTGTAAATGTTTTTGGTCCGGGATCCACATGTGGTATAACTACGATGGAATATGAGAAGGGGTTAAAGAAAGATTTAGCCATAGTTTTTGAGAAAATAGCTCCATCGGAATCTTACTATTACCACCATGAGACCTGGGGGGATGATAATGGCAGTTCGCATGTTCTTAGTTCTCTTATAAAACCTTTTTACATTTTACCTGTTGTTGATGGTAAATTAGTAAGGGGGACTTGGCAACAGATCGCGTTTGTAGAATTTGATACTAGGCCCAGGGAGAGAAGATTAATCATCCAAGTTTTAGGTGAATAAATGATTCTTAAGCCTATTTTTAGCGGGTTTTTGTTTTTAATATTTGTTTTTACTCTTTTGCCTCCGTCTTACTCAGAGATAATTTTTGATGATGGTAGGAGTAAAGTTTTTACTTGTAAAGTTTTTACTTGTAAAATTTTTACTTATCTTAAATTGAATAACTATTTGTCATTCGGAGTTGGAGGAGTTGGATCTTTAGGTAAATTTTTATTTAGTGGTACCTTTGAGTACTCAGATTTGGGGGAGTTTACCAATTACGAGGTTGTCAACGATGAGTTCTATTATTTTTTAGATTGCAAAAAGATAGAAAACTTTCATGCTGAAGTTGGCGCGGGATACGATTTTGATAAATTTAAACTTGTGTCAGATTTTGGTATTGAATATTACACTGAATTAGTTAGTAATGTAATTTTTTCGTTTGATTTAGGAGGTGCCTTTAAAATTTCGGATTCTTTGGAGACTTTTGTTGTGATTTACAATCGTGATTTGATGAGTGCTGATATGGGGTATTCTCTCGGTTTCAATCTTAACCTTTCTGATTTGAGTTACAATTTTGTTGATCTTATAAAGTTTTCTTTTGATAAGAGATTGTTGTACGATTATGTGGTTGGAAATATTTTTGCTTCTTTTAAGATTTTTGATAGTAAAGTGTTTGTTTGGTATTTTAATTTTGATTACAAGTATTCATTTGGTATTGATGTACTTGATCCCCTTTATGTTGGAACAGATTTGGAATTTGGTAGCTTTAATATTAACTACAGGTTTAACTTGCCACTTTACTTTTGGAGTAACTATCTTTCTCTTTCATACTACTTTTGATGGGGGCTTTAGCATTTAACGATTCTTGTTTCTCTTTGTTAAAGAAATAAAATTTTTTCAAAATTAGAAATATTTTTTCTGTTTGTATTATAATCAATTTAAGAAGAGGGAGTTTATGGATTTTGTTTTGAGTTTGGCTATCGTCTTTTTGTTTGGTATAGCTATGGGTGTTGTATTTTGGTATTACAATTATGCATTTAATAGTAAGGAAACGCTTTTTGGTGTCTGGGGGTCTATAGGTGTAGGTGTATTGGGGGCAGCTATTGGATTTTTTTATTTGAGTTCTATAGTGAACTGGTTAGTTATCAACCCATTGAATGTGAATTTTGTTGCTGCGTTTTTTGGTGCTATAATTCTGCTTTGGATAGGTTTAAAGGTAAACCCATATAATCACTGATGAATCTCTTTTTTAGTTATATACGAAGGCATAAAGCACTAGTTATTCTAAGTCTTTCGCTTACATTGGTGACTACAATAGTGACGGTTTTTCTTCCCATACTTACTGGTAAAATCTTAGGGTCGGTGCTTTCTCCAGAAAAACTTATAAGCAATACATTGGAAATAATTTTGATAGGTATTCCAATAATATTGTTATGGTCTTTATCGAAGTACTTTGGTTCTTTTTTCATAGTCAAATTATCCCAAAAGGTTGTTTATGAGATTAGGAATGATTTGTTTGAAAAACTTACAAAGATTAGTCCGGTATCATTAAAAAAAAATCAACAAGGTGATTTTATAGCAAATCTTCTTAATGACATACAAGTAATTGAAAATTTTGTTAGTACTGGCCTTCTTGAGCTAATTAGGAACCCATTAATAATTGTTGGTTGTGTCATACTTCTTTTTTATACAAGTTGGAAGTTGAGTTTGGCTGTTTTGGCCATTTCTCCACTCTTTCTTATACTTGTATACATTAGCAACTATTCAAAGCACATAGCTGATAAAATTTTATCAAAAATTTCACAAGCAACATCACTCATGAATGAATCTTTGGTAGGTATAGAAACAATAAAGGGGTTTGGGGTTGAGGATAAATTTAAGAAAAAATTCTTTAGTTTTAGTTCGGAGTATACAGATTCGCAGATAAGGTTTGCTAAATTCTCAGTATTGCCTGTGCCTGTGTCTGATTTTCTTGGCGCACTTGCCGTTGTAGTCGTACTACTTTTGGGTAGTTACGAGATGAAACTTGGCAGTTTGTCTATAGAATCATTTTCTACATTCATAACTGCAATATTTTTCATGTCTCAACCTATATCAATACTAGGTAGTCAGTTTGTTTTGCTCCAAAGAGCAATAGTAGCTCTTGAAAGGATAAAAAAGACTATGGAGATGGAGGAGGAGGTTAGCACTGGGAGGTATAAAAGCCTTGAAGATGGTAGTATTGCTTTCAGAAATGTATATTTTTCTTATGATGGCACTAGATACGCCTTGGATGGTATAAGCTTTGAAATAAGTGATAGGGAAACTGTGGCAGTAGTAGGTGCTTCGGGTAGTGGTAAAACTACGCTAATATCAATGATTATGGGTTTTATAATCCCACAGAAGGGGGATGTTATAGTTGGCAGAAGGTCAATCAAAGATTACGAACTCCCGCAATATAGGAAACACATATCATTTGTACCGCAGGATATAATACTTTTTTCAATGAGTATAAAGGATAACATATCATTCGGTTTAGATGATGTAACATTTGAGGAAATTGTTAGGGTTGCCGAAGTATCAAAGGTTTTAGAAATTGTTGAGAAGTTACCAAATGGCTTTGATACATTGCTCCATGAAAGGGGATTACAACTTTCTGGGGGAGAGAGGCAGAGAATAGCGATAGCGAGAGCATTGATAAGGAAGCCTAAAATTTTGATTCTTGATGAACCTACATCTTCTTTAGACCCCATATCTGAGAAGTACTTGAATGAAACGCTGATGAACATAAAAGGTAAACAAACGATGATTATAGTGGCGCATAAATTATCAAGTGTGCTGATGGCTGATAAAGTAGTTTTCATGAGGGATGGTAAAGTAGCTGAAATTGGAACACATGAAGAACTTTTTAGCAAAAAAGCGGATTACTTTAAACTTTTCTCTGCATATATAACGACATGATTAGTCTCTCCAAACAAACGAAATCATCCTCTCTTCTGTCTTAGTTGCCCTGTACGAAGGCAAAGTAGGAGAAGAGCAAGAAGTACACAAAGGAGAATAGAAAATGTTGTCTTCACTTATACCTAGTTTCATAAGTTCATCATTTATAAACTTCGGGATATCAAAGAAAACTTTGTCTCCCTTAACATAGCAAGAATCTTTGGCCCACTCCAAAAACTCCCTACCTACTTCATAACAACAAACATGAATACACGGCATAATGAAAAATACAAAGTCATTGAATGACAAGTCATTTAATGACAAGTCATTTAATGACCTCAATCTTAAATTGTTTTTTAGAGTTTTAAGTGTTTTTGTGATAATTCCGCCTTTAAGTCCCCTCCAACCACAATGCATTCCACCCAATGCATAAGGAGAAAAAAACATAAGAGGAGCACAATCCGCTGTCCTTATACCAACTAACTTACCATTGTCAAATAAAATAAAAGCATCACCTTCAAGTTCCCCACTAAGTGAATATGAGAATTCTTTTTCCTCACCTCTCAAAGTAATTCTGCCATCCTTAATGATAGCAACATCAGCACCGTGAACCTGTTTAAACCTGAATACTTCAAATTCATCAGAAATCCTTTCGGATTTCATAATTTTTGACATTGACAAATTTATTAATTGAAACTCATCGGAAAGGTCATCATTCAAATTAGGTACAAAAAAGCCCAAGTTGTTGTTGCCTATTGTGTATTTGTAAAAATTTTTCACTTTCATTCTTACAAGAATCCTAATCTTTTATAGTTTCCTAAGAAATCTCTAAAGTATTTTATTGTTTCTTTAAGTCCAGCGTCAAGAGAGGTTTGGGGTTCCCAATTCAATTTTTCTTTAGCCAAACTTATGTCTGGTCTTCTTTTTTTTGGATCATCCTCTGGTAATTCTTTAAAAACTATCTTTGATTTTGAGTTAGTCATTTTTATAACTTTATTGGCAAGATCAACAACCTTAAATTCTTCTGGATTACCCAAATTCACTGGACCTAGAAAACTTTCATCTGAATTCATCATTCTGATTATTCCTTCTATCAAGTCATCTATATAGCAAAAGCTTCTAGTTTGACTACCATCGCCATAAACAGTTATTTCTTCATTATTCAATGATTGTACTATGAAGTTGCTTACAACTCTACCATCATCATGCCTCATTCTAGGTCCATAAGTGTTGAATATCCTTATAACCTTTATTCTCAACTTATACTTTCTGTAATAGTCAAAAAATAATGTTTCTGCTGATCTTTTCCCCTCGTCATAGCATGCCCTAGGACCAATCGGATTTACATTGCCTCTGTAACTTTCTTTTTGGGGATGTTCCAAAGGATCACCGTACACCTCAGATGTTGATGCTAACATTATTTTAGCATTATTAAATCTTGCTAGTTCAAGCATATTAAGAGAGCCTATTATAGAAGTCTTCATTGTAAATATAGGATCGTACTGATAATGAGGAGGTGAAGCAGGACATGCAAAACTATAAATTTCATCAACTTTGAGGTTGATGGGATTTATTACATCGTGAATGATAAAGTCAAAATTTGGGTCTTTGAATAAATGTTGAATGTTTTCTTTTCTCCCAGTAAATAAGTTATCTACGCATATAACAGATCTGCCTTCGTTTAGTAACCTTTCGCACAAATGACTTCCTATAAATCCAGCACCACCTGTAACTAACGCTACTTTTCTCATATTACACCTTAAAAACATTATATAGGAATAACCTAATTCTTATCAAAAATTAGCGAGGGGGGTCTAAAGTGACTCTGATAGATAAATGACTAGTGCTCCTGCACCGAATCCCAACATTGGTATAGCACCTTTGTATGACTCCGTTTTGTCCTCTAGTAGTTCAGGTATCATGTAAAAGTTGTTTATCGCTTTATTGACAATTCTTTCAATTATTTTGTTCGCTCGGTTTGTGTTCCCTAATTTTTTGTATGCTGATGCTGTCCTTAAATCAATTATTACCCATTCTTGACTGTCGTACCATCCACCATCTAGATTCCTTATGTATCCTCCATTATCAATTATATTTAGTTCTTTCTCAATTGCTTCTAATGTGTTTTTTGATATTTCTTTAGATACTAAATCAAAGTTTATCGCCTCAACTACTGCACCATCTAGGTATTTGGGATAACCTTTTGTCTTAAAATGTTCGTATGAGCCGACTAGTATGTTTTTCTCTTTATCAACCAAATTGTTTAGAAGCCCATTTTTGAGTGTTTCAATGCTTGTATTTATGTCATTTATTGATTCCTTTTTCATTGTTTTTAGTAATTCATTTACTTCAGTTAATCCTTTTATAGCCATAATTGTTGTGTATGTAAACTTTTTTGCTCCGTCGTATCCGTTATCCTTGAGGTGCCTTTCCCAAGGACCAGATTCAGACCTTATTATGCCTAAATTTGTGTCTATGTTTAGTATTAATGGGTATACTACATATTTATCTACTATTTCCCAATACTTATTGAAAAATTCGGTGTCTTTTGATGTTTTTACATACTCGGAAAAAGCCCATAAAAACATTCCAAAGCCATCTAGTTCTATATTAGGTCCTTGGCCGTTATCATCTGATTCTTCTTTACCGCATCCGTAGTACCTACAAACTGATATTTTATAGTCAGTACATATACCATAATCGGTGTCACCGATTTTATAGCTTTTGTAATATCCGCTATCTGCATTTAAAAAGAATTCTAATCCTTCCTTTGCTTCTTTAAGATGTCCTGATTTTATCAGTGAAATTATTGAATAAACGCCATCTCTTACCCATGCAATGTTCCACACACCAGTTGGTAATGATGCGAGTATTTGTCCATAACCTTTGCCTTTCTCTCTAACCTGTCCCATCTTTATAAATGCCAGTGATTGTTTGTAGAGGTTTAGGTAATCTTTCGTTAAATTTTTTGGGTATTTGCCTTCTCTGTGCCAATTTTCCCAGAAATTAATTTCTTCTGTTAGAGGGTCAAAGAATTCATTAATGTAGTATCTTATTAGTTTGCTTGATTCTTCAAAATCTTTACCTAATACGACTATGTCGTATAGAGAGAATTCAATATCCTTTTTTGTTACTTCCTTGAAGTAAAAGTTTAAAGTACCATAGTTAAGAAAACTTATGTATTGTCCCAAATCATTGTCGTATGCAGATATTGGTTCTTTTCCTGAGTAACCTATTGACCTTGTTATTTCTATTAGTCCTTTTTCGCTTGGTGATATTTCAAGTTTGACAATAAAGTTGGGGTAGTCAAGTTTGAAGCTTGAGAATATGTACATGTTAACATCCGCTATTTCGTGAGAGAAGGAAATTTTTATTACTCCCGTGCCGGGAATGTAGTTTATAGATTTGAGTTGGCTTTGACTTATGAAGAATGATTTGTCATTGACTGTTATTTTGTAATCGAGTGACCTAAGTAGGTAGGGTGTTTCAAGGGATCTCTCGTCATACTTTTTGTATATTGAGGGTAGAAAGCCAACGATTTTTTTCTTAACAGTTGAGAAAACAGCAGCGCCGAAGCCGTTTGATGTTATTAGGAGATTAACATCTCTCTTTTCTCCGCCTTCTACTTGATTTAGTAAAGCAAACATAAGTATGAGGGAAATTATGGATGTTATTATGTTTTTCATGAAATTATTATGAAGTATAACTTCCATAAAGTGTAACTTCTGTGAGGGTTAACCTCTGTAAAGTATGACTTCCATGAAGTATGACTTCCATGAAGTATGACTTCGATGAAGTGTCACTTCCATGAAGTGTGACTAATGGTATTACAAAATTTGATTATCCCTCGTCATTCTGCCTCTTTCCTTGTCATTCTGAACGAAGTGAAGAATCCCTCTGAATGAAGTGAAAAATCTCCTTGAGATTTCTCGCTTCGCTCGGAATTGACAGTAAAAAGGTCGGAATTGACAAAAAAAGAACAGTTAGTTCAGAATTGGTAGTGAAAAGGGCAGGTAGATTAATCATGCAAATTACAAAACGGAATTTTGAAACAGCCTCATAGTAACTTGAAGAATTACTACGAGTTTTTATACACTAGATATGATTATGGAGAAGATGCAGTTAGATGGAGATTTGCCGGATGAAATAAGGTTACCAGTTGTCGTGTCGAAGTTTTTACTGAGAGAAGATGATGTTTTGGATCAGGATGTTCTTTATTATGATAATTTAAAAAAGGGGAAAATATTAACTAAAACTGACATAGATATAATTCAGAAAATAGATGAGATAGTAGATATTAGAGTTTTAAGACTCAAGAGGATAATAGATGAAGAGGAAAGGCAGAAAAAATCCGGATTGGAGGTTGTAGAGGAAGAGAAAAAAAGCGAGATTAAGGAAGATATAAATAAGGTAAACGATGTTGAAATAAAATTAGGCTTCACAGATGGTGAGGCTGACAGGAAGATTTCTCAAGCTATAAAGAAAACTATTGAGAACATAAGGGGTAGTGACTATGAAGAGAGAGTCAATACTATTTCTGACAATATATCCAATAAGGTTGTAAATACCGGTGGGCTTGTAGGTACTCAAAAAGTGGAACTTGAGAAAAAACTACAAGAAGTTTCTAGGGGCTTTGCAGATGTATTCTCAATGTCACGAGTTGAGTCAGTAAAGAAAAAAGAGGATGCTATATCTGTAAATTTTTCAAATAAGAGTATAACGAATTATTTCCTTGATCTTGTTATAACAGACAAAGTTTCATTTACAAACTCTGCTAGAAGTGTTATTGTGAAATTAATCAATTCATTTGGAGATGATAATGGTGGTATAATGTTGAGTGCGTTACTTCAGTATTCTGATATGGATGATTATGTAGTATCACACTCAATGTTTGTTATGGGTGTTTCAATACTGATAGCGAAGGAACTAACAAAGATGGTGTATGATAAGGTCTTAAACAGAAAAGATGATGAGAAAGTATCGCCGGCTATACTTAAGTCTGTGAGTATGAAGGTTTATGACTTTGAGAGTATGATAAACCTTGGTATGGCAGCATTGTTACATGATATAGGTATAAGGAAAAATTATGGAATTATAACCCCAGATACGAAAATAATTGATATTCGTAATTCCAAGATACAATTACATCCTAGTGAATCTAGTTTCTTTGCACAAAGGATAAATATGGATGTGTTGGTTCAGAGGGCAATTTATGAGCACCATGAGTATCTTGATGGTAGTGGCTACCCAAGGGGTATTATGAGGTATGTATCAAGGTATTCTCCTATAATTGCTTTTGCTGAAAGGTTTGGAGAACTTGTGTTAAATAATCCTTTTATACCTAAACCGGTACCACCTGCTATTGCAATTAATCACATTCTAAAAAATGAGATAAACAAGTTTGATAAAGATGTTGTGTTTGCGTTTATAAGAGGTACATCGGTGTACCCAATAGGTTCGTGGGTTGAGTTGTCAAATGACACTTTTGGTTTTGTTAGTAACATAAGTCAGAAAGACAAATCAAAGCAAGTTGTAAAATGTGTATTTACTACTGGCCTAAAGAAACTATCAAGTCCTACTTATATAGACCTTGGGGAAAACGATAGTGTAAAAATAACAAAGATACTAAATCCAATTGAGCTATCTCAAAAAGTTGGCGATTTGAGAGTTTATTATTTTGACTGATATCAGTCAAATGGTTCATTTGATAAAACCTCAAACTCCGGAATAATTTTCTCTTCTGCTCTTCTCCTGAATATAACTTTACCTTTCCACTTGCCCGACTTGTAATAGAAATAACTAACGATTGATTCAAATAACATCACAGCAGAGAAAGAAGCCCATATACCGTTTGGTGACCTAGAAGCAACAAACGCCAAAAGATAAGCAATAGGTACTCTGATGAGTATCATTGAAAAAGCTTTTATGATAAGCACTGTCAATGTATCGCCAGCACCTCTTATCACTCCTTGTAAAGCGAAAACTATACCCATAAGCACATACGAAAAACTCATTATAAATAAATAACTTTTACCCATCATGACAACTTCGTTGTCAGAAACAAAGAACCTGAATATGCCAGTAGAGAACAAATTAACGATTACAGCGACTACAAGTGATATGGAAATAGATATTATCATTCCCCATTTCAATGCTTCGGATACTCTATCTTCTCTATTTGCTCCCAAATTTTGTGATACAAAAGTCATTATGGATGTCCCCATTGACATAGCTGGAAGAAAAGCAAACTGATCAATTCTATTACCTATACCAAAAGTTGCTATTGCCTTTTCACCAAACTTAGAAATGAATCCCATCAAAACAGCGGCAGAAGAAGACACAATAATCATTTGTATTGAAACGGGTAAACCTATAGCAATAAACTTTGATATTATTTCTCCATCAAACTCAAAGCCTATGTTATTTCTTATTATCTCATATTTCCTCATTAGGTACACATAAGCAATAATTAACAAAAGAAATTCAACGATAGCTGCTGAAAGGGCAGCACCGAGAACACCTAAAGATGGTATTATCCAAAGACCACTTATCAAAAGAGGGGTTATGATGAGTTTTAGCACTATGAATATTATTGAAAAAACGAGAACAATTCTTGAATTCCCTAGTCCTCTCATGACACCGATAAACCAGTTGTAAGTAGAAGCAAGAGGCAAAGTTATTGTCAAAACCTGAAGGTATATGAGGGATAAGTCAAAAATATTCCGAGGTGAGCCGATTAACTTCAGCACAGGAACAGATAAAATAAAACCAATCAACCCGAGTATTGATGATAAAACGAGTGTGATGGTAAATGAATTTTTTAGAACTTTACCAAGTGTTTTGTAATCTTTAGCACCGAAAGATTGACCTATGAGAATTCCACTACTAGCGCCTACACCTACAAGTACAGCCATGAGAATAAATACAATTGGCATAGTTATAGAAACTGCTGAGACACCTACATAATCTGTGAGCCTACCTAACCAAAACACATCAATTATTGATTGTATACCCTGTATCAAGTCAGAGAGTATCATCGGGAGCGAAAACAATACTAGCTGGCTGACAACATTACCTTTCGTCAAATCTTTCATATTCTTACCTTTGTGAGTTTTAAGTTTAAAAATACAAAAAATTGTATATAATTTCAAGTATTGATAAGGGGATTACAAAATTGAATTTTGAAACAGACTCTTTAAAAACTTGAAGGAGATATACTTGTTTTTTATAATAATGTTCAAAAAAAGGGGGTGAATTAATGCAAAGAAGAATAGTTATAACTGGACTTGGTGTGGTGACCTCTTTGGGGCTTGATGTAGATGAATATTTTGATAATTTAGTTAAAGGCAAATCTGGTATTTCTTTCCTTGAAGTTGAAGATTTGGATGAGGATTCACCTTCAAAAATAGGTGGTCAGGTAAAGAATTTTAATCCTGAAGATTTCCTTGATAGAAAGGTAGTCAGGAGGACTGATAGATACACTCATTTTGCTGTTTATGCTTCCCAAAAGGCTATAGATGATTCAGGTCTTAATAATTATTCTTCATTGGATAAAGAAAAAGTTGGGGTAATAATAGCTTCTGGTATTGGTGGTGGACTTCAGTTTTCAAGCAATGCTGTTACCTTCTCCCAACATGGAAGAAGGAAAGTTAATCCTAATTTTATTTCCATGGTTATATCTGATACTGCATCTGCCTATGTTTCAATACTCAACGGTTATAGAGGTCCTAACTATACGACCGTTTCTGCTTGTGCCTCTGGTAATCATGCCATAGTTGCTTCTATAATGCATATACTTTTAGGGGATGCTGATGTCATGATAACTGGTGGTTCTGAGGGATCGTTGAATGGTTTAAGTATAGCGGGATTTACACAGATAGATGCTCTTTCTAAAAATGATAATCCTGAAAAAGCTTCTAGGCCATTTGACAAAAAGAGGGATGGTTTCGTTATAGCAGAAGGGTGTGGAATACTTGTTCTTGAAACTTTGGATCATGCTTTGAGGAGAGGAGCTAAGATATATGCTGAAATCGTTGGTTATGGGGTTAGTGGTGATGCTTACCACCATGTTGCTCCATGCCCTGATGGTTCTGGTGCTGCCATTGCAATGAAAAATGCTATAAAGATGGCTGGCATTTCTCCGAATGATGTCCAGCTTATAAATGCACATGGTACTTCAACACCTCTTGGTGATAAGTCTGAAGTTGTTGCTATAAAAACGGTTTTTGGTGATCATGCTTACAAACTTAAAGTTAATTCTACAAAATCCATGATAGGACATACATTGGGTGCTGCTGGTGGGGTAGAGGCTGTTGCAGTTGCAAAAATGCTAGAAACTGGCAAAATACACCCAACTGTAAATCAAGAAGAGCCTGATCCAGAATGTGATTTGGATTTCGTACCTAACAAATTTGTTGAATTGGATGTTGAGTATGCTCTCTCTAACTCTTTCGGTTTTGGTGGTCATAACGCTAGTGTCTTGTTTAGGAAGTGGAGAGGAGCTTAAGAAATTGGAGTTTAATTTTTAGATTCATATTGATTATTATTAAAATTCTTTTACCTTATTTTAAGGTTAGGTGGTGTTATGGAATATGAGCCTGTTATTGGTTTAGAGGTACATGTGCAATTGAATACTAAGACAAAACTGTTTTGCCATTGTTCTACTCAGTTTGGTGTAGAGCCTAATGCTAATACCTGTCCTGTTTGTATGGGATACCCAGGTGTATTACCTAGACTTAACAAGGAAGCTCTGGAAAAGGCTATTTTGGTTGGATTGTCTTTGAATTGTAAAGTAGCAAATTATACAAAGTTTGATAGAAAAAGCTATTTTTATCCTGACTTACCTAAGGGATATCAGATATCGCAGTACGATATGCCTCTAAACTATGAAGGACACCTAGAGTTTGAAATGCCAGATGGGGCAATCAAAAAGGTAAGAATAATAAGGGCTCATCTTGAGGAAGATGCTGGTAAGTTGATACACTCAGGTAGTGTGAGTTATGTTGATTTAAACCGTGCAGGTGTGCCGTTGGTTGAAATTGTTTCTTATCCTGATATGTTCAACATTGATGAGGCGTATTATTATCTTCAAACTCTCAGAAATACAATGAAGTATATAGGTGTAAGTGATGTTAACATGGAAGAAGGATCACTCAGGGTAGATGCTAATGTTTCTGTTAGGAAGAAAGGGGACACAAAGTTAGGTACAAAGGTAGAAATAAAAAACATGAACTCTTTCAATTTCCTTAGAAAGGCTTTGGAATATGAAATAAAAAGGCAGATTTCATTGTTAGAAAAGGGTGAGAGGGTGGTACAGGAAACTAGGTTATTTGATGTTGAAAGCGGCAAGACTTTCACAATGAGGACAAAAGAAGAAGCAGAAGATTATAGATACTTCCCAGATCCTGACCTACCACCGGTTGTTTTAGATAATGAATATATAAACTCACTGAAGAAAAGATTACCGGAGTTGCCTTATCAAAAGTATAGAAGGTTTATAGAACAATACAATTTACCAAAGTATGACGCACAGATACTTACTGAAACTAGAGAATTAGCAGACTATTTTGAAGAGGTTGTCAAAAATTACAAAGGTGACCCTAAAAAAGTTTCTAACTGGATAATGTCTGAGGTTTTAAGATACTTAAATGAAGCGAATAAAGAAATAGTAGAATTCACCGTTAAGCCTCACCAAATAGCAGATCTTCTCAAGTTAATGGACGAAAACAAGATAAACATAAAGATAGCTAAAACAATATTCCCGGAAATGATACAAACAGCTAAGGATGCCTCAAAAATTGTTGAAGAAAGGGGACTGATACAAGTTTCAGATGAAGGACAAATAAAAGAAATTTGTAAATTGGTTTTGCAAGAAAACTCTGCAGAGGTTGAAAAATACAAATCAGGTAAGACTAATGTAATAGGTTTTCTAGTCGGTCAAGTTATGAAGAAGTCGCAAGGTAAAGCAGATCCGAAACTCGTCAATCAAATATTGTCTAAACTTCTCAATTCTTAGGGGGATTTATGGAAATACTTAACTTAGTGGCTATTTTCGTTTTTGCTATTTTCACAGGTGTCTTTAGTGGGCTTTTGGGAATAGGGGGAGCTATATTCCTTGTGCCTTTTATGGTATATGTTTTTAACTTCGACCAAAAGCTCGCACAGGGAACTACACTTTTGGCTTTTACTCTACCTTCCTTCATACTAGGAGCAATTACATACTACAAAAGTGGTAATGTAAGGTGGGAGTATTCTATAGCGATTTTTTTAGGTATACTAATAGGTGCTTTTTTGGGTGCTAACATAGTACAAAAAATTGATTCAAAAATCCTTTCCAGGATTTTCGGACTAACCATAATTGTAATTGGAATAAAGATGATAATTGACAGTTTTAAATAAAGGCAAAGGAATGAGTAGTATAAAGAAGAATTATCTATACAATTCTTTCATAACCTTCCTAAATATAGGCTTTCCAATCATAACTATACCTTACTTAACCAGAGTTCTCGGACCTGAGAGCTTTGGTAAAATAAACTTTTTTCTCTCTTTTGTACAGTATTTCATAATATTTGCAAATTTAGGCATAGAAACATACGCAATAAGAGAAATAGTAAAAGTAAAAGCCAACAGGGAAAGACTAGATAAAATATCTTCTGAGATTTTTTCGCTTCATCTTGTATCAAACACTATAGTATCCATAGCATATTTATCTCTTCCTCTTTTTGTTGATAAAGCGAGAAATGAATTTCCCCTTTTCATAATAATGGGACTAATGCTTCTACTTAATTTCATGAATATTTCATGGCTTTATGTAGGGATAGAGAATTTTAAGTATGTTTCTCTAAGAAATACTGTCTTCAAGGCTTTGTCCCTGGTTTTAATTTTTCTTTTTGTTAGGATCTCTAATGATTATGTGAAGTATGGTGCTATTGTTTCATTTGCAGCTTTTGGCCCATACATACTTGATTTTCTACTTTCCAGAAAGTATGTAAAGATCTCTATAACAAGAGAAAATGTTATAACCCATCTGAAAGCTACACTAATATTTTTCTTGTTATATGTATTCAACACATTCTCTAGTGGTATAGACATAATACTATTAGGTTTTCTCCAAAACAATGAAATAGTAGGTATTTTTTCAACAGCTAAAAAGATAGTACTTCTGATAGTTTTTCTTATAAACTCACCTATAAATGTTAACTATGTTAGGTTATCATACTACCTCGGACAGGGGATGGTAAACGAATACGAAAATCTTTTACACAAGTCTATAAATCTAATTTATTTCGTAGCTTTCGCTATATTCTCAGTAACTCTAGGTTTATCAAAAGAAATAATAATGATATTAGGAGGAGAAAAGTTCTCTGCAGCCTCAAAAGTCCTGGCTATGGTATCTCCGATAATTATCATTGCTATAATGAGGAACATTTTGGAATCTCAATTTTTACTTCCCCATGGCAAAGAAAAATTTGTATTACTAGGAGACTTGCTAGGTTGGCTATCTATACTTATTCTAGGAATAGTATTTGTACCTAAGTACTCTTACATAGGTATGGCAATAATAGTCGTACTTGCTGAAATAGCTACTTTATCTACTTTCACAATATCAATTCTCAACATTACTAAGAAATTACCACTCTTAACTTCCGAACTGTGGAAATACTTTGTTGCATCTCTCTTTTCTTTGTTAAGCATTATTTCAACAAAAGGTTATGCTATAAAACTTGCCGAACAAATAAACTTCGTATCTTCGTATGTTTTAGTAAAAGGACTTTTTACACTAGCCTGTGCATCAGGAATAGGGTTAATCGTATATGTTCTAGCTCTTTTTGTCATGAAAGATAAAACGCTAAAAGAAGTCCTTAATTTGGTATCATCATTTGTCAGCAAAATTTTAAAAAGGCAATAATTGGGATGCTTCGCATCTCAGTGCCCCTATATGTTTTCAATTAAAGAAAATTTTTAACACTTAATAAGGTGCTATAAGCACATAAAAATGTGTATGAAGCACGCTACCCACCTTAATTGTTGTAAGAAGTTTCACCTCTCTATGCTTTCCAAATATCAACAAAGTATAAGAAAGTGCTGTTAACCCCCCACCCACCCACCCATTTTATCGTTGGAAAGCTCCGCTTTCCAACACTTTTCACCTATCAAATCAAAGGTGCTAATTAACACTTAAGAAAGTGCTATAAACACCCTGTCCTATTTGATGAAAAGAGGCTATGCCTCTCTGAGGCTATGCCTCTCTTCGTTCCCCATAATAATAAAAAATGTGCTTTAAACACAATGTGCTTTAAGCCCAAAGTGCTATTCAGCACAAGATGCTATTTAGCACAAGTGCTACTTAGCAAAAAGACTTTTTCAACAGAATCTGTTCTTTGAAGATTAGTTCTAGCTTAGTAGGGAAAAATCACAGAAGGTTATCTGAATTTTACCAATAACCTTGGGAATTATTTTCTCAGCATTTCAATCTGTTCTTGCAATCTGTCTACAACCTTTTCCCAAAGGAAGTTGTTCCTTACATGTATCTTCATTCTTTCGGCTTTCTCTTTTATGTATTCTGGATGGTCAATAGCGTACTGAAGCCTTCTAGCAAACACTTCAACATCTCCGATAGGGACTACATCACCACATCTTTCATTATCCGTTATGTCCATAGCACTTATAACATTGGTAGTTAGGACATAGTTCCCGAAGTATCCTGCTTCTACCATAACCAATCCAAAACTTTCACGATTAGAGGTCATAACAAATATTTTTGATCTATTGTAGAGATTGTATAATTGCTCTCTATCTTCTATATTACCCAAGAAGGTTATTTTTTCTTTTAGATGAGGATATTTTTTAAAAAATTCGTCAACGAATTTTAGAAATTCATCGGCTTCTTCATAAGGTCCTGCAATTATTATCCTCCAATCACCTAGATTAACCTTGCTTATAACTTCAAGAAGCATTTTTTGGTTTTTTTCAGGTGCACCAATTCTAGCAACATGTAATATAATGTTTTCTTTTTCCTCAAAATTTTTCACTCTTATATTCCTTTCTTTAATAAATGTTTCGTCTATACCATACGGCTGGTAAAAAAATTTGTTAGCATACTTCTTATAAAGATTTTTTAATCTCTCTGTACCCTGTCTAGTCTCGTTTGAAAGCAAATCAACTTTTTTGAGAAACAAAGGCTCAATAATATTATAAGCTATGAAGTTTCTGATAAAATTTGCTGAATGTTTGAAAAGTAAGGAATAAGGGTGGATTTTCAAGCCTTCAAGATCATTGTCAATAGTTACATAAGCTATACCTTTCGGATTGATTATCTTGTAAATAATAACATAAACCATAGTTTGCGGATAGTAATGAAACCTATGAAGAACATCTATTTTTTTCCCATACTTAAAGAGAAACTTGAGTAAAGATCTATCTAATCCCATGAATTTACCTTCATCTTTCAGTAAGATTAACCTTAGCCCTTTGAGAACATTTTTGTGATAAGTAAACTTATCGTATCCCTTATAGAACACAACTGAAGCTTTATATCCATGCCTCTGATACATTTTAAAGGGTATCTGCCCTGGCATCTTCACTAGTTCAACATTAAGAGCTTTACCAAAAAGCGTAAGAAATCGCTTTTTCTTTTCCATACTACCCCACTAGTTTATAAGAGAAACCACCTAAGAAACAATTTAAATAAATTTCTCAAGATACTTTTGTGAAAAAGAAAACCAAACTTTAGAACCTTAAATATTCTTACAAATCTGTTTGTTTTCTCTACATTTATATAAAAAAGAATAATTTCCTTTAAGTTATCAGGAAGAGAGTTACCATATACCTCAAAGAAAATTCTTGCTTGATTTTGTATCACTCTCAGGTCTTCTTTAAACCTTGAAAGCTCTTTTTGAAATTCTAATATTTTTTCTTTTATATCGAGAGTGTATTTTTTTACACCTGACACATTTCTTTTGTGTTGCCTGTAAAGTGCAGTAGCAGAGTTTACATAATCTATCTTCCCGAAAGCACTAACTACTAAGCTCACCCAATTGTCATGAGCAATAACATTTTGTGGAAATGGTAGAGATATATCTTTAGCTTTCTTATTTATCATTATAGTATGTCCTATACCCGTAGCTTGTAAACATTTAGAAAGAGTCTTGAGTTTACTACCATCTATCCCCGTGTAATCCCACAAACTCTCTGAGAGAATATTCAAATCTTCATCAACAACTTTAACATCCGTGTAAACAAGTAATGGAGTATCTTTACCGTACTTGCTTTCAATCTCAAGCATTTTATTAAGAGTTAGCTCAATTTTGTTAGGTAACCAAACATCGTCTTGGTCCGCAAACATTATATACTCTTCCGATGAGTTTTTTAACAAAAACTCAAAATTTCTTAGAGCACTACCGGTTGAAATTCCATCGTCTATTAAATTGATGATTTCAGGATATCTTTTTGAGTAATCCCTAAGAATCTCTAATGTCCTGTCACTTGAGCCATCATCATGAATTGTTATCTTTATGTTTTTATAGGTTTGATTGAGAATTGAATCAAGTTGTTCAACTATATATTTTTCACCATTAAAGGTAGCAAGAAGTATCTCTACTTTAGGTTTATTTCCTGCTTTCATATAGCCTTTCTAAAACAGAATTTACAATTTTAGCGTGTGCTTCCCATGACCTATTTTCTAATAAGAATTCTCTGAAGCTAGAAGGATCATAATCCTCATTCAAAGCTTTGAGAACTTTCTTCCTTATATCTTCGGGGTCTTTGTTATTCGCATAAATTGGATAATCCAAAAAGTATTCTCTAAATACAGGAATATCACTTAAGACCAACCTGCACCCAAAATAACCCCCTTCAATAGCCACAATCCCAGCAGTCTCAGCAAGCGAAGGAAAAACAACAACTCTAGCATTCTTATATGCAGAAATAAGCATCTTTTTATCCAGGAGAGGTAAACATATAATATTAGGATCTCCTTTGACTGATTCAAGAAATTCATCCTTTATTTTCTTTTCAATATCGTGACACCCTGTAAGAACTAACTTCACACCTGTTGATTTTAAAGCTTTTATAAGAGTTATTTGGTTTTTATTTACTGATATTCTAGCAGAAGGGTAAAACACAAAATCAGATATTTTGTATTCATTGTAAAATACATCTTTAGAAACTTTGTCTCCTTCTTCTAACACATAACTTGGTATACCCAAATAGGCGACAAAAATCTTATTTTTTGGTATGTTATGCAATTTTATAATGTTATTCTTTTCAATGTTTGAGTTTGGGAACAAAGCATCACAGAGATGTAAGTTCTCGTACTGATTTTTGTATACTGTTCTTGTGAAATTACTTAAGAATCTTGAAACTCTATAATATAGGTGACCTCTAATCACAGTAAATATAGGTTCTGAAACAATTATTACCCCTTTACTCTTCAAAAAAGCCAATACTTCGGGATTAAAGTGAGTAAAACCAAACAAAAACAAAACATCAAAATCTATATTCTCTGAATACCAATCCAGAGGTTCAACTTGATGCCCTAACTTTTTTAGCCAACTTACTTCCTCAAAAGCATGTGTAACCCCACCACCTTTGTCCATGAATAAAGGGTATGAAAGAGCATATCTTACTTTCACAAAAATAAATATAAAGGAATCAAAATAAGGTTTTAAACTTTATGAAGATTTAATTAAAGAAATTTTTTATTACTAATCTAATATGCCAATTAATGTGAGGTTGTGATCTTTAAAAAATATTTAGGTGACTAATGTTAGTGATTTTGTTCAAAAATCACAGGCTAGGCCTGTGTCAGGCTATTGCCTGCTTCAGGTTAAATCTGTCAGGTTAGACATGTTTTTATTTCTTTCATAAGAAACTAATTTAAGCAATTCCTCACCTACCCGCCCATTCTTATTGTAGAGAAGCGAAGCTTCTCTACACTCTTAAGTGATTTTACTAAAAAGTATCCTAGACACTGCAAAATGTAAGTAATTTATTAGGTTCAAGAATCGTTTGTATAATCAAATTATCTTTTTACCTTTCCCTTTTGTAGAGGCAATTCATGAACACTTGGTGTTTAGAACACTTGGTGTTTAGAACACTTGGTGCTTATAGCACATTTTTATTCATATTTTCTTGAGAGTGAAGAGAGACACCGTCTCAGAGAGACACCGTCTCTCTTCGTAAAGTAAGGGGGATTGGCGGGACTACTAAAAGGTGCTTATAGCACGCAGTGCTTATAGCACACAGATTTTTTCAACAGAATTAATCTTAATTGGAAAAAATTTCTTGAGTTTTCTATAATTTTTATTGTGAATATAAGTTATAAGCCTGCTTGGAGTAAATACTTAGCCTTATCGATCATTGTTCACATATTGTTCATTTTTTTACTTGGCTTTGCTTTGAGGAAGCCAGTTTTGGATCTTAAGGTTAAAGAGGTGAAAGTAAATTTAGTAAGTGGTTATGAGACGGCGCAGCAATCCTCACAAAATGGAGAAGCATTTCAGAAAACTTCACAGGCGAAAATATCAAAACCTATAACTAGGGAGGAGGTTGATAAAGCAATATTTGAGGTAGTATCACCAAAGAAGTCAATATCTTTGCCTACTACTTCTGAATCCTCACCACCGGGTCAAGGTGAAGGGGAGATTGTTCCTAGCATGAGAGAGTTTTCTGAACAAAAGATAACATCAAATTCTAAAGAATTTGGGATAAAAGGGGGAGAGGGGCAAAGTGGGGTATCAAAAGAGGTATTAAAAAAATCCGAGGGTGGGGTAGATAACCAAATTAATATTCAAGGAAGTAGTTCAAGAGGAGGAGGCCCTGTATCAGGTAAGATAAAGTGGGTTAAAGGGGAACCAAGAAAAGTTGTGGAATGGTATTCACCGGAGATACCTCCTAACATAGTAAAAACTAAAACTGAAATTGTCCTTACATTTTTTATAGAGTCTTCAGGTTTTGTGTCTAAAATTGAGATTGAAAAGACATCTGGAGAGCCATTGATAGATGAAATAATATACAAAACGATGAAAAGGATAAGATTTTCGCCTGCTCAAAACCAAACCGTTGCAACAGTTTCGTTAACGATAATTCCTCAGTAGATAATTTTGCTTGATATCTCGTTAATTCTAGCTATTATATCCCTAATTTCTCTGTCAAGTTCTCTAGAAATGACTTTGGCTAGATCCATAGAATTTTTTAAAGGTGCTATAAAATCGTTTACCTTCGTTATGGTATCTGATAGGTTATACAGAGAATCAGTAAACTTAATAATCTCTGACAAGATGAATTCAAATTCACTTTCCGATCCCATTATTGATTCAATTAATGAAATAGTATGCTCATCGTTGTCTAATTCCAAAGAAGAAACATCCTCCTTATAGCTTGATATCAAGTAAATGAATTTCTTAACCTCATTTACTATCAAGTCAGAAGAGGATATAGATTTATAAAATTTATCAAAGATATCTTTACCTAAATAAATCAGATCATCATTAATCGAAATTAATTGAGATACCACCCCTTTCACTTTCATTAAGCCATCGTGGATTTGCTTAGAATTGTTTTTTATCTCTTCATAAATTGAAATCATTCCTATGTCGTTTACTTTCTTTAACTCAACTATTGCACTCACTGATATATAATCAACTAAAGAGATGTTCTTTTGTAATTTTTCAAAGTAGTCACTAATTTCCACTAATGCCTTTTTTTGGAAATCTAATGATTCTAGAAGATTTTTGTAATCTTGTATCATGGAATCAATATAGTTTGATATTTGAGAAAACAACGAAACTATGTCCTGAGCGGAATTATCATATTCTTTAAAAGAATCTAATACATGACTTATGTGATTTCTAATTGAATTAGTCAATTCTAACATCCTATCATGAATTTTAGGTAACTTTTGGTATTCTTCTTTCACCTTCAACAACAAGTCTTTTAAAGTAACTATTTGGTTTTTTGCTTGAGAGAGTTTTAGTGAGGTAGGAATGATCTCATTAATAAATTTGTTCACATCATGGCTAATTGAAAAAAGGGATTTTTCTAATTTTACCTTTGTATTACTTACTTCCTCAAGTGTGCCTACTAGATTTTTTGAAGATTTGGATAACTCGTTTAGATAAGTGGCAATCTCTGAAGTTTTTTTGTGCACTACATAATATTGTTCAACCATTGCATAAACTACGAAAGGCATTAATAATAGAGATATGACAAGAATGAATAAGGAGTTTAGAGATCCACCAAGATTAAAACCAATATCTACAACTATTGAAACTACCAAAAATGCAAAAAACAATAGTGATAATATACCTCTCCTTAACTTTAAGGAATAGATAGTTTCTTTAAATGAAATGACTAAGAATAAAAGTGATATAAAAGAAATCACTAAAGCCAAAAAAATATTATTGAATGGGATTTGTAGAAACAGCAGTGTGATTACAATAGTTATCACAATCTTATGAAATTTGGAAATTTCAAATGACTCATCTATTGTTTTTCTTAATGCCATCATGTTGTATGGGAAAAATACAAAGACTATCCCCAATAGGGTGATACTAGAAACTTCATCATAGTTGATGTGTGCGAAAGATTTTGAAAACAAGTAAGCCGAGTATATACCAAAAAATAACACTATTAAACCATAAGATATATACAGATCTTTTGAGCGTTTTAAAAACCTCAAAATAGTAGGTAACAAAGCTATTACAACGACAATCTCAACAACGGCAATAGATAAATTGACAAATGGTATTAAAGTTTCAAACGGCTTGTGAATGAAAACATCCATAAAACAAGAATAAAAAATCAACTACATTCATTTCAAACTATATTGAGGCTGTTTCAAAATTCAACAGGCTTGGCCTGCTTTTTTAAAAATTAAGCTTCTTTAATTATTTAAGAAGTGCTTCAAGCACCCCACCTACCCATTTTTATCGTAGAGAGGCTGTCAAAAAGTGTCCTAAACAGTACAGAATGTAAGTAATTTAGTGGGGTCAAGAATTGAGTGTTAGAAACACTGAGTGTTAGAAACACTGAGTGTTAGAAACACCAAGTGTTTAAAAATTACACAGCTACGAGAAAATAGTTTTTTTCTATTAAGAGTGCTTAAAGCACAAAGTGCTTAAAGCACACAGATTTTTTCAACAGAATTATTCCGAGCGAAGCGAGGAATCTCAAGTGGCTTTTTCAATACATTCAGAGGGATTCTTCACTTCGTTCAGAATGACAGAGGAAGGGGCAGAATGACAAGAGAAAGTTCAGAATGATTAGGAATAATCAAATTTTGGAATATCCTTATTATGTTAGGTAAAGTGGGAGCAAAAAGGCGGACCTTATTTTATTTTAAACGGATGTCATAATTCTCATTGGAAGATAATTTTCATTGAGAGGTACTTCTATCCTAATGAATGTTTTTTTATCCCTATTGCCTATTCTGAATAAAGATGGTTCAATACCTATATCCTTTAGCATCAGCCATGTCATAACTATTGATGCTAGGAAATTATAATTTTGATCACTTAAGGACAATGCAAACTGATTACCTAATGATAAATCCCTTAAGGTTTTTCTTATTTCCTTTTCGTGATCCTCTGGTATTGGTTCAGAATTGTAAATCTCAATAACAATACCATCTTTAACATTTCTCATCACAACACTTATGGATTTACCACTTGCCCTAAACCTTTCTCTAGAATAATTGAGGTACGATTCATTCAACAACAAACTTAGTTTGTTATCAAATACCGATGTATTTGTCGTCATTTTCATGAGATTTATAGCAGTTAAGTAGTTTATTAGTTCCTTAAGGCATAAATAGATAGAAGATACTTTTTCCTCACTTATACCTGTAAACACCTCTGCTATTTTTTCTTTCAAAACCCTTTTTGTTGGCTCATCAGGTACAAAAAATGTAATTTTTTTGATATTTTCATTTTCTGAAATCACATAATTCATCTTAATCCCCCTTACTTTTTCGGAAATCTTAATTACAATTTTAGTATAATTGCATGCAGAGAGATTTTCAACATGTAGATGAAATATCTTTGTGGATTTTTTCTGCGTTTTTTTCAAATATCAATATTTTCTCCCCATCTTTTGTTGTGATCTCTAAAGGTGCCACATTGTCTATCTTGATAAACACTTCGTTCTCTTTGCCAAATGATACTCCATAAGTGATGTCTTTGTTTTTATAATTTTCATGGAAACTTGTGCTTTGAATCTTTTCCCATGGAATGTCCCGTTTGTAATATCCTAACCTTATGTGGATTGCGGAATTTTTGATTTTTACGAGAAATATGGATGAACACAATGAAAATGTAATTAAGACCACAGAAAACACTGTAAAAATTACACCTGGATGTATATCTTCCAAAAACGCATTACCTATCGCTATTTGATACACTGCGAAAAACACTAATAAAAATGAAAACAACCACAAAGGCAGTGTTTTCAAAAAAATTAACCTAGTGTAGGTGGTATTATTCTCCATCTGATTAGTTTCTTACTTAATGAGCTCTTCTTTTACTTTAGATTTGTCAAAACCTGCCTCTATCGCTTTACTAGCAAATTCCTTTGCCTTTGTTGTATTCCCGTTTTTGTAGTAAAGTAAAGCGATCTGATAAAGGTAATCCGGCTTTTTGCTTACATCGTAAGCCATTAAATAGGCATTTACAGAGTAGTTGTAGTTCTTTAATTCATACTTTTTGGCTAAATCTACATTGTACTTTTCAAACGATTCTTCTGAAAATGTCTTTATTGATACATTGTATTTTTCTTTCAGTATCTTTTGAGATTCTTTTGCCTCATCGCTAAACGGATAAAGGTTATAAACATGCTTATAACTTACTATAGCCTTTTTAGTTTTGTTGTTCTTTTCGTAGGACTTTGCTACTTCTAGCCAATCTTTAGCTAAGTCTTTTCTTTGTGATGGTGTCAAATTTAAGTAAAAACCGAAACTAAGGTTGGACAAAAAAATTGTAGCGACCAGCAACAATATTATTTTTACTCCCTTCATACTTCCCTCCATAGCAATGATGAAAGTTGTTTTTTACCAAAATCAAGTTTTTTAAGCACATTACTTTTAATAACCCCGTCCCCCACCCTGTTTGTTACAGAGAGGTTTCACCTCTCTACGCTTTCAAGAGTATTTAAATAAAAATTGCGTTTTGAGCACACTCCCACCCGCCCAATTAAATAAGATGCTTCGCATTCCTTGACTCTGTAAGGAGTGTTTAATAAACCTGCGTCAGGTTAGACTTGCTTTTTTATTTATTAAGAACTAGCACCATTACTTTAAGCAATTTCCCCCCCCCCCCCCCCCCTTTTTAAAAAGGAAAATTAACCCCCCCCCTCTCCCTACAAAATTTTAAAAAAAAAAAAAAATAATAACCCCCCAAAAAAAAAAAAA
>Ga0078972_1003439_pt1 | contig 47447 bp, 38 predicted proteins | sample YelNatPaOPGAMG01_FD_67568 | JGI IMG/M metagenome (GOLD analysis project Ga0078972, IMG submission 67568) | Hot spring thermophilic microbial communities from Obsidian Pool, Yellowstone National Park, USA - OP-RAMG-01 (SPADES assembly) (version 2) | ecosystem: Environmental > Aquatic > Thermal... | reverse complement strand
CACCATGGTGCGCGACTGGGTCACCCCCGACGGCGCACAGGTGCTCCTTCCCAACCGCGAGCGCATCAACCAGGTCTGGCAACAGCTCACCGCACAGTAAGTGCGAAGAACGCGAAGGGGCGCGAAGAACGCGAAGGGGCGCGCCCCTCGGGGAGCGCCCGCCCTGGCTGGCACAACTGGCCATAATCTCGGCTCTACCTCTTCGCGTCCTTCGTGCTCCCTTCGCGTTCTTCGTCCTCTCTTCGCGTCCTTCGTGCTCTTCGTGCTCTCTGCGGATTGGCCTTGACGCAGCCCCCTGCCTGTGGTAGCCTTGTGACCAGCAAGACAGGTGGACCTCCCATCGCTATTTGCGGGGGTGACTGGGTTGCAGGAAGATCGCTGGTATCTCTTACCAGTGGACCAGGCCCTGGCGCAGGCCGGGACTCATCCCGATGAGGGGCTAAGCTTCCAGGAGGCGCACCGCCGGCTGGAAGAATTCGGCTATAACGAGCTTCCAACCGTCAAAGGACCTACCCCACTGCAGCAGTTCATTGGCCAATTCAATGATTTCATCGTCTGGGTCCTGCTGGGAGCGGCCATCATCTCGGGGCCGCTGCTCGGCGAATGGACCGATGCCGCAGCGATTTTTGTCATTGTCCTGATCAACGGCTTTCTTGGTTTTTTCCAGGAGTACCGGGCAGAGCAATCGCTGCAGGCCCTCAAGGAGCTCACGGCGCCTACGGCGCAGGTGCTGCGTGAAGGGCGCCTGCACGAGCTGCCTGCGCGCGAGATCGTGCCGGGCGATATCATCGCCATTGAGACGGGTGACCTCATTCCCGCTGACGGGCGCCTCATTTCCACGCGTAACCTGACCGTGGATCAGGCCTTGCTGACCGGCGAATCGTCCCCTGCGCATAAGGAGGCCGAGGCGATCGCATCCCCCGAGGCCCCGTTGGCCGACCGCAACAACATGGTTTTCTCTGGCACCATTGTGGCTCAGGGGCGCGGGCGCGTATTGATTACCGCTACGGGCGTGCGCAGTGAGATCGGCCGGATTGCCGAGATGGTGCAGGAGATCGGCCCCGAAGTAACCCCCCTGCAGCTCGAGCTGGAGCGTGTGGGGCGCTACCTGGTCTACGCGGCGCTCGTGATCGTGGCCGTGATCTTTGGCCTGGGCGTCGCCCGCGGCGATCCCATCGTGCAGATGTTTCTGGTCGCCGTCAGCCTGGCCGTGGCGGCCATTCCCGAAGGCCTGCCAGCGGTTGTGACCATCGCCCTGGCCATCGGCGTGCGCCGCATGGCCGCCCGCCATGCCCTGGTGCGCCGTCTGCGCTCGGTAGAGACTCTGGGCACTGCCTCGGTGATCTGCACCGACAAGACGGGCACCCTCACCGAGAACCAGATGACCGTACGCCGCATCATCACGCCGGAGCGCGAGATCCGCGTCACGGGTGAAGGCTATGCGCCGCGCGGCCGCTTTATGGCCGATAGCCACCCGATAGAGCGCAGCGCTCAAGACCTGGCTGGAGTGACCCTGGTGGGGGCCCTGGCCAGCACAGCGGAGCTCATTCAGGAGGATGCCGGCAACGGACCGCGCTGGATAGTGCGCGGCGACCCGACGGAAGGGGCGCTCTTGACCGCGGCCGCCAAGGCCGGCTGCCGCGATGTGGATAACCCACCGGGTTTCGACTTTGTAGAGGAACTGCCCTTCGACTCGGAGCGCAAGCGCATGAGTATCATCTATGACTACCGGGGCGATGGGCAGGGGCCGCAGGCGCTGGCAGGGGTTACCCCGGGCCAACGGGTCGCCTTTGTCAAGGGAGCGCCCGAGTCGATCCTACCCCTCTGTACAACGGTACAGCGAGGCGGGCTCGTGCAACCCCTGGACCCGGCCCAACGGCAAGAGTTCCTCGCTATCAATGCGCGCCTGGGGGCCCAGGCCTTGCGCGTGCTTGCCATGGCTTACCGGCCCCTGCCGCCAGACCAGCCGCTCAAACCGGAAACGGTGGAGCGCGACCTCACCTTTACTGGGCTGGAGGCCATGATTGACCCGCCCCGCCCTACAGCCAGGGAGGCGGTCGCGACCAGCCAACGGGCGGGCATCACCGTGGTCATGATCACCGGCGATCAGGCCAACACGGCCCGGGCCATTGCCAGCGAGCTCGGCATCCTGGAAGAGGGCGAAATGGTGCTCACCGGCGCCGAGTTGGACGAAATCTCCGATGAGCGCCTGGCAGAGATCGTGGACCGGGTGGCCGTCTATGCGCGCGTATCGCCGGAGGACAAGCTCAGGATCATCAGCGCCTGGAAGTCGCGTGGGCAGGTCGTAGCCATGACCGGCGATGGAGTCAATGATGCGCCCGCGCTCAAAGAAGCCGATATCGGCATCTCTATGGGTATCGCCGGCACCGACGTCACCAAGGAAGCCTCGGATATGGTGCTCTCAGATGACAATTTCGGCACCATCGTGGCAGCGGTGGAGGAAGGCCGGACGATTTTTGACAATATCCAGCGTTTTGTCCACTTTATGCTTTCCTGCAACACCGGCGAGGTGCTGACCCTCTTCCTGGCCGGCCTTGTCGGCTTTCCGTTGCCGCTGCTGCCGATCCAGATCCTGTGGATCAACCTGACGACCGACAGCCTACCCGCACTTGCCCTGGGGGTGGAACCAGCAGATCCGCACATCATGGAGCGGCCGCCGCGCAAGACCAGCGAAGGCATCCTTACACGTTCCATAGGTCTGGCGATTGCCTACCAGGGTATACTGATCGGCCTGGTCACGCTGGCCGCATTTTTCCTGGAGCTTTATGTGGCAGGGCGAGGGGTAGACCGGGCGCGGGTGTTGGCCTTCTCTACCTCGATCCTGGCCCAGAGCGTGCATGCCTTTAACCTGCGCAGCGAGCGCTTTTCGCTCTTCACAATCGGCTGGTTCACTAACCGCTGGCTGGTGCTCGCCTTTTTCGTAGTGATCCTCAGCAACCTGGCTATCATCTATATCCCTGCCCTCCAGCCCATCTTCGCCACGCTGCCTCTCTCTCTGGGTGATTGGGGTATTGTGGTAGGGTTGGGCCTGACGCCGCTCCTCATAGTCCAGACGATCCGCATCATTGGCGAGATGCAGCGAGGGTAACGCTGTCAACGGATCAGGCCACGGATTGCCACCGCGCCATTGTGACGGGCCTCCGAATTGCAGGCACTCGCGCTCATGGTTGAGCCATGAGCATGTGCAGAGGACGAGAGTGATCCGTTCAATCCGTGGTAGAAATCCGTTGACAGTCACCTTTACGCCAATCTTACAATATCTTAATGGATAAGCATAGAACATAAACCTCATATCGGCTATAGTGGACCCGTAAGTTGATCGTGACCAACATCGCAAACCGTCCCTGTCGCACGCAGGGTGGCGATCTTCATTGGAGACCTGTGTCATGAACGATCAACACATGCTGGCATGGAGCATCTTTGGGCGCCGGACGTCGCGGCAGGCCCTCTCGCGTTTGGATCGGCGGATCTATGCTCTGATGGGCGGCCTGCTGCTCTTGGTAGCGGTCGCCTGTATGCTCTATCTTTCGCAGGCGAGCACGGTTACCGCCTTGCGTTACCAACTGGCGAATGCCCAGCACGAGCAAGACCGCCTGGCCGAGCAGATCGCGTTGGCGCGCACGGACCTGGCCAAAGCCGACCGGCAAGAAGTCTTGGAGGCTCACGCCAAGCGTCTGGGGCTGGTCGATGCACCCCTGAGCGGACCCTATGTCGTGTGTTATGTCCCGGCAGAGACGCCTGTGGCCCAAGCGTCCGTGGCCTCACGTCAGGCGCTGCAGCCCTGAACTTATCTATTCCCCCCCAAGCGATCTCCAGCCGGTGGCGGCCTGGCTGGGGATCGCTCCTTTTGGTTGCCCCCTCTGGCGGTTTGCGCGTTCACCAAGCGACCTGCATAGTCACGCCAGCGTCAAGATTTGCTGCGCGGCCAGACCTTCCGGAGAGCCCGATCTGCCATCGGCAGCAAGTCGAGCCATCTTTTCTGTTAAGCAGATTTGCCTGGCGCTTCCGTCAATGGTATAATCGCGGAACCTGAATAACGTACAGGTGAGGGAGGGGAATTCCCCTTCCCTGTGCGGCGAGAGACAGGGCGCGAGCATCACTTCAGCGCATGGAGGTCTCGCCCGCAAACCCGCTCCAGGCCCGCCGGTCGTCGGCCCGCGGCGCGGCAAGAGGGTCCTGGGGCATAGCCCAAGGGAGGAGGGCACACCTTTGAGAGAGTACGAACTGACCTATATCGTCCGGCCTGACGTCGACGAGGAAGCGCTGGCGGCCATCGAGGAGCGCGTCGCCAAGACCATTACCACCAATGGCGGTCAGGTTTTGAAGACCGACCATTGGGGCAAGCGCCGTTTGGCCTACCCCATTCGTCGCCATAACGAAGGCTTTTACATCTTCCTGCGCACGGAGCTTACCGACAAGGCCATTGCGGAGATCGAGCGCCAGCTCAAGTTGTCGGAAGACGTCATCCGCCACCTTCTCGTGCGCGTGGAACCGGTAGAGGCCCCAGCTGTGCCCCCAGCTTCAGCGCCTGCCCAGGCGCCAACTGAGGCTGAAGGCTAACTGGGGAGGATCCGGTTTCCCCCGACGATGTGTCACGCACGTGCAGAGGCACCATGGTTGGCTTGAACAAGGTGATGTTGATCGGCAACCTGGGACGCGACCCCGAGATTCGCTATATGCCCAATGGGATAGCGATGACTTGTTTCAGCTTGGGTGTAGAGCGGACCTGGGTCAACACCGAGGGCGAGCGCCGCGAGGCTATCGACTGGTTCAATGTCGTTGCCTGGCGGCGATTGGCCGAAATCTGCGCTCAGTATCTGAGCAAAGGTTCGCGGGTCTACGTAGAGGGCCGGCTCGAGACCCGTTCCTGGGAAGATACACAGGGCGCCCGGTATTACCGGACCGAGGTTGTGGCCAGCGATATGATTGTGCTCGATGCGCGCGGCAGCCATTCCGCTGCCGAGGGGACGCCGGAACCTAACACACGACGTCAAGAGAACTATGACAGGGAGGCATAACCTTGGCCGAGGATCGTGAAACAGGCCGCGCTCCAGAGCGCGGAGAAGAAGCGCGCGGCGAGCGCGGCAGCCGTTACAGCGGTGAGCGCGGCGGCGGCCGTTACGGTGGCGAACGCGGCGGCGGTGGCCGGCGCGTTGGCCGTGGCGGGCCGGGCGGCGGGCCGCGCCGTGGGCGCGCCTGCCCCTTCTGCGAGCAAAAGGTCCGCGAAGTGGATTATAAGAACGCCGATGAATTGCGCCGCTACCTGACGGAGCGTGGCAAGATCAAGCCGCGGCGTAAGAATGCAACCTGCGCGAAGCATCAGCGCAGGCTGGCAGTGGCGATCAAGCGGGCGCGCCACCTGGCGCTCCTGCCCTTCACTACAGAGGCTGTACGGGGTTAGTGGGTTCCCCACGCAAGGCGTGATGGATGCCGCATCTATTGCAGAAGCGCATGGCCATCAGGGCCTATGCGGGAGCCCGACAGGCCCCGCGCGGCACCAGGGGCAATTTGGCCCTATCTGACGACAGATCACGGGGCATCGGCCAAGGCCTATGCCCCGTGACTCTTGTGTGTTGTGCCCCGTGTGGCTGGTCATCTTTGCTGAGGCATCGTAATCATACCCCCTCGCGGGCGTCGATTTTGGAGGCCCAGATGCCAAAGAAGGTCAAATCCGTCTTGCCGACTATGAACCGCAAGACGCTCTCTCGTCGCGAGCGCGAAGTGATCTACCGTCGCTGGCTGCTGATCGGCGTTGGCTTTGTTGCAGCGCTGATCATCGGTGTCCTGGGCTTCGGCCTCTTGCAGCAGTTCGTGCTCGCCCCCGCCTCACCCATTGCTACCGTCAACGGCAAGCCGATCCGCCTCGATACCTACCAGCGGTGGGTGCGCTACCGCCGCTTTGACATGGATAACTATATGCAGAGCATGCAGGCTCAGATGAGTCAGCTCGATCCCAACGATGAAACGAACAAGGCCCTCATCAGCTACATGCAGCAAGAGATCAGCCAATTGCAGGTCCAGCGCGCCAACATCCCGACGAGCGCGCTGGATGAGCTGATCAACGACGAGTTGATGCGCCAGGAGGCACAGCGCCGTGGCATCACGGTAACCGCCGACGAGATAGAGAAGGAAATCCAGAGTCAGTTCGGCTATGACCCGAACCCGCCAACGCCCGTGCCGACGGCGCCGGTCACCGCCACCCAAACGATCACCGGCACGCCGCAGCCGACGGGAACGCCCGTGCCCACGCCCACGCGTATGACCGAGGAACAGTACAAGCAGTACTACTCAGACTATATGCAGGCCATCCAGAAGAACGCTGGCTTTACCGAGGCCGATTTCCGATCGCTGGCCGAGGCGCTGGTGCTGCAAGGCAAGCTACAGAACGCTATGGCTGCCGAGGTGCCGACGACCACCGAGCAGATCCACGTCCGCCAGATCGTGGTCGATACGGAAGACGCGGCCAAGGCTGCCCTGGATCGCATCCACAAGGGGGAGGATTTCGCCGCCGTGGCCAAGGATGTTTCCACCGATACTGCTACTAAGGACAAAGGCGGTGACCTGGGCTGGATCATGCGCGGCCAGCAGGGGGATCAGGCATTCGATGATGCCGCCTTTGCTCTGCAGCCCAATCAGGTCAGCAACGTTATCCAGGGTACCTACGGTGGCTACTATATCATCCAGGTCCTGGAGCGCGATGCCAACCGCAAGATGGATGACACTCAGCTGAGCCAGAAGCAAAGCTCGGCGCTCAATGACTGGCTGACCCAACAGAGGAGCTCATCAGCGGTGAAGCGGTTCTGGTCGTCAGACAAAGTGCCCGCGGATACGCAGCCTCAGAGCAGGCAGGGCTCATAAACCAGGGAGCGGCGGCGCATGAGAGCGTCGCACCGTCGGGATTGTGTAGCGGCCGGGCAGTGGCTGAGGGGGTGCATCCAGGATCCGTATCCGCCGCCCGGGTTGCAGCCGGCTATTCCGCCATGCTGCCGCCTGGCCTCAACCTGAGAAAGGGGGATATGCTTGACCCCCGAAAGGCCCTGTACCGGGGTAGCGCGAAGCGTAGAGCCCGGTACAGGGCAGAGCGCCTCTCGCGGCAGCCGGTTGGTCATGAACTCGCTGATGTATCTTGGATGCAACCTGGCGGCCTGGGAAATCGTTGACATAGACCTCTCTGTGTGCTATACTGCCCGCAATAGAGCGGAATGAACCGGGATGCAACACCTCCGACAACAAGGCCGTTGTTCGATCGCGGCCTGTTTTGATTCCTGGATGTGGCGTGACCTCTGGGAGATGAGACCATGAATGTGCTAACCGACCTGGCGACTGAGGCCCTGACCTTTGACGATGTCCTCCTCGTGCCTGGCAAGTCTTCCGTGATGCCCTCCGAAGTGTGTCTGAACACCACCCTGACTGCAGCAATTGACCTTCCCATTCCTCTTCTTTCGGCAGCTATGGATACCGTGACCGAAGCCCGCCTGGCCATTGCCCTGGCCCGTGAGGGCGGCATCGGCATTATCCACCGCAACATGACGATTGAGGCGCAGGCTGCTGAGGTTGACATGGTCAAGCGCTCGGAATCGGGCATGATTGTGGCGCCCATCACCCTGCCGCCCACGGCCACCCTGGCCGACGCGGAGGCGCTGATGGCTCGCTATCACATTTCGGGCATCCCCATTACTGCCGACGGCGGTCGCCTGGTAGGCATCCTCACCAACCGCGACGTGCGCTTTGTGGAAGATTTCAGCCGGCCGGTCAGCGAATACATGACCCACGAGCGCCTGGTCACCGCGCCCCTCGGCACCACCCTGGAGGATGCCAAGGCCATTCTGCAGCGGCACCGCATCGAGAAGCTGCCCCTGGTCGACGAGCAGTTCCGCCTCAAAGGGCTGATTACCGTCAAAGATATCCAGAAAAAGCGCGATTATCCCAACGCGGCCCTGGATGGGCATGGCCGCCTGCGGGTGGGGGCGGCGGTAGGCGTCGGCCCTGACCTGGAGGCGCGCGTGACGGCGTTGGCCAAGGCCGGCGTCGATGTGGTGGTGGTCGATACCTCCCATGGCCACACGGCGGGCGTGATCAACGCCATCCGGCGTGTGAAAGCGGCCTGCCCGCAGATGCCTGTGGTGGCCGGCAACGTCGTCACGGCCGAGGGCACGCGCGAGCTGATCGAGGCGGGCGCCGATGCCATCAAGGTGGGGGTGGGGGCTGGCTCGATCTGCACGACGCGCATCGTCGCCGGGGTGGGCGTGCCGCAGCTCACGGCCGTCGCCGATTGCGCGGCCGCCGCGCGGCCCTACGGCATTCCCATCATCGCCGATGGTGGCATCAAGTATTCGGGCGATATCGTCAAGGCATTGGCTGCGGGGGCGCACTGCGTGATGCTGGGCAGCCTCTTTGCCGGTCTGGAGGAAAGCCCGGGGGACATCGTCCTCCAGGAAGGGCGCCGCTTCAAGGAATACCGTGGTATGGGCTCACAGGCTGCCATGGGCGGCCCTGCCCGCGACCGCTATGCCCTGGGCCCGGGCGAAGGCCCGCGCAAAGTTGTGCCCGAAGGCATCGAAGGCCGGGTGCAGTACAAGGGGCGGTTGAGCGAGTTTGTCTTCCAGCTCACCGGTGGCCTGCGCCATGGCATGGGCTATGTCGGCGCCGCCAACCTGACCGAGCTGCGAGACAAGGCCCGCTTTATTCGCATCACCAATTCCGGCCTGTTGGAAAGCCACCCACACTCGGTGTTCATCACCAAAGAAGCGCCCAACTACCAGGCGCCGGGGGGCGAATGACTCGTAACAAGTAATCCGTAATGCGTAACGTCGCTATTTCGGAGTATGAGTTGCTCTGCGGGCCGCTCGCCTGGCACAGCTTGCGCAAAGCACCATGCACGGGAGATGGCGTCCTTACGGATTACGAATTACGCATTACGGATTGAGCTTACGATACCCAAGCCAACTCTGAGAGGACTCATGCTTACACGAGTAACCGTTACCCCCGCCCCCGGGCAGCCGGACCTGCGGGGAGCGGCCGTCCTGGCTGAGATTGCCACACTGGGCATTGCGGGCGTGCGCGCGGTTGAGACGGCCGATCTCTATTTTCTGGAAGGCGCTCCCAGCGAGAGTGACCTGCAGCGGCTGAGCGAGTCGCTGCTGGCCGACCCGGTGGTGCAGCGTTGTCGGTGGGAGCCGGTTACAGAGGCCGCCGGCCTCGGGCAGCAAGCGCCCGGCACGTGGACGGTGGAGGTGGCGCTCCTGCCCGGCGTGACGGATGCCGTGGCGGCGCACCTGCTGCAGGGCGCGCGCATGTTGGGGGTCGATACCCTTACCTGGGCGGCCACCGGCCAGCGTTATGTGCTGCACGGGGACCTGGGCGAGGCCGATGTACAGCGCATCGCGCGGACGCTCCTTTGCAACGAGGTCATCCAGCAGTTCAGTCTGGGCGCCATCGTGCCCACCCGCACTCATATCGAGCGCACGGGGCCCTGGGTGGAAGTCATCCCTCTGCGCAGCGCCCCGGCCGAAGAGCTGGCTCGCATCAGCCGCGAGCGCCTGCTCTCACTGGATGGCGCTGAAATGGCGGCCATCCAGCGTTATTTCGCTGACGCCGGCCGCGACCCCACCGATGTGGAACTGGAGACCCTGGCCCAGACCTGGTCGGAGCACTGCGTGCACAAGACCTTCCGGGCTGTGGTCGATTACGAGGAATATCAGGGCAACTCGCTGGTGCGCAGTGAGCGTATCGATGGCCTGCTCAAGACCTTTATCCGCGCCGCCAGCGACCAGATCGCGGCGCCCTGGGTGCTCTCGGCTTTTGTCGATAACGCGGGTATCATCGAGTTCGGCTCTGGCCATGAGCTTTCCTTCAAAGTCGAGACGCACAATCACCCCTCGGCCCTGGAGCCTTTTGGGGGGGCCAATACCGGCGTGGGCGGCGTGGTGCGCGATATCATCGGCGTCTCGGCGCGGCCAATCGCCAATACCGACGTCCTCTGCTTTGGGCCGACAGACCTGCCCTTTGCCCAGTTGCCGCCGGGGGTGCTGCACCCGCGGCGCGTCTATTCCGGCGTGGTGAGTGGCGTGGAGGATTACGGCAACAAGATGGGCATCCCCACCGTCAACGGGGCCATCCTGTTCCACCCCGGCTATACCGCCAATCCACTGGTCTACTGCGGCTGCTTGGGGCTGGCTCCGCGCGGCCGGCACCGCAACCAGGCGCGACCGGGCGACCGCGCGATTGTACTGGGGGGGCGCACCGGGCGCGACGGCCTGCACGGGGCGACCTTTTCCTCTGCCGAACTGACCCATGAGACGGGCACAGTCGCCGGCGGCGCGGTGCAGATCGGCAACCCGATCACCGAAAAGCTGGTGCTGGAAGCTGTGCTGGAAGCGCGCGACCGGGGCCTCTACACCGCCATCACCGACTGCGGCGCCGGGGGGCTCTCCTCGGCCATAGGTGAGATGGGCAAGGACGTGGGGGTCACTGTGCAGCTGGAGGACGTGCCCCTCAAATATCAGGGCCTGCGTCCTTGGGAGATCTGGCTTTCGGAGGCGCAGGAGCGTATGGTGGTTGCCGTGGCACCCGAGCATGTGGAGGCGGTGCTCGACCTTTGCCGCCGCTGGGACGTGGAGGCGACGGTGATTGGCGCCTTCCGTAGCGACGGCCGCCTGGTGGTGCGCTATGGCGAGGATACGGTGGCCGACCTGGAGATGGATTTTCTGCACAAAGGGCTCCCGCGCCGGCATCTGCGTGCCGTATGGCGGCGGGTGGTGCGAGAGCAGCCTCCCCTGCCGACGGTTGATGCGGGCTCGCTCCTGCTGCGCCTGTTGGCCCAGCCCGATATCGCCAGTAAGGAGGCAGTGATCCGCCGCTATGACCACGAGGTGCAAGGCGCTACGGTGGTCAAGCCGCTCGTGGGCCGGGCGAACGACGGCCCGGGCGATGCGGCCGTGCTGGCCCCCCTGGCGGCGATATGGGAGAATCAGGCTTGTAGTAGTGGCTTTGGCCGCTCGTCCTCAGTTGTTGCCATGGAGACCGTGGGTGACGAACGACTAAAGCCGTTACTACAAGGAGATGCGGGTGACGAACGACTAAAGCCGTTACTACAAGGGGATACAGGTGACGAACGGCTAAAGCCGTTACTACAAGGGGATACGGGTGGCGAACGACTAAAGCCGTTACTACAAGGGGATGCGGGTGACGAACGACTAAAGTCGTTACTACAAGGGGATGCGGGTGACGAACGGCTAAAGCCGTCACTACAAGGGGATGCGGGAGACGAACTCCAACCGTCACTACAAAACGCATTGGGCTGCGCCTTGGGCTGCGGGCTGGCGCCGCGCTTTGCCGCCGATCCCTATGCCATGGCGTGGGCGGCGGTCGATGAGGCCGTGCGCAACGTGGTCGCGGTCGGCGCGGACCCCACACGCATCGCCCTGCTCGATAATTTCTGCTGGGGGTCACCCCAGCGACCGGAGCAGATGGGTTCCCTCGTGCAGGCCTGCCGCGGCTGCCACGACGCGGCCCTGGCCTATGGGGCGCCCTTTGTCTCAGGCAAGGACTCACTGAACAACGAATACGATGACGGCGCGGGCGGGCGCGCAGCCATCCCGCCGACTCTGTTGATCTCGGCGCTGGGCCTGGTGCCCACGGTGGAGCGCACGGTGACGATGGACCTCAAGGGTTGCGGCAACGCGATCTACCTGCTGGGGCAAACGCGGAATGAGTTGGGCGGGTCATGCCTGCACCAGCAGCTTGGCCTGGAGGGCGGCACCGTGCCCCAGCCGGCGCCGCATGGCCCGGCTCTGGCGCAGGCGCTGCATAGAGCCATACAGGCGGGGCTGGTGCAGGCCTGCCACGACCTTTCGGAAGGGGGGCTCGCGGTAGCCGCGGCCGAGATGGCCATCGCCGGCGACCAGGGCCTATGCCTGGATCTGGCAGCCGTGCCGCACGCCGCCGATGTGACCGACGACCTGACGCTGCTCTGCAGCGAATCGAATGCCCGCTACCTGGTGGAGGTACGCCCCGACGATGAGCCAGCCTTCCAGCAGGCGCTGGCCGGGCTGCCCTGTGCACGCATTGGCCAGACGGAATGCGTTCCTCACCTGACCATGACGGGCCTGGGCGGGGGCGAGGTGCTGAACCTGCCCCTCCGAGCCCTGCGGCGGGCCTGGCGGGGGGAGGGTGCCCAATGAAGACGCGGGTCCTGATCTTGCATGCGCCCGGCACCAACCGTGACCGCGAGGCCGCTGTGGCCTGCGCGCTGGCCGGGGGCGAGCCGGAGATCGTACACCTGAACCAACTGCTGGCTGGCGAGCGTCGCCTGCTGGATTACGGCTTTCTGGTGCTGCCGGGCGGGTTCTCCTATGGCGATGACCTGGGCGCAGGCACCCTTTGGTCGCTGGTCCTTAAAGAGCGGTTGGGCGAGGACCTGCACCGCTTCGCTGCCGATGGGCGCCCGGTGCTGGGCATCTGCAACGGCTTTCAGGCGCTGGTGAAAACCGGCCTGCTGCCAGGGCAAAAGCCTCAGCTTTTGCCGGGCGAGCCCATGCGGCGCACGTCCACCCTGACGCGCAACCGTTCGGCGCATTTCGAGTGCCGCTGGGTGCACCTGCGGCCCGAGGCGGGGAGCGTGTGCCTCTTCACCCGCGGCATCGAGGGCCTGCTCTATGTGCCCGTGGCCCACGGCGAGGGCAACTATCAGGTCGCTGACCCGCCGCTGCTTGCCACTCTGCGCGCCTGCGGCCAGGTAGCGCTCACATATGTCAATGCCGATGGGCAGCCGGCCGAGTATCCGGAGAATCCCAACGGCTCAGCAGGGAATGTGGCCGGCATCTGTAACCCGGCGGGGAATGTGATGGGCCTGATGCCCCACCCCGAGGATCACGTCTTCCCGCACCAACACCCACGCTGGAGCCGCGGCGAGCGGGATGGGTTGGGGTTGGCACTGTTTGCGAACGGGGTACGCGGCGCGTAAAGTCACACGTAATGAAGTAATAAGTAATGCGTAAAGTTTCCCTGTGGAGCGCATAACGCTCTTCGAAGTATTTACCTCGGCAAAAGTGGCACAAAGCCTTGGGCATAGCGAAACGGCAACCTTACGTATTACTTATTACGGATATCGAAAGGTGTATCCGGATGAGCACATTCAGCCACGAAACCTATCTTTCGCCCTGCACGTGGCGCTATGGGTCGCCGGCGATGCGGGCGATCTGGTCCGAGGCGAACAAGCGCCGGCTGTGGCGGCGCATTTGGGTGGCGCTGGCCGAGGCCCAGGCGCAGGCCGGGCTGGTGACGCCGGAGCAGGTGGCTGATTTGCGCGCGCACGCGGAGCAACTCGATATCGAGCGTGCGCTGGAGATCGAGGCCGAGATCGGCCACGACCTGATGGCCGAGGTGCGCTGCTACGCTGAGCAGTGCCCGGTTGGCGGCGGCATCATTCACCTGGGCGCCACCAGCATGGATATCGAGGATAATGCCGACGCCCTGCGTCTGCGCCAGGCGCTCGATCTCATCCGTACCGGGCTGGTGGAGCTTCTGGGCGCCCTGGCCGAGCGCATCGAGGCGACTTGCGAGCTGCCCGGCATCGCCTACACGCACCTGCAGCCTGCCGAACCAACGACGGTGGGCTATCGCCTGTGTCAGTACGCGCAGGACCTGCTGCTGGACCTGGAGGCGGTCGAGCGTGCCCGGGCAAGCGTGCGGGGCAAGGGGCTCAAGGGCGCCGTGGGTACAGCCGCCTCCTATCGCCAGCTCCTGGCCCGCACGGGCATGACCCCAGCAGTGCTGGAGGCGCGGGTGATGCAGACGCTGGGGCTCGATGCCTGGCCGGTCGCGACCCAGACCTACCCGCGCAAGGTCGACTGGATCGTGCTGGGCGCCCTGGCCGGGGTTGCAGGCTCACTGCACCGGCTGGCGCTGGACCTGCGCCTGCTGCAGTCGCCGCCTTTCGGCGAGTGGAGCGAGCCCTTTGGCAGAAAGCAGGTGGGCTCTTCGGCCATGCCCTTCAAGCGCAACCCGGTCACGGCGGAGAAGATCTGCTCGCTGGCGCGCTGGGTGGCCGCACAGGCGCCCGTCGCGTGGGAGAATGCAGCCCTTTCGGCCCTGGAGCGCACGCTGGACGATTCGGCCAACCGCAGGCTCACCCTGCCAGAGGCTTTCCTGGCTACAGACGAGATCCTACGTTCGGCGGCGCGGCTGGTGCGCGGGCTGGGCGTGCACGAGGGGGCTATCGCGCGCAACCTGGAGACCTATGGACCGTTCGCGGCTACCGAAGCGGTGCTCATGGAGCTGGTGCGCGCCGGCGGCAGCCGCCAGGAATGGCACGAGCGCCTGCGTGAGCACGCGCTTGGCGCCTGGGCGGCCATCCGTGAGGGGCAGCCCAACCCGCTGCTGGACCGGCTTTTGGCCGACCCAGAGCTGACCCGGCTCGTGCCGGCAGCGCGGGTGCAAGAGCTGATGGATGTGGCGCGCTATGTCGGCGATGCGCCGGAGCGGTGCAGAGCGTTTGTGGGAGAATTGCGGAAGGTCACCGGTAATGAATGAGATGGCGCGGCAATAATAAGTAAACTGTAATAAGTAAGGTCGTTGTTGCGAAGTATCTGATGCTTTTCGCGGCGTTGGCCCAACGATACCGTGCGAAGCAACGCGCATGCCGAAGTGGCGACCTTACGTATTACTTCATTACTTATTACGAGCGGCCTTCTGTGTTTAGGTGAACTCTCGGAGGTTGAGCATGTTGGATGAGGTAACGCTGCGCCAGGCGGTGCCGTTGGCCCTGGCAGAGACGAGCCTGCCTGAGTTGGGCGAGCGGAGCCAGGGCAAGGTGCGTGACATCTACCGGCTGAGTGATAACCGCCGCCTGTTGGTCACGACCGACCGGCTCTCGGCCTTTGACCGGGTGCTGGGGCTGGTGCCCTACAAGGGGCAGGTGCTGAATCAGCTCGCTGGCTGGTGGTTCACCCAGACGCGGGATATCGTGCCCAACCATATCCTCTCGCTGCCCGATCCCAATGCGGCGCTGGTGCGCGAGTGCCGGGCCTGGCCGGTAGAGATGATCGTGCGCGGTTATATCACCGGCGTCACCACGACCTCGCTCTGGTACCATTACAGCCGCGGCGCGCGCGAGCTGTATGGCCTGCGACTGCCAGAGGGCCTGCACAAAAACGAGCGCCTGCCGCAGCCAATGATCACGCCCACCACTCGCGGCACCGGCCCGGGCGGGCACGACGAGCGTATCACCGGCGCGGAGATTGTGGAGCGCGGCCTGGTGCCGGCGGCTATCTACCGGCAAATCGAAGAGGCAGCTCTGGCGATCTTCCAGCGCGGCTCGGAAATCGCAGCACGGGCCGGGCTGATCCTGGTCGATACCAAGTACGAGTTCGGTATGTGGGAGGGAGAGTTGGTCCTCATCGACGAGGTCCACACCCCCGATTCCAGCCGCTTCTGGCGCGCCGATACCTATGCGGAGCGCCTCGCCGCCGGCCAGGAGCCCGACAATTACGACAAGGAGCTCGTGCGCCTGTGGTACGCCGAACGAGGCTTTACCGGCGAGGGTGAGCCGCCCCCCTGGTCCAGCGACCTGGCCGTGCAGGCTGCGCAGCGCTACATCGACGTCTATGAGCGGTTGACAGGCCAACCCTTCCAACCCGGCGCGTATCCGGTAGAGCCGCGGTTGGCGGCGAACTTGCGGAGAGCGGGGGTGATGCGTAATCCGTAAGGCGTAATCCGTAAGGTTGCCACTGCAAAGTGCATTTTGCTTTCCATGGCGTTCATCCTGACAAAGCACGCGTAAAGCACCGGGCATGCCGAAATGATGACCTTACGCATTACGCATTGCGCACTATGAATTACGAATGAGGTTTGAACCATGCTCATACCCATCATCATGGGCTCCAAGGCCGATCTGCCCTTCGCCCAGAAGATTGCTTCAGCACTGCAAGAGTTTGGTCTGCCTTACGAGCTGCGGGTCGCCTCGGCGCACAAGAGCGCCCGGCGCTTGTTGGAGATATTGGCTGCTTACGAAGCCGCGGGGCAGGTGACGGCCTATATCACTGTGGCCGGGCGCTCGAATGCGCTGAGCGGCCTGACCGATGCGCAGGTGACGGCGCCGGTGATCGCCTGCCCGCCGTACTCCGACGCCTTTGGGGGCGCCGATATCTACTCTTCCCTGCGCATGCCCAAGGGTGTGGCGCCGCTGCTGGTGCTGGACCCGGAAGGCGCAGCTCTGGCGGCAGCCAAGATCGCCGGCCTGAGCGACCCGGTTGTGCGTGAGCGGGTCGCCGCATATCATGCGCAGCTCGAAGCGAGCATCCGGGTGGATGACGATGCGCTGCGCGCGGGCGAAGGGAATCCATGACACAGGTCAGCGCTTGGGAAGACAGGCCTCGGGAGGCCTGCGGCGTTTTCGGCATCTATGCGCCGGGCGAGGATGTGGCGCGCATTACCTTCTTTGCCCTCTATGCGCTGCAGCATCGGGGGCAAGAGTCGGCAGGGATCGCGGTTTCCGATGGGCGCCGGGCCAGCATCTACAAGGGCATGGGCCTGGTCTCGCAGGTCTTTACCGAAGAGCGCCTGCAGCCGCTGCAAGGGCACCTGGCCATCGGCCATAACCGCTATTCCACCAAGGGCTCATCACGCCTGCCTAACGCCCAGCCCTATCTGCTGGAATCCGCGCTGGGCCCGCTGGGTGTGGCGCACAACGGCAACCTGGTCAACGCCGCCGCTCTGCGGCGGCGGCTCTTGCGCCGAGGGGTAGGCCTCAGCTCCACCTCAGATAGCGAGGTCATGACGCAGCTCCTGGCCGGGGCAGAGGGCGAAACCTGGGAGGAGCGCATCCAGGGCCTGATGCACGAGGCCAAGGGCGCTTATTCCCTGACCATCCTCACCGCCCGCACGCTCTATGCGGCGCGCGACCCGTGGGGCTTCCGGCCGCTCTGCCTGGGCCAGCTCAACAGCGGCTGGGTGGTGGCCTCCGAATCCTGTGCGTTGGCCACCATCGGCGCCACCTTCCTGCGCGAGGTAGAGCCGGGCGAGATCGTGGCCATCGATGAGCAGGGCCTGCGCTCCATCCGCGGCGCAAGCCGCGCGCGAGAGGCCCTGTGCGTCTTTGAGTACATCTACTTTGCCCGCCCGGATAGCATTATGCAGGGCCAATCGGTCTACCACGCGCGGGTGGCCTTGGGCGAGCAACTGGCGAAGGAGCACCCGGCCGAGGCGGATATCGTCATGGGCATCCCCGATTCGGCCACCCCGGCAGCCATCGGCTATGCGCATGCCTCGGGCATTCCCTTTGGCGAGGGCCTGATCAAAAACCGCTACATCGGGCGCACCTTTATCCAGCCCGATGACCGCCTGCGCAAAGCGGGTGTGGCGCTCAAGTTCAACCCTCTGCCCGATAGCCTGGCGGGGAAACGGGTGGTCGTCGTCGACGATTCCATCGTGCGCGGCAACACCTCGCGCCCCATTGTGGAGATGCTGCGGCGGGCAGGCGCCCGCGAGATTCACCTGCGCGTTTCCTCGCCGCCCATCCGGCACCCGTGCATGATGGGCGTGGATATGGCCACGCGCGAGGAGTTGATCGCCCACCGCCTGAGCGTTCCCGAAATGCGCGCCGAATTCGGCGTCGACAGCCTGGGCTATCTCTCGCAAGCCGGGCTGCTCGCCGCTATCGACCGCCCGGGCGATAGCTTTTGCCTGGCCTGCTTCAGCGGCGATTACCCCGTCGGCGAGCCGCCGGAAGAGGGCAAAGAGGCGTTCGATGGGACGCTGACGCTTACGTAATAAGTAAAACGTAATGAGTAAGGTTGCCATGGCGGATCATGTGCTGCCGTTCGAGATGTTCGCCCCGGCAAAGTCTGTGCAAAGCATCGGGCTTGCTGGAATGGCAACCCTACGCATTACTTCATTACTTATTACGCGGTCTGCGCGTCACGGGTCCAGGCGGGCTTGTACAGGAGATTGCGACCGGAAAATGAAAGGCAAGAATGTTCTGATCGTGGGCTCGGGTGGGCGCGAGCATGCACTGGCCTGGAAACTGCGCCAGTCGCCAGAGATCGAGAATCTCTATATCGCTCCGGGCAATGCGGGCACGGCCGACCTGGGCCAGAACCTGCCTGTGGCGGCGGAGGATGTGGATGGCTTGCTGCGGGCCGCCGGGGAGCACCGGGTGGACCTGACGGTGGTGGGCCCCGAGGCGCCGCTGGCTGCCGGGCTGGTTGACCGCTTTGCGCAGGCAGGATTGCGCGCTTTTGGGCCGCCGCAGGCGGCGGCGCAAATCGAGGCGAGCAAGGCCTTTGCGAAAGACTTGATGGCGCGCTATGGCATCCCTACGGCGGCCTATCGTGCCTTTACGCGCCATGACGAGGCCCTCGCCTGTGCGCGCAGCAGCCGCTACCCGCTGGTGGTCAAGGCGAGTGGCCTGGCCGCGGGCAAAGGGGTGATCGTCTGCCCCGACCTGGCTGCGGCCGAGGACGCCCTGCGCCGGGCGATGCAGGAGCGCGAGTTCGGCGCCGCCGGGGACCAGGTGATCATCGAGGAATGCCTCGTCGGCCCCGAAGCCTCGGTGTTGGCCTTTACCGATGGCCGCACCGTGCGCCCCATGGTCATCGCCCAGGACCACAAAGCCCTGCTCGACGGCGATCGTGGCCCCAACACTGGCGGCATGGGCGCCTATGCCCCCGCCAGCGGCCTGGTCACGCCCGAGTTGCTGGAAAGGATCATGGCCACCATCCTGCAGCCCACGATAGATGCCCTGCGCCATGAGGGCATTATCTATCGCGGCGTGCTCTATGCCGGGCTCATGCTCACTGCCCAGGGCCCCCAAGTGCTCGAGTTCAACGCCCGCTTTGGCGACCCGGAGACGCAGGTGATCCTGCCGCTGCTGGATGGCGACCTGCTGCCTGTGCTGGAATCGTGCCTCGACGGCACTCTCGATGCTCAGCGCCTGCGCTGGTCTGGGCGTGCCTGCCTGTGCGTGGTGCTCGCCGCCCAGGGCTATCCCGGCCCTTATCGCAAGGGATTGCCGGTACAGGGGCTGGAGCGGGCGGCGGCCCTGCCGGAAACGGTCGTCTTTCACGCTGGCACCCGGCGATCCAATGGGCAAGTGCTCACCACGGGCGGGCGCGTATTCGGGGCCACTGCTCTGGGCGACACCCTGGCGCAGGCCGCAGCACGCGCCTATGCGGCGGCGGAACAGGTGCAATTCGAGGGCAAGTATTATCGGAAGGATATTGGCGCGAAAGCAATCCGTAATAAGTAAACCGTAACAAGTAAGGTCGCCAGTGCAAAGGGTGCACTGCTGTTCGAGATGCTCGCCCAGACAAAGCTTGCGCAAAGCGTCGAGCTTGCCGAAATAGTGTCCTTACTTATTACGTATGACTTGTTACGAGCGTCGCCTCGCACTACTGGAGGTTACTCTTGAAATCCGACGCCTATCGTGCGGCCGGGGTGGACATTGACGCCGGCAACCGCGCGGTTGATCTGATGCGCGCGGCGGTACAGTCGACCTATGGGCCTGAGGTGTTGGCCGGCATCGGTGCCTTTGGCGGGCTCTATGATGCGGCGCGCCTGCAGAAACTCAAGGCCCCGGTGCTGGTTGCCTCTACAGATGGAGTGGGCACCAAAACCAAGGTTGCCACGGCCCTGGGGATGGTCGATGGCCTGGGGGAAGATATCGTCAATCACTGCATTAACGACATCCTGGTGCAGGGGGCGCGGCCACTCTTTTTCCTGGATTATATTGCTTCGTCCAGGCTCGACCCTGAGTTGGTGGCGCGTGTCGTGGCCGGCGCCGCCAAGGCCTGCCGCGAGGCCGGCTGTGCGCTGCTGGGCGGCGAGACGGCCGAGATGCCAGGCGTCTATGCCCCGGGCGAGATTGATCTGGTGGGCACCATCGTCGGTTGGGTGGAGCGCGAGCGCATTATCGACGGCTCGGCTATCCGCCCGGGCGATGTGGCCATTGGCCTGGCCTCCAGTGGGCTGCACACCAACGGCTTTTCGCTGGCACGGCGCGTTCTGGCCAATGAGCCGCTGACGGGCAATCACCCTGCCCTGGGCCGCCCGCTGGGCGAGGCGTTGCTGGTGCCGCACCGCTCCTACCTGACGCAGATCGAGCAGATGGAAAAGCGCGGCCGCATCATGGGGTTGGCCCACCTCACCGGCGGCGGCTTTGAGAACATCGTGCGCATCCTGCCCGCGGGCACAGCCGTGCGCGTTGACCCGATGGCCTGGCCGGTGCCGGATCTCTTCCGCCTGATCCAGCGCCTGGGTAAAGTGGAAGAAGCCGAGATGTATCGCGTGTTCAACATGGGCATCGGCATGGTGGCCTTTGTGGCGCCGGAGGATGCGCCCGCCGTGTTGGCCGCCGTGGATGAGCCGGCCTGGCTGATCGGCCAGGTGGTGCCGCAGGGAGTGGAAGGGGAGAGGGTGATTTGGCCATGGTCAAACTTGCCGTCTTGATCTCGGGCTATGGCTCGAACCTGCAGGCGCTCATCGATGCCTGCCGGGCAGGTGAACTGCCGGGCGTGGAGATCGCCGTGGTCGTCTCGAACCGGCGCGACGCCTATGGTCTGGAGCGCGCCCGCCAGGCGAAGATCCCCACGGAGTATCACCCCCTGGCGCCCTACCGGGCCGCTGGCCGCTCGCGCGCCGATTACGACGCCGACCTGGCAGCCCTCCTGGCGCGCTATGGCGCCGAGTGGGTGGTGTTGGCCGGGTGGATGCACCTCTTCTCACGCGCCTTTCTGGGCCGTTTCCCCGGCCGGGTGCTCAATCTGCACCCGGCATTGCCCGGCCAGTTCCCGGGCACCGACGCCATCGCCCGCGCCTATGAGGCCGCCCAACGGGGCGAGATCGACCACACTGGCGTCATGGTGCACCTCGTGCCCGACGAGGCCGTCGATGCCGGGCCGGTCGTGCTGCAGGAAGCCGTGCCCATCCGCCCGGAGGATACGCTTGCAGACCTGGAGGCGCGCATCCACGTGGTGGAACACCGGCTGATTGTAGAGGCAGTGCGGTTCGTAATGAGTAAACCGTAATAAGTAAGGTCGCCATGACGAAACGTGCGCTACTTCTCGCACTGCTTGCCCCGGCAGGCGTACCTGAAGCAGCGCGTGTTGCGTCATGGCGACCTTACTTATCACGGTTTACTTGTTCTGAGTCGTAGCAACCTCACGCGGCATGCATTGCGCACTTGTGCAGAACGCTGCGCAGCGCGGTGGCCTATTCCTCCGGCCTATCCAGGAAAGAGCCATGATGGCCGGGAAAGACGGCCACTCACAGCCAGGCTGCCCAGCCAGGATTGGGTTCGCCTGGGTATGCTACGTCCTCTTCCCCAACGCCCATTCCCCAACCGCCATGTACACCGTGGCCCCGTTTTAGGCATCACATCTCCAGGCTATACCCCAACCCCCGCGTCGTCATAATATGCACCGGGCGCGTGGGGTCATCCTCCAGCTTTTCACGCAGGTGGCGGATGTGCACATCCACGGTGCGTTCGTCGCCAAAATAGTCGGGGTAGCCCCACACGGCTTTGAGCAGGTCCTGCCGCGAGAAAATGCGCCCCGGGTAGGCGGCCAGGTGGGCCAGGAGCTTGAACTCGGTGGCGGTGAGCCCTACATCGGCGTTATCTTTGTAGGCCCGGTGCGCGCCCAGGTCCAGCGCCACGTGGCCAAAGACGATGCGCTCGCCCGGCGCCGGGCGGCTCAGCTCGCCATAGGCCCGCCGCAGCAGGGCGCGGATGCGGGCGATCAGCTCGCGCAGGCTGTAGGGCTTGGTGACGTAATCATCGGCCCCCAGCTCGAGCCCAAGCACTTTGTCGACCTCGTCATCGGAAGCGGTCAGGATCAGGATCGGTTGGCGTAGGGTGCGCCGCAGCTCGCGGCAGACGTCGAACCCGCTGCCGTCGGGCAGGCGCAGGTCCAGCACGATCAGGTCCGGCGCTTCCTGCACGGCCTTTTCCACGCCCTCGCGCGCCGTGCCAGCCAGAAGCACCCCGAACCCTTCGCGCTCCAGGGCATATTGCAGCCCGCGCGCCACGGCCCGCTCATCCTCGATCACCAGGATTTTCTCTGCCATCGTTCCTCGAACAACCTATCCCGTATGGCCGATCATCGGCATCTTAATGCCCCGCTCCTGCGCTACCTGGATGGCCCGTTCATAGCCCGCATCAGCGTGGCGGACGACGCCCAGCCCCGGATCGGTCGTGAGGACGCGCTCCAGGCGCCGCGCGGCCTCGGGCGTGCCGTCGGCGACAATCACCATGCCGGCGTGCTGGCTGTAGCCGATGCCCACGCCGCCGCCATGGTGGAAGCTGACCCAGGTCGCGCCGCCCACCGCGTTGAGCAGGGCGTTGAGGATGGGCCAGTCGGAAACGGCGTCGGAGCCATCCTTCATGCCCTCGGTCTCACGGCGCGGTGAGGCGACCGAGCCGGCGTCCAGATGGTCGCGGCCGATAGCGATGGGCGCACTGATCCGACCGCTGGCCACCAGCTCGTTAAAGGCCAGACCCGCTTTGGCCCGCTCGCCATAGCCCAGCCAGCAGATGCGCGAAGGCAGCCCCTGGAACTTGACCTTTTGCCCGGCCATGCGGATCCAGCGGGCCAGATGCTCATCTTCCGGGAAGAGATCCAGGATAACCTGGTCGGTCACCGCAATGTCGCGGGGGTCGCCGGAGAGGGCCACCCAGCGGAAGGGCCCCTTGCCCTCACAGAAGAGAGGCCGGATGTAGAGGGGCACAAAGCCCTGGATGTTGAAAGCATCGGTCACGCCCATGTCATAGGCGCGCTGGCGGATATTGTTGCCATAGTCAAAGACGACACTGCCCTGCGCCTGAAAGCCGAGCATGGCCCGCACGTGCGCCGCCATGGCGGCCATCGCCTGCAACCGGAAGGCCTCAGGGTCGCGCTCGCGCAGTTGCAGGGCGTTGTCAAAGCTCATGCCAGGGGGAAAGTAGCACAACGGGTCGTGGGCGCTTGTCTGGTCGGTGACGACGTCGGGCCGCACGCCGCGCGCCAGCAGCTCCGGCAGCGCGATGGCGGCATTGGCAATGAGCCCCACCGAAAGCGGCGCTCGGGCATCCAGCGCCTCTTGCACCCAGGTCATCGCCTCTTCCAGGCTATCGGTAGCGCGGTCCAGGTGGCCCAGGCGCAAGCGCCGCTCCACACGGGCGCGGTCGACCTCCACTACCAACGCCACGCCCTCGTTCATCGTCACCGCCAGGGGTTGGGCGCCGCCCATCTCGCCCAGGCCTGCTGTGAGGACGAAGCGGCCGCGCAGGCTGGGCCAGCCCTGCGCGCGGGCGCAGGCAGCCAGGGTCTCATAGGTGCCCTGCAGAATGCCCTGGGTGCCGATGTAGATCCAGCTGCCTGCTGTCATCTGGCCGTACATCATCAGGCCCAGGCGTTCCAGCTCATCGAAATGCGCCTGCGTGGCCCAGGCCGGCACCAGGTTCGAGTTGGCAATCAACACGCGCGGCGCATCGGTATGGGTACGAAAGACGGCCACCGGCTTGCCGCTCTGCACCAGGAGCGTCTCGTCGGGCTCCAGGTCGCGCAGGGCGGCCAGGATCGCATCGAAGCAGGCCCAGTTGCGCGCCGCGCGGCCGCGGCCGCCATAGACGATCAGGTTGTCGGGGTCGCCGGCCACATCCGGATCCAAGTTGTGCTGAATCATACGGTAGGCCGCCTCGATCTGCCAGTTGCGGCAGGTCAGCTCCGTGCCGCGCGGAGGGTGAACCACACGTTTAGCCATCATAGACTTCCCATTCCAGGCGGGCCTCTACCCCCGCCGGCGCCGCTTCAACCTGCAGCAGGCCGTCGGCGTCGAGGGAAAAGGCCAACGCAATAGCCGTACCGGGCGCCAGGCCCGCCGGCAGGGTCAACAATAGACGAGCACAGGGGCGCTCCCGGCCGGCCTCACCCACATAGAGCCGGATCTCGCCCGTGCCCGTTTTGGCCGTGCGCCACTCGCGGGCTACTGGCCGGGCGCTGGGCACGGGCGCCCCCTGGGGAAAAAGGACCTCTAGCCTCCCCTCCTCCCCCTCCAGGCTCAGAGCAGTGCCCGCCACCTCGCCTACAAAGGGCGCTACCAGCTCGCCGCAGCGGCTGCACGTCTGCACACCCGCGTCCTGCACCTGGCCGCACCGGCGACAGGCCAGCCCCGCCGGCCTGCGGATCGCCAACGGCGCATGGCACGCCGGGCAAACCCTCCGCCCCGAGGCCAGCCGGGCGCCGCAATGGGGGCAGGTCTGCGTGGAGAGAGCGATGGGCTGTGAGCGGCGCAGGCGCGCACCGCGAGGCTTCAGGCGGGCGCCGCACTTCCAACAAAGGTGACGCCGAGGATCGTTGGGCAGAAAGCAGCGGCTGCAGATCCGGCGCGGTTCAAGAGCCAGAGCACTTCCACAGCGGCGGCAGGCGGATGCCTGTACGGGGTTGTTCAGGCCACAGGTCGGGCAGGAAAGCTCGGCGATCAGCCCGCCCAAGGCCGCCGCGCCCTGCGCCACTGCGAGCAGGGGATTGCAATCGCCCGGCAGGGCAACCCCGGGAAAGCGCTCCTTGGCGAGCGCGTGCAGAAAAGGCATCTGCGCAGCGCCGCCTATCAGAAGCAACCCCTCCAGCGCGTCAGCTGCCACACCGCTCTGGGCCAGCGCCTGCCCCACCAGCGATAGCGCCTCTTCCAGGTAGGGGCGGCTCAATTCCTCCAGTTCCTCCCGTGTGAGCGCATAGCTGCCGGGGCCGGCCAGGCCCAATGTGCGCAAGGGCCCAGTCAGCTTGATGTAATCCACGTAGGCCAGACTCGCCTTGGCGCGCTCGGCCAGGGGGCGCAAAGAGGCGCGCGCCTGAGGATCATCGTGCCATGAAAGGCCCGATTGCTTCTCCAGGCAGCGCAAGAGATAGGCGACCATGCTCTCTGTGATCGCCTCGCCCCCCACGTCAGCCGCGCCCGCTGCGCCGAGCACCGTCAGTGCCCCCGGAAAGAGGCGCACAATGGCCGCGTCGGCATGGCCGGCCCCCACATCACATACGGCGAGCGTCTGCGCGCCCGGATGGGTCAGGCTGTAGGCAAGGGCTGCCACCGTCGTCCCGTGCACCAGCCGCAGCGCCAGGAGCCCGGCCAACTGCGCCGCCCGCCGCAGCGCCATGGCCTGAGCGGCGCCGAACGCCACAGGAACGCTCAGCACCACGCGCTCCACCGGTTCTGCCAGGGCAGCCTCCGCCTCGGCTTTCAGGTGCGCCAGGAAGAGCGCTGCCAGCTCCGTGGGGGTATAGCGGAGTCCATTGAAGGGGAGTGTCTCGGTGCGCCCGAGGCTAGAACAGAGCACAGGCACGGCGGAAGGCAGGCCGGCCGCTGCATGGCCTGCCAAAAGCTCACCGCCCGGCCCTATGGCCAGCAGAGAAGGGGTGAAAGGGCCCTGCGCGCCATTGGGCAAAACCTCGGCCTCGCCCTGGCGCAAGGCGGCCATCACTGTCTTGCTGGTGCCCAGGTCAATGCCGATCACCCGCAGCATGGCGCCTCCGAGCGTAATAAGTAATGCGTAATACGTAAGGTTGCCATGGCAATACGCTCACTACTCTGCGTTGCGCCCGCCTGCAGCCAGAATACATGGAACAGCGAATGCATTGCTATAGCAACCTTACGTATTACGCATTACTTATCACGAGTCAAATCAATGACATCCCGCAGCACGGCCGCCGCTGTAGGCATGGGGTCTGGCTCGTCAATAGCGGCATAGATGACACCCATGATGTCGGTCGTGTAGCGCACGCCCATCTCCCACGGGCGCAGACGCGCCAGGGGATGGCTCAGCTCCAGTTCAGTTGGACGCACGGAAAGGCGGTAATCGCCTCCCTCCCGCTCGGCCAGGGCTAGCAGCTTGAGCGCCCGCCCGGCACGCGCCGCGGCCCGCAAGCGTTCGGGCGTCACATCGCGCACGCCCGTGATCTCGATATCTGCCAGCCTCGTCGGGCGCCCCAGGACGCTATTGGCCACGATCAGCAGCTTGGCCGCCGCATCAAAACCGTCGATATCGAGGCTCGGGTCGGCCTCGGCGATGCCGCGCCGCTGGGCCTCGGCCAGGGCATCCGCAAAGGGAAGGCCTTCCTCGGCCATCGTTGTGAGAATATAGTTGGTCGTGCTGTTAAAGATGCCTTCCACCCGCAGCACCTGGGCGCCCGCCAGATCCCGCCGGCCCAGGTTCACCGTCGGGAGCCCACCTGCCACGGCGGCGCTAAAGGCCAGGCGCACGCCCGCCTGCGCTGCCAGGGTCGTCAGCTCGGCATAACCCAGCACCAATGGCCCCTTGCTGGCCATGGCGACTGGCACCCGGCGCCGCAGGGCATCGGCAATCAACCCCAGACCGGGCTGACCGTCGCGCAGGTTTGTGGGCGTTGCCTCTACCAACAGGTCCACCTGCGTCTGGGCAAACGCCTGGCGCACGTCGAGCCCTGGCCGGCCAGCCCTCGGGTAGCTCGCTGCCCCCTGGCGGGCCCTCTTCAGCGCCACAATCCGCGCCGGGTCCAGGCCGGCCGGGTCCAGGGCCGCACCGGAAGAATCGGCCACGCCCACGGGCACCAGCCGCAGTCCATAGCGCCCGGCCAGCAGATCGGCCTGGCTTACCGTCAGCTCGATAAAGCGCCGACCAATGGCGCCGAGGCCGGCGGAGAAGAAGCGAACGGTGCGCATTACGCCCCCAGTGTCCTGTGCGCTTCCTTCAACTGCTCGATGATGTTCAGGTGCTGGGGGCACTTGCCTTCACACTCGCCGCACTCGAGGCAGGCCGATGCGTTCTCTCCCTTGATCCATTCATGGTTGGTGCCGAGCAGGGCATATTGCGCCCGCGCGTGCTCGGTGAGTCCATACACCCGGTGATAGTTCATGAACTCAAAGATCTGCGGGATATTGACGTCATTCGGGCAGGGCATGCAGTACTGGCAGCCGGTGCAGTAGAGATCGGCTAGGCGCTTGAGCTCGTCGAGGGCCTGGGCGATCTGCCGCCGCTCCTCTGCCGAAAGGCCCTCGGGGCGGCTCACGGTCGCGGCATTCTGCTCCACCATCTCGATGGTGCTCATGCCCGAAAGGGCCACGCTCACCCCCGGGTGGGCCAGCACAAAGCGCAGCGCCAGGTCGGCGTTGCCGCCAAAGCCGTTGGGGAGCAACTGGCGGATCTGCTCCGAGTAGCCGGAGAGGCGCCCGCCACCCACCGGCCCCATGATCACCACCCCCATACCGGCCTCGTGCGCATGCTGGATGGCCTGCTCATTGGCCCGGTCCAGCAGATTATACTGCACGGTCATGCTCTCGAAATTGCCGGTATCGATCAAGCGCAGCAGAGCCTCAGGCGTGTCATGGAAGGAATAGCTGATATGGCGAATCAGTCCCTCCTCCTTGGCGCGGCGGGCCTGGGCCAGCGGGCCATCCTTGGCCGTAATGTGCTCCTCATAGCTCTTCCAGCTGATGCCCCACATGTGGTAGAAATCGATCCAGCCGCAATCCAGCTTGCGCAACGACTCCTCCAGCTTTTGCCGGAAGACCACCCCGTCACCATTGTCGATAGGATTCTTGGTGGAGACATAGATCTGATCGCGGAAAGGCTTGATCGCCTTGCCGAGCACGATCTCGCTCTCGGACTTGCAGTAGTAGGGCGCCGTATCGAAATAGTTCACGCCCAGCTCATACGCCCGGCGGATGACCGGGATCGCCTTTTCCTCGTCTACATGCTGATCGTCAGGAGTCATGGGCAGGCGCATGGCGCCGAAACCCAATGCTGACATGCGGATGCCGGTGCGGCCAAAGGTGCGATACTGCATGGTTCCTCCCAGAGAATGATGCGTAAAACGTGAAACGTAAGGTCGCCATTGCAGGGTGCCTGTTGCTTTGCGCTGGCCTGCTTTTGCCGAAAGCTATGCAGAGCAGCACTCCTCTCGCTGTGGCAACCTTACGCTTGTCGTTTTACGGTTTACGACCTGTTCGGCGGTAACACGGTAAAATCCATAGCCAGAGTTTCGGGCTCGGGTTGGACTTTGGGCAGGATAAAGTGGAACGTGGACCCCTTACCCTCGACACTCTCCGCCCAGATGCGCCCGCCATGGTACTCTACGATATGTTTGCAGATGGTGAGCCCTAGCCCCGTGCCCCGATAGTGGCGTGTGGCAGTGCCATCGACCTGGTAAAAGCGCTCAAAGATATGCTCCAGCCTGTCGGCGGGGATGCCAATGCCCGTATCGGCCACCGAGACCTGCACCGCATCTCCCATGTCCATGGCGCTGATGGACACCGCTCCGTGGGGAGGGGTGAACTTGCAGGCGTTGGAGAGCAGATTAGTCACGACCTGTTCCAGGCGCGCACGGTCGGCCTCGATGGTGACGAAATGGGCGGGCACCAGGTTGCTCAATTCGATATTCCCTTCCTGCGCCAGGGGTTGCATGCGCATGACCACACTCTGCACTACCTGACCCAGCGGCACCGTCTCGATCCGGAGCCGGATATGCCCTGCCTCAAGGCGCGAGAACTCGAGCAGATCGTTGATCATGTTCTGCAATGCTTCGGCCTGCTGCTTGACGGTATTCAGGAAATCCTGCTGAGTCTCGGTCACGGGACCTGTCTTGCCCATCAGGATGATATCCACAAAGCCCTTGATTGAGTGCAGCGGGGTCTTGAGCTCGTGCGACACCACAGAGAGAAAGTCGGATTTGATACGGTCCAGTTCCTTCTGATGCGTGATGTCGCGCAATACGACCACAGCGCCCAGCGCCTCGCCGCCCTCACCCAAGACTGGAGATGCCAAGGCCTGGAAAGTTCTGGCCCTGGATTCACCCATCGCAGTCGGCAGGGTGATCTCACGCATAGCCGAAGGCACGCTGCCAGGCAAGGTTTCCTCGACGAGCGCGAGAAGGTCAGGGTTCTCGACAACTTCCTGCAGGGGCTGCCCGGCTGAGGCCGGGCGCCGCAACCCGAAGACCTGGGCTGCGATCGGGTTGAGCACGGTCAGGCGCCGGCGCGCATCGGTGGCAACCACGGCGTCGCCAATGCCGCGCAGCATAGCCTCCAGTTCGCTCCGCCGCTCCTGGGCGCTCTGATAGAGGCGCGCGTTCTTGACGGCAATGACGGCCTGGTCCGCAAAGGCGCTGAGGATCTCCAGGTCTTCATCAGTAAAGGCGCCGGCGTGCGGGCTGGTGGCGCTCAAAGCGCCGATAGAGCGGCCATCGGCGATCAGGGGAACGCTGATCAGCGAAGCGACGGGCCAACACTCCCCGGTTGGGGCTGGGGCCACCACCTCGTCGAGCCGCACCGGGCGGCCATCACGCACCACGGCTTCGATCTTATCCTGGCAGTGGGCAAGTGGGTTGGCTGGCGCCGCGCCAGCCGCCAGGCTCGAAACGGCGCGGGTCTCGACTACCCCCTCGTCACTGTTGAGCAGAGCCAGAGCGCAGGGGCAATCACGCACCACTTGCGAAGCATTGGCCACGATCAGGTTCAGCAGGTCCTCCAGCGCCAGGGCCGAGTTGATCCCCTTGACCCCTTCCTGCAGCATGCGCAGTTGCTGCACGCGTCGGCCCAGGTCGCTGGCTGTGCGCTGCAGAATCAGCGTCTGCCGGGCCACATCACTGTGACTGCTAGAGAGCCGCGCCTCCATCTCGCCCAGCCGGCGCTGATAGCGGCCGACCACAGCCGCCACCGCCAGGCCTCCCACAGCGCTCGCTATGAGCACCACGTAACGCAACAGGAAAGAGGGCTCCTCAAGGAAATACCAGCCACCGGCCAGCAGGCGAATGACCCCGGCATAGGCCGGACCCATGAAAAGCGCCACCATCACCACCTCAGGTACAGCCGGGTAGACGACTGCCATCTCGAGCATCAAGAGTGGGTAGAACAGGTAGGCATCGCTGAGGGGGCCGCCGGAGTGCAGCACCAACAAACTGATGAAAGTGAGATCGAGAAAGGAAACGCCCAAAAGCGCCGCACGGACCAGAGGGGGCGCCAGAAGGCGCCGCAGGGCCACCGTGCGTTGGCCCAGCATCAGGGCAGAGGCAAAGGCAAGGGCAAAGCCCAGGTAGAAAAGCGCCGTCCACACAGCGCCGGAGGGCAAGCTCCCCTGTTGGTCTGTGCGCACCATAAGCAGGCCGATGCCCGTCAACAGGATGCGCAGGAGAGTGCCAAGCCTCCCTTCACGGAACAGCACAGTGCGCAACTGCGGGTCGAGATGAGCTTCATCCTTTGCCAGAAACAGCGCCATGATCAACCTTCGCTCAATGAGCCAGCACGCAGCGCCAGAGCCCCCGGCTTGTACCGACATAGAGCCGCTGCTCCGAACCTGGATCCAGAGCCAGAGCAGTCACCGGGGCGCCCAACAACACTGGCGAGAGGGGCCGCCAAGAAGCGCCACCATTGGCAGAGTAGAGAACCGGCGTATTGCCGCTCGCACCGACAAAGAGGCGGTCCGGCACTCCCGAGGCCACGGCCAGGGCCTTGACAGGCTCGCCGGAGGTCAGGGGGATCGGGTGCCAGGTGGCGCCACGGTCGGAGCTGGCATAGAGGCCATCATCGGCGCCGGCATAGACGGCCCCCGTGGCCGAGACTACCAGCGTGTACACCGAATGGTTGGGCAGGGCTGATCGCCAAGTCACACCCCGGTCGGCCGTGAGCCAGATGCCATCGGCCTCTGTGCCCACATAGACGACCGAGTCGGTCTTGTCTACGGCCATCGAGAGTGCAACGCTCGCAGTAGGCCGGCGCCCTGTCTCCAGCCAGGTGTCGCCGGCATCTGTGCTACAGTAGAGGGAACGGCCGCTGGCGGCATAAGCGACACCGCCCGGGCCAATCACCAGGGCGTTAATATCTTCTGTCCCCAGGCCACGCCGGGGCACCCAAAGGAGCCCACCATCACGCGTCTTGTAGATGACTGGCCGGCCGCCGGCATTCTGGCCGGAAACGCCCACCAGTAAGAATTGCGCGGAATTTGGGGCCAACGCCAAAGGGCCTGTAGCCACACACCCCAGGTTTCCCCGCGGCAGGCGGTCGTTTATGGGGCGCCAAAAGCGCCCGCCATCTTCAGAGAGCAGTATCCCCCAGTCCTCTACGGACAGGTACACATCCACTTGGCCGTCGGCCTGGCCGCAAGGAATCTGTCGCACCGTTCCTCCCGCCGCAAGTCCGGCGATGCGCTCCCAATGGTCGCCGGCCGCGTGAGTCAGGGCCAGGGGGTAGGCCAGCAGGGGCAATGCAAAAGACACGACCACAGCCAGCGCTTGCCTGCGCCAGTCGCTGTTCACGGCGGCGAGCACGCGCATGCCGGCTCGACAAGCCCTCCCGATATGATGGCTCACAGCCACCTCACCCCCCTACGCATTCCGCCAATCCGTCGGCGCGGGCGGCGGATTGGTGGGCGGCGGATTGGTGGGCGGCGGCGAGGTGGGCCGCGGCGGCCGGCTGGTCGGCCTGGGCGCCGGTGGGTTGGTAGCCGTCGGCGTGGCCGTCGGCTCGGGCGTATTGGTCGGCGTCGCCGTGGGCCGTGGGGTATCCGTCGGCCGCGGGGTGGGCGTTACCGTGGGCGTGAGGGCCAGCGATACCTCCTGGACCTTCTGCGCGGCCTCGGTCTGGTTACTGCACGCATTGAGGGCGATCACGCTCTGGTAATCGGCCAGCGCCTGCTGCAAATTGCCGTCGGCCTCTGACCTGGTTGCACGCTGTGTGTAGGACTGGCAGAGCATGTCTCGGGCGCGCCCGCCCGCGTAACCAGGAGTATCTTCCACAACCCCCGCCAGGGCCTTGATGGCGTCATCCCACTGTTGAGCGAGATAAGCATCCATGCCCTCGAGGTAACTGCGGGCCTTCTGCAGCGCCGTCTGGGCCTGGGTATTGGAGGGCTGCACCTCGAAGGCCTGTTCCATCAGCTTGACACCCGCCTCCACCTGCGAGGCCGTCTCGGCTGCGTTCACGGCATCCTGCCCGGCAGACAGGTAGCATATGCTCAGGCTCATGCGCACTTGGGCGCTGCGGTAATCGGGCGCCGCATTGCGCAGGGCCTCCAGGGTCTGGATCGCTGCCGACCACTGGTGATCGTTGCGCTGCTGGTCGGCCTGCGCAAAGAGCATCGCCCAGCTGTTGTGCTTCTCGGCCAGCTCAATGCGGCCCGCAATGCTGCCACGGGAATCGTTGTGGTGGTTGGGGTCCACCTCCTGGGCCGACTTGAAGTCAGCTATGGCCTTATCCCACTCTTGGGCGGCTTCGGCATACTGGTCCTGCTCCTCAAAACGTGCAGCATCGGTTGCATGCTGATTGGCGCGTTCATAGTAGGCAATCCAGAGGCCATTCTTGGCCTCCAGATCATTGGGCAGCAGAGAATGTAGCTCTTCATAGGCTTCGATGGCTCGATCCCAATTGCCGACCATGCGGTAGGCCTGCCCCTGGTTGCGCAACTCTTGCTCGCGCGCTCTAGCCGGCGGGTTGATGAGGCCATAGATGGCCAAGTCGATTGCCACCAATGCCATCACAGCCGCCAACAGCGCAGGCAACAGCCATTTTGGCCGGGCGCGACGCGCAGGCTTCGCCCCAACGACTGGCACCCTGGTTTGGCCCGGATTGTGGGTGGCAGCTGGCGGCTCGGGGTCTGGAGTTGTAACAGGCTCATCGCGAACTGCAAAGGGCGGCTCGAGGGATTCCAGGCGGATGAAGATATCCAGCTCGTCAAGCAGGGCATCGATGCCGCGCCGGTTAGGCTCCAGCGCCTTCAGACGCAGAAAACTCTCCCGTGCCTGTTGCCACTGCCGGCGGCGATAGAACGCCATCCCTTGATTGTATAATTCCTCGGCGCTTGTTGCACTTTCGGGGCTGGCTGGGGTACCGTGACCATCACGAAACTCCGCCATAGAACCAGACCTCGCTTCACCATGAGGGCAAGTGCTCGTACGGAATCATTATACATGATTTCCATCTGTCTGCCTATTTGAACTCATAGGAACTCATGGGATATGAGGGAACTGTGGGAACTGAGGGGGAAGACAAAGCCTCGCCCTTCAGGGCCACAGGTGGCTGTGATCCACCCGAATCGGGCGCTGGCCCGCTTGACCCTCAGTTCCTGCGAGTTCCCAGGAGTCTGCTAGACCACTTTGCGAGGTTTGGCGGCGTTGGCTGTCGCCACCTCCAGCGCCCGAGACTCATAACCCGGCCGGCCCAGCAGAGCATAGGTGAGCTGCTTGCCCGCCTCAACCCCGGGCTGGTCGTAGGCATCAACGGCGTAGAAGAGGCCGCTGATCGCCGTTTGCATCTCGAGCATATAGAGGAACTCGCCCACAGTGAAGGGGTTCACCTCGGGCAGAGTGTGGGTACAGTTGGGCCGGCCTGCCTCGGTGAGAGCGATGGCCGTAGCCTGACGCTCGATATTGATCAGCTCGGCCAGCGAATGGCCACCCAGGTAGGCAATGTCGTCTTCATCGCTGCCCGCCGCTGGAATTGCGCCCTCATCGACAAACTTGTCCACAGCCACAAAGTTGATGATCTTGTCGGCGGGGCCTTCCACATAGAGCTGGATCTGCGAGTGTTGGTCAGTCGTGCCCAGGGCCAGGACCGGGGTGGGGCCGACGTTCGCACGTTTGCCCATCACGCTCATCTTCTTCCCCAGGCTTTCGGCCCAGAGCTGGCGGAACCAATCGGCCACGTCGCGCAGGTGCTGGCTGTAGGGCATCATCACCGAGATGCGCTGCCCCCGCTTGTAGCCCAGGTATTGCAGCGCCGCATTGATGCCTGCCGGATTGCGGCGCAGGGTGCGCACCCGGCACAGAGACTCGCCATAGGCGGCGCCTGCCAGCAGTTCCTTGATATCGATGCCGACCAGAGCAGCCGGCAGCAAGCCGACTGGGGAGAGCACGGAAAAGCGCCCGCCGACGCCTACCGGCACCGGGAAGGCGCGATAGCCCTCGCGGGTTGCAATGGCGCGCAGTGGCCCCTGGGTGGGATCCGTGATCACCGCCACATGGCTGCTAGCGCTATCGCCCAGGGCTTCACGCAACCACTGGCGCACGATCAGGAACTGGGCCAATGTCTCCGTCGTGTTGCCAGACTTGCTCGTGACGATGACCAGCGTGCGCTCGGCATGCAGCAGGCGCAGCGCCGGCATCACCCAATCGGGATCGACATTATCCAGCACGAACAAACGGGGGCGCTGGCGCACTTCCGGCGACAAGTAATCAGAATAGAAAGGCAAGAGAGCTGTCTTGAGCGCTGTCACGCCCAGGGCAGAGCCGCCGATGCCCAGAACCAGCACATCGTCAAAGAGGCCCTTGACCTCTTCCGCGTAGGCCAGCACTTCATCGGCCATATCAGTCTGCTGGGGCAGGGTCATCCAGGCCAGATCTTTGGGACCACGGCGCATCGAGAGCACATCCAGGGCGGCTGAAAGGCGGCCCTCCATCTCGTCGAGCTCTTGTTCGCTGGTGCCGCGGTCTTTGCCGACCGCATCAGCCATCATGTTGGTATAGTCGAAGCGGATGCGCATTGAATCTTGCCAATTCGTATCTTCGTAACGAGCCATCGCTTGCTCTTGCTCCTTTTCCCGGGCACGGGAGACACTCGTCGGAACTCGCGGGAACTCATGGCTGCCCCATGAATTCCAGGTTCCTTTGGGTCCCAACGAGCTCCCTTGAGTTACTATGCGCGTGCAGTGAAGATAGCACAGTCACCGGAGAGCGTCAAGGCCCAGAGGAACAGTAGAAGGGGACATGCAAGATGCTGACAACCCGCGCCGAATTGCGCCACCTGCTTCTGGAGCAACAGAGCCTCTCAAGCAGCCGCTCGCCGGGCAGCCCGGTCACGTGGGTCGTCCAGCAGGGCTTTCTCCAGCTCGACTGGCGCCCCCACGCCCTGGCCAGCGGCCATGACCTGGTGCTCGCCAACCGCCTGCAGGGTTATCAACTGGGCGATATCGATGTCGCCCTCTACAATGGCGGCCAGATCTTTGAACACTGCCTGCACGTGCCCGGCGTGCTCCCGGCTGCAGGGTACGATCTCATCCGCGACCCCGAGGCCATCGCAGCGCTCGCTCGGCCCGGCTCTCTGGGTGCGCGAGTGCTGCAGCTTCTGGCGAGCGAAGGCCCGCTTAGCCAACATGAGCTGCTGCGAATCCTCCAGAGCGAAGGATGGCACGAGCGCCGCAACGTGGAGCAGACTATACACCAGCTGTTCATCCGGGGAGCCATCCTGGTGCGCCAACGCGAAGGCCCCTTGCGCACCTATGACCTGGCCGAGCGCGTGTTGCCGCGCCGCAACCATACCACCCTCAGCACCCCCGAGCGTCAGCAGGCCCTGGCTCTGCATGCCCTGCGCGTCCTGGCGCCGGTGAGCCAGGCCACCTGGAGCCAGGCCATAAACGGTATCGGTTCCCGCGCTAAGCTGGACCTGTCGACCCTGAAACGAGAAAAGGGCCGCCTCATCACCGAGTTGGTGGCCCGGGGCAAGGCTATCCATCTGCAGGTCGAAGATCCAGTGCAGAGTTACTTTGTGCCCGTCGAATGGCTCAGCGCCCTGGAACGCCGTTCGTTCATCCTGGCGCCGCGTGTGCATTTCCTCTCTCCCATAGACCCCCTGGTGTGGGATCGCCAGCGCACCTATGACCTTTTCGGTTTTGATTGCCGGCGCCAGGTCTATGCCCCTGCCGATGCCCGCCGCAGGCCCCTCAGCGCCTGCATCCTGCCCGTGCTCTATGGCGAGGCCCTGGTCGGACGCCTGGAGCCACGCATGAGCTGGGCGAGTGGACGGCTGCTCATCGAGGGGATACACCTGGAGGACCCGACGCTCCTGGAAGATACCCACTTCCGCAACGCCTTTGCTACCGCCCTGAGCGACCTGGCCCTCCTGCACGGTGCACGCGATGTGTGCGCCGATGGCCCTGTGCCGCCGCGCCTTATTCCCTAAACTTGATAATCCTATTATCAAGTTTCTTCCTAAAATAGCCCCCAATTTAAGGCAAACCTCTTGACACTTTGCCTTCTTCGTGCTATGATGCTAGCACTCACAAACAGTGAGTGCTAAGACCATTCAGCAGCCAAACACATCTGGTGAGGGGACTCCATATGGAGGAGCTATCTCCGCGCGAAGAGGAGATTCTGAGCATTGTAGTGCGCGAATACGTCGCCACGGCTGTGCCGATCGGCTCGCAGGCTATCGTGCGTCGTCACGGGCTGGCGATGAGCTCAGCGACCGTGCGCAATGAGCTGGCGCTCCTGGAACGCGAGGGCTACCTCATGCAGACCCACACGTCGGGCGGGCGCATTCCTACCGACAAGGGCTATCGCTACTTTGTCCATCGCCTGATGCAAGATTCCGAGCTCTCGCCCAGCGAGCAGCGCATGATCAGCCATCAGTTCCACCAGGTCAGGCTCGAGCTGGAGCAATGGACCAAGTTAGCGGCCGCCGTGTTGGCCCAGACGGCGCAAAGCGCTTCGCTGGTTACCGCACCGCGCGCGCCGCAGGCCCGGTTCAAGCATGTCGAGCTCATCGCGCTAAGCGAGGCCACGGCCCTGCTGATCATGGTCTTTCAGGAGGGCAGCATCCGCCAGCAGGTGATCGTGCTGCCCGAAGCAACCAGCCAGGAAACATTGACTCAGGCGTCCAACCACCTCAATGCGCTGCTCGGCACAGCCGATGTCGTTGAGATTCGCACCGGGCCGGTGGCTACGGTCAACCTGACGCCTTTGGAGCGCCTGACCGTAGACCGGGTGCTCGAGGCCCTCGAACAACTCGACCAGCGCAGCGAGAGCCAGGTCTACCGCGACGGGCTATTGCATGTGTTACGCCAACCCGAGTTTGCGCAGGTCGACAAGTTCCGCCAGGTCGTGGAGGTGCTTGAGCGCCAAAACCTGCTGGAATCCATCATTGCCGAGGTCCTGGAGGCCAACGGTATACAGGTGATTATCGGCGGCGAAGGACGCTGGGATGATCTGGATGATTACAGCCTTGTCCTTTCGCGTTACGGCCTGCGCGGCGAAGCCGACGGCGTGCTTGGCGTGCTCGGGCCCACGCGCATGCCCTATGATCGGGCTATTTCGGCTGTACGCTATGTGGCTCGCCTGATGAGCAACCTGGTAGAACGGATGTACGGATACTAGCCATTCTCAATTACCCAAGCCGCAGAGGCTTTGGCAATCTCAACACTCTCGGGAGGTAGATAAATACCATTATGGCTGATGATATCGAACAGCAGAATACAGGGCCTCAGGCCGAGCCGGAGGTCAAGCCGGCGGAAGCCAACCTGACCGAAGAGCTGGCCAAAGTGCAGGCTCAGGCCAACGATTACCTGGACCAATGGCGGCGTACGGCAGCGGATTTTTCGAACTATCGCAAGCGGGTCGAGCGCGAGCGCGAAGAGATGAGCCGCTTCAGCAGCGCACTCTTGTTGAGCAAGATCCTGCCCGTCCTCGATGATTTCGAGCGCGCCATGGCCACTCTACCCGGCGACCTGCGCGCGTTTAGCTGGGTCGAAGGTGTAGCGCTGATCCAACACAAACTCTGGTTGACCCTGGAAGGCGAAGGACTCAAGCCGATCGAAGCGGCCGGCCAGCCCTTTGACCCAACCAGGCATGAAGCGATCCTGCGCGAAGAGACCACGGCCTACCCCGATGGGCAGGTCATTGCTGAACTGCAGCGCGGTTATGAGTTGCACGGGCGCGTGCTCAGGCCGGCCCTGGTCAAGGTGGCCGTGGCCAAGCCTGGAGCCGAGGCAACTGGTGGAGATGAAGGAACAAAGGAAACTCGGGAAACTGAGGTCACCGAAGGAGCTGAAGATACTGAAGGGAATGTGTAGAGACTCAGGGGAGATCATGGGGGCTTGCGGCAAGCCTTGCGCTGCTCCGATGACGGCCTACGAGTTCCTACAAGATCCGGGTTTTCCCAGTTCCATACATGTAACGAAAGAAACAGCAATCATTTAGGAGGATACACCTATGGGTAAGATTGTGGGCATTGACCTGGGTACAACCAACTCGGTCGTTGCCGTCATGGAGGGCGGCGAGCCCGTCGTGATTACAACCTCTGAAGGCAGCCGTCTGTTGCCTTCGGTCGTGGCGATGAACCCCAAGACGGGGGAGCGCATTGTGGGCCAGGTGGCCCGCCGCCAGGCCATTACCAATCCTGAGAACACGATCTATTCCATTAAGCGCTTTATGGGCCGCAAGTTCTCGGACCCGGAAGTGCAAAAGGCCATGAAGCGCCTACCCTACAAGGTCACCGAGGCGCCAAACGGCGATGTGCAGGTCTGGATGGGCGGCAAAGCCTATTCGCCGCCCGAGATCTCGGCCATGATCCTGCAAAAGCTCAAAGCCGACGCCGAGGCTTATCTGGGCGAGCCGGTGACCCAGGCCGTCATCACCGTGCCGGCCTACTTTAACGACGCGCAGCGCCAGGCTACTAAGGATGCCGGCCGCATCGCCGGCCTTGAGGTGCTGCGCATTATCAACGAGCCCACGGCCTCGTCCCTTGCCTATGGGCTCGATAAGAAGAAGGATGAGCAGATTGCCGTCTATGACCTGGGCGGCGGCACCTTCGATATCTCGGTTCTGACCCTGGGTGATGGCGTCTTTGAGGTCAACTCGACCAATGGCGATACCTTCCTGGGCGGTGACGACTTTGATCTGCGCATCATCGACTGGATTGCCGATGAGTACAAGCGCGACCAGGGCATCGACCTGCGAGCCGACCGCATGGCCCTGCAGCGCCTCAAAGAAGCCGCCGAAAAGGCCAAGATCGAGCTATCGTCGGTGGTGCAGACCGAGATCAACCTGCCTTTCATCACCGCTGACGCCTCGGGCCCCAAGCACCTGCAGATGACCCTGACCCGGGCCAAGCTGGAGCAGCTGGTCGGTGATCTGGTCGAAAAGTCGATGAACCCGGTGCGCCAGGCGCTCTCCGACGCCCACCTGCAGGTCAGCGACATTGACGAGGTGGTGCTGGTCGGTGGGCAGACCCGTATGCCCCTGGTGCAGGAGACGGTGCGCAAGTACTTTAACCGTGAGCCGCACAAGGGCGTCAACCCCGACGAGGTGGTGGCCATCGGCGCCGCTATTCAAGCGGGCGTCTTGGGCGGTGAGGTCAAGGATGTGCTGCTCCTCGACGTGACCCCGTTGACCCTGGGTCTCGAGACCCTGGGTGGCGTGGCCACGCCCCTGATCGAGCGCAATACGACCATCCCGACCAAGAAGAGCCAGATCTTCTCGACCGCTTCCGACAGTCAGACGAGTGTGGAGATCCACGTGGTGCAGGGCGAGCGCCCCATGGCCGCCGATAACAAGACCCTGGGCCGCTTCATCCTGGACGGCATTCCGCCTGCCCCCCGCGGTATCCCGCAGATCGAGGTGACCTTTGACATCGATGCCGATGGTATCCTGCACGTCGCTGCGCAGGACAAGGCCACCGGCCGCGAGCAAAAGATCACTATCACCGCTTCCAGCGGCCTGAGCAAGGAAGAGGTCGACAGGCTGGTGCGCGAGGCCGAGCGCAATGCCGCTGCTGACCGCAAGCGTAAGGAAGAGGTCGAGGTGCGCAACCAGGGCGATACCGTCGCCTACAGCGCAGAAAAGACGCTGCGCGACCTGGGCGACAAGGTGCCCGGCAATGTGCGCAGCGAGGTCGAAGGCGCTATCAACGCGCTCAAGGAAGCCCTCAAGGGCTCCGATACCGAAGCAATCAGGCGCCGTACCCAGGAGCTCTCGCAAAAGCTGCAGAGCATCGGTGAGACTATGTACCAGGCGCAGGGTAGCCCGCAGGGCGCTCCGGGTGGCCAGGGTGGCCCGGGCCCGCAGGGCGGCGCCGCCGGCCCCAGAGATGACGGCACCGTCGAGGGCGAGTTCCGCGAAGTCTAGCCTTGGCCAATAACGACTGATGAAGAGGAGGGCTTGATAGCCCTCCTCTTCCTTTGCAAGCCTGCGGTTATCCTGACAGGCAGATGGAGCTGGCCTGTGGGACCTACCTCTCTGCGTTGGCCTGAGATTTGCTAGTCCGACTGGAGATATGCCCGCATGTTCGTCCGCGGGAGCCGGTCGGCGCTGCCCGAGCGATGGCGGGGGCCATTTGTCTGTCCACAGCGAGCCCGACGCGGCCACTGGTCATACCGATGGAGGCCGTGAGGGCAGTCCGCGGATTACACAAGGAGTGCAGGTTGCCATCGTGAAGACAATCCTGGTCGTCGACGACGAAGAGGCTGTAGTCGAATTCGTGGCTTCACTGCTGGAGGATAGCGGTTATCGCGTTCTGCGCGCCTACGATGGCCTCAGCGCCCTGGAGATCGCGCGTGCAGAGCACCCGGACCTGGTGGTCACCGACATCATGATGCCCATCATGAACGGGATCGAGCTATGCCGCCAACTGCACGCCTCCCCCGATACGGCGCACATTCCCATTGTCTTCATGACCGCCGGCCGCCTGCACCATGAAGGTTGCCCCCAGGCTCGCCTGCTCGCCAAGCCCTTTGATTTGGGGGAACTGGAAGACGCCGTCTCTTGCGCGCTCTCCACGGCCCCAGCCATATAGACGTAATCCGTGATGCGTGATGCCTAAGGTCGCCATTTCGGCATACCCTGCGCTCCGCGCCAGTATCGTTGGGGCCAACGCCACGAAAAGCAACTGATGCTTCGCAACAGCGGCCTTACGGATTAGGAATTACGGATTATATCCGCCCCACAAACTGGATCAGCCCCCGCTTACCGTTCACCAGCCAATTCGCGTCTGCCGCAGCCAATTGCTCCGCCTGCCCCGGTTCCAGCCCCACGATGATCTCCGCTTTGAGGGTGCGCAACACGGCCAGGGGCGCCGGGAAATAGGCCACGATCTCAGCCAGGCGGGTGGTATATGGCCAATGCCGGTCGCCCAGCAGGCGTCGGTAGTTGGCGTCTCCCTTGATGATCACCAGGTCTGCGCGCGACAGGTCACGTCGTAGATCTGCCGGCATATCACGGAACTCATAGGCGCTGGCCCAAAAGCGGTCGGTCGTCAGCTCCAGCCTCCCCGACTGCAGGTGCCCCTCCAGTCGCTCGCCGGCGGCGCGCAGCCGAGGCTCAGGCGCCCCCTCCAGGCGCGAGATCAGCTCGCGCATATCCGGAATCAGCGCATCGGAGACGTAGAAAGGATAGGGCTTGAGGTGCATCCGCACCGCACCCGTCAGGCTGCGATCGAGCAGAAAGCCGGCCAACAGCAGGTCAAAAGCGGCCTCAGGCCCGGCATTATCGTTGATAAAGTCGATGCGCCGGTGGGCGCCCTTCAGCAGGAAATCGACAACCTGCGCAGAATCATCGAGCAGCAGATCCTGCTGCTCAGCGCCATGGCCGGCAAGGCGCGCCACGACCTCACGGTTACTGAGGTCGGCACGGTTGCCCCACAGGCTATCGTGGAGAAGGGCAAGCAATGCTGCAGGCAGCTCGGCCGGCAGCTCTAGCAGGGCATGGGTAGCCAGCAACAGAGCGCCGTGAGGGCCCTCGATCGCGCGCCGCTTGGCCATGGCAAAGGGGTCATGGCCCTCCCAGGGGCCGGGCTGGAAGTAGCGCACCGCCTCCAGCAGGCGCCGGTAGAAAAAAGCCTCGGCGAAATACCAGGGCAGGGCCAGCCAATGGCGCCCGGCATAGGGGCGCCACTGCTCATCCCAATACTCCACATCGGGCGCTGCCTCATGCAGGGGATGCACAGGGCTCAGGCTCTCGATCTCAGTGATCAGCCCCTCCACCGCTGCCTGGATCTCGGGCGGGTAATGATTGTCGCGCAGGACGTCGCGGGCGATCTGTGGCTTGCGGCGCAGCACTGTACGCTGGGCGAAGGACCCCTCCTCCGAGGTCATCAGAGGCGGGGGCAAAGAATTGGACATCGGGGATGCTGCCATCGCGCGTGCTCAGCCTCCGGTTTCCGTGCAATGTGTTCCTGTAGCTACGATTCTACTGTTGAATCGCTGCCGGTCAAAGCCGATAGGAGGCCCTGCTATGTTTATAGCACCCCGGGGTTCCAGTAACCCCGTGTCAAGCAGAGAATGTGGCGCAGCAAGCCCCTCACAAGCGTGTCATGCCGAAACTGCCTCTTGACCCTGACGTTACGTGAGGGTGTATAATGCTCCGCGTGGCCACAAACAGAAAGGACAAATGATGAGGCAGCCCCTATTCTGGCGCGTGGGCGAGCTGGCAAAGCAGAAGGCAGAGATCAAAAAGCGCGGCGAGCAACTCGGCGAGGAGCACATCCGCCAGGTCGAGGCCGAATGGCCGCAACTGATCGCCAGGGTCCGCGCCGAGATGGACGCCGGCACCGACCCTGCCGACCCGCGCGTGCAGGCGCTGGCCAGGCGCTGGCAGGAGTTGGTGGCCGAGTTCACCGGCGGCGACCCCGGCATCCAGCAGGAGCTCAACCGCATGTACCAGCAGGAAGCCTCCGTCCGCGAGCGCAGTGGCATCGATTTTGCCCTGATGGAGTACGTCCAGAAAGCGATGGGGGCGGGCGGCAGGGAGTAATACGTGATTCGTAGGGCGTAAGGCCGCCAGGACCCGTAATAAGTAAAACGTAATGCGTGAGGTCGCCATGGCGTGAGGTGCGCTGCTCTTCATCGTGCTGCATTCGTGCAGACGTGAGGAGAGCAATGCGTATCACATCATGGCAGCCTTACGCATTACGTTTTACTTATTACGAGCCATACATTACGCCCGACCTCGATCTCCTTCCGGTCAGAACTTGCTGTTTTGTAACAATGAGCATATACTCCACAATTGGTAAGCCTCAGTTGAACCATTACAAGACTGGCATGTTGCTTCACCGGACCCGCACACAGCGTGGGCCGCTGCACTGGCGTTAGCCCGCGGCCCGATCGGATGATCCTATACAGGCCGATGGAGGCGAAAGAGCATGGGCGAAGCTACCGTGAATACGGCCAGAAGCACCATCGAGGAAGCCAGTGCCCGCATCGACCCAACCTGGAGAGGGGTATACAGAGTGGGGGGCGCCTGCATGCTCCTGGCGGGGCTGGTCTACATCATCAGCGCTGTGCTGTCCATCGTCATAGGGCCTCCGCCCAGTGGCGGCGAGCCGTACTTGCAGGGCCTGGCTACACACGCGCTCGTGTCACAGGTCAATTTCGGCCTCTGGGTCCTGGCGGACCTGGCGCTGCTGCCTGCCGTGATGGCCCTCTATCTCGCGCTCAAGCAGATCGCCAAGAATGCCATGCTCATAGCCGCTGGCTTGATGCTCCTGTTCGCCGTCCTGGACCTGGCAGTGACCGAGCTGAACTCCCTCACGCTGGTTACGCTCACCCAGCAGTACGCGGCTGCCGCCAGTGACGCCCAGCGGTCGGCCTATGTGGCGGCCGCGGATTATGCCCTCGCGACATTGCCCATCGCCACCTTCCTCAGCTACATGGTATCGTCAGTAGGGCTCTTCATCATCAGCCTGGTCATGTTGAAAGGGGTCTTTAGCAAGCCGGCAGCCTATGCGGGGCTGGTCGCCAGCATCGCGGGGATTATTGGCGGCTTTTATTTCATCGTGCCGGCTTTGGCTGCACTTCTGGTCCCAAGCCTCATTGCCTTTGGCCTCTGGTCGCTACTTGCCGGGGCCAGATTGTGGACCCTTGGCTAAATGACGGGCCCCCGTGAAGATCACTGCACAGGTATATTCAGCCATCTCAACACCCCGTCAACCCAGGTGCCCCTTATCCTCCCGCTGCTCGCGCGGGCCAATGAGGTTCCACTCTTCGGTGCGGTATTTATCGTTGGCCAGCTGCTGTGCCAGCTCCAGCTCATAGGGGGTCAGCTCACCCGGCGCAAAGCGCACGCCCAGGGCATGGGAGAAGCCCTCCGTCAGCAGCGCTTTGGCCTCGGCGACCGAGATGGGGCGCCCAAGCTGACCCAGGGTGGCCACGCGGTCGCGCACATCGGTCACGCCCTTGCTCTCCAGGTACTCTTTGGAGACGTTGAGCACGCGGGCCATCGTCTCGATGTTGAGGTGCAGCATCAGCGTGCCATGGTGCAGCAAGCCGCCATAGCGCCGCGCCTGGGCCGTGCCCGAGACCTTGCGCCCACCCACCACGATGTCGTTGATGGGGGCGAACTCGGCGTTGATCCCCAGCAGCGCCAGCGCATCAATCAGACCCTGGCAGTAGAGGCGGTAGGAGGCCATCACATCATCGGGCACTTTGGGGTGGCCCAGGGGCACAAAGAGGGCATAGTTGAGGTTGCCGCCATCGTGATAGACGGCACCGCCGCCCGAGACGCGGCGCACCACTGCCGTCCCATGCCCTCGGCAGGCCTCCAGGTTGGCCTCTTTGGCCGCATCCTGGAAATAGCCGATGATCACGGCGTTATCGTTCTGCCACAGGCGCATGGTCGGCGGCGCCTGCCCTGCGCCCACCGCGCGCAGGATCGCCTCTTCGATGGCCATATTGAGGTAGGGGTCGGGGCTGGAGACATCTACCAGCCGCCAGGTCTCGATTGCCCCAGGGCCTGCCCACTCCACTGATTCCTTCTCGGCCATCCATTCCCTGCCGTTTCTAGGTCCTCGTCGCCCAACCGGGGCCTGCCCGGCTCAAGCCGGAGGGGGTGTAGGGGTGCTGGAGAAGGGGCCGCCCGCACCGCGGGGCGGGCGGCCCCTTCTCCAGCACCCCTACACCCCCTCAAAAGGTTCATGCCGGGGGAAATGCGCAGCAAAAAACCCGACAACTGGCCCGCCTGTACGATCAGGCCAGCGGCTGCAGCCCCCGGGTCTGCAACTCTTCCTCGATCATGTCCTGTGCGATGCCGCCGGCAAAAGTTGGCTCGCCGTTCAAGCTAATAATGGGCACAGCGATATCGCCGCGCAGCAGCAGGCGCAGTACGTTCGGATACTCGGGCATCTGTTCCGAGTAGATATCGATGTACTCTACCGTTACGGCATCGCCGTAACGCCCAGTGAGCGCTTCGCGCAGGGCCGCTGTCTGCTCCTCCATGGGGAGGGTAGCCGTGGCCCCACACTCGGAATCGCAGTCCCCCTCAGACCCAAAACTTGGGTCCGGAGTAGACCCTCAACCACAGCTTATCAGGGGTACATCTGTGCCAAAAACCTGGATCAGGACCTTGTTTTCTTCTGCCACTGGATTGCATCCTTTCTCTTCAAAGAGTGTAGGGCGGGATTCTATCGCGCCATGGTTCCCATGCAGGCCAAGTCGGGGAGGCCTGGCCTATTCCTCCATAGCCATGCGCGGGCGGCCGGCGGCGGTAAAGCGCAGCCGGGTGCCCAGATAGAGGCTATCGCCCGCATCCAACGCCACTGAGCCCGTCTGATCGTGGCGCTCCTCCTCCACCACGACCTGGCCCGCGCCGGCCCGCTGCGCCAGTTCGAGGGCCAGCCGGCGCCCCGCCTCGCGCGCATAGGCCAGCGCCTCTTCCAGATCAGTAAACTCGCGCCGTTCCTCGCTCGTGTAGACGCTATAACCGCTGATGCCGGCCACGGTGTACTGGGGATCCACCTGCACTTCGGCGCTCTGTACTACGCTCCCCGAAGCGGCGCCGACGGCATTGGCGACCCCGGCATGCGGGGGGATCACCAGCTCCGCAGCCAGTTTTTCCGCCACCTGTGGGAAGTAAGCGGCCACAGGCGCACCGATGGCCGCCAGGGGAGGCAGCAGCCGGCAACTGACGCCCAGGGCGGAGCCGTTGCGGCTGGGGTGCAGGGCCCGCTCCAGGAAAAAGCGCGTGCCCTTAGCCTCCAGGAGCTTGTCCTCGCCTGCCTCGTGGGCCGCCACCTGGGCCACGATCTCACTGGCCAGGCGATCTGTCACCAGGTCTCGCACGTGGGCCGCAAAAGCCTGGGGGGTCATGTTCATGCGCTTGCCCAGGATCGTCGCCCCCAGGAGCGCCGCCTCGCGGCTCCAGGGCGTGTAGACGCCCAGCACGTGCAGGCAATCGGTCGGGGTAAAGCCAATGCGCTGGATAAAGCCGCCGCCCTCCAGCCGGTTGGGGTAGGAGAGGTAGACCTGCGCCCAGCTCACATTCTTGGCGATCTCTTCGAGCGAGCGCACCCCACCCTGCAGGAACTCGAGCAACTGCGCCTCGGTCACGGTGAGGTCCTCTGGCGGCTTGCGGCCGACCAGCATAAAGAACTGGGGATAACCGGGGCGCTGCCGCTGCGGGCTCAGCAGGTGCGCCAGGCCGGGGATGAGGTTGGGGCTCTCCTGCGCCGCCAGCGAGAGGGGCACCACGCGCTCAGGGCCCACGCGCAGCTCGCCCGAGCGATCGAGTGCCACGTGGCTATCGCCGCCCAGCCCTACCGAGCGCGTATCCACCGCCTGTACCAGTGTGCGCCAGCCGCCGACCCAGGCGCCCTGCAGGTTGGCGCGCGGCCGCCCCTGGTGCAGGAGCGCCAGGTCGGTAGTCGTGCCGCCCATATCGACCACCAGCAGATCATCCCGCTTGCTCAGATACTTGGCGCCGAGGACGCTCGCCGCCGGCCCGGAAAGGATTGTTTCCACCGGGTGCTGCAGGGCCATCTCCGCGCTCATCAGCGAGCCGTCGCCCTTGATCAGCATCAGCGGCCCGGTAATGCCCTGTTGGGCCAGGGCCCGCTGCAGCGCCAAGAGCAGATCGCGTAGCAGGGGGATCAGGCGGCCGTTGAGGGCCACCGTTGTTGCGCGGCGGATCGAATTCAAGTCCTCGCCCAGCTCGTGGCCGCAGGTCACAGGCAGGTCGGTCAATTGGGCAATGATCGCGCGCGCCCGCAGCTCGTGCTCGGGGTTGCGCACACCCACATAGTCGGATACGGCAAAGGCATCGACCTTGCCCAGCCGTTGCTGCACGGCCCGCCGTAGTGCTCCCTCGTCGAGCGGCTGCGCCTCGCGGCCATAGATGTCGTGGCCGCCCGGGATAAAGACATAGTCATCCACCACCAGGTCGCGCTGAAAACCAAAGGCCTCGATCAGCTCTGCATCATAGCCGATCAAGAGCAGGCACACCCGCCCCCCGTGGCCCTCCACAATGGCATTAGTGGCCAGCGTGGTCGAAAGGCAGGTCAGGGCGATAGCGCTGCGATCAATCCCCTCCAGCCCCTCGATGGCCCGTGAAATGCCCACGGCCAGGTCCGCCCGCGTCGTCAGCGACTTGGCGCTGGCTACCACGTCCCCGTTCTCCGCCGCAAGCACAACGGCATCGGTGTAGGTGCCGCCCGTATCCACACCCAAGAGCAGACGATCCATGTTAGAGATGCTCCCCACTGTCCCAGCATACGAGGGGCGGGGATTGAGGGACATCTGCTAACGGGTTACGCAGACGGATCAGGCGGCACCCTCACCGCATAGGTGAGAGGCAATCTGCTCGATCCGTTCCGGGAACCTGTTGGCAGATGTTCCCCAAATCCCCGCCATTGGTCTATGCTATCATTGTAGCACCGGCGCACAGAATCCACAATATCACCTATTCACCCAACATGCCGCGCACAATCACATCGACGGCGGCCTCTTCGTCCAACCC
>Ga0078972_1003438_pt1 | contig 47455 bp, 33 predicted proteins | sample YelNatPaOPGAMG01_FD_67568 | JGI IMG/M metagenome (GOLD analysis project Ga0078972, IMG submission 67568) | Hot spring thermophilic microbial communities from Obsidian Pool, Yellowstone National Park, USA - OP-RAMG-01 (SPADES assembly) (version 2) | ecosystem: Environmental > Aquatic > Thermal... | reverse complement strand
CTGAGATCCTGTTCACTTGCGCATCGAATTTCATCGATTGCGCCAAACCAGCTGCATCATCCTCAGGTGATACTATCTTTGAGCCCGAGGACAATCGTGCCAGTGAACGTGATAACAGGTCTTGGGATTCGCGAAGTAGTCTTGCGCTGCTTTGCGCAGATATATTTGTATTAATTACCATTTTGACTCCTTCCATTGAGTCGTACTCCGGGGGTACCGGAGGGAATTTTTACGGCTTCCATGCCGTCAACAGGCCTTTAACTTGGGCGCCTGTTGTTATCCCTTTGGCTGTTCATGGCCGCCAACTGCCTTTTGTTCACCATATTATTTCGGCATAATTTAAAAATACTTTAGCAAATTTTTAACTTTTTTTACCTATACTATTTTGAGTCTAGATCGTACCATTGGCCACCGATGTTTATAATTTGATTATACAATTATACAAACCATGAAAAGACTCGGGTGTTTGCTATTGTTGGCTTACTCCAACCTATTAAGCGCAGGAACTTTGGCCTTTTTTGACCTGCCGTTTGGTAAAATAACAGTTGAGTTGTTTGATAATTATAAGCCAATCACAGTCCAAAATTTTATTCGTTGCGTGACCAACGGCGTTTATCAAAATTCTTTTATTCACAGATGCATACCCAACTTCATTGTTCAAGGTGGCGGATTCACTACCATGAGTAAAACAAATCCGATGTTGGCCACGCAGTTTTTCTATGTCCCAAATTTTGGATTCATTACCAATGAATTTAATTATGGCCGCAGGTTTAGTAATTCTTATGGAACTCTTGCTATGGCCAAACTGGAAGGAGACCCCAATTCTGCAACTACCCATTGGTTTTTTAATCTCACAAATAATTCAACTATTCTCGACACCCAAAACGGTGGATACACAGTCTTTGGCAAAATTATAGATGGCACCAATGTCCTTAATTGGTTTAACACACTACAATATGGCGGCGGAGCAAGTGAACCCACAGGAGGATTATTAGACCTAACCTGGTGGTATGGACCTAACCTGGCTGTCTTTTCTTGCATCCCAGTGCTGTATCAAGGCCTAACCCCACCATTTTACCCTGACCTCATCTATTCAGACATATCAATAAACCCCATGAAACTGTATATAAAAAGAATAACAACCAACGAAATTGAGCTAACCTGGCTCAGCGTTAGTAATAAAATTAATTGTATCGAGTTCTTAGATTCAATTACTAATGGCTGGAAAGTCTTATATCAAACAAATGGCACAGGTAATATTATAAGCTATAAATTTAAACCAAATAATAACGGTCTCTATAGATTGTCTGTCGGATTCTAGTCATATTATCTTAAAAATCTAATCCCTGCTTTTTTTTGCCTTCGTTCCTTATTCTCATTTCAATGTTTGGCATAGCTAAAATATCGATCGTCAAAATATAAACTGTAAACAAACAATAATTTCATTATCGGCATTTTCCTGTTACCTGAAAAACCTGGCAATTAATGAATTCTTATCTACCGAAATGAATCAATCAAACATGCTTTATCCAGTTAATTATCAGATTTGCAGAGTCCTTAGGAGCAGTCGCCAGAACTAAATGGTCTGCATTGATCAATATCTTGCTTGCACAAAAGCTGTTACAATTATCTTTCAACCAGGAAATTACAAAAGGCCAGGGGACAATAGGATCCCAGAAGCCACTTAAATAGAATATCGGAATATCTGTATGTGAAACCATATCTCTAAAGTCACAACGCTTTATAAGCTCCAACCTATGACATGCTGCCAGTCGGTTTTCATCTGTTCTGAGCCTTAAAAATTCTGTCATGTTATCAAAGTTCTCGCGAGCATTTAGATATCTTAGCCGGCTAATCAATGCGTAGGCCTTTAACATTATTCTTAAAATGCTGTATGGTATTGCCCTGAAGATTAGTTTTACATTTTTTAAAATAGAAATAAATGGATACCGCACAAATCCCCCGGCCAGTATTACAGCCTTTGGCTTATACCCATTAGCCAAAAGAGCCCAAGCCACTTGAGATCCAAATGATTCCGCTAAAATAAAGCCTGAGTTGACATTAATATCAAACAAAATTTTCATTATTGCATTGGAATAATCATTTATTGTCCAAGACCGGGTATTAGGATAGCGCATCTCGATTAGTTGCACACTTCCATACACATTAGCTCTAAAACCTGATAATAATGACCAATCTCCATGAAGACCGGGTAAGTATATCAACTTCGGCAAATCATTGGGACCAGAGACCTGATATTCAATCTGTTCCATAAAAATTACTCTTTATCACGAAGTGTTTTAACAAGTTCCATCAAAGACCTGTAATCTGGCTTACCCGTCCCAAGCTTTGGTATCTCCTTGACGTAATAAATTTCGCGAGGGAAATACAAGCTCGGAAATTGCTTGGTCCTTAATACTCGCCTTACATCTTCCAAAAGAACTTTCTTGGAATTAGCAACCACAATAATTCGTTCGCCCTTTTCTGAATCCTGAATGCTCGTGACCGCTATCTCAAGCTTCTGGCCATACCTCAAAAACTCTTCATTTAAAGCGTCTTCAATCCTGGCTAGACTAACCATCTCACCGCCTACCTTAGCAAATCTTTTAAGCCTCCCACATATTTTAACAAAGCCATCTTCATCAACCTCCACAATATCGCCTGTGTCATACCAACCACCTAATGCTTGAAACCTTGCGTTGTCATTAATATTCAAATACCCCTTCATAACATTATCCCCTCTGACCAATAATCTGCCGCCTGATTCCACGCCATCAACCTTTTCAAGCCGGTAATCAATACCGGGCAGAATCCTGCCGGCCGTCCCAAATCGCGGGTCCATAGGAGTATTTACACTTATACATGGACTACACTCAGTAACTCCATAACCTTCAAGAACACGCACCCCGAATTTCTTCGCCCATAATATAAATGTTGTTTCCTGTAACTTTTCAGCCCCAGCAAATACTAACCTTAATGAGCGAAAATCAGCAGGATGCGCTTTTCGCCCATATGCCTTCAGAAATGTGTTAGTTGAGAGAAGAATTGTCCCTTGTACATCATACAATGCTACCGGTATCATCCCATAATGCAACGGGGTTGGATATAAAAAAACATATATCCCCCGCACCAATGGCAAAATTGTTCCTAAAACCAAACCAAAACTATGAAAAACAGGTAAAGCCGTGAACATGCGATCTGAGTCCACCACGTCAACCGAAAGAATAAGCTGCCGAATGTTAGCAAGGATATTCTTGTGAGAAAGCTCTACACCCTTTGGAACACTCTCTGATCCACTTGTATAAAGTATTACCGCTGTCGAGTCTGGATCTGCCTCCACACACAATTTCGGCCGAATCGTCTTCTTAATAAGCATAACCACTTTCTTAACCCAATTTATACTCTCTGCTATATCCTCTACAAAAATGATATTAATTCCGTTCTTCACAAACTTATCAGGATTGATACCTAATCGGTCTAAAAATTTTCTCGCGGTCAGTATCTCTTTTAAGCCAGCAAGTTGAGCGCAAGAAATAATCGAATCCATACCTAAACTATAGTTTAAAACCACTGGCACATTTCCAAGCCGCCACAAACCCAGTATGCTAACTACAAAACCTATTGTATTTGGCAACAAAATGCCTACCCTCTTGCTTTGAGTTGATGAGATCAAAAACTTCAACTTTTCTGAAAAAAGATCAACTGCCGTGAATAGACTCCTGTAAGATAATTTCTTGCGGTTAATATCCTCTATAATCCTGGCACCAGGCATATTCTGAGCAATTTCATTTATAGCCTGAATAATCGTCTTAGGTCCATGTTCCATTTCGACCAAATATTGATGCTCGATAATTTTGTTGCGAAGCCATCTGGCTAATTTTGCCCTGGCAGTTGCTCCTTGATAAGCGCTAAAATCTGGTGGTGTAAAAGGCCCACAAAAATGTACCTCCACCTTGTGAAACCACTTCGTCCAACCAGTATGCCTTACCCACTTTATCCGGTGCGCGCCCCGTAAATAAGCAATTATGACTTTCGCTTTGGTCTTTTGTAACAAAAAACCTGTGCCTTCCTGTATTTTCATTAGTGAACCTGTGACTGAAATTCGGCCTTCTGCAAAGAAAACCAACCGACGCCCACCCCTTAAATATTGAGTCATCTGCTTGACAGAATACGGAGAAAACGGATCCACAGGAAACGTCCGCTTACTCGTCATTATAAGTCTGTGAATAGGACTTAAAGCAGCAGTTACTCTGGAAGTCACAAATTTCCAGTCATTATCTAAACAAACACCCAGGAACAACCAATCTAACCACGATACATGATTAGCCACTAAAATAACGGGCCCTTTTTCATCTAAAACATTCAAATTATATGCCCGAAATCTGAAAAATAACCTGAGTAAAAATTTTAGTAAAAATTTCATACACACAGATTAAAATCATTGTGCATTGTTTGACTTAGGTGGAACCTTTAAAAACACTACAATTAAAGCAATAATTGAGGCAAGTATGGCCAAAACACTGTGAGTACTAAAAGCTAGCCCAGACAGAATTAACACAATTCCAGAACTTAGCACCATAGCGACATTGTCAATAAAATTTTGTGTAGCAATAGCCTTACCTAAATTCGATCGGTCAATCTCGGACTGTAAAGCCGCATTTAAAGGAATCAAATAAAGCCCTGCGCTTATCCCTTCAGTAACTAATAAAATAATTAAAGTTACATGAGAAAAACCCCTTCCCATAACATAACTCAACACAAACATAAAACCAGCTACCAGCCACCCGTATATCCTAACAGCCCGTAAATCCCCAGTCCGATGAATAAATCCAGCTAGACCGCTACCCATTATAATACCAAGCGCTAACCAAATCTTTAACAACGCCAACTGCTCATTAGAAACCATTGCTGAATCGGCAGAATTAAGCACATTTAGACCCCATGACTGAAGAGTGGATCTTAAACCAGCCCCTGCAAACCAGAAAATACCAGTTCCCAGTAAAATCCGAATCAACCGTGGGGATCTGAAAATAGCTTTCAGGTTTTTATTAAAATCCCGGACACTTTCAAAGAATCTTATTTCTGGATTACTTGATGTCTTTTCCATTAACACGGTAAGGAAACCAGAAAACATATAGAGAAGAATTACAAACAAGTACGCACGATCCTGTGAAATGCTATCTATAATTTTACCTCCGGCCCATAAACCGCCCAGAATAGCCGCCAAAGTTAACATCTCAACGTAACCATTAGCCTTTACCAGCTTGTCTTTCGAAACAATTTCCGGTAGGATTCCATACTTCGCTGGAGAATAAATGCAGGCACCAATCCCAACTATATAGTAACCTGCAAAATGGAGGTCTAAATTTTTTAATAAACCAAACAGGCAAAATCCGACTCCGATTAATTTAATTATATTGCCAGCAAATAAAACTCTTGTCTTTGGAAAACGATCATTAAAAAATCCAGCAGCAGGAGCTATAACAATGTAAGGCAAAAAAAATACTATACTCAAAATAGCATTAACTTCGTTAACATTCTGCTCAGAGACCTTTCCTACATTGTATCCAAAGGTAAGCGGTCCCAAGATTATAGCAATTAATGCATTATCACCGAATGCCGTAATAAATTGGCTGATCAACAGCAATCGGTAATTATTTGCAATTTTCATAATTTACTGGGTAGATTTGTTTTTTATAACTTGAATCAGTCTCTCTGCTGATATGTAAATCGATTGCAGCTCCTTGATAAAAGCTTTCACCTGATCTCTTTCAAGACATTTCATAACCTCCTCGGAGAGCTGGTAAAAATATGGTAAAATCTCTTGAACAAGCTTTGCGCCTTTATCAGTCAACTTGACCAAGTATACCCTACGGTCACCTGGTATTTCATTACGAACAACCAATTTTCGACGTTCTAAAGAGTCAATAATTCCAGTCATATTAGATCGGTGCATCAATAATTCTTTACTTAGCGCTGTCTGAGTCATTCCCTGTGAACTAGCGCGTAGCAGATTTAAAACGTTGAACTGGCTAGGAGAAATCTCCCATTTTGCGAAGAACACCTTACTACCCTGCCACAGGGCTTCTGCTGTTTTCAGCAAATCTAGCAAGGCTCTGTATCTAAGTTCTGGCGTTTCAAACTCATTGAATTCCAACTGCTGTTCTTTCATATTTAGAACAATTCTAATTCCAATTGTTTACATGTCAACAATTTAATTTAAAAAAATTAAGGACGACTCGTAGCGTCTCCCGGAATCTCAATAACTTGATATGATATCAACCTAACAGATCATTGTCCCAACCCCAATCAACCCCGTCCACCTCGCGAAAACTTACAAATATTCGTCTCGGTATAACCATACAAATTTTACCTACAGATTCAGTCAAAGCTCTGGTAAGCCGGATTTTTACGTCACGCGTCAAACCGCCTATGCTCCTGACATCAATAAATGTTGCCGCATCATCAATTCCAGCACTCATTATCATCGGAGCTTTTATGATAGATACCATTACATACTGCTCCGGTTTACCAATTATGCTCGCAACCTTAGCTGATACATCTTTTAACAAGTTATTGTTTTCGCTATCTGTTAATTGAGCTGAAGTTATTATCTGAACGTAAGGCATACTTTGAATACTTTAATTGTTTCAGATTATCTCAACAATCTCCTTAATGTCTTTCCGTGGCCGTTTGTCCGGATACTCCGCTGAATACCCAAGCGGTGTCACTGCCACAGGATCCCAAACCGGCGCAATATTTAATGCCCTTGAGAACGCTGTCCTATTAAACGCGCAAATCCAACAAGTGCCCAAGCCTTCTGCAGTAGCAGCCAGAATTAAATGCTCAAACGCTATAGCGACATCAACAGAATGTATACTCTCTCCATCTCTGCGCCATGCAATCTCTTTGTTCCCCAGACCAGCTATAATTATAGGTGCCGTCAAAACCCATGGCTGAAAAACGTCATGAAGTTTTGATTTTGCTGATTGGCTTTTTATCACAAGAAACTTCCATGGTTGTATATTGCAAGCTGACGGTGCTAACCTGGCCGCTTCTAAAATCCTGCTTATTTTTTCGTCAGGCACTGGATCTGGTTTATACCTCCTGATACTTTGACGCTGAGTTATTACTTCATATAGATTCATAAAACCCTCTCAAAAAAACGATTTAGTAATTTGAAAATAGAATTTAACCAACCATCCAAAAAATTCAACAATAATAACTCTAAGGACACTGGTTTCGTATCCCATCTGAGACCAAAAATTTTTGAAGCACACTATTAACTCAATAATTTTTTAGTAATCTTCGAGGAATAAAAAACCCCGCCAGATGCCGTGTGGAAACTGTTCCTCTGAACATTTTATGTCCAGGTGGGACTCAATCCGAGGTTTATGGCTTCCGACTACAAGGCCGGCTTGCTCAACCCCCCGGAAGTCAAAGTCCCTCTTTTTTTCTTATTACGGTTCAAGGACTTAGTTTCGAATCACGAGCATGGCAGGGCTAAATCCATTTGCCATCTCTCTACATTCAAAGATCTATTTACTCTCCACTACCCCACTAACCCTTTTCATTACTCTAAAATTATTATCGGCAGGTTTTGAATTTCCTCAAGTAAAATTTTTAAAAAAATTTATTCCTTCAAAATTTCCACAAAAAACCAAACGCCTCAAATCATACACATTAGATCCCTGTTATTAGTAATTTGTGTAAACAGAAATCATTTTGCCAATTGCTTATGGCTTCCATCACAAAACGGCGGTGTCTTTGTATGTTTACATGCACACCAATAAACCGTTGTCTTTTCAGAAAACTCGACTTTTACGGATTTAAATTCGGTTCCTTTATGCGCTCCGTCACAAAAAGGATGTTTCTTAGACAAACCACACGAACACCATGAATACTTCCCAGGATCAACATCCATAACAACTGGTTTTGTATCCACTACAATAGGCAGTTTCATAGTTTTTCAACATTATCGAACATTTTTTGAACTTGAGCAATCACCTTTAGCCGCAACGCGTTTAATTTGATAAATCCAGTCGCATCATCCTGGTTATAGGACTTTGTAGGATCTGCCTCCATAGTTGCTATATTAGGATTATAAAGGCTGACGGGTGATTTTCTGCCAGCCACCATCACATTGCCTTTATAAAGTTTTAATTTAACAGTGCCTGTTACATTCTTTTGTGATTCAGTGATAAATGCTTGTAAAGCCAGACGCTCTGGTGAGTACCAAAAACCATAATAAACTAATTCTGAATACCGTGGTATCAGCGAATCTCTCAAATGCATGACCTCACGGTCCATGGTAATAGTTTCAATTTGCCGATGCGCAAAGTGCAGTATTGCACCACCGGGTGTTTCATATACACCTCGGGACTTCATCCCAACAAACCGATTTTCTACCATGTCCACCCTTCCAATGCCATGTTTTCCTCCAAGCTTATTCAACACTTTCATAACTCCCAGAGGCGAAAGTCGTTCGCCATTTACTGCAACACAATTACCTTTTTCAAAATCCAATGTAACGTACTCTGGTGCATCAGGGGCGTCTTCTGGCGAAACACTAAGTTTAAACATTTCTTTGTTATCAGGTGAAAAAGCATCAAACCATGGATCCTCCAATATCCCTGCCTCATATGAAATATGCAACAGATTCCTGTCCATAGAATATGGTTTCTTAGCTGTTGCTTGTACTGGGATTTTGTTCTCTTCGCAATATTTAATCATTTCGGCTCTTCCCGGAAATTGATCTCTGAACGACTGGTCGCGCCACGGTGCTATTACTTTCAGTTCCGGGGCAAGTGCTGCTGCTGTCAGCTCAAACCGGACCTGGTCATTACCTTTACCGGTTGCGCCATGGGCTATTGCGTCGGCCTTTTCCATCCTTGCAATTTCAACCATGCGTTTAGCAATAAGAGGTCTGGCTATGCTTGTACCCAAATAATACTGATTCTCATAAATTGCTCCGGCCTGGATCATCGGAAATATAAAGTCCCGTGCAAACTCTTCTTGCAAATCTTCAATATACACCTTAGAAGCCCCTGTGTTCTTGGCTTTTAATTCGAGACCCGCAAGTTCATCTTCCTGGCCTATATTTGCGCAGAAAGCTATCATCTCTGCGTTATATTTATTCTTTAACCAACGCAACAAAACGGACGTATCAAGTCCACCCGAATATGCTAATACAATTTTCATATGTTCAAAAAATTTAATTTGCTAATCAAAAAAAATAATCTTCAACCAACTCCTTTATACTAAATCCTATGTAATTTTTAATTGTCAAAACAAATAAATATCCAGGACCTTTCTCCAGACCAGAAATTTACTCTTATTCAAAATTTCAAATATAGGTCTACTCAATCACATCAGATTATTGGTTTATTAAGAAACATGCTTGTATAAATTCATAAATCTGGATATCCCGACTTTTTATCCTGGAAGTTAACTCTTCTTTTTTTCAAACAACTCCTGGAACAAAAGAGCCGAAGCAAATAAAATTAAAGCAGCACATAACCATCCCATAGCGGCTATCGAAAGAAAGTTAATAAGATTAAATGCCACTACTGGAGCTAAAACACCTCTTACGCCAGTAAAAAAACTATGAACAGACATATAGTCTGCGACCCGATCGGGCGGGGCAAATTTCGTCACCCACAAACTCCATGCCACATCACCACCGGCTAATGAAACCCCAAATACAATTCCTCCCATCACCAGCCCGGTTGTATCTGTACTGGTAAAAAAAGTTAAAATCCCTAAAGCAAATCCTAGATTTAAAATTATTCTAAGTACGAAAAAATTCATTTTATCAAAAAGCCATCCCCAAACAGGGCTCATTAAGAGTCTAGCTAAATTTGGAATAACACCCACGATCCATGCAATAGCGCCTACAGATAAAGAAATCCCATACTTCGAATTGGCCAGGTACTCCACCCTCAACGGATACATCATTAAGTTAGCAAATCCCATAAACATCCAACAAATCAATGTCAGTCGGAATACCCGGTCATGCTTAATATAGCTAAAAGCAGCAAATGGATTTAAACCTCCAGTGTTCACCAATTTTGTTGATGGGCATCGCCTAACTAAAAAGTACGCAGCCGCAAAACATCCTGCAAAGATAAATAACAAAATCCTGAAGTGCGATAAATTATTCGACAACAATCTCCCTCCTATTTCATTAAATGCCGCTGCCACGACAATGCGAATCATAATAGTCCTGGAAAATAAACGGCCACGGTTTTGCTCTGGGAAATTCTCATTATAGATCTTCGTAAATAATGGTACTACACCCGAAAGGATTGCCATAGAGACTGCGCTGCCAATTACAAATAGCCACAGACTCGGCCACAGTGCCATAGCAAAGCAAACCAAAAAACCCACAAAGTTCAAATAGGATACCGCCAGATTTGGAAGCAATCTAAGCGACCCAACAATCTTAACAATAAAAGGAGATAACAACAAACCGATACTCCCCCCAGCAGCAATGACTGCCTTGGCCATAGATCCGGCATCAAACCATCTGACAGCTATCAATAAATAAAAAGTAGAACCCGCTGTTTCCAAAATCCCAGCAGAGACTGCACGAAGACGTTCAACAGTATAAGTTACCCTGGTTCTTTCTGGCAGTTCCATAAAAACTAATCGGCATGGTAGTACGCCCAATCATTGCATACAATTTCAAAATCTGGACCTTTTTCATGATTCAAACTCTGTCACGACACAAGAACTCCCCACTCAAGTTATTTCTTGCGTTTCCATGGGGGTAGGATTTTCTTTAGACCACCAACTTTGTTAAAATGATACAACGCCTTATTTCATAGTTTCTACCCGAATCATAACTGGTGGTGCTAAGCTCACATCAAGTTTACTTATCTTTTCTAATGCCGATTTCATTGAAGCATTAGGCGCCTCATGCATCATCATAATTAATGGAACAGGCTCACTCTTGCGGACTTCTGGTTGAATTACGGATGAAATGCTGATCTGAGACTCCCCAAAAACAGCAGCGATCCTGGCCAAAGTACCAGGTTTATCAATGACAGTCAGGCGTACATAATATGGACAAACCACTTCTCCTATCGGAATTACGCTACCCCGGTGCTCATGCTGTACAAATGCTGGCACCCTGCGTTTCGTTCCATATTTTAGATCAAGGGCCGCATCTGCTATATCACTCAAAACTGCACTAGCCGTCGGGTCCTGACCCGCGCCTCTTCCATAAAACAATGTATCACCTACAACATCCCCACGAACAAACACTGCATTAAAAACATGATTAACATTAGCAAGCACATGATCATTTGGGACTAAAGCAGGGTAGACTGTAACCTGAATCTTTGCGCCATTTCTATCCTCATTATTGTTGTTTTCTATATCATTTTTTAACTTTTTGATTACCCCAAGTAATTTGATCGTATAACCTAACTTACCCGCATACTCAATGTCGGTCTTTGAGATCTGCCTTATCCCCTCAATATAAATTTGATCCTGATTCACCCAGAACCCGTGAGCCAGCGACGCTAATATTCCAATCTTATGTGCCGAGTCATGTCCGTCAATATCCAGAGATGGATTGGCTTCGGCATATCCTTTTTTTTGAGCATCCCGCAATACTTCTTCAAACTCGGCCCCTTCATTTTTCATCCTGCTCAAAATATAATTACATGTACCGTTGATTATACCATACAGGTGAGTAATTCTGTTTCCAATAAAACCTTCACGTAATGCCTTTATTATTGGGATACCTCCAGCGACACTTGCTTCATAATACAAATTTGTTCCGTTAGCTTTTGCAGTTGCAAAAAGTTCTTCCCCATGAACAGCTAATAATGCTTTGTTTGCAGTTATCACTGGTTTCCCTAGTTTTAATGCACTTAACACCATCTCTTTAGCAACAGTGATTCCACCCGCTAATTCCAATACTATTTGAACTCTGGGGTCGTTAACGACCTCGCGCCAATCAGTCGTAAAATATGACCAGGGGATATCCACAGCCCTAGGTTCATCAAATGCTTTAACTGCTATTTTCAATAGGTTTATTTGGATACCAAGTCTGGACGCCATGAGTGATCCATTGCGTTGAAGAGCCAGATATACTCCGCCCCCAACGGTTCCGCCTCCGATCATGCCTAAATTTACTTGTTCCATAATATCATCAGATTGCATATTTTAATCTTTGTTCGCAATATCATTTTAATAAATCCAGGCCGATTCATACTCGCTACCACAAAAAGGAAACCGTCAATCCTGTCGTCCAAAGATTGAGAGATGAAATTCGTTCGTTACCGATTTTTACCTGATTCTCATCCCACAAGCCATAATCACCAGTCCAAAATTCATTGACAAACCAAAGCCAATCTCAGATATATCTCCGCATGATTATCTTGAAAAAATTAACGCTAACCACAGGGCTCTTTTGCTTTATCCAGCAACTCGCTATGTTTGCAATTCAGTTGCACCCGGATAACCCACATTATTTTCTGTGGCGTGGAAAACCTACAATCTTAATTACCTCAGGAGAACATTACGGCTCAGTTCTGAACCTGGACTTTGACTATAAGAAATACCTTAAGACATTACATGATTCAGGACTCAATTTAACCCGCATCTTTAGCGGGGCATATGTGGAACCACCTGGATCATTCAATATCACAAGCAACACTCTTGCTCCAGCGCCCGGTAGGTTCATCTGCCCATGGGCCAGAAGTTCTACTCCAGGATATGCTAATGGCGGCAACAAATTTGACCTCTCAAAATGGGACCCCGAGTACTTCGCCAGACTTAAAGACTTCGTTGCTACAGCTTCAAAATATAATATTGTCGTTGAAATGAACCTGTTTTGTCCGTTCTATGAAGAATCACAATGGCGACTCAGTCCTATGAATTATAATAATAATATCAACAACTTAGGTAATATAGCCCGTACCAATGTTTATTCTCTGGATAAAAACGGCGGCCTTTTAGCTATTCAAGAAGCTATGACGAGAAAAATCGTCACCGAACTTCAAAACTTTGATAACGTGTACTTCGAGGTTTGTAACGAACCATACTTTGGTGGAGTCACCATGCCATGGCAATTCCATATAATAGACTTAATCGTTGAAACCGAAAAACAAATCGGAACCCAACACCTTATTTCAATGAACATTGCAAATGACAAGGCTTTAATTACAAATATTCATCCAGCCGTTTCGATCTTTAACTTCCACTATGCGTTTCCACCAGACACAGTACAAATGAATTACCACCTTAACAAGGTCATCGGCGATAACGAAACAGGATTCAAAGGCACTAATAATACCCATTATAGAATGGAAGGCTGGGCATTTATCTTGGCCGGTGGCGCACTATATAATAACCTGGATTATTCATTTACTTGCGGCTGTGAAGATGGATCTTTCGTCTATCCAAAAAATCAACCCGGCGGAGGAAATCCTGAATTACGAAAACAATTAAACACACTTAGTAAGTTCATAAATAAATTTGACTTTGTAAAAATGGCCCCAGCTACAAATATTATCAAAGGCGGTATTCCACCCAATGGCCATTTTTACGTCCTGGCTGAGCCAGCTAAACAATATGCTGTATATTTAATTTTTGATACAATCACTACTCTCGAATGTGATATTCCACCCGGAACATACGAAATCGAATGGATGCATCCAGTCTCAGGAAAAACCGAAAAATTACCTCCGCGAAAACATCCCGGCGGCGTCATGAAGCTCCAGACACCACCTCACGAAAATGACCTTGGCTTAAGCATCTTTGCATCGAAGTTGACAAATTAATTAATAATTTTCTTTATCATTTCTTTTTAGCCATATTACGTGTCAAATTAATCTGTCTGCTTAACAAAATTATCTACCGACTGCTTAACGATTTAATATGCAGCACGGATTGCTAACATGCTCTCTGCAAGCATCATCAGGACTCAGACTCAATGTCAAATAGAGGTCAATTGCTCCATACAATTGCCACAAAAAGAATAATTCTGCCCGCGTTCAACATCATTGTTCACAGCAAACAAATATTTGGAGATTTCTATTACAAATAACATTGCCAAGTAAAATCAGTAGCATGCTTCGAAATTCAGACATCAAACCCCATACTCATCCCCGGTTCCCAGTTTTGAACACCAAAAATAATGGCTTCGTCAACTTATGTCTCTTGTACACATACAAGAATGAATAATAATCCTTCCAATAATGTCTAAAAAGCTGATTCTGTCTGTAAAAATTAAATTAAACATATGAAAAAAATCCTAATATTAATTGTTGCCTGTTTAGGCATTGCCACAAGCTATAGTCAGGACACAAATCCGTTTGTCGGACGTTGGGCTTTAACAATTCCCGGCGGAGGAGCTGGCTGGCTTGGAGTAACACGACAAAACAATTGGTACGATGCAACTATTCTATGGGGCGGCGGCAGCGTGGTTCCTGTAGACAATGTATTTTTTAATGATGAAATGAATACCATGTTCGTCATGCGAAGCCATGATGTCGATCGCCGGGGCCCTGATGGTAAATTAATCCGAAAACAACGATGCACTGAGGTTATAATTGCCAATGTAGATGGTGATGATTTACGACTAAAACTATTTCATCCTAAGCATGATGGAATCGGTTTTGACCAGGCCGAATTTACTGGCAAAAGGATTCCGCCACTTCCTCCAAAACCAGATCTTTCAAAGTTAAAATTTGGTGACCCGATAGTTTTATTTAACGGTAAAAATCTCGATGGATGGCGGCTTACCGATCAAAATCAAGTCAATGGCTGGAGGGTTGAAAACGGTGAATTAATAAATGATCCCGTCCAGGAAGAAGGTAAGCCTCACAAAAATTACGGTAACCTGCGCACAGAAAAAGAATTTGAAGATTTTAATTTACAAATTGAAGTTAACGTTCCACCCAAAGGCAACAGTGGAATTTATTTAAGAGGTATTTATGAAGTACAGGTAACTGACAGTTACGGCAAACCTCTGGATCCTCATAACATGGGCGCAATATACAGCAGGATTACACCCGTAAAAAATGCTGAAAAGCCAGCAGGAGAATGGCAAAAATTAGATATAACATTGTGCGATCGGCACGTAACTGTTATTTTAAATGGCGAAAAAATAATTGATAACGAGCCGCTCATGGGTTGCACAGGTGGTGCATTATGGTCTGATGAATTTAGACCAGGGCCAATTTACCTCCAGGGCGATCATACAGGAATAAGATACAGGAACATTGTGTTAAAACCTATAATCAAATAAAGGATAACTGTCTGAAAAGTAATTAAAAAAGTCCGGCACACCTGAGTGTGTCGGACTTTTTATTTAATTTATAGTTTTTTATTAAATCTTTCCGATTTCTTCAAGCAATAACATACTCATTTCAATTCCTTTATAGAACGAATCGATATCAAATTTTTCATTAGGAGAATGAGGATTATCGTCCGGCAATGCCATTCCTATTAGAAGTGAATCAACACCTAAAATCTTCTTAAACTCTGTTACAATAGGGACTGAGCCACCTTCTCTCATTAAGACTGGTTCGACACCATAAGCTTTACGCAAAGCATCAATAGCAGCCCTCGAGTAAACACTATCATAAGAAGTGATATATGCCTCACCCATATGACCAGGTACAATTGACAGCGTCACTGTGTCAGGACAAGCCCCTTCAATGTGTTTTCGAACCAATTCATATACTCTTTCTGGCCTTTGATCTGGAACAATACGAAGAGTGATTTTAGCCGAAGCAACCGATGGAATAATAGTTTTACTGCCTTCACCTTGATAACCACTGGTGATACCATTAATTTCAATCGTTGGACGAGCTGCACGTCTTTCCCAGGTTGTAAACCCGGATTCCCCGAATATTTTTACAACTCCTAATTGTTTTTTAAATTCATCTTCAGAAAATGGTAATCTTGCCAATTGTAGCCGTTCTTCCGCAGACAAAGGCCTGACATCATCGTAAATGCCCGGAATTGTTATGCGGCCTTGATCATCTTTTAAACCAGCAATAATCTTACACAAGACGTAAGCCGGATTTTCAATGGCACCGCCATAAACGCCAGAGTGCAAATCATGAGACGGCCCCTTAATAATTAATTCCAATGCAACCACACCTCTCAAAGCGTATGTAAGTGCGGGCAGGTTTCTCGCCGGCATCCCGGAATCAGAAACGACAATACAATCACAGTTAAGAATATCTTTATGTTCTCTCAGAAACTTAGTAAGGCTCTGACTGCCAACCTCCTCCTCGCCTTCTAACAGAAAAATAACATCGCAAGGCGCTTCATTCTGAGAGCCCAGAAATGACTCAACAGCAAGCAAATGCGCAAAATGTTGACCTTTATTGTCACTGGCACCCCTGGCATAAATTGCATTGTTTATAATCTGCGGCTCAAATGGTGGACTTTTCCACAAATCAAGAGGTTCCGGTGGTTGAACATCGTAATGTCCATAAATAAGAACCTTTTTCTTGCCCGGTCTTCTAACCGGTGAGCTTGCCAGGATTATTGGGCACCCCTCTGTTTTAAAAATCTGTGTATTTAGACCTATGCCTTCACAATAAGAGGCTATCCACTCAGCACAAGCCTCGATATCCTTTTTGTATACAGCCTGAGCTGAAATTGAAGGAAACCTTAAATATTCGCAGAGCTTATCCAAAAACTTGTTTTTCCTTTCAGTATAATATGTTTCAGGGTTCATTTTATGACTTAGTTATTGGTTCTACTTCGATTATTTTTGGGATTTTGAAGCAGATTAAATAAATTACCCAATGGATTCTTTTGAGCCGGGGGATTTGTTAGTATATTAGTATGACTCAATAAATTTGTGCTTAGCTGGAGATTTTTCAAAGAGCTACCAATATTCGTAATAATGTTTAATGCACCAGCCCCAGCCCTTTCTGGTACTCCGGTAACAGATTTAAGAATTAATTTAGATAAAGCGAGCTCGTCAACCTTTGTTTTATAAGAGCCTATCGTTCCAGTTATCTTTGCAAATTGAGGCAAAAGCACATACCGATTGGTATTATTAGCTTGTAATCCCAATTTTTGAACAAGACTTCTTTCTATCTCCAGCGTAATAGGAATATCAATCGTTGAATTGGTTAATATATCATTTAAAATTATTTTGCCATTATTCCTTGATAGAAAACGTGGTGACATCACATCTAGCTGATCTAAATTTATAACGCCGTTGCCGGCCGAGCTTTTAACATACAATGAAGTTACAGGAGACTCCAATAAATCATTCAAACCAAGAACCATTGCAATGGGCGTAATAATCCAATTAAATTTCGAACTTACTAAACGAATTTCTGCATTTGTCAAAGATAATTCAAGGTCACCAACTAAATTAGAACGCAATATTGCTCCGGATGTACTGATTCCTTTAATTTCGCCGTTTGCGCTCAAAACCCCCAGGACTTGATTTGAGTAACCAGGTAAAAAGTCATTTACGACCGGCGTTATATTGATATTACTGGCAGATAATGTCAGCGCATACAGGCCACCTGGAATGTCTGTCCTGCCTGTTACTGTCAAACTAATAGGTCTGTTATCAATACTCAGGGCTAAAGGCTGAATTTTAACTGTATTTGTTCCTAAATTACAGTTCATTACTATATTGGATAATTTCAAATCATGATACATGAGTGATCTAATATTAACTGAAGCATCAAGCTTACCTATTTTAACATTAGTCTTACTCTCAGACTCGGTTTCAGAAACAGGTTTTGAGCTCTGCTGTTTAGTAACATCAGACTTGGCTAATAATGAATAACTGTCCATCAAAGGTCCGATATCTATCTCATCGCCCTGGATGCTTATATTGCCACACAAAGAATTACTTTTGAGATTTTCCAAATAACCTTTGATATTAATAGCATTAGTGCCTGAATTGCCCGGCAAAACAATAGTAAAATCTTTTATATCTAATCCATTACCGCCATTGATAAAAGCAGTGTTGAGTTTCAAATCCAATGAATTCCTGATATCTGCTTTAACTTTTATAATATCTGCGAAAGTAAAACTTGCCATTAAATTGGATATCTCAGTATTTCTAAGACCAACACTTCCAGAAGCACTTATATTGATATTTCCAAGATTGGTAATGTTAACATAATCTTTAAGAAATACCTCTAATATCTCTCTATTAAGCTGAGAAATATTAAAATTGATTTGAGCAGGCCCAGTTGGAATAAGGCCGTTCCCGTCGATTAATATCAGTCCGTTTGTTTGAATATTATTGGTTAGCAATATCTTCAATGAAAAGGAGTTTACATTGGTTAAACCTGCAAAATTCACCTTAGTCGAACAAAGAACATCAAATCCATTTCTATGTGCTGTTGGATGATCTTCCAGGTAAAGATTTCTAATAATCAAATCAGCAGATACAGTAGAGTTAGAAGATGGTTCGTAATTTACTGAGCTTATAGCAGAAAGTCGATCAAGTTTAATGGGCAGCTGATTAAACTTCGGAATTTTAGATAAAATAATAGATACAGTATTTTTAAGGTCGTCTATTATTAAATCCCCGTTAAACGATGATTTATTTATATCATAAAGACCGGTTATTTTAATATTATCGGATAAGTCCCGTTGTTTACCAAAAGTCAGATTGAATTTTTGAATTTTTACACTGTTTGTTCTGTGGCTAATATTAGAGTCAATAATTATTGAATAATCAGGTAAAATAATATCGTTAAACTTCGCATTTAAGTTAGTGATCTCACACTTACTCAAGACATCAATATTATTGGTCCCTGAAAGATTAATTTTAAAGTTAGCTTTTAGTTTACCAGAATTAATCGAAAACAAATTTGAACTTATAGCGATCGGAAATAACTGAAGATCAGCTGATAAATCTGAATTTAATGTCCCAGCTTGTGAGGTAATATCATAATTACCAGCAATATTAGCATATGCAAGATCAACATTGTTCGAACTGGCCGTGATAGAAAGATTTGTAATTTCAATGTTACTATATTTACTTATTTTCATGTTTGATTCAGCACTCAGGCTTGGTACTCTTAATATGTTTGTGCCGGTAGAAATCATTAGATCATTAATAGAAAGTGAGCTGCTGATTCCTAAAGTATTACCTGAATCAACAATCGAGATTGTACTTTTTGCGTTCAGTATGCCCCTGGTAATAAAATCACCTGCTAAACTACTAAAGTCAGCAAGGTTTAAATTTGTAATTGACACACTAAAAATAGAATCCGGCAAGTCTGTATAATTGGTAGACCACGCTATGTTAACAGGTTTTTCTATAACTGCATTTATGGACGAATTAGTCCCTTGAATAACATCTAATCTAAATTTATTTACTTTTATGTTTCTTTTTGTGAGATCAAAAATAAAATCTAAATTAGCAGATGAATCTAATGGTAAAGAACTACCAGACTGAGATAGCAAAACAACATTTTTAACCCGAAAGTCTGATTCCAAAGCTATAAGTGACGCGTTGTTCGAAATTCTAAGATCAATAATTGCATCGGCTTCTGTGTTTTGGAAATCAAATTTATTCCCTGAATTAACGAAATTCAATAATGTGTGGTCTATGTTGGTCACTAGGACATTTAAATTACCTTCTTTGGTTTGAAAGCTGAATGGCCCACTAACTAATATTTGGCCAGAAGGCTTATTATGAAAGTCAACAAAACTGAGCTGAAATTCCAGGTTAGTCGAAGAAACTATAGATTTAACAATTCCACGGTAACCTTTAGATTCGCTATACAATCCAAATGCGTCTTTAATTTCCACTTCTGCATCGGCCGAGATATTTAACAGATTAAAATCATTACCGAGCGTAAAGCTGCATTTGCTACTGATATTGCCAGATATTCCAGAAGTTACCATATTGGTGGAGTTGCCTGCTGATTTATAATCAAATCCGGACGACAGTTGAGCTTCGCCCTTCACTCCATTACCAATGGTTGTTGCGGTTAAATTTAAGCTACTGATGAAGATTTGTTGAGATATTCCTGCTTGATCAAACTCTTTTAATGTAAAATTAGCATTGGTTAAAACTATTCGTTTTATTAATAATTCTTGGGTTTTCTCCCTCTTTTGTGCCGTTGGTTCTTTACTCTGCGCAGACATTAAAGACTTAAGAACAGGATCTATGTTGGATGATTTATCAGCGTTAATTTGGAGATCCAACACTGGAGTCGTTAATTCAATTTCATCGATAGCTACAACGCCACGCAAGATCTTCAATAAATTGTATTTTATTTTAAGTCCACCGGCCTGAAGCAGTGTAGAATTCGCTCCTGAAATCTTTAGTCCTGAAATTACTACTTCGGAAAATGGATGAACAGTTACGTGAGTAGCATATACTTCTGCATTTATCGCCTTAGAAACCTTAGGCAGGATAACAGCCTTGATAAAAAAAGAACTGGTTAGGAAAAAATAAACGAATCCTAATAAAATTATAACAGCACACGCAGATATTACTGCTATTTTAAACTTCTTCCGACCTTGAGAAGCGTGCCCTGCATTTTCAGTCTTTGATATGATATTGTCCATATTTTATAAACGAAATAAAAACCACTTATAGAATTACCCTGTTTACAAGATTACACAATACCAAAGAGAAATTAAACAAGCCCTATCAATCAGAAATAAGGCAAAGGTTTTTTACCTTCAAGAATAGCGATATAGTCGGCTATCCCTTCAAATGGAGTAGTTGGTGAAAAACCGAAATCATTTTTAGTCTTTGTGAGATCGGCCTCTGTATGGGATTGATAAAATTCTTTGTAAGGATTTTCAAAATATTCCGGAGCAAAATTAGTCCCAAGGTTCTTGTTCAAAATCTCAACTAATTGATTGAATGAAATAGGACAACCAGAACCACAATTATAGATGCCTGATTTTTTGGCCGAGATAGCTTTAATATTGAGGTTTATTACATCTTTCACATAAACAAAGTCTCGCTTTTGCTCACCGAACTTAAAAATTCTCGGGTTCTTACCATCTTTTATTTGTTTATACAACTGATAAACCATGCTCGCAGCTGAGCGCTTATGCGCCTCTCGTGGCCCATATACGTTAAAATATCTAAGACCAATAATTTTCCAGGACGGCATCTTATTCATGTAATACCGGGCCAGATTATCAATTTGTACCTTTGTAAATGCATAAATGTTTGCAGGAGCTGGCGGCTGGTCTTCGTTCATTTTACCTGATGCTAAACCATAGGTAGCAGCTGAAGAAGCATATATGACAGGAGTTTGTGACTGTTCCGCAAACGAAAGCAATCTGCGAAATCCTTCAATATTGTCATGCGCCTGCTTGAACTGATCGTGATCGGTCGTATCTGTTATAGACGCTTCATGAAAAATTACGTCAAAAGTTATATCTTTAAATTGCTCATTCCAATCTAGCCTGGATATATCGGCGGCTACAAAATCACCTCTGAAACCACAAAGGTTCTTAAAATCACCGGAACGAAAATCATCGACAACAACAATACGGGCTGATTCAAAATGTTGCTGCAATGCCAATGCCAAGTTCGAGCCGATAAACCCAGCTCCACCTGTCACCAAAAAACAATTCATATATTTCTTGTTTATGAACGATTTTTATAAACGGGTCAATCATGTTTGTAACACTAAAATTCAAATTTGATCTTTAAAAATCTTTCGTTCAATCCATTATTATGCTGATATTAAATCATGGAAAATGATTTGCTTGATATAGTTGACGACAAAGACAGGCCGGTCGGCCAGGCTTCCCGAAAACACATACACGAATATGGATTGAAACATAGAGCCGTGCACGTTTTAATATTTAATTCTAAAAATCAATTATTTTTACAAAAAAGAAGCAAAACCAAAGATACCCATCCTAATAAATGGGATTCCTCTGCATCAGGCCACGTAGATACTGGAGAAGAATACCATTTTTCAGCTAAACGAGAAATTATTGAGGAACTTGGCGTGCAAATTGCTAATCTTAAACCATTATTTAAAATTGACGCATGTATGGAAACAGGAAATGAATTTGTGTGGGTCTATCAATCTGAATATGATGGACATTTTAAACTAAATGAAAATGAGATAGACTCAGGCGCCTGGCAAAACTTGCAAGCCATTGATTCATGGATGAGATCCAAACCCGAGGATTTCACACCCGCACTTTTAAAAATCTGGACAGAACTCAAAACCCGAAAAATAGTCAAAATTTAAGCACTTTCTTTAACTTTTTAATTTACAAACACAAATTAAGTTACTATAGAATAATAAAATGGATCGCGATAAACTTGATAATATTTGCGAAATTGGTGTTTTTATACTTGTCCTGGTGACAATCACATTCTCAGCCCTGGCTCTCGGCGCTGTTGGACCATGGGAATTTCTTGTCGTGCAGTTTTCTGCTATCTTGATCGGAATTCTATGGATTATTCGGTTACTTTTCTCAAAAAATTTTAGGTTTTTTTGGCCTCCTGTTTGTTGGTTTGTTTTGGGGTTTTATTTGTATGCACTTTGGAGGTACTGGACAGCAGATGTCGAGTATGTAGCCAGGAGTGAATTCATCAGGGTTACTATATATGCACTGGTATTCTTTGCCGTAATCAACAATATTTATGAGCAAAAATATGTAAATTTAACCGTATACTGGCTGATAATTTTAGCATTTGGCATTTCATGTTATGCGATCTATCAATTTGCAACAAACTCACCCTACGTCTGGCACTATATTAAGCCTGAACAATATATGCGGCGCGGCTCTGGAACCTTCATATGTCCTAACCATTTAGCCGGTTTTCTGGAGATGATATTACCCTTAGGCCTGGCATATACTATTATGTCTAGACTCAAGCCTGTCCCAAAAATACTACTTGGTTATGCATCATTATTTATAGCAGTTGGAATTGCATGTTCCATTTCCAGAGGCGGCTGGATTGCTACAGGTTTATCTCTTGTAATATTATTTATTGTTCTCATAAAAAACCGAGATTTCAGGATTGTGTCTGTTGTCTTCTTGGTCCTGTTAATAGGGCTCGGAACAGTATTTGTACTAAAGACTGCCCATAGCAAAGAACGATTTCATGAATTGTTTACATCAGGAAAATTAGAAAATATTCGTTTTAAACTATGGCAACCGGCTGTCAAAATGTGGAGACTGGACCCATGGAAAGGCATTGGTCCTGGTCACTTTGATCTAAGGTTCCGCCAGTTTCGTCCTGAAGATGTGCAACTGCGCCCGGTAAGGGTTCACAACGACTATTTAAACACACTCGTCGATTGGGGGATAATCGGATTCACACTACTAGCTCTAACATGGTTAGTCTTAATTATAAGCGCAGTTCTAACATTAACATCGCTTTTACGCCGTGGTGCTAGTTCAGCAGATAAACGCTCCACCAGAGCCGCTTTCTTAATGGGTGCTCTATCGGGCTTGTTAGCAATCCTGCTACATTCGTTCGTTGATTTCAATATGCATATACCATCGAATGCCCTATTAGCAGTGCTTTTATTTTCGTTAATCAGTTCATATTTAAGATTTTACAGCAGTACTTGGTGGACGCATTCTCGTTGGAGTCTAAGGATTGCTTGTTCAATAATTATCTCGACAATGTTAATTTTTCTAGCAGTGTCAGGTTACATGAAAGCAAGAGAAACAAAGATTCTCGAACAGGCCGAAAAACTTGAGGATCATGATCCTGAAAAACCTGAACTCTTGAAAAAAGCCTATAAAATCGACCCCAACAATCCAGAAACAGTCCATAGTATTGGTCAAGCATATCGAATGCAATCCTGGCAAGGTAACGACAATTATCAACAAACCTGTGAAGAAGCAATCAAGTGGCTTAAGTTAGCTGTCAAAATTAATCCTTACGATGGTTATGCTTGGATGCGAATTGGAATGTGCCTGGATTGGATCAAAAAATATAATGAGGCTGATAAATACTTTGCCAGAGCTCTTGAACTAGACCCAAACGGTTATTACATGATCGCAATTCAAGGCTGGCATCAATTAAACAAGGGTGAAATAAAAAAGGCTAAAGAGTTATTTGAACGATCACTTATGCTTAAGTCTGATGAAAATCCAATTGCAAAGTCTTATCTGGGTATAATTAATCGCAGATATAATTAAACTTTCTCATTTTTGAACAAATAAACTTTTTAGTTGTCGGTTTTTTAAAAGCCATTAAATATTAAAATAAAATTCAAATTATACGGTTGACAAAATTTGAAAAATTATTAATCTGAGACCTTGAAATTAAGAGATTTCATTTTAACTTGGAGAAAAAGATATGAAACACATTGGACGTATTATAAGCCTGGCGATATGCAGTCTTGCAATATTAGCAAGTCAGCTAGCCACAAATGTTCAAGCCCAAGTTCAACAGGGCAAAGCTGTTGTTCGAGCCATTCAAGGTACTGCTGATTACTCAGTAGCAGGAGGACCTTGGCAGAAACTCAATGTTGGCAAAGTCCTAACATCAGGTGCAATAGTTAAAACTGCAGCAGGTTCATATGTGGACTTGTTTTTGGGTGTGAATGGCCCTGTTGTGCGTGTAACCGAAAGTACCGAACTTGGGTTAGACACCCTGTTGTTCGAACAGACAGGAACAGAAACTGTAATCGAAACCAAACTAGATCTGAGAAATGGTCGAATTTTAGGAAATGTGAAAAAATTGGCTGCAGCATCAAAATACGAAGTCAAGACACCAGTCTCAACAGTCGGTATCCGTGGTACAGAATATAACATTAGTGCTGACGGTACAGTTCATTGTATCAGCGGTGAAATCCTGGTTTTATATGCTCCTCCAGGGAAGGCTGCTGCACAATATATACTCCAAAAAGGACAAACATTTATTCCAGGACCAGAGCCAAAAGTTATAGAAACCTCTACATTACCATCGGATCAACAGCCTCAGGCACCACCAACTTACGCACCAGAAGAACGCCCTGTCATTGAAGTTAAACCAATTGAAAAAGAGGTCTCGCCAGTTAGATCGCAGCAACAACCTGGATCGCAACAACAAGGATCGCAACAACAAGTTAAATAATAGTATTACCAGTTTACTATTAAACAATTAACTGGCGGTAATGTTTAAAAATTAACATTGTTAATAGAAATTTATATACACAAATAGGACGACGATGAGTCGTCCTATTTTTTTAAGGTGATGAGTGGTACGGATAAAAAATTCTTTTCTCGTCCTATTATCTTTGTTGCAGCCATTGGGCTAATAATAGGAGTGTTTATTATTTTATTATCTGACCGATTACACATCCTATCGTTTTTTCGAAGACTTGATTGGATCATTTATGACAGCTTTGTCAAAATCTCAACACCTGCTACTGAATATGCTACAAACCTGGCCGCTGTTTACATAGATGAAACAACTCTGGAGTCTTTCAAGGATAAGAACTTTACCCATGAAAATCCATCCAATCCACTTGGATACTCAACTGCATGGCCTTTTCCCCGCAGAGTTTACGGAAGGCTTGTTCGTGAACTGACCACTCAAGGGGCTAAAGCCGTAGCCTTTGATATTCTTTTTGATCAGTTGTACGGATATGAGCCTGTCATGCCAGTTTCAACAAATGAACCAACGTTACGTTCTGATGTTTTTTTTGCCCAGGAAATAGCCAGATCTAAAAATGTAATCCTCGCAACGTTAGCCTCAAAAGACGAAAACCATATCTTGCCGGCATCACTATTTCAAACCAATGCTTTAGCTCTTGGCGATATCAGTAATGAACCAGACAGCGACGGTGTTTTACGCCGAATTCGTGTTTTTACCGATTATAAAATTTGGCATCCACAAATTCAACAATTGGCTAAAGAATTAGGCGTAACACTAGACTCAATCCGAATCCAGGGTGAATATGCCGAATTTCAACTACCAGACGGCACGGTTCAAAAGGTAAAAATTCCAGATGGTTCTAAGCCTTATGAAATAAAAAGAATCTGGCACATGGGAGTTGTTTTGGCTGCAATTGAATTGGGCTTGAATCTCGATAAAGCAGAAATTAATTTAAGCGACGGTTTTATCTGTATACCGGGTACCAACGGTCTTAAAAGGGTTATCCCTGTCGATAAAAATGGACAAATGATGATCTTTTGGAATTTTCATTGGAACGATCCAAGGGCATTAAAAGCTCCATTGGCTTTAGTTGTAACCTTAGATGACATTCGCAGGTACTACGGAAAAACAAACGATTACAAGTGGTACACATACTCTTATCAGGAATTCCTGGAAGAATACCTTAATGAGCTCAATTTGACAAATATCGATAAAGCAAACCCATTTAAAAATAAACTGGTAGTAGTAGGATCAGTGTTAAAGGGCAATAATCTCTCTGATGTAGGTGCAACCCCTTTAAGCCAACAAACCTTTCTTGTCAGCACTCATTGGAATGTAGCAAACTCCATCATTACAGGAAAATTCATAACAAGACTAAATAAGCTATGGCAAATTTTGATTTTGTTAGCTGCAATTTTAATTACCCTGTCTTTAAATTTACACTGGAACGCAATTAAAGCTTCGGTTTTCTGGTTAATTTCAATAATAGGGTACTTATTTCTGAGCTGGGCAGCATTTAATTTTTGGCTTATTAAAATGCCTTTTTTCATACCATTAGTCATTGGTTTTGTTATTCCTCACATCTGCATTGTTACTTGCGAAGTAGTTCAAGAGCAAAAAGAACGTAGAAGAATCAAAAATGTTTTCAGCAGGCTAGTTGCTCCAGAGGTGGTCGAAGAAGTTCTAAGCTCTGAACAACTTTCATTAGGCGGAACAATCAGGAAAGTTACAGTCCTTTTTGCAGACATCAGAGGTTTTACTGAAATGACTGATACTTATCAAAGATCGGCAGAAGAATATATCAGGAATAACAACTTGAGCCCAGCCCAAGCCGAAGAATTTCAAATTGCTCAAGCCAGGACTATATTGGAAACAGTAAATCTTTATCTTGGAATTGTGGCCGAAAAGGTAAAAAAACATCACGGTACGTTAGATAAGTACATTGGTGATTGTGTAATGGCTTTCTGGGGTGCTCCCATCCTGAACCAGACACACGCTGCTGACTGTGTGCGTGCTGCCATAGAAGCACAACAAACTATTTATAAGCTCAACCAAGAACGCATTTCACAGAATTCCAGAAATTCAAATATAACCAATGCGGATACGTCTCAAACCCCGTATCAGGTTTTGCCAGTATTAAACTTAGGCACAGGCATAAATACAGGTGAAGTTATTGTTGGTTTCATGGGTTCTGATGAACACATTTTAAATTATACTGTTTTTGGGCGAGAAGTAAACCTGGCCAGCAGGCTCGAAGGTGTGTCCGGTAAAAGTCGTATCATAATAAGCCAATCAACATATCTGGAATTAGTACAAACAGCCCCAGAATTAGCAGCAAAATGTAAACCACTGCCACCTGTTCAAGTCAAAGGCATCCATGAGCCTGTTAATATCTACGAAGTTCAGTGGTTAGATTAAACATAATTGCATTTAATCATAATCTGCGCTTGTTTTCTTAGTTCAAAATCTAATAATTTTTTAATCATTGACTTGAATCTCTTTCAAAGGAAGTGTTCCATCTTTATAAGTTATGGAAGATACAAACACATTATTTCAGCAAAGACTGGCTAAGCTTAAAAAGCTCCAGGAAAAAGGCATCAACCCATTTTTAAATAAATTTACACCGACCGAATCAACGGCCGAGGCTAAATCCAATTATGCAGACGGCCGCCAGACAGCGGTAGCGGGCCGTATTTCTGCACTCAGAGACATGGGAAAAAGTTCATTCTTCGATATAAAAGATTCATCGGGTAAGATTCAGGTCTATGCTCAAAAGAATATCATTGGCGAAGAACAATACGAAATCCTGAAAGAACTAGATCTTGGCGATATTGTGGGTGTTAATGGTTTAATGTTTAAGACAAAAACTGGCGAAATTACTATTAAACTTAACAGTTTTACTATTCTGGCAAAGGCTCTACGCCCACCACCTGCTAAATGGTATGGGTTGGCCGATACAGAAATTCGTTACAGGCAGCGCTACTTGGATCTTATGGCTAACGACGATGTCAAATCAGACTTTATTAAACGAAGCCTTATAGTACGCGAAATTAGAAATTTTCTGGACCAACGCGGCTTTTTGGAAGTTGAGACACCTATGATGCAGGCAATCCCAGGCGGTGCAGCCGCCCAGCCTTTTGTAACTTTCCACAATGCGCTGGGTTGCAATTTCTATCTCAGAATCGCTCTGGAGCTCTACCTGAAACGTCTTCTTGTTGGCGGATTCGAAAAGGTCTATGAACTTGGCAGAAACTTCAGGAATGAAGGCATCTCCAGAAGACACAACCCAGAATTTACTATGCTGGAGGCCTATCAAGCTTATGCAGATTATGAAAGTATGATGGAACTCCTGCAATCTATGATCTGCCATGTTTGTAATAAAGTGCTCGGAACCCTTAAAATAGAATTTAAAGACGAAAACGGAAACGTGGTCCGAACCATCGACCTTACCCCTCCCTGGAAACGAGTCAAATATAAAGACCTGATCATAGAAAAAGCGGGGGCCGATTGGTTTAATATTTCAACAAAAGAACGAAAAGAACGGGCTATCGCAATGGGAGTGGAAATTTCCGAAGCTTATGAAGACTTTGAAATAACCAATGCAATATTTGAAAAACTGATTGAACCTACTCTTATTCAACCAACCTTTGTCACTCATTTAATAAAGGAATTAGTACCGCTGGCTAAAATCTCACCAGAAGACAGATCAACTGTTGAAGTTTTTGAATGCTGCATCAATGGCCAAGAAATAGCCCCAGCATATTCAGAACAAAATGACCCCGTAGAACAACGCGAGCGGCTAGAAAAACAAGCCGGCGGCGAAAAACAAAGGTTAGATGAAGACTTCCTCGTTGCTCTAGAACACGGCATGCCACCTGCCGGGGGCATTGGAATCGGTATCGACCGACTCTGCATGTTATTACTGGGCAAAGACAATATCCGCGATGTCATACTGTTTCCACAATTGCGTCAAAAAACTTAAATTCATAAAATAGCTAAAGAATTCCGATAATTTACCGATATTTCTAATATTAGGAACGGATGATATGTGTCGGAAGATTGGCTAAGCATAAATTTAGGTATGCTTAAACCAAAAAGATAGGCATAATAAGCTTATTGCCATAATATTTATGAATAAAGTTACCTAAGAAACCCAATAACATGGAACTAAAGCTCGACCAAAATATACAACAGCAACATCCAGAGCAGTTAGGCTTTTTCTTCTCGGAAAATTGGCTTAATCTGGGCGTCGCAGTAATCAATCAATCATTAAATATTCAGCAGATAAATGATGAATTAGTCAAATGGCTCGGTAGAACAAAATCGGATTGGGTTGGATGTAATTTTATTAATGCCTTAGCATCCAAATGTTCGGGATGGTCAGATCCGTTAACCAAATTCTTCCAAAAGAGAGAAGATTTCGATTCTATCAACCTTATCAACGAAATTATTGGTAAATCCTATCATTATATCCTATCTTCCACCTGGTCTAATGATAGTTGCTTTATAACTATTAGATCAACCTTACCGCCCAGGCTAGAACTGGAAGAGGAAGGTCTGGATTCACATCTAAGGACTGAAGAATCTAAATGTGAGCTGTTCAGACGTTTACTCAGGGCTGAATCTCAAATTGAGATCCTGATGCAATCATGGCCCGGAATAATATTTAGCCAACGACCAGACTTCACTTTCCACCATGTCAGTCCAAGAATCGAGCAATTAACAGGTATCCCCCTCAACGAATGGCGGCATAACCCGCAGGCCTTCTGGAGTGTTATCCATGAAGTTGATGCTGAAGATTTACGGAGACAACTCGCAAAAATATCTAAGACCACTGAATTAAGCAACACTTGGCGAATACGTAATTTTCAGACAGGCAAGATTTCATATGTCCTTGAGCAAAGAAAAGTAATTACCAGTAGCTCTGGTCTCATCATTGGCTTTGAAGGCGCCTGGCTGGATATAACCAGACAGACAATAGCCGAAAAACGACTCTCCTACGCAGCCTGGAAAGAAACTTTGGCCGTCATAACTACAGGCCTTGCTCATGACTTTAGCAACATCATGGCGGGTATCCATTCCTTAAGCGAATCCTTCTTATCTCAAATAGACCAGGACCATCCATTTCGAGAAGGCCTCAACCTTATCCGAAAACATTCTTTGCAGGCAAGTCAGCTCATTCATAGGATCATTAATTTGCACAAAGGCAAGATCGGCGAACGCAGCTATCACGACTTTAACGAAATTGTCAAAGAAGCAGTCGACCTTGTATCTAAAATTATACCACGAACAGTTAAACTCGAATATGAGCTCTTAACAGAAGCTGTACCTGTTTTTGTTGACCCGGTCGAGGCTAACCATACAATAATAAACCTGTCTCTTAACGCAATCGAGGCTATGCCAAAAGGCGGCACATTAAAATTCAGAACCTTTATCCAGCACACCAACCATGAACTACCTTTTCATGTAGGCAAACTAACTAGATTCCCAGCTGTCTGTCTCGAGATCACAGATACAGGTAATGGTATTAAAGAATCTCAATTGAAAGCTATATTCGATCCTTTCTTTACCACAAAATCAGTCAATAAAGGCTCTGGACTTGGCCTCTACAATGCTCGGCTGTTCGCTGAAAAACATCAGGGGGCTATTTCAGTTGTTTCTACTGAAGGCAAAGGTTCAACATTTGGTATATGGGTGCCTCAGGCCAACTTCAGTGAAGCAGAAAGATCTCAAGCAGCCAGTTATGGAAAACGACATACTCTTATGCTCATCGGCGATGCAGGAGAACATCTGGATGGGCTAGCAGAATTCTTGAGAACAGTTGGCTATTATGTTGTTGTTGCTGCATCAGATGAAATAGCAAAAGAAACCCTCATCTCTGGAGAATACCTTTTCAATGGAGTATTCGTTGTTATCGAATCAAAAGACAAAACTTTTTCAAACATCATCGACCATATTACGTCAAATAATAACAACATCCGTTCTATAATCCAAATCCGCGGTGTCAACCAAGACGAAATTGACCCAAAACTAATCGAAAGAGTTGATCTTGTGCTACCGCCAGAGGCTCCCTTCGAATTAATTCAAAGAAAACTTGAAAGACTTTTATCTATGCATAGTTCATAATTATGGACCATAACCTACCAACAAATATTGAGACAGCATTACACCGTATCCTGGTTGTAGATGATGAAGAGATTGTGCTAGTAGCCCTTAGAGAAACACTTAAACGCGAGGGCTATGAAGTTGTTACAGCCTCAAGTGCATTAGATGCACTGGAGATTGTAAAAAAACAACAGTTCTCCGTTATCCTTTCTGATCACCAGATGCCCGTGATCACCGGTCTCGAATTTCTCGCTCAAGTAAAACAAATTCAACCAGACGCTACACGTATCCTTATAACTGCTGTCTTAAGCTTAAACACCGTCATAGATGCCATAAATAAAGGAGAAATCTATAGATTTATTGTTAAACCCTGGCTGAGAGAAGAACTACTTGCCACAGTAAAAAATGCCGTTCAACGCTACGAATTAATTTGCAAAAACGCTGTTCTGCAGGCCACTACCTTAGCAATGAACGAAAAGCTGAAAGAACTAAACAAATCCCTCCAGGAACAGCTTGATAAAATTAATGAACAAAACAACAAATTAGCTGAACTTAACCAGGCCCTTGAACTCAACCTTCAAAGATCAGTCAATCTTTGCCTTAGAACAATGGAAACGTTCTATCCTGTTTTAGGAAGTCAAGCCCGACGTGTATATGAGCTCTGCAAATCAATGGCCAATGTCCTTTCCTTACCAGAGGAAGAAAGAAAACTTTTAGAAATAAGTGCATGGCTTTACGATATCGGACTCGTAGGTGTCCCAAGACAATTAATCAAGAAATGGCAACAATCACCCGACAGCTTAAATGAAGCTGAAAAAGCAATAATCGAACAACATCCTATCCTGGGTCAGGAACTGGTTAATTTCGTGCACCCATTAGAATCTATCGGTTTAATTATCAGGGCTCACCACGAAAGATTTGACGGCACGGGCTATCCCGACAAGTTATCCGGTGAAAACTTACCGTGGTTAGCTAGATTGCTTGCGGTAGCTGTAGGTTATGCAGAAAGTCATTACGAGGGCGAAGATGCTATATCCGACATAAAACTGGCCAGCGGTTCTGCTTATGATCCTGAAGCTGTGAGAGTCTTTTTACGTGCTTTCTCAAAAACCGTTGTCCCCAGAAAAGAAAAAGAAGTTTTGCTATCTGAACTTCGTCCGGGAATGGTTCTGTCTAGAGGCATCTATACTGCAAATGGACTCTTACTAATACCAGAAGGCCAGGTCTTAAGCGCAGCCTATATTGACAAACTTATGAATCACAACCGTCTTAACCCTATTTGTCAATCGCTCCTTGTATACTGCTAAATTACCCGGTAGATATGCATCTACAATCACAACGAGATACATCAAAACATTCTACAACCACAATCCACCAAAAAGAGCAGTGGTGGCGCTGCTTATTCGAACAATCCGAAGACGCCCTCCTTGTATGTAATAAAAACGGTGAAGTAATAGAGGCTAACCGCCGATCGGCGCAGTTGCTCTCTCTTCAAGCTAAATCAGGGAAATCACACAATTTCTTAATATTTAATGCTCTAACTGCTGCAACAGCAGCTAGACTGGGTGATTTTTTCCGGCGCGGATTAGTCCACCAGGAAACGATCCCCGGCATTACCCTCATTTGCGAAGGCCAACTCTGCCTGATGGCAGATCTTTATGTCACCCCCCTGTCTGATAATTACTTCCTTATCACTATAAAGGACGCAAGCCGTAGATGGCGGATGGAGTCGCATATCCAAAGATTGATGACTGCAGTCGATTCTACGTCTGACGTCATCTTTCTTACGGACGCCGAATTAAAAATCGCTTTTGTAAATGCTGCATTTCAAACTGTCACCGGCTACACAATCGAAGAAGCATTAGGCAAAAAAGATGAATTCCTACGAGCACCTTCAGAATCAGATAAAATTAAAGAGTATATCGCTAAAGTAACCTCTGGCTTTGACTGGCGTGGTGACCTCTTAAATGTTAGAAACGACGGGGCTTCTTACCCGGTCGAAGTTACTATTTCCCCTATTTTTGATAAACGAGGACAATTCCTGGGCTATGCGTCCTTTGAAAGAGATGTTTCACTAAAAAGAAAACTCGAGGAAGACTTAAAGCGAGAAAAAAATCTTACTCAAAGTATAATCAATTCAATAGACGCAGCTGTTTATACCCTGGATCTTAATTACAAAATTATTCAAACCAATGTATGCTGGAAAAATTATCCAGAGAACCATGGTTGGCTCTCGTTTTCGGAACCTCCAAAAATAGGCCGTTCCATTTTAGATTACGTAGAAGATGATGAGAAACGCCACAAATTAACAGAGATTTTTTCCGAAGTTGTATCAAATAATATACCCAAAGAACTGCAGGCTGCTGACAATCGAAGATTCTGGCTTATTAAAATCACACCCCTCATTATTGACAATCAAATCCAGGGTTTAAACTACGTCGTCACAGATCAAACCAATTTCCATGAACTCCAGCAGCAACTTTACCAGGCACAAAAAATGGAAATAATAGGTGCTCTGGCCGCAGGTGTTGCCCACGACTTTAACAACCTACTTCAAGCTATTCGCGGTAATATCTCCCTTACACTTATGGACAACGACCTGCCAGAAAAATCTGTGCAAAGACTAACACAAGCAGACAAAGCCGCTACCAGAGCAGAAGAAATCAGCAAACAATTACTATCATTCAGCCGTCAAACTGAAGAATCCCAAACAATCCTGGACTTCAACATCGCTATTCAAGAAGCAGCTAAATTAGCCCTTAGAAGTCTTAAAGCTAATGTAGAATTGCAATTGCGTCCAACGTCTTCACCTTTAAAAGTAAAAATCGATCCCACCCGCGCCCAACAATTACTACTAAACCTTTGCGTAAACGCGCTCGACGCAATGCCAAACGGCGGCACACTTACAATTAAAAATGAAATAGTCTCGCTTACTGAAAATCAGCTTAAAAAAATCAGAGCTACTCCAGACTCACAAATCATGTGTTGCTCTGTAACAGATACCGGGGCTGGTATACCTCCAGAAATACTGCCCAGGATCTTCGAGCCATTCTTTACTACAAAAGGTGTCGGCAAAGGTACAGGCCTCGGCCTATCAATCGTACAAGGCGTCGTTAGCCAGGTCGGAGGCTTCATCGAAGTAGAAAGCACCCCTGGTAAAGGTACAACTTTTAAAATATACCTTCCACTTACTAATGAAGACATTAATTACCATCCCGAAACCAAAGAACATGACTTTCATAAAGGCCACGGCCGTATACTGGTGGTGGATGACATGGACCTTGTCCTGGACTTTACCAGAGCATTTTTGCAAACCGCAGGATATGATGTCCTCGTCTCTACAAGCGCTGAACAGGCATTGGACATCCTTGACGATATGAAGGACCCCATCGACCTGATCTTCACCGACTTCAATATGGCCGGTATGAACGGCTTTGACCTTATCCAAAAAGCATCCCAAAAATTCCCTAACATGAAATTTATATTGGCAACAGGCTATATAGAAGAAAAAGAGAAACGAAAAATTGAATCCCTGCCCAACGTCCATATATTAACAAAGCCATTCCAAATGCGAAACGCCGCCAGCCTCATCTCTAAAATGCTCAAAGAAAAAAGAAAAAATTCTTAACAATCTATTTAACTGATTTCCAAATCATCCGATATATAAAAATGTAGGCCTCTTTAAATAGTTTCAGGCCTGTGAATGAAAAAGTTTTATTGTTTGTTAATGCCGAAAATTATTTTTTATGGCTAATAACTATTCCAATCAATTATCAAAACTTTCAGAATTAACAGATAAACTTGCACTGGAAATCGTTTTCGTTGAGCCAGGTAAAGATAATGGCTTGTTGCCTATCAATAGCTTATTGTCAGAAATCGAAGAAATAGTCCAAAACTTGGAACTCCCGGAACAAGCAAAAACTGCACTCACAATTGGCAGAAAAAGAATCGACAAGATATTTGAAACAACCGGTGTTTTTGATACTCAATCAATATCCTGGTTGGATCAATGGGTCAAATGGCTAAACAAATGCTGGGACAATCTGGAACTAGGCTCAGAACCGCCTCCGCTACCAGATAACTTTACCGAAAATGAAACCCAAACTATTAGTAATCCGAATCCAGACACACCCGCTAACCAACCAGGTTCTTCTAAAAGCGCAACACAAGACCATGCTAATCCTGATGAGCTACCGCTGATAATCGACCTGACTCAAGACCAGGAACTGTTACGCGAATTTATTAACGAATCTCATGAGCATCTCCAGAACATCGAGTTGGGAGTCCTTAAATTAGAAGAAACCCCAAACGACGCAGAAACATTAAACTCTATTTTCCGAGCATTCCATACCTTTAAAGGTGGCTCCGGCTTGTTTAATCTGTTGCCTATTAACAAACTTGCTCATGAACTCGAAAATCTATTAGACCTCGCCAGACAAGGTAAACTATTAATTACTCCAAAAATTATCGATCTCATTTTATCTGGCGGGGATACATTGAAAAAATTTATCTCAGCAATCTCAATTATACTCGAAAAACAAGAACAAAAAGAACCAGTAATTATTCCCACAGCAAATTTAATTAAAAGAGTCCATGAAATAATAGTCAATCCGCAGCTTGCCGAATCGATCTCGGATACTCAACCAGGTCTATCCAAAAAACATCAAGAGCCTTCTACGCCACCTGAAACAAAAATTTCAGACCCCAAAACGGAAACCAAAGTGTCAGAAACCAATTCGGCTTATTCTGAAACTATCAAGATCTCAACCCAAAAATTAGATTCATTAATCGACCTGGTCGGCGAAATGGTCATAGCTCAATCAATGGTCCAGCAATCACCCGAGCTTAACTCAATGCAAGATTCAATGCTTGTAAGAAACCTTGCCCAATTAAACAGGATTACCGGGGAGCTCCAGCGAGTGGCTATATCTCTAAGAATGATTTCTGTCCAAAATACATTTCGTAAAATGGTCAGACTAGTTAGAGATCTCGCCATCAAACAACAAAAAAAGATAGACCTGGTCATCTACGGCGAAGACACTGAACTTGATCGCACCATAATCGAACAAATAAATGATCCGCTCGTGCATATGATCCGAAATGCCGTTGACCACGGAATTGAAACCCCTCAAGAACGAATCAAAAAAGGTAAGAAACCAGAAGGCACTATTACATTAAATGCTTTCCATCGAGGCGGAAATATAGTTATCGAAGTCAGTGATGACGGCGCAGGAATAGACCCAGAAAAAATAAGGAAAAAAGCTATCGAGAAAAACCTCATCAGTCCTAAACAAGAACTCTCTAAAAATGAATTGCTTAATCTCATTTTCGAACCAGGTTTCTCTACAGCTACCATTGTCACAGATATATCAGGCCGTGGCGTTGGCATGGACGTTGTTAAGAAAAATATCGAAAAATTGAGAGGAAAAATAGAAATCGAAACTCAGGTGGGCGCCGGCTCCAAATTCTCAATAATCCTGCCCTTGACTTTAGCTATAATCGATGGATTGGTTGTCGGAGTAAATGGAACCAGGTTCATAATCCCATCTCTAATGGTCAGAGAAGCTTTCAAGTTTGATGAATCAATGATTAGAACCGTCCAGGGTAAAGGCGAAATGATTAACGTCAGAAATAAGTTAATTCCGTTGATTAGATTTAATAAGCTTGTTTCTCAAGAACAATCAGACGTACACTCCGATGAAGAAGCGTTCATTGTCCTTGACTCTGGCCACCAAAGTTGTTGCTTACTGGTCGATAAATTAATCGGTAAACAAGAAGTGGTAGTTAAAAGCCTTGGCGAGATCTTCAGATCTAACCCAATCTTTGCCGGTGGAGCGATAATGGGTGACGGCAGAGTCGGCCTAATCCTGGACGTTGATGCTCTAATACGAACTAAAGCAGTAAATTAATTTAAACAAACATTGTCCAGTTGAGTCCTCAAAGGTGTTTTATTTATTGCATACCGTTAGTATTTTAAATAGAAAGCCACATCAAAACTCAATTCCAAGTAAGATTGGGTTGAATATGTTCAGGTTTCTTTCGCCCATAAACCAACAAAAAACATGAGCAACAACATTGCAGCTGGATCAACAATGGCTGTAAATACAAAGTTCCTCGTCACAAAAAGCTCCTGAAATATTGATTTCAAAAACAAATAGCCCCATTTCACCAACCAACCACCTAATAAAGCTCTATACCTTTAACCAAAAAAAATCAGAGGCAAGAAAATTACCAGTGCGCCCACCCACTCAAAACAGTTTGTAATTGATATACTGGCAAAAAATATTATGCCATTATGGCCGCTATGGCCGCAACCTTTACTATATCATCAACAGAACAACCCCTTGATAAATCATGGGCCGGTTTGGCCATTCCTTGAACCAATGGACCTAAAGCTTGTGCTCCAGCTAAACGCTCAGTTATCTTATATGCAATATTGCCAGCATCAAGATCCGGAAATATTAAAACGTTAGCCCTTCCACCTACCGGAGACCCCTTACATTTGCGTTCAGCTACGGACGGAATCAAGGCTGCATCTGCCTGCATTTCACCATCGATCAACACATCCGGAGCCAACTTCTTTGCCAATTCTGTAGCCTTAATCACTTTCTCGGTATCGGGTGACTTTGCCGAACCCTTGGTCGAATACGATAACATTGCAACACGTGGTTCTGCGCCTACCAGTTGCCGAAAAGTACGAGCAGAAGCTACAGCAATATCAGCTAATTGCTCAGCTGTCGGCATCTCAACCATCCCACAATCTGAATATAACAATACACCGTTCTCTCCCCATTTCGGATTCGGATGAATCATCAAGAAAAATGAAGATACTGTTCGCAACCCGGGGGCAGCCTTTATTATTTGAAGTGCCGGCCGTAGATTGTCCGCAGTAGTATGACTCGCCCCACCAACATAGCCATCAACAAGCCCTTCCTTTAAAAGCATAGTCGCAAAATAAAGATAGTCCTTGATCAATTCAGAGGCTTGAGCTCTAGAGAGACCCTTTTCCTTTCGGTAACCATATAACTTCTCAGCTAATGGCTCGGCAATCTTTGAGTCAAATGGCGAAAGAATTTCGCAGCCAGAAATATCTGCATTAACTTTCCTGGCATCCTTTAGAACCTGATCGGGCTTGCCAACCAACACAACCCTGGCTATGCCTTCTTTAACTATCCGTTCCGCCGCCATCAGCGTCCTTTCGTCCTCCGTCTCTGGAAGGACTATTTTTTTATTTAGTTTCTTTGCCTTTTCAACCAATACATCTGCAAAATTCATAAGCACTTTCCTTTCTATTTTATGAGTTTAATAATTTTGAAACTATCTTTTGAGTTTCTTGAGCAATAACAAGCTCTTCGTCAGTTGGTATCACATAAACTTTAACCATTGAATCAGTTGTTGAAATCAAAAGCTCTTTGCCTATCGCTTTTTTATTTAGTTCTTCATCTATTTTTATTCCCAGATACTCAAGACCCGAACATGTCTCTTTGCGAATAGCAAATGCATTTTCTCCGATACCACCTGTAAAAACAAGAACATCAAGGCCGTTCAGAACCGCTGAATATGCACCAATATATTTCTTCAACCTGTAGCAAAAAACTTCAACAGCTAAACGAGCATGTTTATTCGTCTGAGCACTCTGCATTAACACCCGCATGTCGTTCGATAACCCCTTTGATAAACCTAAAAGCCCAGACTTCTTTTGCAGTAATTGAGAAACTTCCCTGGCTGACATCCCTTGATCCATAAGGAAAAATGGTAATGACGGATCAATATCTCCCGATCGCGTCCCCATAACCAAACCTTCCAGTGGAGTAAAGCCCATTGACGTATCTAAAACATTACCATCTTTTACTGCCGCAATCGAGCAGCCATTGCCTAAGTGCGCCGTGATAATCCTGGATGGCTTATCCTCCAACCCAGCCAAAACCTTTGCCCGAGAATGAACATACCTGTGACTGGTTCCATGAAAGCCATATCGGCGAATCTTGTACCTCTCATATAAATCCACAGGCAACGCGTACATATATGCCTTCTCCGGCATTGTTTGATGAAAAGCTGTATCAAAAACTGCAACCTGTGGAACACCTGGCAATATTTCTTTGCAGGCCAATATGCCCTTAAGATTCGGTGGGTTATGTAACGGTGCCAAATGACTGAGTTTATCTATGGTCTCTATTGCTTTATCGTCTATTAAAACAGAATCTGAATAGTCTTCCCCACCATGGACGACCCTGTGCCCTACTGCATGGATATCCTGAAGCGACTTCAATATACCTAATTCAGGGTCGGTCAATATTTTAAATGTCTGTTGCAGGGCAAACGTATGATCTGTTAGTTTCAAACTCTTTTCTATCTTTTTACCATTACTGGCCGTTACCTTAATTGAACCCTGCGGCTCGCTTATACATTCAGCAAGTCCTTTACAAAGCACTTTACTATCCTCCCTTATTTGAAACTTGATCGAGGAGGAACCACTATTTAACACCAAAATATGCATGCTTACTATTAAGTTTTAATTAAATTTTTACTTTTTCGTTTAAGATAAACAAATTCAACAATAATACCTCATTTTTCAAACGCCTTTGATAAAGCCTATAGCCTTATCAAAAACGCTAAAACCATATTATCAGATTGCTAAATTAAATTAAATCGGTCAAATGAAAATATAATCAAGATAGTAGCAAAAATTAGCCATCCGCAATATTTGAACAAAATAAGAAAAACAAATGGCAAACTATGTGGAGATTTTTATCCATTTGAAATCAATAATTTGAAAAAATCCCAATGCTATGTATTTAGCTCTGCCAACAAAAGTAAGAGAAAATGCAAGTCTTGTTGTACCGGCTTCTGTTTGTGAAATAAAATTGGACTTTTTTGGTATTATTAGCCTTGTTGGTCTTATTTCTACGATATCTTTAAATCAAAAAAATGTTTTTTTAAATTCAACTAAAAGTGGAGGTAATCTATGAATTATTTGGTTCTTATTAAAATGGTCCCTGATACTGTCGAAGAAATTGAATTGTTACCCAATGGTCAGGGCATAGATAGTTCACTGACTAGATATAAACTAAGCGATCCAGACGAGCACGCAATAGAACAGGCCTTAATCTTAAAAGAAAAACATGGCGGCAATATAACACTGCTTTCACTGGTTGCTCCAGAAGTAGACGATGTCTTGTTCACTGCAATTGCTAAAGGGGTCGATAGGGCAATTAAAATTAATATAGACCAGACGAATTTAACAACCACGTCAGTAGCCAGTGTCTTTTCCCTCTACATCAAGCAATCAAACCTCTTATCCGATCCGGCAACTCTCATTTTAACTGGCTCTCAAGCATCCGATGACCTTGATGGTGAACTAGCTCCGATCATAGCAGAAAATTTATCGCTCCCTGTCTTAACAGTAGTAAGTGGTGTTACATTAAATCAGAATCTAACTCAGTTAGTCGTATTTAAAGAATTCTCAGGCGGATTACGCGGCGAATTCGAGCTGAGTCTACCTTGTGTTCTTGGACTTCAATCAGCAGAATCACCACCCCGCTATGTGCCCGTAAGTAAAGTCAGAAATGTAATGAAATCCTCTAAAATCGAAAACGTCGAACTGCCCGATTTCCAGCCTTCACAAATGTTCCAAATAGAAAAACTTTACAAACCTGAAATAAGTACACACGCAGAAATGCTGGAGGGAAATCTTGAAGAAGTGGCAGATAAGATTGCATCAATTTTATCCCAAAAAGGCATTATATAAAATTTCAATCGGAGGTAAATTATGAATTCATCTATATTAGTTCTTATAGAAACCCAGAGAGGTGAATTAGTCGAGATAAGCTTCGAATGTTTAAGTGCTGCCCGTGCAATCGCCAACTCTACCAATTCAAAAGTCATAGGACTTGTGCTTGGTAAAAATGCTTATCAAATAGCGACTAAACTCGGTAGTTGCGATTCCGTCTATTGGAATGAGCTAGATGGTGCTGAGCTGGTACCTGCAGACATTGTCGCCGAGGCCCTGGGGATGTTGATTAAAAATACTAATGCATCAACAGTTTTAATAGGCGGCACCAATAACTCCCTGGGATTAGGAAGCAGATTATCGGCAAAAACCAATATCCCGTTTGTTAACTTTGCTCAGAAAATCACACCAGTAGATTCAGACCTGGTCGTAACATGTAGATTTTTAGGTGGAAAAATTCTAGCTGATGTAAGATTAAAAGGCTCAAAAGGCATAATCGTTATTAACTCAGGGGCATTTGCTCCTGATTTAGGAAAAACCGAAGGCACACCACATTGCGAAAAATTAGATGGCCTGGTATCAAAACCAAGAATCACTTTCAAAAAATTTATCCAGCCAGCAGCCGGTGATATAGATATTACAAAGATGGATGTCCTTGTATCTATCGGCCGCGGTATCCAAAATCCAGATAATATACCTTTGGCGGAAGAATTGGCCAAACTCCTTAACGGAGCTGTCAGTGCGTCAAGACCCGTTGTTGATCAAGGCTGGCTACCTCTAACAAGACAGGTAGGAAAATCAGGCATGACTGTTAAACCTAAATTATACCTCGCCCTGGGCATCAGCGGCGCTCCAGAACACTGGGAAGGTATGAAAGACTCGAATATGATTATTGCTGTAAATACCGACGCCAATGCCCCCATCTTCAGTTTCGCTCACTACGGAGTAGTTGCGGATATTTTCGACTTCATCCCCGTACTTAAAGACGCAATCCAAAAACATAAAAAATAGAAGGTCTCATGGAATATCTAACACTAACAGCTGTTCCTATACGGCCAACGTATTGGAACATTCCAAAATGGGCAGAAATTTGCCAGTATATCGGCGGTTTTCTTGCGGTTATTATTTTCCTTTGGGGGGTATCAGTACATATTCGACGTTGGAAGCTTGGTCAACCAGAAAAATTTGAATGGCGATTACGTGAAAGAATAAGCGCCCTTTTTCAATACGCCCTTGCTCAAGCAAAATTAGCCATAGATCCATACGCATGGATAATGCACCTTGCCATTTTCTGGGGAATGGTCTTCTTAGCTTTAGGAACTGCATTAGCAACTATTGACTGGGACGTTACTCACCTGCTTTTTAATTTCCAATTTTTGAAAGGCTCTTTCTATCTCGCATTCGAAGTCGTTTTAGACATATTCGGACTTGCACTTATTATTGGGCTTCTTTTAGCACTGTTCAGACGTTACATCCTCAAACCTGAACGCCTCAAAATGACGTTTTTCCCTACCTTCCCGCTGGATTCGCTGTTCCTTATTATAATTTTATTGGTAATTGCTTTAACAGGGTTCCTCATCGAAGCGACTCGACTCGCGGTGCAAAAACCTCAATGGCAATGGTGGTCGCCCGTGGGCTCAACACTGGCTATGATATTGCCAGTGAACTCAGAATCCTCACTAAGATCTGCACATCTGATATTCTGGATTACACATGCCATAAGTTCCTTTATTTTTATTGCAGCCATTCCTTACACAAAGGCATTTCACCTCGTTAGCTCAGCTGTCAATATTTTCCTCAGAAACCTCAATCCGCCAGGTGAATTAAAAGTCACCTCAAGCTCTGGCGTTCGGTTGATCTCGGATTTCACCTGGAGACAGCTTCTACAATTTAGTTCATGCACGTGGTGCGGAAGATGCCAGGAAAAATGCCCGGCTTCTCAAAGTGGCTATTCTTTATCTCCACGCAATTTAATCCTTAAGCTTTTTACTTACCTCAAAAATAATGGCACTACAGACCATTCCAGATCCACAGAGGATTTTGTATCCGGTCTCCACGGTACCGTGGTTGAACCATCCGAACTTTGGGCATGCACCACCTGCAGGGCATGCGAAGAGGTCTGCCCGGTTTTTATTGAACACCCTAGATCTATAATAGACCTCAGAAGATGCCTGGTCGCAGAAGGTGCAGTCGAAAAGTCAATCGCTAATGCCCTTAATAATTTAAATAGATATGGTAATTCCTTTGGTAAATCTGACCGCATGCGCGCTAAATGGACTCAAAACCTGGATTTTAAAATCAAAGACGCTAGAAAAGAAGATGTCGAATATCTGTGGTTTGTCGGTGACTACGCTTCATATGACCCAAGAATGGAACCAGTCACTAAGGCTGTAGCAACCCTGTTTCATAAAGCTGAATTAAATTTTGGGATCTTATATGAAGCTGAGAAAAATTCCGGAAACGATGCCCGCAGATTGGGCGAAGAAGGGCTTTTTGATCTGTTGCGCGAAAAGAATATTCAAGCATTCGAAAAAGCTAGGTTTAAATACATAGTCACTACAGACCCACACTCATTTAATACATTGAAAAACGAATACAAATTAAATGGGACCAAAATACTCCATTACACAGAACTCATTTCGGACCTTATAACCTTAGGGAAAATTAAACCAAAACAAAAACTTAATATTACAGCCACCTATCATGATCCATGCTACCTGGGTCGATATAATAACATTTATGAACCACCTAGAAAAATCCTTAATTCCATCGGCATTAACCTCATCGAAATGCCAAGAAATAGAAATAATAGCTACTGTTGCGGAGCAGGTGGAGGTAAGATCTGGATGGAAGAAACACCGAATATCAAAGAACGTCCAGCTGAAAACAGAGTCAAAGAAGCCGCTCAGCTCGGTGTTAGTCTTTTAGTCGTCGCTTGTCCAAAAGACTTAGCAATGTTTCGTGATGCAGTTAAAACAACCGGATTAGATCAAAAATTAGAAGTTCGTGATCTTGGTGAACTTGTCTTAGAAACAATTAACTAATTAATATAACCATGCAAACAATGGAAACTGTTACCTGTGATATTCACGTAACTTTAGATAACCTTCTGAATTCTCCAGAAGGTAAACAAATAATGAGTTGCATGCAGTGCGGCGTTTGCTCAGGAACTTGTCCATACGGGGAAAATATGGAATATCCACCAAGAAAAATTATCGCCATGCTTAAACGCGGATTCATCGAGGAGGTCTTAAACACCGATAGTATCCTCAAATGCGTGGCTTGCTATTCGTGTATGATTAAATGTCCCCGTGGTATCAAGCTCTCCGACATTCTCCTGCCATTGGTAAAAGAGCAAACATTGGCTAGACTTCCACAAATCCCGGCTGAACTGCAAAAAAGTCTCCAAAATACTTTACGTTATGGCAATCCAATGGGCGAATCTTCGCGTAAAAGAGCCATGTGGGCGGCTGCATCCAAATACCCAGTGCCTATCATGGCGCAGATACAAAGACCTGTCGACGTGCTTTGGTTCGTTGAATGTTACGGATCCTATTACCAAAGAGGCCAGCAGGTCAGCCATGCCATAGCAAAATTGTTCAATGCAATGGAAATAGACTTTGCCATCTTGGGGAATGAGGAAAAATGTGCCGGCGATTGCGGCCAACTCTCATGGGAATCAGGATTGTTCGAAACTCTCACAGACTATAACATGGAAATTTTCAAAAAGTATAAGTTTAATACCATCGTCACCGGTGACCCTCACGCATTTAACGCCTTCAGAATCAGATATCCACTATACGGCTTTAATTACAACGTCGAACACGTCACCCCCTTTCTCGCTAAAAAACTCTCTAAAATAAAATCAAAACTTAAACCCCTGCCATACACCGTTACTTACCATGATTCATGCTGTGTCGGTAGACGCGCAGGGCATTTTGATGAGCCCAGAGAGATTTTGAATGCCATTCCAGGTCTCAAAATAAAAGAAATGGTCCATAATCGCGAAAATTCCATGTGCTGCGGCGGTGGCGGCGGAGGTATGTGGCTAGACACTTTCTTTAAATCCAAAAACATGGAAAGACTTTCTGAACGCCGCATCAAAGAAGCCATCGCAACAAATGCTGACATTCTCGTGATCTCATGCCCATACGAGCTTTTTAGATTTGAAGATGCATTGAAAACTGTTCCACATGATAAACCCATGATAGTCCGCGACATCGCGGAATTACTAGCTGAATCATTAGGAGATTAAATATGAATACAGTTAATAATGAAAGCCCTAGAATTGGTTTTTATATCTGCCACTGCGGAACCAATATCGCAAGCATGGTAGATGTATCAGCTGTTTCCGATAAAATAGCAAAGCTGCCCAACGTAATAGTCTCCAGAAATTACAAATACATGTGCTCAGACCCTGGCCAGGAGCTCATCCAAAAAGATATCGCCGAACATAAACTAAACAGAATCGTAGTCGCCGCTTGCTCTCCACTACTACATGAGCCCACTTTCCGTAAGGCAGTCTCAAAAGCAGGCCTAAGCCCCTTCATGTTCCATATGGTAAATGTTCGTGAACATAACGCCTGGGTACATGAGAACCGTGCCGACGCCACACAAAAAGCACTCGAGCTCTCACGAGCCGGAGTCAGACGTGTTTCTTTTCATAAACCACTCGATGTCAAAAAAGTTCAAATTAACCCAAATGTCCTTATCCTGGGTGGTGGTATTGCAGGAATCCACGCCGCACTCACCCTTGCCAAAGCAGGTAAACATGTCTATTTGGTCGAACGCGAACCTACGATAGGGGGACATATGGCAAAATTTGATAAAACATTCCCTACCCTGGACTGTGCAGCTTGCGTCCTTACCCCAAAAATGTCAGCCGTTAAATCTAATCCAAATATTACCCTCTGGACATACTCAGAAGTGATCAACGTCGATGGCTTCGTCGGTAACTATAAAATCACAGTCAAACGCAAACCTCGATATATTATCGAAGACCTATGCACGGGCTGCCTTGAATGTATCGAATCCTGTATTTACAAAGAACCCAAATTTAAAGATGAATTTAATATGGGCCTCGGCAAAAGAAAACCTGTTTATATCCCCTTCCCCCAAGCAGTGCCATCAGTTGTAGTTATCGACCCCGAAACTTGTATTGAGCTAAAAACAGGAAAATGTAAAAAAACCTGCCTCGAGGCATGTTCAGATCGGCATGCCATCGATTTTTCACAAAAGGAAAAAATCGAAGAAATTAATGTCGGCGCCATAATAGTTGCCACCGGCTTCAAAATATTCGATCCGACCCGTGTCAAATATTATGGATACGGCACATACCCTAATGTGTACACAGCTCTTGAAGTCGAACGTCTTGTTAATGCCTCCGGACCAACCAGTGGCCAAATAATCATGCGCAACGGTAAAAGACCCTCTAAAATCGCTATCGTCCACTGTGTTGGCTCACGTGACGAAAATACAAATAAATGGTGCTCACGCGTCTGTTGCCTGTACTCCTTGAAATTGGCACATCTTCTAAAAGAACATACCGACGCCGATATTTATAATTTTTACATAGACATCCGCGCACCAGGAAAAAGTATGGAAGAATTTTATAACCGCGTCGCTCAAGAAGGGATCAACCTCATAAGGGGTAAAGTAGCCGATATTTACCCGGACCCGTCCCCAGATGCGAACGGCCGCTTAATCGTACAAGCAGAAGATACACTCATTGGAAAAATCCTTAAAATCCCGGTCGATATGGTCGTGCTCTCAGTAGGCCTGGAACCACAATCAGATGCACAAGAAGTGCGTAGGTTGTTCAATATGAGTTGCGGTTCCGAAGGTTTCTTCCTTGAACGCCATCCTAAACTGGCACCAGTCAATACCTTTACAGATGGCATCTTCATAGCAGGCGCTTGCCAGGGACCAAAAGATATTCCGGATACCGTTGCCCAAGCAGGCGCCGCTGCAGCAGAAGCCGATGCACTCATTGATTCAGGATTCATTGAATTAGAGCCAAACACGGCTTTCGTCCTGGAAACCGAATGCTCCGGATGCAAGTCTTGCGTTCCACTTTGTCCATATAAAGCCATTACTTTTGATGAACAACTTAAAAAAGCTAAAATTAACGAAGCCTTATGTAAAGGCTGCGGAACTTGCGCCGCTTCCTGCCCATCAGGGTCTATTGTTCAAAATTTGTTCGAGGACTCAGAAGTGTTCCAGGAAATCGAAGGTATACTAGCCGACTGATTTGTAAGTTCATCAATTAATTAAAAAATCACTCATAAACGACACAATTTACCCCGGGAGTTTTAACCTTACTCGGACTAAGGATCTGTTTTACCAGTACACGATAGGACATTGGTAAGATCCTGGTTTTTTAATCAAATACAATATTGGAATTAGATGAACCATAACAACTGCATGTCACGGAACTGACTCGTTAAGGACCAGGATGTGATCTGACTACTCACCGGGCAATTTTGTAAATATGATTTCTTGAACATATAACTTCGTAGAACAGGAAATTATCTAGCAAAATGATGATACATCCGCCCTATTATTTC
>Ga0078972_1003436_pt1 | contig 47470 bp, 50 predicted proteins | sample YelNatPaOPGAMG01_FD_67568 | JGI IMG/M metagenome (GOLD analysis project Ga0078972, IMG submission 67568) | Hot spring thermophilic microbial communities from Obsidian Pool, Yellowstone National Park, USA - OP-RAMG-01 (SPADES assembly) (version 2) | ecosystem: Environmental > Aquatic > Thermal... | reverse complement strand
TTCATTTAGAGCTTTATCTATAAATTCATTTAATCGGTTGTTTTTGGATTTTGTAGCCAAAGTCTGCAACAAGATTGCTCGTTTCATATCTCCAACCCAAAAATTATATATGTTTTCAAAACTCAAATACTTATATAATTCCGAAATTCCTCCTATGGTTAAAACCATAGGCTTCCTTTCGGATGATTTTGTGATTCCATGAAATATGATCCGAAGTATATTGAAGAGGAAGTTCAAAAAATATGGGAAAGAGAAAAGATACCTGAGAAGATTGTTGAATTTTCGGGGAAGAAGAAATTCTATCTCTTAGATGGACCTCCGTATGCAAACGCCACGCCTCATGTCGGTCATGTAAAAACAACAACATTCAAAGATGTTTGGGGGAAATTTAAGAAAATGCAAGGTTTTTCTGTATGGTTTCAACCTGGTTTTGATTGTGGCGGTCTTCCGATAGAAAATGCGGTTGAAAAGAAATTAGGAATAAAACATAAATCAGATATAGAAAAAATGGGAATTGAAAATTTTATATCTGAATGTAAAAAACTTGCTGAGCAAAATGTTTCTGTCTGGATTGATTTATATAAAAAGATTGGTGCATGGAGGGGTTGGGTAGAACCTTATCTCACATCATCGGATGATTATAAAGAGAGTGGATGGTGGACAATAAAGCAACTTTATGAGAAGGGGTTTTTTGTTGAAGGTTTTAAACCAAATTTTTGGTGTCCTCAGTGCGAAACCGTACTTTCTGGATATGAGGTCAGCGATTCCTACAAGGACTTAGAAGATCCTGCAATATTTATTAAATTTAAAATAAAGAAAGGTCAGAAAGAGGATGACTCCTTTTTATTAGCATGGACAACAACTCCATGGACATTACCAGCCAATGTTGCACTCTGTGTTCATCCTGATGAAGACTATGTGAAAATAGAAGTTGCTGGAGAAAAGATAATTCTTGCAAAAAAGAGATTAGAGATATTCGAAGAAATTGGCTATGGATATAAAATTATCAAGCAGTTCAAAGGAAAGGAGCTTGACGGAATAAAGTATGAACCGCTTATCGATGTTCCTATCCAAAGAAAATTAGAAAATGCTCACTTTGTCGTTCTCTCAATTCCTCTTATGAAGAAAAAGGTTTCTGGAAAAATATCTGCAAAAAAAGAGGTAAAAGGAGAGACTGAGTTTGAACATATAGTTGATATGGAAACTGGTTCAGGCATAGTTCATATTGCTCCAGGCCATGGTGATGTTGATAACCAGCTCGGAAAATATTATAATCTGCCAGAACCATCGCCTGTTGATGAAAAAGGAAGACTGACAGAAGAAACAGGAGAATTTGCTGGGTTGTTTGTAAAGGATGCCGATAGCAAAATTATAGAATATTTAAAAAAGAGGGGTTCTTTGCTTTATGCTTCAAGGATTGTACACTCTTATCCTCTTTGCTGGAGATGTAAGTCACCATTAATTTATAGAATGTCAAAACAATGGTTTCTGAAAATTGAACCTATAAGAGAAAAGATGATGGAAGAGAATAAAAGAGTGAAATGGCTCCCTGAATTTGCGAGAGATAGATTTCAAAATCTATTAGAAGAGGCACCAGACTGGGCGATCACACGGCAACGCTATTGGGGAATTCCACTTCCAATATGGAGATGCGGCGATTGTGGAGAGGTAGTTGTTATAGGGTCTAGGGATGAATTAAAAAAGAAAATGGAAGAAAATGTTGATAATATAGCAATTAGCAAAGATGTTGTTGATAAAATTGAATTGAAATGTTCTTGTGGAGGAAGGATGAAAAGAGTCCCTGACATAATGGATGTGTGGTTTGATTCTGGTATTGCTCCTTGGGCATCATTAAACTATCCTAAAAACAAATTATTCAACAAACTAGAGCCTGTTGATCTAATAGATGAAAGTCAAGATCAAATCAGAGGCTGGTTTTACACATTAATGTTCTGTGGAGTTGCAACATTTGGAAAAAAACCTTATGAAACAGTTTGCCTGAACGGTTGGACATTAGATGAAAAAGGGGAAAAGATGTCTAAGTCTTTGGGTAATGTTATTTCTGCAGAAGATGCTTATAAAGAACTTGGTGCAGACACACTAAGATTATATTATTGTTGCGATATCGCTCCATGGGAAACACAAAAATTTTCAATGAGAAATGCAAAGGAATTAGGAAGGGCACTGAATATATTCTGGAATGTATACGAATATTTCAAAACATATTCAAAAATAGAAAAAGAGAAAAAAGATCTAAGAATTGAAGATAAATGGATTCTATCAAGACTAAACTCAGTTATAAAGGATTCAACAGAATGTATGGAGAGGTTTGAATTTCATCTTGTAGGAAGAAATATTATTAACTTCATAGTTGATGACCTTTCAAGAACTTATATTAAAATTATTAGAGATAGAAGAGATCATGCCGTAGATTATGTTTTAACAAAATGTATAGAAAATATAACAAGACTTCTTGCACCAATAACTCCATTCATATCAGAATATATTTACTATGAATTATTTTCAAAATCTGTTCATCTTTCAGAATGGCCTATATTTGATGAAAAGATGATAAACAAATCATTAGAAAGTGATATGCAGATAATGAACGAGGCTATAACATTGGCGAATTCTATCAGAAAGGAAAGAAATATCAATTTAAGGTGGCCTCTTCCTCTTCTAGTAATAGAAGAAGAAATAAAAAATAAAGAATTAGTTGAACCTATAAAAAAGCTCGCTAATGTAAAAGAGATAAAATTTGGAAAAGCAAAAGGCCTGGTTGAAAAGGAAGGATTATTCAAAGTTTATCTTGATTGCAATGTTCTTGAAGATGAGGCAATGCTGCGTGAATTACTAAGAGAAATACAAGCACAGAGAAAAAATCATGGACTGGTTGTTCAAGATAGGATAGTTCTCTATCTAAGTAGTGATAGATTTAAAGAAAGAGAGGATGAAATAAAAGAGAAGGTTGGAGCAAAAAAAATAATTTATGAATTAAAACATGAAAAGGGTTTTGCAGAATTCAAAGGAGAAAAAATAAAATTTGGTTTTGAGATAGTGTAATTCTTGAGGCATAATCTATGAAAAAAGCTGTTGAATTTTTGAAAAAAATAAAGAAGGATGATAATGTTATTATAATATTCCATTCAGATGCAGACGGTATATGCAGCGCTGCGATGATCAAAAAAATTCTTCCTTGTGAACCATTATTAATAAATCAGCCAATGCCTGTTGAACCGAATATTATAACAAAAATTCAAACAACTGTTCCCGATGAAATAATATTTTTAGATTTGGCTGTTGCACAGCAGCAAAACATATTAAAAAAAATAGGAAACCTGTGTAAAATTCTTATTATAGATCATCATATCTCTAAGGATGTAAGTAATAAATTAATAACGCATATCAATCCTAGATTTGATAAACATGACATCTATCAATCAACTTCTTATATCACATATAAAATCTGTTCTAAAATAAAAGACATCTCAGAAATGCTTTGGATCGCAGGAGTTGGAATTGTTGGGGATTATAATATTAGATTTTCTACTGATGTTGTCGCAGATATAGAAAAATATTATAACATTCATCATATACAAGAATCATTTATAAAAAATGTTGCAGACATGATTGAAGCATCACGTGCTACAAAAGTTCTAAGTCCAGAAGAGATTGTAAATATATTTTGTAAATATCCAACTTATGAAGAATTCAAAAAAACTGAAGCATATAATAAATTATTGAAATCATATCAACTAATACAAAATGAGATGGATGCAATACTTATTGATAAAGTAGAAAAAAATGGAAATATAATTTTCTATAATCTCAGAAGTAAATATAACATAAGATCTCCTGTTGCTACAAGGTTAGGTGAAATCTATCCTAAAAAATTGATTGTTGTCTACCAATTTGTCGGTAACAAAGTAAAAATAAGTATGCGCGCACAAAATTTTTTTGATGTAAATGATATTTTGAAAAAAGCCACATCTTCTTTTAATGTTTCAAGTGGCGGGCACAAAGAAGCAGGTGGTGTGATATTGAGAAAGGAAAAATGGGAGGAGTTCAAAGAAAACCTGATAAAATTGGTAAATGAAAAACATCTATAACATTTTCTTTGCAACAATGAAGCAATGATCATGTTCATAAGGTTCAAGGTCTATCAATTCTATCACATTAAATCCTGCTCTTTCTAATTTGGCTTTTTCCTCTTTGTAAACTTCTTCCGGTCTCTTTGTAACATCAATGCTTTGCGATTTTATTGCAATCATCAAATATTTACAATTAAAATATTCAGCATTCCTTATTGCTATCTCGGTTTCATCTGGCTGTGCCAGATCAACATAGGCAATATCGCATTCCTCAACCCAATAATATTCCTCAGGCTTTCTTGCGTCTGCGAGAAGCGGAACAATATTCTTTCTCTTTTCAGCGAGGTTTACTAATTTTCTTATCATTCTTTCAGCGAACTCTATTGCATAAATTATTCCTTCCTTTTCTATTATATCAGAAATGTGTGAAACTGTTGTTCCTGTTGAGGCACCAAGATAAAGTATCTTTGAGCCCTTTTTTATCGGATTAAATTTCAACCCCTTTAAGATGGCTGCACCCAACTTGCTCCTTGTTGGGTCCCATTCCCTATATTCTTTTATGATTTTTTCTCCGTAAACGCTTCCATTAACTAAACTCTTTGTATATAAATTTTTCATTGACTTAAAAACTCCTGGAAATATTTCTTTCATCTTTTTTCACCAAAAATCTTCAATTCTTCATCTAGCTGTTGTTTAAGTTTCGGATCATAGCGTTTTGAGTAAAAGTCCATTCTTGCCGCAAGCATTAGCTTTGATGCAAGAATTCTTGCAATCTTTCCCTGCTTTTCTGCTGGAGCATTTTGAATCTGTGATGCATTAAAAATTATTCCATACTTAGGTGATTTTCCCTGACTCTTTAAATGTCTGAATAGTGCTTTTTCTGCGCCAAGTAATTGAATAGTTGAAGCAGGCATCTTAGCCAATTTTTCTAATGAACCAGCAAGTGCAAGCAGGCGAGCAGCAAGTATCTTATCAATTAATGAAGAAAAATTTGGAGCTATCTCTGTCATGGATTTAGAAATATATTCTTCTAATTCATCCTTATAATTATTTAGTTCTTTTAACAAATTAGCATATTTTTTTAAAATTTCTTCATCTTCTTCTGATATATCAATCCCTGTTGACTCTTTGAAATTCGGAAAATTCTCCCTTCTTCCAAACTCTGCGACCTTTGTAACAAAGCTAGGGTTGTTTGTGTTCAACTCCGGATAATGCAAACCATACCATTCGCGAAGTCTTTCTGTCAACTGATTAGAAATCCTAATTATATCATCTAGCGCTTTTGTTGCCTGAATAATCAATTTATCTTTTCCTATGGCTCCTTTCATTCTTTCTTTTGTTATCAAAATTCCAACTCTTGAAAGAAATTCATTGAATTCAGTTGCACTCATAGATGAAAATGTTCTTATTTTACTTCTTAGCAAACGCTCTGCCTCTTCGCCTTTAACAATTTTAAATGATTTCAACCTCTCAAGAAAGCTTTCAGGAATATCTTTAGTGCTAAGTTGCTTTATATCTATAGGCATATGATATATTACTTTATCTTTAGAAAATGCATATATACCAGTAGGATGTTTTGCAACAAATACCTCCTCAGACATATCAACACCTTAAGTATTTAAATTTTATTCAATACTTTAAAGGTTAATTAGTAGGTGATTTCGTGGGTAGAATAAGAACAAAGGATATAAAAGTGGCTGCTAAGGAGCTCATTAAAAGATATCCGGAAAAATTTACAAAAAATTTTGAAGAAAATAAAAAGGCTTTGAATGAACTTAAAATAATTGATGAAAAGAAAATGAGAAATAAAATAGCAGGTTATATAGTCAGACTTCTTTCTCAGAAATCTTGATTTTTCTTAATATATTTTATTACCCTTGGCAAGGCTTTTTTAAACCATGGCGTATATCTTTCTGGATTCTTTTTCACATCTTTTAATAATGAATCTACATCCATATACTTCCAATCAGCTATCTCCTTCTTATTTGGTTTTATTTTTTTGTTATATCTACCAACAAAAACATAATCAATTTCGTGCTCTCCCCATGTTTTATTATATTTTGCCTTATAGATGAATTTGAAAAGAAACTTTAATTTACATCTTATACCTAATTCCTCTTTCAATCTTCTTTGCAATGCTTTTGCATAACTTTCTCCTTTCGCGGGATGGGAACAGCACGCATTTGTCCAATAACCTGGCCATGTCTTTTTATATTTACTTCTCTTGTGAATGAGCATCTGACCTTTATCATTAAACAAAAATATAGAAAACGCCCTATGCAATTTTGCAGGATTTTTGTGCGGCGGATATTTTTCATCATATCCTATAATCTTGTCATTCCTGTCAACAAGGATAATATCTTTTTTCATGATTACCATTTTATTTCCATCTTTTATATAGATTATTTTTTATCGCCAATCTGTCTAGAATTTTTCCAATAACAAAGTTTATCATGTCTTCTATTTTTTTAGGCTTATGATAAAAGCCAGGACAAGCGGGCATTATAACAACTCCAAGCTTTGAAAGTTTTAGCATATTTTCTAAATGTATCTGAGAAAATGGCATCTCTCTTAATACTAAAATCAACTTTTTACCTTCTTTTATCATAATATCAGCCACTCTTCTTATTAAATTGTCAGAAAGACCAATTGATATTGCAGCCAGTGTATTCATTGAACATGGGCATATAACCATCGCATCTACGCAAAACGAAGAAGAGGCAATTGGAGCATCTATATCATTTTCACTGTAAATTTTGATATTTTTTATCTTTCTCAAACCTTCAGGATATTCATATTGAAATACCTTCTTTGCAGCATTACTTACAACAACATAGACATCTCGGCTTTTAGATAATTCTTCAACTAATCTAATACCGTAGACAACACCAGAAGCTCCTGTTATTGCAACAACAATTTTTTTATTCATTTGCTATCACGGTTCCCTTTACATCTTTGCCCAAGAGTGCATTTTTTATAGCATCTTTTTTTAAACCATTTATTATTATACTATTCACTCCTTTCTTTGCAAGCTGCAACATCTTGTTAACCTTGAGTATCATTCCACCAGTCACATCAGTTCCATCTGATAATCCTATATATTTTTTAACTTCATTAAAATTGCCAGGAGTTATTTTCTTTATTATATTCCTATTTGAATCATAAACTCCATCAACCTTTCCAGCTAAAATAATTTTTTTTGCATTAAGATTTTTTGCAAGATAGTTAAATATCTCCTCTGTAGAAATTATGCAACAGCCATTTACAACATCTAAACCAACATCACCATATGGAACTGGAATATAATCGTCTTTCAGCATTCTCTTTATTGAAATAAGATAGAAATCAATTATCTTTCCTTTCTTTGTTATGCACGCAGAAGACGGTTGGACAGAAACTGCATTCTCTCCAGCATTTATTAACTCTTGAACAACTATTCTGTTAAGTTTAGCTGCGTCATTCTGTACAATCGCAAATCCTTTTTTGCTATCTTTATTTATATATCCTTTTTGTGTTTGATATTTTTGAGCAGAAGTATGAGGAAATGAACCGCCACCATGACCAACTATCAATGAGAACTTCTTTTCATTTCGTGCTTCGTGTATCTCTTTGCATATTCTTCTTAGAACATTCTTTCTAACAGTAAATGGTTTTGATTTGTCTGTTATCAATGATCCTCCAAGTTTTAACAAAATTAAATTAGACACTTCTAACACCTTCAACCCCTAGAGATGAGATTATGGCATCTCCACCTGCTTTTCTTATAGCTTTTGCAACATTTTCTTGTTCGTCTGTTACAGCAATCATACATCCTCCACCACCAGCACCTGTTAGTTTTGCTCCATATGCCCCTGCCTCTTTGGATGCTTTTATCAATTTTTCCAATTGAGGTGTTGAGACATTTAATAATCTTAATTTCTCTTGGTTCTGATCCATTAGTTCTCCAATTTTTATTAAATTATTTTGTTTTATAGCCTTAATTCCTTCCTTACTTATTTCTTCAATGTCATTAATTGCATTCCTTACCTTAGCATTTTTTTCTTGTAAAGCCTTCACCCTTGAAACCATATCAGCAGTATTTACTTTCTTCTTTGTGTCTCCTATTACGATTGGAATTTCATCTTTTATATTAATTTTTTTAAATCCTTCGCTTTTTCTGAAAGAAAGAAAACCACCATAAACAATTGTATTATTATCTATACCTGAAGGTGTGCCTCCATGACATAAAATATCTCCTTTGAAAGATATCTCTGATATTTTTTCTTTAGATAATCTAATTCCAATGAAATCTGATACTACCTTCGCAATCGCAGAAGATAAAGATGCAGATGTTCCCATTCCTTTTCTCAAATTAGTTTTAATATTAATTTTAAATGGGATGAAGTCTTCCTTCAATAGAAGACCTATAACATATCTTCCTATAACCCCCTTATCTTTGTTAATTAACCTTACTATGCTGTTGAATTTTTTTTCTTCTATTAATTTTTCTATTTTTTCCATTTCATTTTTTAACTGCTTTTTATTAATTTTTTGTGTTCTCCATGGATCTGTCAAAATAATATTGTTTTCTTTATTTTTCTCAATCGTAGCTGTTGTGTAAATACCTACTGCTGCGGCAACACCTAATTTATCATAAACAACAGCATGTTCACCGAAAAGAATTATTTTTCCAGGAGCTATAGCTTTCATTAGAATATAACCTCGTTACCTTTTATTTCAACAATCTGTCCATTTTTTATATTTTTGATCGGATCTTTATCTAATTTATCTACCATAGGAATCTCAGAAATAATTGCACCAACTGCAACAACGGTTTCACATTCTCTGTTTATTATTCCAAGTGGAGCAACACCATTTTTCTTTAATCTATACATAGTATAAGATCCTACAGTAGAACCTTTACCCTTTGGAAAAACCAATATCTTTCCTTTGACACTTTTTCCTTCTAATGGGTGGCCTTTTTCTGTAATGATACCTGTTTCGGCATCAATCCCGCCATAAAAACTGATTTCTTCCTCAGAAACTAATGCTTCTCCTTTTACATTTCCTTTAAATATAATTCTGCCTCTTGTTATCATTTTCTCACCGCTAGTTCTATGCAATCTTCCAGCGTAGCAAAAAATGTTTTAAAATTATTTTTGTTCCTGTTATAGAAAACTCCTTTGGCAGAGTTTGTTGCTATCGCTTTAAATCTTCCTTTTAATGGAGCAACAATAGGACATGTATCACAAGCAAATTTTGCACCAGCTGACTCAATTGTTTTTGAATATCCTTTCTTATCAGATATCTTTTTTATCTTTCTTGAAACACAAATCCATAGTTCCTTATTAACTTTTTTATCTTTCAATAATTCAGATATTTTTTTAATTTCATTAAGTGTACAGTGAGGACAGCCAACAAAAACCAAATCTACTTCTTCTATTTTATCATTCATATCTTTTATTGCTTCATCAATGTCTTTTCTCTTTATGATTATTTCTTTTTTTGGATCTCTAAATTTTTCAGGTGTTATTCCTTTTATATGGAACAGCGGAGCCCCCCCATATGTCACGATTGATGCTGATAATGATTTAAGTTCTTCTGTTGATGCTTTTTTTATTCCTTTTATCAAGGGAACTTTTCCTTTTAATTTTTCTCCTAAAACTTTTCCAAGCGCGCCAAAATCTATCTCGTTTTTTAAATCAGCTTCAATCTTAACCAGAACAACAGGTTTTCTATTTTTATCTAAATGATATCCATATTCAGGTGTTCTTCCTGTTAGTGCAGAAGCAAGAGAACTTGGCCCACCTTCTTTATTTGTTCTTGCGCCAAGAACAGAATTTGAATAGGTGACTGCAGAGCTCTCGCCCCATGCAATATGATCCCCTACACCCGGCTTGTTTCCAACTAGATAAGGTGTACAAGTACATGTTATATTTACACCCATTTTAGCAAAAATATCTAAAATAATCTTTTGTTTCTTTGCAAATTCTTTTGAAATTCCTAATTTTTTCCAATTTTCCAAATCCATTCCAGCCGGATTTAACGTTGTTGGAACTACAACCTTTCCATCTTTTGCCATTTCTGAAAGAAATTCTATCCCTGCGTCTCCAAGATTATCATAAGAAACCCCAGATATCTGGACACTTTTAACTGGTATTAATCTTTTTGCTCCAAAAATATTACCTAAGGCAACTAGAATCTCCATACTTTTTTTAACTGCATTTCCATATTTTCCTTCTAACATCCTTTTTTCTTCTTTTGTTAAAAACATCTAATTCACTTTAATCTAGCCTTTTCAAAGTCTTCTTTATTTTTATCAAAAGGTATGGTTGCGTCAATTCCCATTTTCGCAGTCTCCCTAGTAATAGGGTCTGCTGATTTATCAAGAGAAGATCCTATCTGTTTTTCTTTTATTATAATATTTTTATTTGCTTGAAACCTTGTAGCAATTGCCCATTCTACATCATTTGGATCATAGATGTTTATGTCTTCATCGACTATAACAACATGTTTAAGTGACTTGTGACCTTCAAATGCTGCCTCTATAGCTTTCTTTCCATCATCTGCATTTTCTTTTTTAATTTGAACAATTGCATGAAGCCATGAGCACCCACCTGGGGTAATGATAACATTCTTACATTTGCATACCTTGTTAACCTCTCGAAATATTGTCGGCTCTCTCGGCATGCCCATTAATAATTTATGTTCTAAACCACCAGGAAGAAGTGCGTGATAGAGAAAATTTTCTTTAACATATATTTTTTTAATTTTTATTATTCTTTCCTTTCTTACAATGTCATATGTTTCAGTTAAGTCAACAAAGGGTCCTTCATCTGTTTTTTCATCTGTTATTTCGGCTATCATAACTATTTCAGAATCTGGGACAATATGATTATCCAGCTCATGAAAATCTGTTTCAAGTAATGCATTTGCGACATCCAACTCGCTCTTACCGAGTTCGCAAGATATAGCAGAAGCGATAAGAACCTGGACAGGAGAACCTATACATATTGCAAATTCTCTATTTCCTCTTTTAACAAATTTATCAAAATGTCTTGGTAAAATTCTTGCAACAACTCTTTTTTTGTCTATTTTCATCATTCTGTGAAATGAAGAATTTATTCCCAATTCCTTGTCTTTTATTACAAAAATGGCAGAAGTGATATATGGTCCACCGTCTTTAGGATAGTGAGTAAGTATTGGTATCTCATCTAGGCTTTGTATCTCTTTGTAATTGCCCTTTTTGATCATAATTTTTTTAGGTTTTTCTATGGCATCAGCTATCTTGAAAAGAAGTTGCTCTTTTTCTGTGTTTAATGCCTCGGCAATTATATCACGAGAAGAACAAACATTAGCTATGATAGGAACATTGCTGTCTTCTACATTTTCAAACATTATCGGTTTTCCATCAAATTTCTTCATAAGAGCAGCTATTTCATACTTTCTTGAAACTTCTTTACTAATTTTTAACAGCTTACCTTCTTTATCCAATTTTTTAATGAATTCACGCATGTTCATAATACAAAAATTCTAAGAAAAGATTTAAAAGCTCTTTTTATGAAAATCGACAGTTATGCGCCTGGCAGGATTACCGACTTCGCTATCGCGAAAGTTATCGAACCTGCGATCTCCTGCGCTCTCAAGCAGCTTATTTTGTGAAGCAGACGTCATACCATTGTCCAAACCCATGAAAAGGGTTTACTAGACCACAGGCGCATTAAATTTATATATACAGAAATCTTAAATTATAATTATGAACGAATTAACAACAGAAGAGAAGTATGCAGTTGTTCTAATAATAGCAATATTCATGTTTTTTGCTCTGTGGCTCGCTGGAATAAATTTACTTAAGATAGTTGGCTTTTGATTGTTAAAAACTATCTTATCAGGTCTTTCTCTAAACATTTCACAGTTTTTCCTAAAAAACTTTTTCTGATCACATTCTAAAGCAGTTTATAATATATTTTTTAATTCTCTCAAACTCCTTATTTTATTGATATCTTGATTGCTATATTTGTTATCCCTATCGATGAGCAAAGCCTTAATATTTGCTTCCTTTGCTGGTTTATAATCCCAATCAACAGAATCCCCTATATGAACAATCTCATATGGCTGAACTCCTAGGTTTTTACATATTTTTCTGAATGCATTAGATGTTTTAGAAAGTGAATTTTCATCTTTGAAATCTGTTACCATGGAAAATGTTTTCTCAAAATATCTTTCTAAACCTCCTGTGATTAGTTTTATGTCCAAATAATCTTTTGAACAGACAGAAAAGACTATCAATATATATCTTTCTTTAAGTTGTTCTAATATGTCAACATCATCAAATATTTTTATTTTTTCTTTCTTTACAACATCTTCAAGCGTTGTATTTAATTTATATTTTCTAATCCAATATGATGGATTTCCCCATCTTATATCTTTTTTTCTTTCATATTCATCATATTCACTTTTTATAATTTTGTATGCCTCATCAAAACTCATTTTATATTTTTCTGCATAGAGTTTTGGTATCTCCTCATACCATACATAATTATTGAAATTTCCATCAATCAGTGTTCCATCACAATCAAACGAGATTACTTTGATCATGACTATCAATATGACAGAAAAATTTAAATTAGAATTCTAAACTTTGTTTAACCTATCTCTGTCCCAATCTTCACTCCATTTAATAGTTTAATTATATTTTCTGGATCCTTTCCATTGATTACATATGTCTTGATTTTATTTTGCTTTATAATCTTTATTGCTGTTGGGTCAAGAATTCCATATCTTCCTGGAGCAGTTTTTCTTTTTGTTTTCAATTCATTAAAAGAAATTTTACTAAAGAGTTTTGCATTTTTATATTTTTTAGGGTCTTTGTCATAGATTCCATCTACATCTGTAATTTTTATTAAAATAGATTTTGTTTTTTTAGCAGCAATGGCAGCGTTCGTGTCAGTGCATCTTCCAGGTTTTATCCCGCCGATAACACAATTTGATGTTATCTCATTTATTGAAAAAACCGGTTTTTTATTAAGCAAGTAGGAAAATAGCAGAACATTTGCACGCAGAAGTTGTATTACAATCCATTCTGTTTGTTCATTTTTTAATTTAAGTTTTGTAAAATTTTTGATATATTTTCTAACAAATATTCCTCCACCGATTACAACTGTGGTTTTATATTTTCTGTCAAGTTTTTTTATAGTTTTTATCAATTTTTTGATATAATCAATGTTTGGTCCGTTCTCATCAAAGCAAAGATGCCCTCCTATCTTAATAACCAAATTTTTCATGTTAAAGTATATGGATTTTAATTATATAAAATTGATTACATACAAATAAATTTTTAGAAAGTTAATGGAATTATAAATAAAACTACTTACAAGTTATCAAAATCGACATGCGAATAGTTTTTTTAAGTTTATCATCAATATTTTTTACAATCATAAAGGGAAGTGTTATGGATCCGATTGTAAAAAAATATCAGGAGGTTCAGGAAAAATTTAATCTTCCTAAATTTGACGAGCTACAAAAAACCTTAGGAATTGAAATTTCTGATGAAAAAAATATTCTAGATCAAATAAGATCAGAGACAAGCGATAAGATATTTTCATTTTCTGAAAAAATCATAGAACCGCTAATTGGAGGCTCTGATAATTTTTCATGTTTGTTTGAACAAAACATGATAGGAAAAATGGAAATGCTAGAACTTTTTGATATATATAAAAAAATCCAAGTGCTGAAATGGGAAAGCAATCTTCTGTCTATAAGATATGATGAAAGGCGTACAGCAGAATGGATAAAAAAGATGTGGAATCTTTGGAATAACGATATTCAAAATAAGTTAATTAAAATATGTGAAAAGGTTTCTATCGGATGGAATGATTTAAAAATAAAAAAAGATGAAACACATTACTTTATTTAAAAAAATCCTTCATCGATTTTCTCAGGAAAAAAACATAAACTTTTTATTTAACATTTCTTCTTCTTTTTCTTTGCCATTTGAATCACCTAACTATAATATAATTATTGGGTTTTGGTTTAAATAAATTTGTATATTTTTGTAAATAGTTTCGCAAAAATTAAGAAGATGGGCAAGGCGAGATATTCGCCATGATGGTTTCGAACTCGCGACTTCTGGAAGTTTATAAAAATATAAACCTTCGCCAGTTCGCTTAGACAGCGAAAATACATAGCGAATTATTTCTGCTCAGCTGTCATATAAGACATGCACTGAACACCTAATGGTGTGATTGGTGCTCTAACCAGGCTGAGCTTTGCAGGTTTTCACTACCTGCCCTCGTTATCTTGCCCAAATTATTGTTATTATCTATCTTTTTAAAATTTATTTTGCGATAAAGTCTCATGAAAGCATTAAATTTATAAAGTTTACATCTACAGATATATGATGAATTATTATTGGGGTGATTACTATGAACCAGATGGGAGGCCAACCAATTTTCATTTTGCCTGAAGGTACTTTGAGAACTACAGGTAGGGACGCACAAACAAGAAATATAGCAGCTGCAAAGGCAGTTGCAGAATCAGTCCGTACAACCTTAGGTCCAAAGGGTATGGACAAGATGTTAGTAGATAGCATAGGAGATATAACAATTACAAATGATGGAGCTACTATTTTAGAAGAAATGGAAATAGAACATCCAGCTGCAAAAATGATTGTAGAAGTTGCAAAGACGCAGAATGACGAGGTCGGGGATGGAACAACAACAGCCGCAATTTTAGCAGGTGAACTGCTAAAGAAAGCGGAAGACCTTCTTGAACAAGAGATCCATCCGACAATGATAATCAAGGGTTATAGGCTAGCAAAGGAAAAGTCTTTGGAAATTTTAGAAAAACTGGGTAAAAAGGTAACAATTGACGACACAGAATTATTGGAAAAAGTTGCAATGACAGCAATGACAGGGAAAGGCAGCGAAGCGGCAAAGGATACATTAGCACGTTTAGCCCTAGAGGCTGTAAAAATTGTTGCTGAAAGGGACGGCCATAATATCAAAATAGACAAGGATAATATTAAAATTGAGAAAAAACAGGGAGGATCAATTGATGACACAGAACTAATACGAGGTCTTGTCTTTGACAAAGAGATTGCCCACCCTAATATGCCCAAAAAAGTAAAGAATGCAAAGATTGCCCTTCTTGATGCAGCACTAGAAATCAAGGAAACTGAAACTAATGCAGAGATTAGAATAACATCTCCTGAGCAACTTCAGAGCTTCATTGATCAGGAAACAAAGATGCTTAAAGATATGGTAGAAAAGGTGGCAAAATCTGGTTGCAATGTATTGTTTTGCCAAAAAGGTATAGATGATGTTGCCCAGCACTACCTAGCAAAGAAGGGAATAACAGCAGTCAGGAGGGTTAAGAAAAGCGATATGGATAAGCTTGCAAAGGCAACAGGAGCTACCATAGTTTCTAATGTCGATGAGTTAACAGCAAATGAACTTGGATACGCAGGTCTAGTTGAAGAGGTTAAGATAGCAGGAGAAGAGATGATATTTGTAAGAGAGTGCAAAGATCCGAAGGCTGTTTCAATATTAATCCGTGGCGGAACAGAGCATGTTGTTGACGAGGTCTATAGGGCAATGGAAGACGCTGTTCTTGGAATCTGCTCAGCAATAGAGCTTGGTAAAATAGTTCCAGGGGCAGGAGCAGTTGAACTTGAGTTGGCAAAGAGGCTTAGAGAATTCGGAAATACAGTTGGAGGACGTGAACAGCTTGCAATAAATGCATTTGCTGATGCTATTGAAATTGTACCAAGAACATTAGCAGAAAGTACAGGGATGGACCCAATTGATATCTTGGTGAATGCAAGAAGCAAGCACAATGAAGGACCTTCCTACGGAATAGATGTTTTCACAGGAAAGGTCATAGATGCAGAGAAAGAAGGTATAATTGAGCCTTTGAAAATAAAGACACAAGCAATAAAGTCTGCGTGCGAAGCAGCTGAAATGATTTTAAGAATAGATGATGTCATAACATCAAAATCATCGGCTCCATCAAAAACACCTGAAGGCCCATCAGAAGAAGAATATTAATTTTTTTAATTTTTTCTCCATAAAAATGAAAAGCCTTTTTCTATGTGACAAATTCCAAATCATCAATTCTCTAGAAAAAATCAAATTAACAAATTTCAATCTACTTCTGCAATTAACTTTTCCATAACGTTTATTCTGCCTGTAAAAAGGTATTTATATTCCTGAAATCTAAATGAATTTAGTGATACTAATGGAAGAGAATGAAGAATATGAGCTTATTCCAATTAATCCAATAAGAAGATTAGAAAAGAGATTAGAGCAAATAGAAAAGGTTGTTCCTAAAATTGCAACAGAAGAGCTATTAAATGCGTTGACCACAAACCAAAAAATCGTTGATGACCTTGTAAGAATAAATACAGAGCTTATAGCAAAAATATCTGCACTAACATCTGCGACACAGCAACTTGTTGAGAATTTTTCTGATTTCTTACAGAGAATTGAAGTAGTTGAAGAAATGCCATCAGAAAATCAAGAAGTAAAAGAAGAAGTTAGTAACATAGAGGAAAAAAAAGAACCTGATGAAGAAAGGCTAGCTAGATTGGAAAAAAAGCTCAATAGATTGATTCTTTCAAGGATTCCAAAAGAAAAATGGGAAGCATTGAGAAGATAGTGGTGATTTGATGGGAAAAGGCCAGCAGGAGATACTTACAAGTATTTTATTAACCGGTATCCTTATTACTGTTGTTGGTTCTGTCTACCTCTGGGGCATCCCTTTGATTCAAAAAAATCGTTCTGCTGCAACACTGGAAAGCGCTGAATTATTCTCAAAAAATCTTGCTGAAAAGATAAAATTTATAGCAAACACTGGCGGAAAGGACCAAATGACAATTAACATACCAGGTGTTGTTTTCTTTAATAATGAATCTGGAACAATAGAGATCGCTTTGCAGACAGAAGGAACGATTTACTCAACAGAAGGGGAGATACCTATTATCGGAAATTATTGTGTTCTTACCACAGGAACATGGGGTGTGGATAAACCAGAAGTTCTTTGCGCAACAACAAAAAGTCTTGGAGAAAACAAATATACAACAGATTATGTACTTGGATTTAGGCCGCTACAATCTGAAAATAAAATTTATAAAATAAGTCTTGTAGGTGACATATCAAGTGGTGGCATAGACCATAAAATAATCATAGAAAATGCTGGTTCTAAATCTACAACTGAATCAGGAAACGTATTAATAGAAACCTTTATCAAAATAAGTATTATATGAAAGGCCAATATCAAATAATAAATGAAATCCTTATTGTTGCAATTGGAATAATTCTTGTAGGAGTTTTCTTATTTACATTTACTTCTGTAGAGAATTCTGTTACTAATATCAATGAGCAGGATCAAATTGAATCTATCTCAAATTATATTGCATCTGGGATAGTTAAAGCATATTCTATAAAAAATTCTGAAATAAGGCTAGAAATTCCTGAAAAAATAGGCAAAAATGTTTACAGAATTTTTGCTAATGAAAATTTAACGATATTTATTCCTGGCTATAATTATACAAAGGAACTTTTTAATATAGGGAAAAATTATAATATTAGTGGAGAGGTTATGAGCTCAGCAGGATATATTAAAATAATAGTCAATGCAACCAATATTTTAATAACGCGGTGAGAGTGTGACAAAGATAATAAAATTAAAAATAAAACCAAAAAAAGTTATCAATAAAAATTTACAAAATGATTTTAAAGAATTAGAAGAGAAAATTAAAAAAGAATTAGAAGAAGATTTATTAAAACAAATTAAAAAGAAAAAACCAGTGAATATCAAATTAATTCTGAAAAAACCTAAAAAAGAAATTGAAGAAACTGCTCCACCTAAAGAAATTCCTGTTAAAGAAACTGCTATCCCAATTTCGCCTGTTAAAGAAATAATAACATATGCTCCTGATAATTCACAAGAGTTGGGTTTTGAATTGGCGAAACCGAACGGTTTTGTGATACCAAACATAAAAAATGTTGATATACTAAAAATAAGCGAAATAAAACAATCTTTGCTTACTAATATAAATTTAAAATATCCTTTAATCCCAAAGAAAGGAGAGCCTGTCTATGCCTATGCCCATATCTTTTGGGATGAAAAAAACAATGAATTTATCTATAATGTAGTAGAACCAGAATTAACCAATGATGATATAGAAAAATTAAATGAAATAAAAAATTATCTTCAAGAAAAAATAGACATAAAATTTTCTTATGTAAGAAAAAAAGAAGCAGTAGAATACATAGAGAAAATGTTTGTAGATGCTGCAAAATTCTTTAGAATAAAACCAGAAAAGATAGATAAATTAAAATATTATGTATTAAGAGATTTTGTAGGCTTAGAAAAAATTGAACCTCTTTTAAATGATGAACAGATCGAAGATATATCATGCGATGGAGTCGGAATTCCTATCTATGTTTATCATAGAGATCCTAGAATCGGTTCTGTTAAAACGAATATCATATTCAATGATAAGGAAACCTTAGATAATTTTGTGATAAAAATTTCTGAGAAGTGTGGAAAATCTATATCAACGGCAAAGCCTCTTTTGGATGGGACATTACCTGATAATTCAAGGGTTCAGGCAACATTAGGTAGTGACATAGCAAGAAGGGGTAGTAACTTTACAATAAGAAAATTTACAGAAGATCCAATAACACCTATTGATTTAATATCTTACAATACTGCTGATCTAAAAATTATGTCATTCCTTTGGATGTGCATTGAATATGGTTCATCAATATTGATATCCGGAGGTACAGCAACAGGAAAAACTTCTTTCTTAAATGCCTTGTCGCTTTTCATAAAGCCTCAGATGAAAATTATCAGCATAGAAGATACAGCAGAATTAAGATTGCCTCATCCTCACTGGGTACCGGAAGTTGCTCGTTCGCCAATAGCAGAAGCTGGAAGTGTGGACATGTATGAACTTTTAAGAGAATCATTGCGTCAAAGACCTGATTATATAATTCTCGGTGAAACCAGAGGAAAGGAAGCATATGTTTTGTTCCAACAAATTGCAACAGGACACTCAGCACTATCAACTATCCACGCTGAGAATTTTTCAAAATTAATGGATAGATTGACAACAGAACCGATAGCACTTCCTGCGAATTTAATAGAAAATTTAGATATAATTTTATTTTTGAAAAGAGTAAAATACAAGGGCAGATATCTGAGAAGGTTGGATGATGTTGTTGAAGTTGTTGGTTTTAACAGAAGATCAAATCTACCAGTAATAAATGAGATATTTAAATGGAATCCAAGAACAGATGACTATCAGATAACAGGAAAAAGTTTTGTGCTAAAAAAGATATCTGAAAAGTCAGGAATGAATGAAGCTGAAATACAAAAAGACATTCAGAATCGTGCAAAGGTTTTAGAATGGATGTTCAAGCATAATATTAGAGATTATAAAAAAGTTGGAAAGGTTATCAATTTGCTCTATACAAATCCTGATTTTCTTTTGGAAAGAATAAAGATTTAGTGATAGGAATGAATTATGCAAAAACGAGCTACAGAATTTTTGGAAATTATGCTAAGATGGTTAAAGATTATTTTCCTGATGTAAAAGCAAACCTTCATAAAGCAGATATGAAATTTACATTTGAAGAGTATCTTTCTATGACACTTTTTACTGTGATGATACTATTCTTTATTGAAACAGTCACCATCTCATTCATTTTGGCCTTCTTTTTTAATATCATAGAATCAGTAGTTCTTGCGTTTATATTATCATTAGGAATATCTGCCGGAGTTTTTTTTATGTTTTATACCTATCCTTCTGCTGTCGCATCTGGCAGGGCAAAAAAAATAAATACAGCATTGCCTTTTGCAATTTCATACCTTACATCAATATCAAGCGGTAAGATGGCGCCCCAGTTAATGTTTAAGGCATTTGCTGATTTTGAGGAAGGAGAGATTGCAAAAGAAGCAAAAAACATATCAAGAAATATAGATGTGTTCGGCATGACTGTTCCAGAGGCACTGAGAAGAGAGGCAGAAAGAACTCCATCAGAAGAATTCAAAGATATTCTATATGGAATAACTACAACTATAACATCCGGCGGTGACTTGACATTATATTTAAAAGAAAAAACAGAAGAGCTTATGAGAAATTATAGAAGGATGATTATAAAATACTCGCAAGACCTCTCATTGTTTGTAGAAGTATATCTTACACTGATAATAACAGGAGCAATATTCTTTATTGTTTTATCATCAATTATGGCTGTTATATCTGGTGGACTAGGAACAGCGCTCATACAATCATTTGTAGTTTTTATCTTGCTACCTTTGATATCCATAGGTTTTATAATATTAATAAAATCAATCTCCCCTCTTGAATAACTTAGGTGAATTAATGGAACGTGAAAATAAATTATTGATAATTGCAATTTGTTTATTAGGATTGATCTCAATAGTTAGTTTAATATTTTTTAAAGTTGAAATTTTCTTAGAGATATTAATCATTGGTAGTATTATAATTGTAACAGCATATTCTGTATATCGGTTCATCCAATTTAGAAAGATAAAAGCATATGAAGAAGAGTTTCCAAATTTTCTGAGAGACCTTGCACAAACACAATATACCGGTTCAACACTGATACAGGGATTTGAGCAACTAACAAAAATTGATTATGGTCCTCTCTCTCGTGAGATAAAAAAAATAAATGATCAGTTAAGCTGGAATATTCCTTTGGAAAATGCCCTAGAAAACTTTAGAAAGAAGATGAAGAAAAGCAAAACAATATCAAGATCAGTCGCAATAATAATTCAAGCTTATAAATCTGGAAGTAAAGTTGAAGATATAATGGATTCTTTGGCAACAAATATAGAGCAAATAACTTCTGTACAGAAAGAAAAAAGAACATTGATGGGTCAACAGGTTACGATGATATATGCAATATTCATAATATTTCTTGTGATATCTATTGCCTTAATAAAATTTCTTGTTCCTATGATACAATCACAAAGCAGTGAGGGTGTTGCTAACTTTGCTGGAATCGCAAACATAAATCCAAATCCATGCGCTTCATGCATAAATGTAAATGATTTTTCATGTACTGGCTGTAAAATGTTCTTTTCTATATCATCTATTTTCGGATTTGGTGATCCTTCATCACCTGCTGCATACTACAAATCAGTGTTTCTATCTATGATAATAATTCAAGGATTTCTTGGTGGACTTATTGCTGGACAGATCGGCTCTGATTCTGTTGTGGCAGGCGTGAAACATAGTTTGATAATGGTTGTTGTTGGATTGGTAATATTTTTATCATCTTCAATTATTGGGATAATATAGTGATTGTATGAAAGGCCAGGTAACAATAGAATTCATAATAAGTGTTTCTGTTTTCATTGGAGTTGTAGTATTTCTTGCTTTCAACATAATAAATAGCATAACGCCATTACATGAATCTGCTGTCAATGAAATTAAAAGAAGTCAAGCTTATCAGGCATCAGAACTGCTTTTGTTTGATACAGGCGAGCCTAAGAATTGGGATAAAGATAATGTTATTAGGCTTGGTCTTTCAACAGGAGAACCATATAAAATTAGTTCTGACAAACTGCAAAAACTTAATGAGACATGTAATGATTATGATAAATTAAAAAATCTTCTTAGCATAGGCAACAGAAGTTATATAGCAATTGTTGTTAGTGACATGGACGGAAATATTATTGTAAATTGTAAAAAAGATCTGAAGCCTGTTTTCTCTATAGAAAGGTTTGGTGTCCTAGAAAATAATAAAATTGTAAGAATCTATGTTGGAATATTATAGGTGGAATTATGAAAGGATTTATCAGAATTATAGAAGCAGTGATTGCATCAATAATTTTATTATCATCTTTAACATATTTTATTCATCCGTATTTAACAGAATCCGGATGGGATACGGTTTATTTAAAAATGAAAATTCAGGATTATCTGACATCAGCGGATATAAACAACTCATTAAGCTTTTACATTAATGAGAACAGCAGTTTATTATATGAGCAGCTCGCATCTGTGTTATCAGGGCCAATTGGCTTCTCGGTTGAAATTTATGGTCTGCCAAATGATATAATTTATATATCCTGTCTTTCAGAAGAAGATAAAGATAAATTAACTGAGATGCTTCAACCGACAAAATTCATATTCAATGGTCGTACTATTGAATTCAGAATTAATAATATAAGTGATTTAAATGAAATAGATCCAAGGACAAATATAATATTTATTTTTAATTATCAGAAACTTGATAAAGAAAAGGTAAACAAAATTCTTGAGAGCAAAAAATCAATCTTCATGATTTCAGAATTAAATGAAAATCAAATAAATGATGGCATAATGAACGAAAGCTTTGGCTTAAAATATAGTTCTGGCTCAGATCAGACGGCAACATTTTATAACATAACTGATCCGAGCAAGGTATCATATAAAATTGCAAATTATTTTTCTTCAATTCCTTTTAGAGTTAATACGACGATAGAGGGAAAATTTTATCTCAGAGAAAATGAATATAAACTCAATACATATATCAATGAAAATGGAGAGGAATGTGTTGAATATGAAGGAATATGTTATAAAATTGGGGATAGCTTTAATGTAACTGATGGTGAATATATCTGGAATTTAAAAATTTATGATATTGATGGGAATATTAGTGACGATGGCATTAAGTATGCTGATATAGGGTTAACAAATAAATCATACATTTTTAAAATTAATTCAAAAAATGTTGAAAAAAATAATAGATCAATAATATCAAATAGTGTTTCAGGGGCAGTGGTAAATTATAAAATTACTAAATATGGCTATGGAAGAACTGTATGGCTCAATAATTACACCTATATTTACAATGATAATAATCAATTACTAAAAGCCCTGTTCTTGTGGGCAAGCGGTGAGGACTACATGATAATAAGAGATTTCTCAGATAAATTCTTTACTGTTTCTTATCTGAAGGCCGGAAATACAAAATTTGAACCATATGAAATAAAAGTAAATATCTGGCATATCTTTTATTAAATTATACAAGAATTGCTAAACAACACAAACTTATCAAATAATGAAATTTTTTTGAATTAAAAACTATGTGAGAATTTTTTAACATACAATATGTTTGGATTTTCTACAAAGCCATTAATTTAGAATACCTATTTTTAAAGATTAAATAATAAATAAGAATATGTTTTGTATCAAATGCGGAAAGAAAGCAGAAATTGGAAATTTTTGTAAGAAATGTTTTTTAGAAAGGACTGAACTATTTACGATAGATAATCTATCTGTTACTTTATGCGATTGCAAGCGATATTTATATAATGACAAATGGTACCCCTATCTTTCACTAGAAAAACTAATTAAAGAAATTGTTTCAAAAAATATAAAAAAGAACTTCAAAATCATAGAAGAAGATATTAAAATGAGAAAGATAGGCAATGGCTACAAAGTAAGAATTGTTTGCAAGGGTCGTGTAAATAATTTAACAAAAACAGAAGAAAAGACAATAACAGTAACTATCAAAAAAAGATTGTGTGATAACTGCACTAAGCTAAGAGGAAATTACTATGAGGCTGTTCTTCAAATAAGAAACGAGGATATTCTTAAAAAGATTATAGAAATGCTTGGAAACAAACCTTATATTATAAATAAGGTAAAAAATGGATATGACATAAAACTAATTAATAAACGAGATGCAAAAATAATTAAACAAATAAAAGGAATTACTGTTATTAAATCATTTAAGCATGTTACAAGAAAGAAGGATAAAAATATTTTTAGAGAGTTTTATTCAGTTAGATAATTATGGAAGAAAATGAAGTAACTCATGTCAAAAAACCAAAAGAAGGAGAAGTGTTAGGAATTGTTGAGGCAAACCTAGGTTCAAATAAATTAAGTGTTAGATGTCAAGATGGAAAAATAAGAATATGTAGAATACCTGGTAGGTTTAAAAGAGATCTTTGGTTGGAAATAAATGATATTGTACTGGTCAAGCCTTGGGATATTCAGGGAGACAAGCGTGGCGATGTAATTTGGAAATATAAGCCTTCTCAAGCCGAGTGGCTAAGAAGAAAGGGAATTCTTTTACTGTGATAGGAATGAAAATTGGGATAAAAGTTCCTGAAAAAAAATTACCTATACTTTTAAAGGAAAGAGATGAAATTGAAAATTTGACCCACACAAAAATTGAAATAGGCAATGAAGTTATAATAGATGGAGAAACACTAGATATAATGATTGCAGAAAACATAATCAAAGCAATAGCCAGAGGTTTTAAACCTGAGGATGCATTTATGCTTTTAGATGAAACCGTGACATTATGTATAATTCCCCTTACTGGAAGTGAAAAAAAGATGAAAAGAATAAAAGCAAGAATAATAGGAAGCAATGGATCTGCAAAAAAGAGATTGGAAGAGATGACTAACACAAAAATATCTGTTTATGGCAAAACCATATCAATAATTGGATCACCTAATAATGTTTTTCTTTGTAGAATGGCAATAGAAAAGTTTATTACAGGGAGTTCACATAGATATGTGTATAAGTTTTTAGAAAATATGATAAGAAAAAAGTTATTTAGTTGGTGAAATTATGGAAGAAGAAAATAAAAAAAGAAAAACCGCAGAGTATTTTGCAACTCTTCAAAGAGAGATTAGTATTAGTGAATTCTTTGAAAAGAATAAGCACCTTCTTGGATTTGACAATCCAACAAAAGCACTTTTAATTGTTGTAAAAGAAGCTGTTGATAATAGTTTGGATGCCTGTCAAGATGCAGGAATACTTCCTGAGATAAATGTAAAAATAAAATCTGTTGGCGAAGATAGATTTAAAGTAATTGTTGAAGATAATGGTCCTGGAATTGTAAAAGAAAAAATTCCACAGGTTTTTGGTAAATTGTTATATGGTTCAAAATTTCATGTTCTGAAACAGAATAGAGGTCAGCAAGGTATAGGAATATCTGCTTGTGTATTATATTCACAGATGACAACAGGAAAACCGACAAGAGTTTATTCAAAAACAGAAAATAGTAAAAAAACAAATGTGTTTGACATTCATATTGATGTACAAAAAAATGAACCTGAAATCATACACGAAGAAACTATAGAAGATGGAATAAAAGAACATGGAACAAGGGTTGAAATGGAAATAATAGGTAGATATAGAAAAACACAAAGTGTTGATGATTATCTAAGACAGACTGCAATAGCAAATCCATTTGCCAAGATAATTTATAGTATTAATGGAGAAAAAATTGTTTTCAATAGGTCTGTGGATAAGCTTCCGAAAGAGCCAGAAGAGATGAAAAGACATCCATATGGGGTTGAGTATGGCCTACTTCAAAGGATGCTCAAAAATACAAAGAGCAAAACTCTGTTTTCTTTCTTGCAAAATGAGTTCTGTTCTGTTGGATCAAAAAGTGCTAATGAAATATGCAAGATTGCAAAACTGGATAAAAATATGAAACCGCAAGATGTTTCGAGAGAAGATGTAGGAAAACTTCTAAACGCTATGCAGAAGGTTAAATTGCAACGTCCGCCGACAGACAAACTATCGCCAATAGGTAAAGAGGAACTGTTCAAAGGTTTGAAAAAATTATATCCAAACGCAGAGATTTTTACTGAAACACGTCCTCCTGAAGTTTATATGGGTAATCCTTTCATAGTTGAGGCTGGTATAGTTTATGATAATAACTTACCAAAAGAAGAGGAAGTTCAAATTATAAGGTTTGCAAATCGTGTTCCATTATTATATCAAACATCAGCATGTGCAATATATGAAGCAATAACAGATATAAGATGGAAAAATTATGGTTTGCAACAGGTTGGGAAAGGAGTTCCCATTGGCCCGTGCGTGATTGTTGTTCATTTCTGTTCAGCGTGGGTTCCTTTTATCTCTGAGAGTAAAGAGGCAATAGCATCTTATCCAGAAATTGTAAAAGAAATAAAACTTGCTCTTCAAAGTTGTGCTAGGGATATGCTGGCATTTATGAGAAGGAAGGAGCGCTCAAAATATGAAACCCAGAGATTACACATCTTTGAAGATTATCTACCTCTCATAGCAGAAAATGCTGCAAGGCTTGCTGAAACGAAAAAACCTGATATAAAAAAGGTTTTGCAACAAGTTGTTAAAAGAGAACTGGTTGAGGAAGAGTTCCGTGCATTTGAATCCGGCGAAATTTTTGAAAAGCCAAAGAAAAAGGCAAGTAGTGATGAATAATAATTAAAATATTTAAATAATATTTGAATATTTGGTGATTTTATGTCTGAAAAACAAACAATTGAGCAACTAAAAAAAATTGGATTGGATGTAGTCACAAGTTTTGAGAATAATAAAGTACCTCATATAGATATTCCTATAAGATCAACTTCAAATATTGTTTACTCAAATAAATATCTATGCTATGTTCTCGGCGATAAGAAATTACAAAGATCTGCTGGAAATATAAGACATGTAAAGAAAATAGCGCAATTACTAAAGGTCAGCGATTTCTGCAAAGATTTGGTTAGTCATGGAAAAAGACATGTGACAAAGAGAGAACTTTATTATATATCAGAAAGCTGGGGGCCTAAATTAAAATTTGATGAACAGGTCGAAAGTGATGACATAGTAGAAGATATAGAAGCTATGCTAGAAAAACCTAGAGAGGACTTAAAAATAATTCCAAATCCAAAAGGTTCGCTATATGGCGATATTGTTTTGCGCTTTAAAAATCCTAAGGGAGAGGTCATGACTGTTGATTGCTTGAAAACTGCAGATGGTCAGCAAATTGGACCGAGAACCTGCGATGCTGAATTCGTTAGAACCAGTGCAGATAAAATTCTGGCAATAGAAACAGGTGGTATGTACAATCGTCTTATAGAGGAAAATGCTCATGAAAAATTCAATGCGTTGCTTGTAAATTTAGGAGGACAGGCATCACGCTCTACAAGAATGATTATCAAAAGACTGAACGAAGAATTGAATCTTCCTGTTTATATTTTCAATGATGGCGATCCATATGGATTGCATATTGCAACTGTAATAATTTCAGGTTCAGCTAATTCTGCTCATGTCAACAAGAGCTTAGCGACTCCAAATGCGCAATGGATTGGTGTAACTGCAACAGATATAATTGAATATCATTTGAAAACAGATAAACTAAATGAGATGGATATAAGAAGGATAAAAGAATTGCAGAAAGATCCTAGATACAAAGACGACAAAAGATTACAGCATGAACTTGCAACATGGTTAAAATTAGGAAGAAAGGCAGAACAGCAGGCATTACTAAAATTTGGTTTTGAATTTGTTGTAAATGAATATCTTCCTGCAAAGTTCAAGGAACTAAAAGCTCCAGGATTTTCTAAGTAAATGTACAAAGTAGAAATAAAAGCTTTTCCTGTGTATTAATTATGATTTTTATGCCAGAAGAATATACAGTTGAGATAATTTCTCCTACAAAAAAAGATGAAATTTTGAAAGAGATAGCAAATAGGAGATTATTTATAAGAAAGGCAAATATACATGGAATGTGTATTGAAATTATAACTGATGAAAAAGATTTCAAAGAAGCATGGGAAGACAATTTCAAATTTATGAGTGACGATGTCCGCCCGCATGGAAGGGTTGTTGCAATAAAGAGCGAGGGTGATTTTATTGTTCAATACGAACCTATATCAAAAACATGTTTTATTCATAATTGTGACTATTATGGTTATGTTAAAAGTATAGCGCTTGCAGTTGCTGCCGATTTTTTGGAAGATTATTATTCAATTCATTCGCGTTTCTCAATCCATGGCTCTTGCATAGATTTCAATGGCCATGGTATAGCGATGATTGCACCATCAGGAACAGGAAAGACCACACATAGTTATGGTTTATTGCTTTGTGAAGGTTCCAAACTTGTAGCAGATGATTGGTTTTTCGTTCAAATTACAAACAATGCAGTTGCCTATGCCTCTGAAAAAAATAGTTACATAAGGGATGATATAGGAAAAAACTGGCATGTATTCCAGCCACTGGTTGATAATGCAAAATTGGACAAATACAAAAGAGCGATAGTGAGTGTAGAAGATGTTATTGGCAACGATAGGTTATGTGAATCAACAACTTTGAAAAAGATAATAATTTTGAAAAGAGATTTTAATGATGAAAATATTTTAAGAAAGATTGAACCAAGGGAGGCACTACTTTTCCTATCTAAACATGATTTCTGTAATCCACACCAACTCGTTCGTGATAAAAGAAAGATTGCAATGAGGTTAAACTTTTTTAACAATCTATTTAAGTACACAGATGTATACATGGTAAATACTATAAAAGATCCAGACACCACACAAGCAGAAATAAGAAAGATTGTTAAAGAGATAATTTAATAATAATGAAATTAATTTCCATAAAGAAACAATTCTTTAATTCACATTAAAAACATTATTTTTAAGTTGAAAAAAATTAGACCCTAAGATATATGAACTAATTATTATTTGCCTCTGTTAATGATATAAAGCCTTAGGATTTAAAAACAATTCTTTTTAAATTTATTTATAAACATTATTTCATATTACTTTTGAGATGCCCTTGTAGCTCAGTAGGTATGTAAACTGCAAAGAGCGTTCGACTGTTAATCGAAAGGTCGCAGGTTCGAGACCTGCCAAGGGCGCTTGAGGTGGTAGCTCAGCCTGGGAGAGCACATGGCTGAAGACCATGGTGTCGCGAGTTCAAATCTCGCCCACCTCATAAAACTTTCTTTAAGAAAGTTTAGAAAAATATAAAAAAATCATTTAATAAAGAGTTTATGGTGATATTTATGTCAAAGAAAGATTCTGAAGAAATAGATGAAAAACCTGTTGAAAAAGAAATTGTTAAAGAAGTTATTGACACAACCTTTGAAGAGGATAAAGTAATTGCTTTTCAAAATTATGATAAAATCTATGAGCCGGGTTATTATGGAAAAATTATTGATAATCGTCTGGAACTTGCCTTGGTTGAGGCATGTTTATTATTAAAGCGTGGAAGAATAAGGGTTTTTAAAGATGGTAAACAATTGAGCTTTCAAGAGTTGTATGATATTGCTGTCTCTCTGGATAAGAGATTTCCTCATAGATATCGTGTTTATGAGGATTTAAGAGAAAGAGGATTGCTTGTGCGAACTGGTTTCAAGTTTGGCTGTGATTTCAGAGTTTATGAGCGCGGTGTTCAGCTGAAAAAAGGTCCAAAATCTGCAAGGGAACATACAAAATGGATAGTGTTCGCTGTTCCAGAAGATTTTACATGCTCATTTCAAGAGCTCTCAAGGGCTGTAAGGTTGGCTCATAATATAAGAGCAAGAATGCTGTGGGCAATTGTTGATAATGAAGGAGATTGTACATATTATCAAATAACACGTCATAAGCCTTAAGGTTATTTTTATGAAAGTAAAAGAATTAATGACAAAAAAGATATTATCTATAAGTCCTGAGGAAACAATTAGTGCTGCATTAAGTGAAATGCAGAAAAATAAAGTACATCAGCTGCTGGTCGGTGAAAAAAATATAATTGTACTAAAGGATATAATAACAAAAAACATAAATCCAAATGCAACAAAAGTAAAAAGTTTAATGAGAAATGCTCCATCCATTGATTCTGATGAAGATGTTGAGAAGGCAGCAGAGATATTATTAAACTCTGGCTTTAAGGCATTGCCTGTTAAAGAAAAAGATAAAATAGTTGGAATAATTTCTGAAACCGATCTTATAAAAGCTATTACAAGCAACAAAACTGCAAAAGATGTCCTTACAAAGTGTGTAACAGCAAATGTAAATCAAACTGTTGCTTATGTAAAGAATTTAATGGAGAAGGAGAATGTTTCCAAAATACCAATTACTGATGATAATGGAAATATAGTAGGTATTGTAAGCGATTTTGATATGATAAAAATTTTAATGGGAAAAAAAGAAATGGATGGAAGAAGCAAAAAAGGTTCTTTCTACAAACCTATCATAAAGACATTTGATGTGAGTGTAAAAAATATCATGAGAAGGCCTGTTGCAATCAGAGGTGATGAAAAAATAAAAAATGTAATAAAATTATTGCTCGATAATGATGAGGTTATTGTATTAGATAAGGAATGTATCGGAATAATTACACCTAAGGATCTCTTAGAATTATTAATTTCTCAACCAAAGAAAGGAGTTTATGTTCAAATAACAAATCTGCAAGAAGAAGATAATGAAATAAAATATAAGTTTGATGAAATTGTGAATGATTTTTTGAAAAAAATTGGTCGTATATTTGATTCTGTTGAATATCTTTTCATTTATATTGAAAAACATAAAAAACAGAGCAAAAAAATAAAATATTCTGTAAGCACGAGATTTAGCACACCTTTAGGTATGTTTGTTTCAAAGGCATGGGATTACAATCTATTGACTGCTGCGCAAGATGCATTGGACAACCTGAAAAGAGAAATTAGAAGAAAATATGAAAAACAAGAAAAATTTAAAGAATCTAAAAAACTTTGAATAAAAATTTTTCTTATTTTACTATCTTTCCTAATTTTTCTATGTCTTCTCCATTAAGAAACTTATAGATTGTTTCGCAAAGTTCATCAATTTTAACCCTAATCTGTTTCATTGAATCTCTATCTCTTAGTGTAACACTTTCATCTTCCATAGTTTGATTGTCTATTGTAATACAGCAACAAACTCCAATCTCATCCATCCTTCTGTATCGACGTCCAATAGATCCTGACTCATCATAAAAAACAGAAAACATCGGTTTTAAGATATCTCTGACTTCTTTTGCCTTTTCTGGTAAGTTATCCTTGTTTACCAAAGGAAAAACAGCAACATCGTACGGCCCTACCAACCGCGGGAGCTTAAATATTATTCTTTCTTGTTCTTCTTTATAGCCGAGATCAAGAAGAGAAAAGACATTTCTATCAACACCGAAACTCAGCTCAAGAACATGAGGTATTATTTTTTTATCATCAATAGATATTCTCTGGTCCTGTTTTGAAATATCTTGATGTCCCTTGAGGTCATGGTCGGTTCTGTAATGAATTCCTGCAACCTCTTTCCATCCAATACTTATATTTAATTCAATATCCCAATGGTATTTATTATAAAATGCCTTTTCTTCTTCGCTTAATTCTCTAAATCTAAATTTTTCTTTATCAATTTTTAAAATATCAAGATAGAATTGTTGAATTTTTGCCATATAGTAAACATAGAATTTCGGCAGTTTTTTAAGCATATTTGCACAAGAAATTTCTTCTAATGGTTTTTGCACTTCCTTTATCCTAAGTTTATAATCGGCAACAGAATCAAAATCAGGATGATCATTTATTTTTTCAGGATCAAAAAATATCTGTAATTCGGCTTGTGTAAATTCCCTCATTCTAAACAGCACATTTCTTGGGGAGATTTCATTTCTAAATGCCTTGCCTATAATTGCCAAACCTAAAGGTAATTTTTTTCTTAAGCATTCAAACTCTCTTCTGAAATTTACATAAGCACTTTGGGCTGTTTCTGGCCTCAAATAAGCACGAATTATTTTTCCTGTTCCAACATCGATAGGAAACATCATATTTAATGTTTTTACATCCTCAAAGTTACCTTTACATTTCGGACACCTAATGTTATGTTTTTTTATTATTTCGTCTATCTCTTTCATTGTAAGGCCTTCATAACTTTCTCCTAAAATTTCTTCAATTATTTGGTCAGCCCTCTCAAAATTGCCACACTTCTTACATTTGAGAACAGGATCTACAAACGATTCTAAATGACCTGAGGCCTTGAACACACCTTCAGGCATTATATTAGAGCAGTCAATCTCATAAAAATTATCATCTAAACTAAGAAAATAATTTCTCCAAAGATTTTCCCATTTCTTTTTTATTGCTGTTCCGAGGTGGGCATAATCATAAAATCCTGATAGTCCTCCATATATCTCTGAACTCTGCCAGAAGAATCCGCGCCTTCTTGCTATCTCTTCTATTTTACTAAATTTATCATTATTATTTGAGACCATATAATTAAATTAATGCAAGAATTAAAAAAGCTTTTTAAAGTTCTTTACCATAAATACATTGCAAAGATCAAAGCGTAGAATGCTTTTTTAGGTAATTGATATGAGCAAAAATAAATTGAATAAACTTGTAAAATTCTGGTTCTTCTTTTATTAGTTGTTTTCGTCTTTCATTTTATAAATTTTAATAAAAATAAATGAGGTGTTAAAAATATGACTAAAAAACAATCTGGGATGAACCCATCTTAGACCTTTAGAACGACAGATAGAATTAATGAATAATAAGCAAGCAATTTTTGAATATCTTAAGAGAAATCTGGGAATTATATGATTATAAAAAACTTTATAATAAGAATGAAAAATAATTATAGATGAAGGTGTTGTTTTGTACATATTAACAGAAGAAGGAAGAAAATATCTGAAAGAAGGATTTCCAGAAAATAAATTAGTTGAAGCTCTTAAAGACGGGCCTATGAAAATATCAGAATTAAAGGAAAAAATAGAAAATTTTGATATAGCTGTTCAATGGGCTAGAAAAAAACATCTCATAGCAGTTACGCAAGATGAGATAGAGCTTCTTCGCGAACCTAAAGAGAATGAAGAAGAAAAAGCTTTACGAAAGATTGAAGAGGGTATAATCCCTGATGAAAACATTCTGAAAGTTCTTTTGCACAGAAAATTAATTGAAAAGAAAAGAGAAACATTAGCAAAAAAAGCTGAAAGAATGAAAGGAAAGGAGATAACAAATCTTACACCAGAACTAATAATTACAAAGGCATGGAAAGATGTTCTTCTTAAAGAATATAATGTTGAAGCAACGGGTAAGATTGTTTATCCTGGCAAACATCATCCATACAACAGTTTTCTTATTGATGTTAGAAGAAAGTTAGTTGAACTAGGTTTTGTTGAAATGACAGGACCTATTATAGAAATGGAGTTTTGGAATTTTGATGCATTATATCAACCGCAAAATCATCCATCCCGCACATGGACCCAGACATATTCACTAAAATATCCTAAAAATGGTTTCCTTCCTTATAAAAAAACTGTAGAACTTGTAAAACAAACACATGAGAATGGTTGGAAAACAGGTAGTACAGGCTGGAGATATAAATGGGATGAAAAAAAAGCTAGTCAGTTAATGCCCCGTGCCCACGGAACAGCATGCTCAGCCAGACAGTTGGCAAAAGGGGTAGAAATACCAGGAAAATATTTTGCGATAGTAAGATGTTTTAGGCCAGATGTTATTGATGCTACACATGCAGTAGAATTTAACCAGGTTGAAGGCATTGTCATTGATGAACACCTTACATTTAAAGACCTGTTGGGAATTTTAAAATTGTTTGCAAAGGAATTTGCAGGAGCTGATAAGGTAAAATTTATTCCTGATTATTATCCTTTTACCGAGCCAAGCGTACAGCTATCAGTAAAGCATCCTGAAATGGGATGGATCGAACTTGCGGGTGCCGGAATTTTTAGAGAGGAGCTAACCAAGCCATTAGGAGTTGATGCACCTGTTATAGCATGGGGAATAGGTATAGACAGATTGGCAATGTTTAAATTAGGAATTAAAGATATACGATACCTGTTCACAGAAAAATTGGATTGGTTAAGAAAAAGTAAAATTATATAAAATAAATGGATTACACGAAAAATTTAAATTAGGAATTAAAGATATACGATACCTGTTCACAGAAAAATTGGATTGGTTAAGAAAAAGTAAAATTATATAAAATGGTGAAAAAATGCCGACAATAGAAGTATCATATAAGGATTTGTGCAAGTTAATTGGAAAAAAAGTAAATATTGATGAATTAAATGAAATTTTGATGCTTGCAAAGAGTGAGCTTGACGATATAAAGGAATGCGAAAATGACAAAATCTTAAAAATTGATATCAAAGATACGAACCGTCCTGATTTATGGAGCGCAGAAGGAATTGCACGCGAGATTAGAAGAAAAAATGGATTGATAAAATATAAAGCAGCAAAACCAAAAATTAAAATATATGTTGATGAAAAAGTTTCAAAGGTTCGGCCTTTAATTGCATGTGCTGCTGTAAGAAATGTAAAAATTGATAACAATGTTCTTTCACAAATAATACAGCTACAAGAAAAGATAGCAGAAACATTTGGAAGTAAGAGAAAGGAGGTTGCTATAGGTGTTTATGATCTTGACAAGGTAATCTCACCAATAAAATATACAGCTGTAAAAGATGATGAAATATCCTTTGTTCCTTTGGATTTTACAGAAAAAATGACTCCAAAAGAGATAATTGAAAAGCATCCAAAAGGAAAAGAGTATGCACACCTTGTTAAGGATCTTTATCCTTTGCTTATTGACTCAAATAATGATGTCCTTTCAATGCCTCCTATTATTAATTCTGATTATAGCGGAAAGATAACGGTTAATACAAAAAATGTTTTTGTTGAATGTACTGGCTATGACTTCAGGTTTCTCCTTCCTGCTATCAATGTGTTAGCTACAGCATTGGCAGAGCGAGGAGGCACTATAGAATGTGTTGAGATTATTTATCCTGATAAAAAAATGATAACTCCTGATTTAAAAGAAAAGAGTGTATATGTTAAAATTGAAAGCATTAAAAAAATTATTGATCTGAATGAAAAAGAAATATTTTCTTTATTGAAAAAATCAGGTTATGATGTATATCCAAAAGGAAAGAAAATCTTAGTTAGATATCCTTGCTATCGTCAAGATATTATGCATGAAAGAGATATCATAGAAGATATTATAATTTCATATGGTTATAATAAAATAGAACCTATACCTCCAAGGATCGCGACAATAGGAAAACAAAACGAAATAGAAACATTTTCTCAAAAGGTTTCAGAGATTATGATAGGTTTCGGTCTGCAGGAGATAATGTCGTATATCTTGACAAACAAGAAAAATGTTTTTAATAAAATGAATATAGAAGAAACACGTATAGTTGAAATTGATAATATCATATCTGTTAATTGGTCTGTTTTTAGAAACTGGTTGCTACCAAGCTTATTAGAATTTTTATCATATAATAAACATGTTGATTATCCTCAGAAAATATTTGAAATTGGAGATTGTGTTGAAATAGATGAAAATCTTGAAACAAAGTCAAACGATGTCAGAAAAATTGCGGTTGCCTTGACAGATAATACAGTAAATTATGAACAGATATCATCAATTTTAGATGGATTCTTTAGATTATTAGGATTGTCATATAAATTAAAGAGAACTGAACATAGCTCTTTTATTAAAGGCAGATGCGCCCGTGTTTTTGTAAATGATGCTGATGTAGGAATTATTGGTGAAATTCATCCGCAGGTATTAAATAACTGGGAATTAGAAAAACCTGTTGTTGCATTAGAATTAAATCTAAGTCTAATTTTCAGGTTTCTTGTTTAAAAATGGAATATTCTTTGAAATAATCACTGGTTTAATCATTTTTTAATAGAAGGCTTCCATCTGATAGGTCTTATGTCTTTCTCCGCATCCTTTCTAAAACAATTATGTTTTCCTTTTATTATTCTGCCACATCTGGGACACCGCATTTTTATCGCCTAAAGAATGAAAATAACGAAAATCTTTTTTCTTTGTATTCTTTCCCAACAAGATGTGCGGCAAGTCTTCTTATCTCTCTACTTACCTTTGATTTAGGTTTGTGATAAAGAATTGGAACTCTTTTTGCAATAGATTCTCTCACATGTGAGTCTTCGGGAATTTCTGCAATTATCGGCGCTCCTAGCATATTTGATATTTCTGAGTTTGTCAGCTCATGCACTTTCTTTTCTATTCTGTTAACAACAACACCTCTTATTTTTGTTCCAACCTCTTGAGCAAGATGAATTGCCTTCAATGCATCTGTTACAGCAGGTAGTTCAGGATTTGTTATAACTATCATCTCATCTGCAGATTCCAAAGCAGATAATGCTTCTTTGCCGAGACCTGCAGCAGCATCTATCAAAACAATATCGGTCTTCCCTGTTAGTTCAAGAACTAAATTAGAAAGGTCTTTGGCATTTATTCCTTTTATATCATCTACTCCAATTCCTGCAGGAATAATTTTTAATCCGGAACTGTGTCTATACATCGCATCTTGTAATCGCGCCCTTCCTTTGAGAACATCATGAATCGTTGTTGGATATAGAGGTATGCCAAGATGAAAACCAAGATTTGGTGTTGTCAGATTAGCATCAATAGCCACAACATCAATTCCTAATTCAGCTAATGCAATACCCAGATTAGAAACAACTGTTGTTTTTCCAGCTCCACCTTTACCAGAGGCGCACACTATGACCCTTGTCATTATAATCAAATATATTTATATTCGTTAAATTTATAAAATGCTCTTTTATTAGAAGTGCAGAAAACTCTAATAGTCAAAGTCCTTGAATCTACATATATGTTACTAAAAAAATTTCTCACATAGTTTTTAATTCAAAAAAAAAATTTCATTATTTGATAAGTTTTGCTTTTCTTTATTCAGTAATTCATATGCGGTTTTAGCAAATTTCGAATATTTACTTTTGATAACCTCACTAATTTTTCTACAGAAAAGTGAGCGCGACGGGATTCGAACCCGCGACCCTCAAACTAAATGCATACAATCTGTATGCATTGCTTAGAAGGCTTGCACGAGCAATTTCTTGATGCTCTATCCATTCCAGACCTAAGTTAACTGAGCTACGCGCCCTTACTATTAAAATTATACAATTTTTATAAAATATTTAAGTTTAATTAAATAAATAGAAATTGATTTATATGGATACGACTAATTGTTTCATGCAATTGCTGATGGTAGTCGTATTGCTGCTCTAGGCAGCTCGATTTCTTTTTTTAGGAAGATCATATGATCCAAGATTTTTTCAATAAAATTCAGAAAAAAGGTCTTTCAATTAATTATGAAACCAAAAAATTAATAGAAGATGGCATGAAGTTTTTAATTAATAATGAAAATTATAAATCATCTATTCAATTCAAGATAAGAAAGGATTCTGGTTGGATTAGGTTTCAGAGAACAAAATTCAATGTCTATGGAATTCCAGAATTATCTGAAAGTATAACATATTATTTATATTTAGGTTATCTTGAATTAAGAGTTTTAAATATAAAAGAAAAAAGAGTAGATTTAGGTGTATATAATGAAAAATTTTAGATTGATTGAAAAAAAATGGCAGGAAAGATGGAAGAAAAACAAAGTATTCAAGTCAGATAAAAAAGGCAAGAAATTTTATTGCTTGGAGATGTTTCCTTATCCTTCAGGTAAATTGCATATGGGTCATATAAGAAATTATACTATAGGAGATGTAATAGCTCGCTTCAAACGTATGCAAGGATTTAATGTTTTATATCCGATGGGATTTGATGCATTTGGATTACCTGCCGAAAATGCGGCAATAAAGCACGGGGTTCGCCCAGATAGATGGACTAAGAAGAATATAAATGAAATGATAAAAAATCTTCATCAGTTAGGAAATAGCTATGATTGGGATAGAATGATAATTACTTGCGATCCTGAATATTATAAATGGGAACAACTATTCTTTTTGCATATGTTAAAAAAAGGTCTTGCTTATAGAAAGAAGGCTGCTGTTAATTATTGTCCTAAATGTGAAACCGTACTTGCAAACGAACAGGTCCACAACAGCAAGTGCTGGAGGTGTGAGAGTGATATTGAACAAAAAGAATTAGAGCAATGGTTCTTCAAAACAACTGCGTACACAAAAGAACTTCTTGCATTCTTAGACAAATTGGATTGGCCTGAAAGTGTAAAGGTTATGCAAAAAAATTGGATCGGAAAAAGTGATGGAGCAGAAATCATATTCAAAATCAAAGATTCAAATAAGAATATTCCTGTCTTTACTACACGTGCCGATACATTGTTCGGTTGCACATTCTTAGCAATAGCACCTGAACATGAGCTTGTCAAAGAACTAACAAAGAAAGAGTACGAAGAAAAGGTTAATGAATTCATAGCTACTGTAAAAAATAAAACATTAAGAGAAAGAGAGGAAAAAGGAAAGGAGGGTGTATTTACAGGAAGTTATGCAGTCAATCCTGTTAATGGAAAAGAAGTTCCTATATTTATTGCAGAATATGTTTTGGAATATGGAACAGGAGCAGTGATGTGTGTTCCTGCTCATGATCAAAGGGATTATGATTTTGCAAAAAGACATAATCTATTAATAATAGAAGTAGTTTCTGGTGGAAATATAGAAGAATGCGCGTATGAGGGCGAGGGTGTATTAATTAATTCTGAACAGTTTGACGGTATGCATAGTGAACAGGCAAGAAAAGAAATTGTAAAATGGTTGGCTGAAAGAAAACTTGGATCATTCAAAACAAATTATAAATTAAAAGATTGGTTAATTTCTCGCCAACGCTACTGGGGTTGTCCTATTCCTGTTGTCTATTGTGAAAGATGTGGGATTGTTCCAGTTCCTGAAAAAGAATTACCAATAAAACTTCCTGATGCTAAAAAAGTAAAGTTTGGAAAAGGAAACCCTCTCGATACATACGAAAAATGGATTAAAACAAAATGTCCTAAATGCAAAGGTCCGGCAAGACGCGAAACAGATACAATGGATACATTTGTTGATAGCAGCTGGTACTTTCTCAGATATTGTGATAACAAAAACAAAAAAGAGCCGTTCTCAAAAGAAAAAATAGATTTCTGGATGCCTGTTGATTTCTACATAGGAGGAATAGAGCATGCCTGTATGCATCTTATCTATGCCAGATTTTTTACAAAGGTACTTGCTGACTTGGGATTTATAAGCAAAGATATTCGTGAACCATTTTCAAGACTGGTTTGCCAGGGAATGGTATTAAAAGATGGGGAAGCCATGTCAAAATCAAAAGGCAATGTCGTTGAACCGGATCCGATAATTGAAAAATATGGCGCTGATACATTAAGATTATATCATTGTGCGTCTGCACTACCGATTAGCGAATTAGAGTGGAATGATAGAGGGATTGAAGGAAGTTATAGGTTCATATTGAAATTTTACAACTTATGCACAAAAAATATCAAGAGAACACCGGTAAAAGTTGTGGAAGAAGCGCTTCTGTCAGAATTACAAACTCTTATTGAAAAGGTGACGGATGACTTTGAAAATCTAAGATTAAATTTGGCAATCTCTTCAATATTTAGCTATTTTGATAAATTAACAAAATATAATAAATATATCAGTGAAAAATATTTCAAAGAAATAACAAATAACTTAATTCTTTTGTTATCTCCTGTAATTCCACATGTATGTGAAGAGTTGTACAAAGGAAAATCTTTTGTGTCATTGGCAGATTGGCCCAAAAAAGATAAAAACCTAATTAATGAGGAATCTGAAAACATTCTAAAATTAATTAATCAGGTTATTTCTGATATAAATGAAATAAAAAAGATAGTAAAAATTCAAGCAAAAAAAGCAAAAATATTTATTGCAGAGAACTGGAAGTTTTCGGTTTACAAAAAAGTGTTTGAAAACAAAGACAGAGATATTAATGAAATTACAAAAGAAATCATGCAGAGCGATATGAGAAGGTACGGAAAAGCAACAATAGTTTATATCCAGAATCTATATAAAAAAATTAGAGAGCTCAAACCAATAATAAGTCGTGCAAAGCAATTTGAATTCTTGGAGCAGGCAAAATACCTTATTGAAAGTGAGGTTGGTTGCAAGATAGAAATTTTTGATGCAGAAAAAAGCGATGAACTAAAAGCAAAAAATGCAACTCCAGAAAAGCCAGGAATTTTGCTGGAGTAAATTTATTCTATAATCTTTTGATTGTAAAATTTGAGTTTTAAAAGTTCTGTAATATTCAGAATTTTTCTAAACTCTTGAGAAGATTAATATCTTTCTGGTAGTTTTTTGCAATAATTAAAAATATTTCATCTAATATTTTCAATTTATTTTTTAATTCCTGATTTTCTTTCTTTAGTTGAAGGACTGCGCACCAAAGCTGCGCAATCTTAACATCATCTGCATTTCTATATGCTCCTCTATACTGTGCAATCTCTTCTAAAAATTTATTTAAGATTATTTCATCTTCAATATTTAGGAATGATTTCCATTCTCGTGTTGCTCTAAATATCATATTCATCAATAGTAATATATAGTAAATACTTAAAAATAAATTATGACATCACAAATAAATTACAAATGCATTACAATTGATTATTTAAGTAATTTTCTATTAATAAAAGGTATATGAAAAAGGGAGATTTTGTAGAAATAGAATATGTTGGGAGATTGGAAAGTGGAGAGATATTTGATCTTACTGATGCAGATTTAGCTAAAAAGGAAAAAATATATAATGAAAATATAAAGTATGGTCCTGTTCCTGTTATAGTAGGTGCTGGTTTGATTGTTCCTGGGTTAGACGAAGCACTTGAAAAAATGAATGTTGGCGATGAAGAGGAAATAAAGGTAAGCCCAGAAAAGGCATTTGGCCAAAGAAATCCTGATATGGTCAAGGTTATTCCGTCATCTGTTTTTAAGGAAGAGCCAAAACCTAATATGATTGTTAATTTTGGTGGGCAGCTTGGCAGAATTCAGAGTGTTTCAGCTGGTCGCGTTCGGGTGGATTTTAATAATCCTCTTGCAGGCAAAACACTCATCTATAAAATAAAAGTTGTTAAAGAAATTAAAGATATTAAAGAAAAGGTTGAAGCAATTCTCAATTATTTTAGAATTAAAGCAAACATTAAAATTGAAGGTAATGAAGCTATCATTGAGGGTAAAATTCAAGATTTTATGAGAACAGAATTGGGTAAGCTAATAATAAAATATACGGATATTAAAAAGATAAAATTTGTAGAAGTTTTTGAAGGTTCTCAATAAAAAATGAAAAGCTTTTTTTATAAGGCGTTATAAACTCTATCAAGAAAATTCTCCTATTTTTGGAATTTTTAATCATGTAAAACATTACAGGTACGATTCAATGATAATCTCATAGAAAAAATAAAAAATCATAATTGAACAAATTTTAATCTGCTTCTGCAATTAAAACTTTTCATTTTCTAGAAGTTTTTGAATAAGCAATAACTTTAAATAGTAGTAATAGTAATAATAAATTGATATTATGTATAAGAAATGTAGGTTCTGTGGATATAGTTGGTTGGCACGAAAGGCTAACCCAGTCTCCTGTCCAAGATGTAAAAGAAGATTTGATTATCCATAGTTATTATTACTATTATTATTAGAAACTTTTTCTTAGACGCATTACTCATCTTTAAATATTTGTTAAACAATTAAATAATTCAATTAAAGGTGATATGATGGCGATCTCAAACATAAAAAAAGATACAGGGATGGACGAGGACTTGAGAAAACTTCTAGAGAGTAGAAAGGCATGTATAAAGGTTATTGGTGCGGGTGGTGCAGGAAATAATACTATTTCTAGGTTAATGCAAGTAGGAATAGTTGGTGCAGAGGCAATAGCAGTAAATACAGATGCACAGGACTTGCTTTACACTGATGCTGATGTAAAGGTATTAATTGGCAGAGAGATAACAGGTGGTCTTGGTGCAGGAGCTGACCCAAAAGTAGGAGAGGAGGCAGCAAAAGAAAGTAAGAATGATCTAAAGAAAGTTCTGCAAGGAGCAGATATGGTATTTGTAACATGTGGACTTGGTGGAGGAACAGGGACGGGTTCATTACCAATAATTGCAGATATTTCAAAGAAACTTGGTTCATTAACAGTTGGCATAGTAACATTACCTTTTACGATGGAAGGTAAAGTCAGAATGGCCAATGCAAGAGAAGGACTTGAAAAATTAAGAGCAAATGTTGATACTTTGATAGTAATACCTAATGATAAATTATTAGAGATTGTACCTGATGTATCAATAACAACAGCATTCAAGGTGGCTGATGAAATATTAGTAAATGCAGTCAAAGGAATAATAGAGTTAGTAACAAGACCAGGATTGGTTAACTTGGACTTTGCAGATGTGAGAGCTGTTATGAAAGATGGCGGCCTAGCAATGATTGGACTTGGAGACTCTGATACAGAAAACAGGGCAGCAGAATCTGTTGAAAGAGCACTGAACAATCCATTATTAGATGTAGAAATTGATGGAGCAAAGGGAGCATTGATCAACGTATCTGGTGGAACAGACATGACAATAAAAGAATGTCATGAAATTGTAGAAACGATATCATCAAGATTAAATCCTGATGCCAAAATAATCTGGGGAGCTCAGATGATAAAAGAGCTTGGTGACTCGCTGAGAACAATGATTATAGTAACAGGAGTGAATTCACCGCATCTAGGGCAGCCACAGAAATTTGAAACAGCGAAAAAGAAAGAGATTGAAAAGGTTCTCGGTATAGATTTCGTTGAGTAAATATTTTAATTTTTAAACCTTTCTGTTTATAATTTATTTATTTCTCAGAGGATGTGTTGAGATGTTTATAGAAAAAATAAAAAATTTTTTAAGTCAGTGCAAACGGGTTTTTCTTGTTAGCACAAAACCCGGGAAGGACGAATACAAACTCTCTGTAAAAATAACAGGATTGGGAATTTTAATAATAGGCATCGTAGGGTTTATAATATTTTTGATAACAACAGCTATTGGTGGATTGTAATGGACGAAGAAAAGAAAAATGTAATTTTAACAATTAGAACAACAACAGGGAGAGAGAACTCAGTTATAGATTCAATAATTACAAAAGTGAAATCCCATGGCTATAATAATATTAAGAGTGTCTTTCATCCTGAAGAATTTCGTGGCTATGTATTTATTGAAGGGGCTGTGGAAGACATAGAAAATGTTATAAAGAATATACCGCATGTAAGAGGTATAATAAGGAAGGTTGTAAATATAAATGAAATAGAAAGATTTTTAGTCCCTGAAAAACAAGAAATAAAGGTTGAAATCGGTGATATTGTAGAAATTGTGGCAGGTCCATTCAAAGGAGAGAAGGCAAAAACAACAAGGGTAGATGAAACCAAAAATGAAATTACTGTAGAACTTTTAGAAGCAGCAATTCCTATACCTGTCACTATATCTATGAACTCGATAAGGATTGACAAAAAGAAATCATAAGTGATTTTATGCCAACAGTTGATGTTCTTGTTAATGGTGGCCATGCGACAGCAGCTCCGCCGATCGGTCCTGCTCTGGCACCGCTTGGAATAAATGTAGGAAAGGTAGTTGAAGAAATCAACAAAAAAACAAAAGATTTTGATGGCATTCAGGTTCCTGTAAAGATTGTTGTTAAAGGAAAGGATTTTGATATCATAGTTGGAACTCCTCCTGTTTCTGCTTTGATCAAAAAAGAATTGAAATTAGAAAAAGGCTCAGGTCAGGCTGGAAAGGAGGAGGTTGCAGACATCCTTATAGAGCAAGTAATCAAAATAGCCAAAATGAAAGAGGCAACTATGCTCGGAAAGGATTTGAAAACCCGTGTGAAACAGGTCATCGGAACATGTAAATCGATGGGTGTCCTTGTTGAAGGGAAGGATCCAAAAACAGTTATAGAAGAAATAAATAACGGAAAATACGATGAAGAAATTTCTAAAGAAAAAACAGAGCTTTCAAAGGAAGAATTAAAGCAATTAGAAGAGGAGAAAAAGAAATTAAAAGATGAGATAGAGAAGCACCATGAAGAGATAAAAGCAAAGGCATTATCAATCTTGAATGAAATGAAAGGCAAAGACAAATCTGAAATCAGAAAGAAGATGAAAGATGCAGAAATTCCAAGCAACATTATTGATGAACTCGTACCTCGCGAAGAAGAATCTGGAAAATAATCCTTTTTGTAACTTATCTTTCGAGAATTATTTTTTGCATTTCATTCCTTTTGTGTTATTTTTTCTTATATTCAATTGGTTCTTTTCCTGGAATATAGAGTGTAACCTCTGGAACACCAAAAAGTCTGCAAAAATTTTCACACACAGCAATAGGGTTTTCAAATCCGCTTTTTGATATTTGTGTGTCAAAAACAAAGATTTTTTCTTCTCCGTTTATTTTATATTTTATGTATGGATCTTTGTTGTTTAAATCAGGCATAAACCCTTCCTTAATTAGATTTAAAAATATTTAAATTTTTCAGATCGGTTGAAGTTGGCTTGTAGAACAATAACTAATTGAATCTAAAATGAGAATTATCCGAGGTATTGTTTTGTAAGAGATAAAAAAGAATTATTCATGCATTTTTTGAAAACCTTGCCTCACTTTTCTAGAGAGCCTTATTTATTTATAGTTCAAGTTGTCTGAAAATGCCTTGCAAAGAAAGCTTAAAAATATTATAGCAGTAGTTTTAGCGATTGGTATGGATAGATACGAGGCAATTTTTATTGTACTCAGCCTTATCACAATAGTCATAGTTTTAGTACAACTAATAAATGTATGGGCAGTCGCTATTACATTTCTTATTCTCCTGCTAATTATTGTTTTTCAGAGATCTGAAATTAGAAAAGGATTTATTTCATTCCAAAAAATAATTGATACATTTGTAGATGAGCAGAAAAAGAAAAATGAAGAAAACCAATCAAAGATTGAGGGAATAAAAAATAAGTTAGAGGAATTTTTAGTAAAAATAGATGCGATGAAAGAAGATTTAAGAAAAGATATCTTTGCAATAGAAAACAGGGTTATCTGGGAACGAAATGAAAACAAAACAGAATTGGAAGAAATTTATACTGAATTGACAAGAAAATTACTTGATATTGAAAAGAGAATTGAAGAAAATTTAAGCAAGGAGTATTTTGATAAAAAACTTGAAGATAATTACAGGGATTTGGCTAAAAAAATAATGGATGTTGAAAACAATCTAAATCATGCAAAAAAGATGCTGACATTAGCGATAACAACAGTAGATGACAGGGTAAGTAATTTGGAAAATAAAATACAGGAAAACAAACCTTTTTAAAGTTAAAAATAAAATAAAATTATCTTGAAACCCTAATCACTACAGGAGTTTCTTCTTGTAGGAGGGTTATTAATGTGATAACTATGAAAATTGAGGAAGCAATAAATCAATTGAAAGGTAGCAAAAGAAATTTTGTTCAGACATACGATTTGATAATTAATTTAAAAAATATAGATATGAAAAAACCTGAAAATAATTTTTCTAAAGAGGTTCAGCTTCCCCATGGCACTGGAAAAGAAATTTCTGTCTGTGTTATCTCTGAAAATATTAAAGAAGGTGAAAATTACGATGTTCTTAGAAAAAGTGATATAGAAAATATTGATAAAAAAGAGGCGAAGAAGATTGCCAGAAAATATGACTTCTTTTTATGTGAAGCGCCGCTGATGGTTCTTGTTGGTAAAAATCTTGGACGTTACCTAGGACCTAAAGGAAAAATGCCGAAACCCATTCCACCGAATGCAGGTCCCTCTTTAATAAATCCACTGGTAGAAATTGCTAAAAAATCGGTAAGAATTGTTGCCAAAGGGTCACCTACGATACATACCTTTGTTGGAAAGGAGAACATGAAAGATGAGGAAATCAAAGAAAATATCAAAAAGGTTATTGAAGAGGTTGAAAAAGCACTTCCAAAAGGCAGGAGCCAGATAAAATCTGTTTTATTAAAGCTAACAATGAGCAAACCAGTGAAAATAGATGTGTGATAAAGATGTTATTGAAAAATCAAAAACCAGAAATTGTGAAAAAATTAAGTGATATGATTAATAAGTATAATAGTATTGGAATTGTGAATATACATAAGATGCCTGCAAAGCAATTGCAGAAAATTAGGCATTCGTTAAAAGGAAGAGCTGAAATAAAGGTCAGTAGAAAGAGTTTAATTAAAAGAGCAATAGAACTTAGTAACAAGAAGGATATAAATAAATTAATTGACCTTATTGGTGATAACGAGCCTGCAATAATATTTACAAATGATAACCCTTTCAAAATTTTCAAATTTCTAAAAGAAAACAAAACTCCATCTGCAGCAAAATGTGGCGATGTTGCGCCAAAGGATATTATAATTCCTAAAGGACCAACGCCTCTTCCTCCTGGACCAGCAATCTCAGCACTTCAGGCTGTAGGGTTAAAAACAACGGTAGAAGGTGGAAAGATAGCCATTGCAATGGAGAAATGTGTATTGAAAAAGGGAGAAAAGGTTACGAAAGAACTTGCAAATGTTTTTTCACTTTTAAAAATGGAACCAATGGAAATCGGTCTTGATGTGCTAGGATTGTACGAAGATGGAATAATATATAAAAAGGATGTGCTTGATATTGATGAAGAACAATACATGAGTAATTTAATATTTGCAATAAATAGTGCAATAAACCTATCATTGGAATGCGGTTATCTGACAAAAGAAAGTATAGAAATTGCAATAAGAAGAGCATTTAACGAAGCAAGGTCTATAGCAAAAATTGCTAATATCATAGAAAAGGAGTTTATAGAAGATATCTTAATAAAAACAATTAACGAAGCAAAGATTTTGGAAAATTTTGTGAGGTGAAAAAAATGAATCTAATATATGCGAGCTTACTTTTGCACTCTGCTAAAAAACCGATAACAGAAGAAAATATAAAGAAAATTGTAGAGGCAATTGGGGAAAAAGCTGATGACGCACAAATTAAGGCACTGGTATCAGCATTAGAAGGAATCAACATAGATGATGCAATATCAAAAGCAACATCAGTACCAGTTGCTGTATCAGCTACTACACAAACACAACCCGTTGAAGTAAAGGCAGAAGAAGACAAAGAAAAGAAGGCAGAAGAAGCCGCTGAAGGACTAGGAGCATTGTTTGGTTAATTTTTATTATTTTCCAAACAAATTTATAAGGAGTTTTATGAAAGACAAACTAAGAATAAGATTTAGCGAGAATTATGAAAAATATTATAAAGTTAGACTTTTTGATGAAGTAGGTTTTAAAAGAAGAGAGTGTAAATTCTGTGGAAAGTTTTTTTGGTCTCTTTCTGAGCGTGAGAACTGTCCCGAATGTCAACAATATGAATTTATTAATGGAAAGAAAAAAATAGATTACATTGATGTTTGGAAAACTATAGAGAAATTTTTTATCAAGAATGGTCATACACCAATAAAAACATATCCTGTTGTGTGCAGATGGTTCCCTGGTTTATATTTCACTGTAGCAAGCATTGTTGCTTTTCAAAGAAGTGTTGCTGGAAAAACTGTTTTTGAAATGCCTGCAAATCCGTTAATAATTCCACAAGTTTGTTTACGTTTTAATGATATTCCAAATGTCGGTGTGACAGGCCGTCATCTTACAAATTTCATTATGATTGGACAACATTCTATTTATGATGGAAAGAATGGTTATTGGAAAGATGATTGTATTGATTATGATTATAGATTGCTAACAGAGGTTTTCAAAATCAAGCCAGAAGAGATAGTATGGTTAGAAGATATCTGGGTTGGACCATCTGCATTCGGTTATTCACTTGAATATTATGTTAAAGGCCTTGAATTAGG
>Ga0078972_1003435_pt1 | contig 47478 bp, 39 predicted proteins | sample YelNatPaOPGAMG01_FD_67568 | JGI IMG/M metagenome (GOLD analysis project Ga0078972, IMG submission 67568) | Hot spring thermophilic microbial communities from Obsidian Pool, Yellowstone National Park, USA - OP-RAMG-01 (SPADES assembly) (version 2) | ecosystem: Environmental > Aquatic > Thermal... | reverse complement strand
CGTTCCGCTCCCTCCTCGGCATCGCGGGCAGCCTTCGGTCGCCAACCTACGCTGCGCTATATTCCGGCGAATGGGCGCACACTACATGTAGTGGTCATGGGCGTTAAGCCGATAGGCACGGTTTGATTCTCTTTTTTTCTTCAAGAGCCGCTTGCTTGCTTATCCAGCCGTCTCAATATCGAGCGCCGCCGCCAGAGAGGCCAGCAGCCGGGGCAGTCAGGCCGGATGACTGGCGCGGGAGGCGCGGCGCGATTTTTGCCCCCTTGTCACGGGCTGCATGGCCGCTAGGGCTGGCGCGGTCAGGCGTTCATAGAGCGCGAACAGGTGTTCGGCGCGCTCGCGTTCGGAGGCGAAGGGCGCCTTGCGATAGAGCCGGTCCACCGCCGCATCGAGCGCCGCATGGGCGCAGCCCTGCCTGTTCCGCGTAAATCCGCCATCCCAAGGAACCGGGATAAAAGTCTTTTTGCTTCTTTTTCTTCAGAAAAAGAAGAATTCTACTAATCTTTGACTTCGTTCCGGCATAACGCTCGCTCGCGAGCACGACACCGCGCCTCGCATAGAGCGCCTTGCCGCCGGCGATGCGGCACCGGCGCCGATCACTACGACGTCAACGCCAGCGGGGGCGCCGTCGGGCATCAGGCGAGGCTGGGGGTGGGCAGCCAGGCGGCAGCGGGTTCGTTGGTGCGCAAGGCTGGCAGATCGGCGGCCGCCGTGGTGCCGGCAAGCTTGCCGAACACGGCGCCGCTCATCAGCCCGGTGCCGCCGGGGTAGTTGAAATAAAAGAGGCCGCCGACCAGCTCGCCGGCGGCATAGAGCCCCGGAATCGGACGCAGATCCTGATCGAGCACCCGTGCTCCGGCATCGATCCGCAAGCCGCCGAAGGTGAAGGTAATGCCGCAACCAACCTGATAAGCCTCGAATGGCGGGTCTTCGAGCGGGTTGGCCCAGTTACTCTTGGGCACGGCGAGGCCTTCGGTGCGGCGGCCGTCCTTGACATTGGGGTTGAACGGAATGTCACGCCGGATGGCGGCGTTGTAGGCGCGGATTTCAGCGAGCAGCGCGGCGGTGTCAACGCCGTCGAGCTGGGGCGCGAGGGCCTCCAGCGTCTCCGCCCGCCGCTTCGTCACCTGCCGGATGCGGTATTCGTCGCGCAGCAGATGCAGAACCTTGGAATCGAAGATCTGCCAGGCGAAATTGCCTGGCTGGGCGAGAATGATGCGGCCGTATTTGGCGTAGGTGTAGTTGCGGAAATCCGCCCCCTCATCGACGAAGCGCCGGCCATCGGCATTCACCATCACCCCGAACGGGTAGGAATGTTTCTGAAATCCGTCGCCAACCGCGAGATCGCCGAATTCCGGGGCATTGAAATCCCAACCCACGGCGTGGCAGCCGGACCAGTTGCCGGCCGGGGCGGCGCCGATCGCCAGCGCCATCTTGATGCCATCGCCGCTGTTGAAGCGCGAGCCGCGGACCTTGGCCAATTCCCAGCCTGGGCCGAGATAGCGCGTGCGCATCTCGGGGTCGGCCTCGAACCCGCCGTTGGCGAGGATGACCGTCGCGCCGGCGAGAGGATAGCGCCGCGCCGGCGTCTTGACCTCGACACCCCGCACCGCGCGGCCATCGCTGAGTAACCGGACGGCGCGGCTCTCATAGCGGATATCGATCCCCTGCCCGCGACAAGCGGTGGTCAGCGCCGCGACCAGCCCCGGCCCACCGCCCCAGGCCTCGACCGTGAGGCCGCCCCAGAATTTGAATTTTCCTTCGACCTTGAACGCTTGGCGGCCATAGATCGGCTGAAACCGCACCCCTTTTTCCCGCATCCAGCGCAGCGTCGGAAAGCTCGAACGCACCAGGGTCTCGCAAAGCGCTGGATCGGTGCGGTTTTGCGTCACGCGGAACATGTCGTCGAAAAACTGGTCTTCGGTATAGGTGCCGAAATCGGTGCGCGCGATCTCCTCCTCGCTGAGATCGGGCATGACGACGCGAAGATCCTCGATACCGCGATAGGCAAACCGGATGGCGCCGGCGGTGAACGCGCTGTTGCCGCCGGCCTCGGTCTGCGGCGCGCGTTCGAGCACCGTCACCCGGGCGCCACTCTCCGCCGCCGCCAGCGCCGCGCACAGCGCCGCGTTGCCGCCCCCGACAACGATCACATCCGCCGCTTCTTCGCTCACGCGTCCTCCATCCCCGGTGCTCACTCCGCCCGCATCTCGTAATATTGTTTAACACTTGTCAACGCGGCAGATTTCCTCCTGTGGCGGAGGAGGCACGATCATGGCAAGCGTTCTGGTCACCGGCGGCGCCGGCGTCCCGGTGGTGAAAAAGGCGCGCTCACGATCCCCCGCGCCCGCGCCGATCTCGTGCTACGCGCCGATGGCGCGGGTGGCCCTCCATTCCCATAAAGTGCAAGAGCAGGTCTATCACGTCCTCGAAGGCGCTACGGGATTCACGCGTTTAACCGAGCGGCGATGAGGAAGCCTGTGGCCATGGCAGCGAAGCGTGCCCACCCTGCGCGCATGGTTTTGGATCCCGCGGGTGTTCGGCAAGGCGCGTGCCGCGCAGCTCAAGCGGGGTGGCGTGACGGCTGGTGCCTTGTGGCCGAAGTCCCTTGGCGGGATGGGGGTCTGGGGCCACTGGCCCCAGCGGGTCGAGGGCGGAGCCCTCGCCTTCTTGCTTTGCCCCGCCGCCGCGCGGGATGGGATGCTTTCACGCTCTGAGACGATTATATAGAAGCGATGCCCACCGACCTCCCTTCCCCGCGCGAGCGGTTTGGCGCCGCTTCGGCGCCGCCGCCCCGCCGTCCCGAGCGCACGCCCCAGCGTGGCGGCGTCGGGCGGTTTCTGGCGCGTTGGCTCGGCCGGCTGGTGGGCGCGATCGCCGGGCTTGCGGTGCTCGCCGGGCTGGCCGGGCTGATCGCGGCCTATGGCGCCTATCGCCACTATGCCGCCGATCTCCCCGATGTCGTGGGTCTCAAAAACTATCAGCCGCCGGTGATGAGCCGGATTTTCGCCGGCGATGGCTCCTTGATGGCCGAGCTGGCCACCGAGCGGCGCATCTATGTCCCGTTCACCGCCATCCCCGAGCGCGTGAAAAGCGCCTTTCTCGCCGCCGAGGACCAGAATTTCTGGAGCCATCGCGGCGTCGATCCGCTCGCCATTTTGCGCGCCGCCGTCACCGATCTTTCGCACATGCACGAGGGTCGCCGCCCGGTCGGGGCCTCCACCATCACCCAGCAGCTCGCGAAAAACATGCTGCTCGGCAACGAGGTGACGATGGGGCGGAAAATCCGCGAGGCGATCCTGGCGCTGCGCATCGAGCAGAGCCTATCGAAGGAGCGCATCCTCGAGCTTTACCTGAACGAGATCTATCTCGGCCAGCAATCCTATGGCGTCGCAGCGGCGGCGGAGGCCTATTTCAACAAGCCGCTCGACCAGCTCAGCCTCGCCGAGGCGGCGATGCTGGCGGCCCTCCCCAAGGCGCCCAACAACTACAACCCGTTCCACTTCCCCGAAGCGGCCAGGGCGCGGCGGGACTGGGTGCTTGAGCGCATGGTCGAGACCCATGCGGTGACGCTGGCCGAGGCTCGCGCGGCGCAGGCCGAGCCCTTGGTGCCGCGCGGCTTCCACCACCCGGATTTGACCCCCGACAGCGGGTATTTCGCCGATGAAGTGCATCGCGCGCTGCTCGCTCGCTTCGGCGCCGATGTGGTGAGCCAGGGCGGGCTGATGGTGCGCGCGAGCCTTGACCCGCGCCTCCAGGAAGCGGCGGAGGACGCGCTCCATGCGGGGCTGCTCAATTACGACCGCGCGCATGGCGGCTGGCGCGGCGCGGTTTCTCACCTGCCCGACCCGCCTTCGAGCCTGCGGGCGAACTGGGCGGAGAAACTCGCGGGCGTGACCCCGCCGCCGGGGATGCTGCCCGACTGGCGGCTCGGAGTCGTGCTCGGTGAAACCGATCGGGCGGCGGAGATCGGCTGGCTGGAGGGCGACGCGCCGGCGCTGGCGCATACCGGCACGCTGCTGCTCGCCGATTGCGCTTGGGCGCGGCCGCTGGTGAACGGCGCCCTTGGCGCCGTGCCGCGGCGGATGCGTGATATCCTGCTGCCCGGCGATGTGGTGATGATCGAGCCAGCGGCGGCGCCGGCGCGCCTCCAGCTCCGCCAGATCCCCGCCGTCGAGGGCGCGCTGGTCTCGCTCGACCCGCGCACCGGCCGGGTTCTCGCCCTGGTCGGCGGCTGGAGCCACGCGATCAGCCAGTTCGACCGCGCAACGCAAGCCAATCGCCAGCCCGGCAGCAGCTTCAAGCCCTTTGTCTATCTCACGGCGATGGAACAGGGCATTTCCCCGAGCCAGCGCTTTCTCGACGCCCCCTTCGTCGTCGATCTTGGGGATAAGGGGAAATGGCGGCCGAATAATTACGAGATGGATTTCAACGGCCCGATGCCGCTGCATGAGGCGTTGCAGCATTCGCGTAATCTGGTGACGCTGCGCGTCGCCAATCTGCTTGGCATGAACGCCGTGGCGAAAACCGCGATCGCCTTTCACCTCGTGGACGATATGCCGCGCGTGCTGCCTGCCGCCCTCGGTGCCGTCGAGACCACGGTACTGCGCATGGCTGGCGCTTATGCCAGCCTCGATGAAGGCGGGCGCGAGGTCATCCCGAGCCTGATCGATAGCGTCGAGGACCGCGATGGCCATGCGTTGTGGCGGACGGGAGCGATCGGCTGCGAGAGCTGCGCCGCGGCGCCCGATCATCCGCCGCTGCTCGATGACACCCGCCCCACGATCGCCGACCCCGCCAGCGTTTTCCAGGTGGTGACGATGATGGAGGACGTGGTGAGCCGCGGAACGGGGGTGCGCGCGGGGCGCGGGCTGAACCGGCCGATCGCCGGCAAAACCGGCACGACGCAGGATTTTTCCGACGCCTGGTTCGCGGGTTTCACGCCCGATCTCGTCACCGTGGTCTGGGTCGGCTTCGACCAGCCCGCCGATCTCGGCAAGAACGAAACCGGCGGCGAGCTGGCCGGGCCGATCTGGCATGATTTCATGGCCGAGGCCCTGAAGGACCACCCGGTCCTGCCCTTCACGCCGCCCCCTGGCGTCACGCTGGCCTCCTGGAGCGACAGCGTGCAGACGATGACGGATGCGTTCAAAGACGGGCAGATCCCCGGCGCCTCGGAGCCGATCGGCAGCCCGCTGACCCCGCCCGCCGCGCCTGCCGCGCCCGCCGAAGCGGCGACAACGCCCGCCACGCCGGCATCGGGGGCGGATCAGGCGGCTTCCCCCCAAGGCACCACCGCCGCGGCGACGCCCCCCCCCGCGCCGCAAGCCGAGGATCTCGACAAGACCATGGGCGGGCTCTATTAGACGCGCCCTCCCTTTCGCCCGCGACGAGGAAAAAATGTCCGCCGAGTCCGACGCCTTGATCCAGCAAATCCAGCAGTCGCTCGCGCTGCTGAGGAGGCATCTTTGACTGGGACCGCGCGCTCGCCCGACTCGATGAGCTGAACGCCGCCGCCGAAGACCCCACGCTTTGGGAAAACGCCGCACGCGCCCAAAAATTGATGCGAGAGCGGAATAGTTTGGCCGCCCAGACCGAAACCGTCCGCCGGCTCGAGCGCGAAACCAACGATGCCGGAGAATTTATTGAACTCGCGGCAAACGAAGGTGAGGCGGCGCTCGTGGCGGAGGGCGAAAAAACCCTCCGGGCGCTTGCCGAGGAAGCCAAGCGGCGCGAGATCGAGAGCCTGCTTTCGGGCGAGGCCGATGGCAACGACGCCTATGTCGAGATCAATGCCGGGGCCGGCGGCACCGAGGCGCAGGACTGGGCGGAGATGCTGTTGCGGATGTATCTGCGCTGGGCCGAGAACCGGGGCTACAAGGCCGAGCTGATCGACCGCGCCGAGGGAGAGCAGGCCGGCATCAAGTCGGCGACCCTCCAGGTTTCCGGCGCGAACGCCTATGGCTGGCTGAAAACCGAGGCCGGGGTGCATCGCCTCGTGCGCATCAGCCCGTTTGACGCCAACGCCCGCCGCCAGACAAGCTTTGCCAGCGTCTGGGTCTATCCGGTCATCGATGACACGATCGCCATCGAGATCAACGAGGCCGATCTGCGGGTCGATACCTATCGCTCCTCGGGCGCCGGCGGCCAGCATGTCAACAAGACCGAGAGCGCGATCCGCATCACCCATATCCCGAGCGGCATCGTCGTCGCCTGCCAGACCGATCGCAGCCAGCACCGCAACCGCGCCCGCGCGATGGAAATGCTCCGCGCCCGGCTCTATGAAGCGGAATTGCGCAAGCGCGAGGCGCAGGCGGCGCTGGTGGAAAACGCCAAGACCGAAATCGGCTGGGGCCACCAGATCCGCAGCTATGTTCTGGCGCCCTATCAGATGGTCAAGGATCTCCGCACCGGCGTCGAGAAAAGCAACCCCGCCGCCGTGCTCGACGGCGATCTTGACGCCTTCATGGCCGCCGCCCTGGCCGCCCGGGTCGGTGCGACGCGGAGCGAAGCGAGCGCCCAGGCGGGATGAAGGCGCGAAAGCGGTTCAGGTCAACTTTTGCATCACGCCGGCCCGGTTCGCTGGGCCGGGTTTCCGTGGACTCTCGGGTTTTCATGGAACCTACTGCCGCATCGCAGTCCCGGCCTTGAATTAATCCTCGGACAAGCCGGCGCGGCGCAGGCCGTCGGCCAGGATTTCGCGATGCGCCGCCTGTGCGATCGGGGTGCGTGCCATCACCTCGCGGCGTCCGTAGCCGGGCCGAAGCGCTGCCAATCGGGCGCAGATCTCCGCCGCCTCTTCGCGGCGACCGAGATGGCCAAGGGCGGCGAGATGATAGGGATAGATGGAAACCAGGGTGGGGCGGATTTCGCTGATGTCGCGGGCAATCGCCGCCGCCTCGGCGAAATCGCCGCGCAGCAGCGCCAGCAGCGCAAAGGCGGGATCGAACAGGAAGCCCTCCGGGTCGAAGGGCAGCAATGCGCGGTAGCGCCCGAGCCGGCGCTCCGCGTCGGCGAAATCGCCGCGACAGACCGCCGCCATCCCGGAAAACCCCCAGGCCATCGCCAAATTGGGATTGAGGGTGAGGGCGCGGTCATGGAGCGCGATCGCCTCCTCGTGGCGGCACTCGATCTGCAATTTGAGCTGCCCCGCGATGCTGAGGGCGCGGGCATCCCGCGGATCGATGCTGAGGGCGCGGCGGATCGTCCCTTGCGCGCGCGCCATCATCTCCGGCGGCTCGGCCGCCCAGCCCTGCGCCAGCGTCATCGCACACCACGCGGCGAGCACCGCGTGGGGCGCGGCATAATCGGGCGCCAGCTCGGTTGCGAGTTCGAGCAACGGCCCGGCGCTCATGAATTCCGCCGGCTCCAGCCGCGCCACCAGGCCGAGCGCCCGTACCATCAGATCATAGGCCGAGGTATTGCGCGGCATCTGGCCGGCGGCGGTGACAACGCGGTTGAGGCGGCGGATCTCGCTCTGCTGGATCTCGCGATCGATGCGCGCGGCAGCCAGGGCGGCGACGTGATCCTGCAGACCGAGCCGGTCCTCGAGGCGATGGTCGAACCGCTCGACCCAGATGATCTGGTTGCCCGCGTCAAGATCGATGAGCCGGAGCGTCACGCGCAGCATATCGTCGGCCTGCTGCAAGCGGCCATCGACCAGCAGATCAAGGCCAAAGAAGCGGCGCAGCGCCACCTCGTCGCGGGTTTCGGCAGCGAAGCGGCTCAGCGCCGAGCAGGAAACGAGGTCCATCCAACGGAACGGCGCGAGTGCCGTGGTGATTTCCTCGGCAAGCACGACGGCGCGCTCGCCAAGATCGCGATCCTCGCCCGAGTATTCGAGCGGCAGCACGCCGAGGCGCCGGCCGCTCCGCACCCAGGGCGGCGTCGGCGAGGAGCGCGGGCGCGCGGTGAAGGCCACCGGCGCGGCGCCAACACGGATTTCGGCAAGCAGGGCGCGGGTCTCTTCCGAGGGTAGCGCACTCAGCCGCTCGCCAAGCGCAGCACGGCAGCGCTCGAACGCCTCGATCGCCAGGCCACGTTCGCCACGCGCGGCATAGGCGCGGATCAGCGCCCGCCAGGCCACCTCATGCACCCGGTCGATCGCCAGGACTTGCTGAGCGGCGGCGATCACGCCATCGGGGTCGGTCTGTTCCTCGAGCACCGCTTCCGCGACGTGCCGCGCCAAGTTGCGAATCGCCGTACGTTCGGCAAGCAGCCAGGCATCGAAAGCAGCATCAAGGCCGTTGAGATCGGCGAGCAATTCACCGCCGATCAGTTGCAGGGCCTGCGGCGCGGCGGGGCTGGCAGAGCGCACTTCGGCGATATCCGTCCAGACCGCCGCGCTGCGGAGCGCTATCTGCTCGCGCTCGATGCTGACCACCTCCGCCCCGAGCGGGCCGAGGCTCTCCATCATCCGGTAGATTTCCTGGCGGAGCGAGCCGCGCGCCTGCTCCTCCGGGCGGCCGCTCCAGAGGGTCTCGGCAATGGCGACCCGGCTCCGCGGCTGCGGCATCGCCAGCGCCAGCATCGCGAGCAGGGCGCGGCTCTTGCGGGCATTGGGCAAGGCATTTTCGCCGTTCGCCGTCCAGGCCTGCATCGGGCCGAACAGACGCAGGCTGAGCGCGGGCGCCGGATTGCGCTGCGCGGGGCGGGCCAGGGTCGTGAATTGCGCGGCAGGAGATATCAGCATAGCCAAGTATTCACAGAAGCGGCATACAACCGCAAGTGTTTAAGCGCATCCGTCAGGCCCCAGGTGAGGATCGCGAAATTGGCCGGCGCATTACGCCATGGGACACCCGCCTTTATATCCGCGCCTCGGGAAAAATACGGGCGATATCGCCATGCCAGACCCGCTCCGCGCGCTGCAGCCAAAATTCCGCCGGGCTCGGCCCCCCAGCGGCGATTTCCTGAAGCGGGGCGAGAAACATGCTCTCATCGCGCCCGTTCTCGTCGCGGCAGGCGCGGGCGGAAAGGCCCTGGGCGGCAATCGCCACCATCTCGCGCGCCAGATCACGAACTGTCCCGCCTGCCCAGGGCGCGGCCAGTCCGCGGCGCGGTACAATCGGGCGCAACGCCGCAAACTCCTGCCACGGATGGGCCCGCACCAAAGCGTGGGCGGCGGCCAGCGCGGCGTCGTCATAGAGCAGTCCGACCCAGAGCGCGCTCTGCGCCAGCATCATCGCCGGCGCCCCCGCATCCGCCCCGCGCATCTCGAGAAACCGTTTGATCCGCACATCCGTGAACACCGTCGTCAGATGGTCGGTAAAATCGCCGAGCACCGCCTGCTCGCCGGGCTGCTCGGGCAGGCCGCGCTCAAGAAATTCGCGGAATGAATGGCCAGCGAGATCAACGAGGCCGCCGCCGCGCTGAATAAAATACATCGGCACGTCGAGCACCCAATCGACATAGCGCTCGAAGCCGAAATCGGGTTCGAAAAACAGTCCCGGCATACCCGAACGATCCGGGTCAGTATCGGTCCAGACATGGGCACGATAGGAGAGAAACCCGTTCGGCCGCCCCTCGGTGAACGGTGAATTGGCGAACAGCGCGGTCGCCACCGGCTGCAAGGCCAAAGCGACGCGGAGCTTGCGCACCATATCGGCTTCCGATGCGTAGTCGAGATTGACCTGCACGGTGCAGGTGCGGAGCATCATGTCGAGCCCGAGCGCGCCGCGCCGCGGCATATAGCGGCGCATGATGGCGTAGCGGCTTTTCGGCATCCACGGCATCGCCTCGCGGGTCGCCAACGGATGAAAGCCGAGCGGGGCGAAGCCCAGGCCCAGCGGGTCGGCGGCCCGGTGCACCTCGGCAAAATGCTGTGCCATCTCGCGCGCGGTCGCGTGCAGATCCCGGCAAAGCCCGCCCGAAAGCTCAAGCTGCCCGCCCGGCTCCAGCGAGATCGAGGCGCCGTCATGGCCGCCGGCGTCACGCAACCCAATCGGCTGGCCGCGATCAAGGATCGGCGCCCAGCCTCCCTGCCCGTCCGTGCCTTGTGCGATCAACCCCTCCAGCACGGCGCGGATGCCGCCCGGCGCATAGGGCGGCGGGGTGAGATCGTCGAGGTAAAAGCCAAATTTCTCATGTTCGGTGCCGATGCGCCAGTGTTCGCGCGGCTTGGCTCCGGCCTCGAGCCAGGCGATCAACTGGCGCCGATCGCTGATCGGGGTGGTATCAACCTCACCGGGATTGGACATGCGGTTTTCGTGGCCTTGCGAGAAAGATGGAGCAGGTGCAGTCAGAGCCTGAAAATCAATCGAACTTGAAAAAGCATGCCCCCTGGAAATATTGGCTTTTCCTGTCGGTTTCGGAGAAAGAGGGCATTCTTTTTCAAACTCTCAGCGCGGCGAGGATGGTACTTGCAGCAAGGCCAACCCGGCGATCGCCGCGGTTTCCGCGCGCAGGATGCGCGGCCCGAGGCTCGCCCGCTCTACAAAGGGATGCGCGCTTAGCGCGTCAAGCTCCGCCGGCGTGAACCCCCCCTCGGGGCCAACCAGCAGCGCTGCCGGACCGGGCGCCGGGCGCGGCGCCGGCGTGCCCGGCGCGGCGCGCTCGATCGCCGCAATCAGCCGCCGCCGTTCCGGCCAGCCAGCCAGCACCGCGGCGAGCGGGCGCGGCGGATGGATCACGGGCAGCGACAGCCGCTCGCACTGCTCCGCCGCCTCGCGCGCGATGGCGGCGGCGCGCCCGTGGTTGAACCGCTCCGCCACGCCATGGCCGGCGAGCACCGGCAGAATAGCGGCGACGCCCAGCTCGGTCGCCTTTTGCACGACAAGCTCGCTCGCTACCCGCTTGAGCAGCGCGAAAACCAGCCAGAGATCGGGCTCCGAGCATGGCGGGCGCAGCAAATCCTCGATCCTAGCCCGCGCCGGGCCGCGCCCGGCCAGCGTAAGCCGCGCCCGCCATTCGCCGCTTTCTGCGTTGAACAGCGCAATCGCCGCACCGCTGCGCGCGCGCATCACATGGGCGAGATAATGCGTCTCGCCGGGGCCGAGCGTGACCTCCATCCCCGCCTCCAGCGTGCCGTCACAATAAAGGCGGATTGACCTTGCCATCACGCTGAGCAGAGTAGCAGCAATGAGCGCGCATACCGATATCGTCCGCGAGGGCTGGATCCGGCATCTGCCGCAAGCCGCCCAGCCCTATTTGCTGCTCGCCCGGCTCGACCGGCCGATCGGCGCCTGGCTGCTGTTCCTGCCCGGCCTCTGGAGCATTTTGCTCGCCCGGCCCGCTCCCCGACGGGCGCTCTGGCTGATCGCGCTTTTCGCCCTTGGCAGCGTGCTGATGCGCGGGGCGGGCTGCGTCGTCAACGATATGTGGGACCGCGAAATGGACCGCCGCGTCACTCGCACCGCCGGCCGCCCGCTCGCCGCCGGCACGGTGAGCCTGCGGGGGGCGGCGCTGTTTCTGTTGGTTTTGCTCGGCCTCTCGGGGCTGATCCTGCTGCAACTTCCCCCGCTCGCCCAGGCGCTTGGCGCGGGCTCGCTGGCGCTGGTCGCGACCTACCCGCTGGCCAAGCGCATCACCTGGTGGCCACAGGTGATGCTCGGCGTCACCTTCGGCTGGGGCGCCCCGATGGGCTTCGCTGCGGCCAGCGGCCGGCTCGACGCCGCGGCGGGCCTGCTTTATCTCGCGGCGATCCTCTGGATTCTCGGCTATGACACGATCTACGCGCATCAGGATCGCGAGGATGATGCGCTGGTCGGCGTGAAATCAACGGCGCGCCTGTTCCATCGCCATACCCGGATTTTTCTCGCCTTCTGCTACGGCGCGATGCTCACGGCACTGCTCGCGTCGGGGTATTGGGCGCGGCTCGGGATTGGATTTTACATCGCTCTGGCTCTCCCCGCGGTTCTGCTCGCCGTCCAGGTGATCCGGCTCGATATCGACGATCCCGCGCTCTGCCTCGGCCTGTTCAAGGCCAACCGGGAAGCGGGCCTCGCGGTCGCGGCGGCAATTCTCGCGGGTCTCTGGTAGCCAAAATTAAGCCCAGCAAAGGCGGAGCTTTTGCAATCCTTCCCGGGATGCGGGTCTGGGGTCGCTGACCCCAGCGGGGTCCAGGGGCAGAGCCCCTGGCTTTGCTTTGACGCGGCAGATACCCCGCGCCCTTACTGCACATAAATGCGGATTTCACGCGCCGTGACGCCTTTTTCGGCCCGCGCCGCGACGGATATGTCGTCGAATCGGATGCCGTCGCTCATCATCGCGTCCTCCAGCCGCAGCACGTCATAGGTGCCTTTTTCGATCGCGGCGCTGTCCTTGGCCGGATCGCCGGTTTGTGGCACGACGGTCACGACACGGTATTTCGCGTCAGGCTTGCGGGTTTGCGCCATATCGAGGGCGTTTTTCAGCGCCGCGTCATAGTTGATCGGCGTGCCATCGAAGCGGATGGCCACCAGCGGCACCGTACTGCCGGGTTTCAACGCCTCGGCGATGAGATCGGGTGGTGGTGGCTCGGGCTTGGCGCCGAACGTCGTCTGGTCGATGATCTTGCAGCCGCCGGAAAGCAGGCCGAGCGCCGCGGCAAGCGCCAAGCGGCCGCGCTTCATGGTCTGGCGCGGCGGCCCGTTCGGGGCGCGGCGGACGCGGCGGCGCCCGGGCGCGACCGCTTCGGCTGGCTCTGCTCCGGGGCAAAACCAAGTGCCGCGCACATCGCCTGGCCGACAATTTGCGGGTGGTAGATCGCCTGCACCCGCGCCTTTGCGCGCGCCCCGATGCCTTGTGCGAGCATGGGTTGGGCGTGGATGGTGCGCATGAACAGCGCCGCCTCGCTGATATCGGGCTCGGCCCAGCTCTGCCCCTCGACCCCGGGATAGGCGTCGGGCGGGACCGGGGCGGGCTGGTAGCTCACGAGAAAGGCGGTTTCGGGCGTGGCAAAATCATTGGTGCCGGAATAGGCGGTGAGGATCACCGGCTTGCCGAGCCACATGGCCTCCGCCGGGCCGCGCCCGAACCCCTCGGCGCGGTGCAGCGAGACAAAAGCATCCGCCGCCGCGATCAGGCTCACCAGTTCGGCACGATCGAGCGGCATGTCGCGGAGTTCGATGCGCCGGTCGGCGGCGAGATCGATAAGGCGCTGCCATTGCCGCGGCGCGCTGTCGCCACCCTGGGTCTTGATCAACAGCCGCACCGCTTCATCGCCCGAGGGGAATGCGCGGGTGAAGGCCTCGATCACCGCTTCGGGGTTCTTGCGGCTGGCGTAGGAGCGGAAGTCGAACATGCAGAGAAAAAGGGTCGCCTGCGCCGTCAGCCCGAGCCCGGCGCGATCGAGCCATTCCGTCGGTTCGGGGAGGGTGATGGCGAGCGGCATGGCCCGTACCGGACGGAGCGCTTCGCGCGCGAAGGCCAGGGCCGCGAAGTGGCTCACCGCCCAGATCTCGTCAAAAAAGGAAAACGCATGTCGCCAGCGGCGCGGCAGCGTCTCCAGCTCCCAGGCCCAAAAGCCGATGCTGCGCGCCGCCCGTACCCCGCGCCGGGCAAAAAAGCGCGCATCCTGAAATGCGGTATCGGCGTTGAGATGAACCAGATGAACCGCTGCCTCGATCCCGCCATCCGCCGCCGGCAAAGCCACGCCATCCGGGCCATGGAGCGTGCCCGTGGCGCGATCAAGCACGAGGAAATCACTGAAACCGACGGCCAACAGGGCGGCCGCCGAGCCGCGCAGATCCTCCCCACGTCCGGTGGGCGCGGACCACATCCCGCTCAGCAGCAGCCGGGTTTTCCGCGCGCCCGCGCCCCCGATGCCCCAGCGCGAGGCTGGCGCAGCGGGGGCATGGAAGCTGGCGAGCGGCGTTCCGGCATAAGCCGCGCCGAAGTGCAGATCCGCCCAGTGGCGCAGCGCTGCCACGCCATCGGCGGCGCCGAGATCGATCCCGGCACGAAGATCGGCGCGCGCGGCATGGAGCATCTCGAGCGCCACCGGCAGGTCCGGATGGCGCGGCGACGGGCTGGCGAGAAAGGCCGGGAGCCGCGGATCACGAAGCGCTTCCGCAACCCCCGCTTCACCGGCGCCCTCGCTCAGCAGCCAGTGGAGAAACCCCCAGGCGGCGCCGGGCTGATCGGGCGGAAACGCGGCGCGAAGATCGTCCCGCCCCTGCCAGATCGCCGCTTGCGCCGCGGTGAAGGCAAAGCCCGGACAGCCAAGCGCGCTGAGCGGGGCGCGCGGCGGCGTGGGCAGCAGGGCGCCGAGCGCGGTGGCGCCGTAAGAGGACAGATAATGCGTCTCGCACCAGCGCAGCAGCGCGGCAATGCCCTCTTCCGTGTCGAGATCGATCAGGGCGCGGAGATCGGCACGCGCGGCGTAGATCATTTCCAGAGCGCGCGGCAATCGCGGATGGCGTGGCGAGGCCTGGAGCAGAAAGTCGGCAAGCCTCGGGTCGAGAGCCATCGGATCGAGGCCGAGTTCGGCAAGGCCCTTGCTAAGCAGCCAGTGCAGATAGGCGATGGCGTCATCCGGCGTGAACAGCGGAAACGCTTGCTGCAGATCGGGGCGCATTTCCCAGATCGCGAGTTCGGCGCGGTTGAACGCGAGGCCAGGGCAGCCGATCTCGGTCGGTGCCGTGAACCAGGCGCGCACCGTCGCGACCAGCGCCTCCGGCCAGTGATAACGCGCGGGGGCCACGAAGGCGAACCACAGCCCATGCGAGAGTCGCCCCATCCGCTCACTGGGAAACCGCTCGCGCGCCTCGGCGGCGCTGCCGGGGAGCGTGTGGCGACGGGTGAGCAGCATCAATTCGCTGAGTGGCACATCCTGGTAGTGCCGCGAGAGTTCGGAAATCCGCGTCAGCTCGGCCTGCAGCGCGGGGCTGAGCCGGGCGGGATCGATGAGATCCTGGACCACCCCCTCGGTCAGCATCCAGGCCAGGAAATCCTGCACCCCGGCCGGGCTCGAGAGCGGAAAATGCCGCGCCAGATCGACCCGCGCCTCCCAAGCAAGCGCCGCCTCACGCGGCAATCGCTGGGTGGCCGCGCCGAATTCCACAATGATATCATCGCCCATCGCCGCGAGCGCGGCATCCGCCGGGCCGGTCCAGCTTTCCCCCCCGAGTGGCGGCCAGGGGGGCGCGGGCGGCGGCGTCATCGCCGAGCTTGCCTCCGGCGCCGCCGGCGCGGGCGCGAGGCAGGCGGCGGCGGCGATGCTGCGCCCGTCGATGCCCTGCTCCCGGGCCTCGCTTGCGGCAAACCAGGCGAAATACTGCGCCTGCCCGGTTGGCGTGTAGATATCGAACACGGCGCGCAAATCCGGCCGGTCGAGCCAGAGCTGATACATGAACCGCGTCATGACGATGCCGAGCGTGCCCGCAACCTCGTCGGGCGCATCGAAAAATTCCCCGGTGACGGTGATCGGCGCATCCGCGTCGAAGCGGCCCTCGTCGATCGCCCGGAGGATCCAGCGGCGCATCGCGTTCTCGATCGGCCGGCCATCGGGGAAGGTGGCAAACCCGTAGCGCGCCGCGCGATAGCGCGCCCAGCCATTGCCCCGCACGCGGTCGCGATAGCGCTCGACAAGATCCCCAAGCTCGCCGAGATCGCGGCCATCGAAACGATCCTGGTGGCGCGAGAAGAGGTCGGGATCATCGATGGCGAGGCCGCTGAAATGAAAGAAGACCAGCCTCGCCCCGGCGGCCTGCCATGTGCCATCGGGCGCGCGCGAGATCGGCCGGTGCGTGAGGTTCCAATAGGCGACGTTGTAGCCGGGATCACGCAGGATCAGGGTGCGCGCGACCAGGGCGGGCGCGAGGTCCATCCAGCGCTGATCGGTGAACATGTTGCCGGCGATATCGATCCGGCAATGGGCGATGCAGCGCTCCGCCCACCAATCGAGCAACTGCCGCGTCTCTCCATCGTCGCGGAGCGCGAGGAAGCCGAGGTTATAGACCCCCGATTTCATGATGGTGAGGTCGGATGGCTCCTTGCCATCCTGCAGCGGCTTGAGAATATGCGGGGTGAGGACCACGGAGTCCTTGGCGAGGGCGGAAAAAGCCGCGCGCAGCGGCGCCAGCAGCAGGATATCGGGGTCGAGATAGCAGAGTTCGGCAAAACCCCGCTCGGCCATGAGATAGCGAAAGGCGAAGGGTTTCAGCGCGGTATTGAACTCAAGGACATTGTACCAGAACCGCATGTTGCGGAAATCCGTCACCTCGAGGACAGCGCAGTCGATAATCTCGGCGGCGAGGTCGAGGCCGGGAAAGCGGCGCGGCGTATCGGCGAGAACGATGAAACGCGCAACCTCGGGGTGGATTTCCCGCACCGATTGCATCAGCGTCGCGGCCAGGGCGATGTAGTTGGCCGAGGCGATGGTGAACACCGCGCGGCGCGGGGTCGCGCCGCCGCTCCCTGCTCCGCCCTGGCGGCGCCCGCTCATTCGCCCGAGAGATCCCGCCGCCGCCGGTCAAGCTCCTCGCTGTAGCGGCGCAGCGCGTATTGCTCGGTGAGCAGGCCGATCACCCGGCGCGACTCGCGGTTATCGACCACGGCGAGCGCGTCGCTTTCCGACTGCTCGAAGGCGCTGATGGCATCCTTCACGCTCATCTGCGGCAGCAGGAACTGATCGGTATAGTGCAGGGTCTCGCCAACCTGGCTGATATTGACGTCCACCGCGTGGGCCTCGGCGACCTGGACGATGCCGGCATAGCGATCCGACTGATCGACCACCACCACGCGCTGCTCGGCGCCGAGGGGAAAATCGCGGCGGAAATTGGCGATCGGGGTATCGGCGCGAACGGTGCGCACCTCGCGGCGCATCATCCGCCCGACCGTGAGATTGCGCATCCAGCCGACATCGACGGCGCTGCGGATCGCCTCGCCGCGCAGGTGGAAGCGCCAGGTGGCGAAGGAATAGCCAAACGTGCGCCGCACGGTCAGCGCCGAGACCACCGAGGCGGCGAGCACCGCGATGGTGAGTGGCAGGCTGCCGGTGCTTTCGAGCGCGAGAAAGGCCATCGTCAGCGGCCCGCCGACGATCGCCGTCGCCAGCCCGCTCATCCCCACCACCGCGCAGACGACGCCGGGCAGCATCGGGCTCACCGTCACCGCCGCCAGGACCGCGGCAAACAGCTTGCCCAGCATGCCGCCGAGAAAGAGTGAGGCGAAGAACAAGCCGCCGCGAAACCCCGAGCCGATCGAGATCGTCGTCGCCAACGCCTTGAGCACGACCAGCAAAGCGAGAAACTGGAGCGAATAGGGCGCGTTGATGCCGAGATGTAGCGCCGCGTGGCCGGAGGAGAGAATCTGCGGCGTGATCAACGCCATCAGCCCGAGCAACAACCCACCCACCGCCGGGCGCAGCCAGGGCGGCACCCGGCTCTTGCGGAACAGTTCCTCGGTGAGCGTCACCGCGCGCATGATGGCAATGCCGAGCAGGGCGCAGATCATGCCGAGCGCCAGCACCGGCACATAGTCGAAAGGCGGAATATTGCTCGGCAGGATCAGGTCGAACCCCCCCGTGTCACCGAGCAGCCAACGATCGACGGCGATCGCGGCGATCGAGGCAGCGACCACCGGGGCCAAGGTCGCGATCGAATACGTGCCGATGACCAGCTCGAAGGCATAGAAGGCGCCGGTGAGCGGGGCGTTGAACGCCGCCCCGATGGCCCCGGCGGCGCCGCATCCGACGAGCAGGCGGAGATCGTTGCGCCGCACCCGGAAACTACGGCCGAGACGTGAGCCGATGGCGGCGCCGATCTGGGTATAGCCCGCCTCGAGCCCGATCGAGGCGCCGACGCCGTTGGAAAAAATCGTTTGCAGCGTCACGATGACGCTGTCATTGAGCGACATGCGCCCGCCATAGAGCGCATTGGCCTCGATCGCATCGACGGCACGGCGTGGCCAGAAACGCGCGATGACGAGACCGGCCAAGCCAAAGGCGAGCCCGCCGATGCTCGGCACCAGAACGGCGCGGCCGCGATCGAGTGCGTTCATCCCGCTCAGCCGCTCATGCCCATAAAGCAGAAACAGCAGGCGGTGCATCTCGAGCGTCGCGACATTCATGATCACGACGAGAAGCCCGGCGGCGCAGCCGACCAGGGCGGCAAGCAGGACGAGCCAAAGTTCGTCGGCGCGGACGAGGGCGCGGAGCGTTTGCGGCGCGTGGAGGACGATCTCGCCCCATTGCCGGCGCGAACGCGCTACGGAACCACCGGCCCGCCGTGTCGCGGTGCGAATAGCACTCGGGAAGACGCTCACGGCGTCCCCTCACGGCGTCCCCGAGGGGGTAACCCCAAGGGGGCGGCGCTCAGGTCAGGCGGGTGGCGTCGAGGAAAAGACGCCACGCCACCTGCCCTGAGGAAAACCAACCGCATCCCCAAACTATCTCTGAAAGAGGTAAATACTGTCTTGCTGGCCTGATCCAACGCGACGAATCAGGCGTTTTCGTGACCGCCCTCAAATCGCCTCTGCCCGAGCCTCTAGCGCTCTGGCGCGGGCCGCGCAATTGGCCGCGCGACAATTCTTTGCTCGCTCGGCCGCAATGCGCCGGCCAGGTGCAAAAATGCCGCAGCCCCCGGCGCGGCAACGCCGGGGCCGGGCCCGGCTATTGGATCGAGCCAGGCTATTGGATCGAAATCGGCATCATCTCGTGCTCGACGATCGCCGCGATCGCTGTCTCGTGACTGGGGGCCACGGCCAGCGGTTGGCCATCCGCCCCGTGGATGGCAAAGGCCGGGCTCCCCTCGACCAGAACCGGCCTGACATAGGCGATCTGCGAGAGGCCGAGGCGGGCAAATTCAATCGGCGAGAGATGCCGAATATCATGCTGGATCACCGCCACGGCCTCGGCCGTCTCATGGGTGGACCCTGGATCCTTGTTCATCGTTCTCAACTCCTCAATTCAGGGGGCACGCGCGATCAGCCATGCCCAGAACCTCTCATGCAGCTTCCGTTCCCGCGCCGGCGGGGGTTACTCCGGCTCCGTTGCCGCGGGCACGTCCCCGGTGGGCTGGCCGATACGACCGGTGGGCTGGCCGATACGAATAGTGCGCACCCGGCTTTCCGCTTGCGGGCGGGCGAGATCGATGTGCAACAGACCGTTATCAAGCCAAGCGGCCCGCACCTCGATCCCCTCGGCCAGCACGAAGGCGCGCTGAAACTGCCGCGCGGCGATGCCGCGATGCAGGAATACCCGCCCCTCCATCTCCTCATTCTGCTGGCCCTGGATCACCAATTGATTATCTTCGACGATGATCTGGAGATCGTTCATGCCGAACCCGGCAACCGCCAGCGTGATACGCAGTTCCTGCGGCCCGGTCTGCTCGATATTATACGGCGGATAACCATCGGCGCCGGATTTACGCGCGCGCTCGAGCAATTGCTCAAGATGATCGAAGCCGAGAAATAGTGGTGAGGTAAACATACGCTGCATCATCATGCCTCCTCCTCGGAGCGAAGCGGGTGCCGGAACCCATTACAGCGTTCCTTACAGCGTTCCGGCAAATCTTATCTTGGTCACGGCGGTCGCGGTTACAAGAGGCCGGGACCAGCGCCCAGGCTCTGGAAACCTCTCGCCGCGCGCGATATATGGCGCCCATGCAGCGCGTCGCCACCGCCCCGCTTTCCATCATCATCGCCCCCGATCCGCGGCTCAAGGCGCGCGCGCGGGTGGTGCGTGCCGAGGATCGCGCGACGCTCCCCCCCCTGATCGAGGGCATGTTCGCGGCGATGTATGCGGCGCCGGGTATCGGCCTCGCCGCGCCCCAGGTCGGCGTCTCGCTCCGCCTCCTGGTGATCGATCTCCAGCCCGAGGACAAACCTGCCCCACTCGTGCTGATCAACCCCGAAATCATCGCCACGAGCGAGGAACGCGTGACCCGCGAGGAGGGTTGTCTTTCGCTGCCCAATCAATATGCCGATATCACCCGCCCCGCCCGGGTCAGCGTGCGCTACAGCGATGTCGCGGGGGCCGCGCGGCAGATCGCCGCCGAGGGTCTGCTCGCCGCCTGCCTGCAACATGAGATCGATCACCTGAATGGCATTCTCTTCATCGATCATCTCTCGCCGCTCAAGCGCAACATGATCCTGCGCCGCCTCGCCAAGGAGCAGCGTCAGAAAGCCACGGGCTGAAGGCGATGCGCCTTGCCTTCATGGGCAGCGCGGCCTTCGCTGCTCCGGCGCTCGCGGCGCTCGTTGCCGCCGGGCATGAGATTGCCGCAGTCTATTGCCAGCAACCCCGCCCGGCGGGGCGCGGCCAGAAACCCCGCCCTGCGCCCCTCCACACCCGGGCAGCGGCGCTCGGCCTTGCCGTGCGGACCCCGGCGAGCCTTCGCGACGCCACCGAGGCCGCCGCGTTCGCCGCCCTCGACCTCGATGCCGCGGTGGTCGCGGCTTATGGCCTGTTGCTGCCCCCCGCCTTTCTCAATGCCCCACGGCGTGGCTGCCTCAACATCCATGCCAGCCTCTTGCCGCGCTGGCGCGGCGCCGCACCGATCCAGGCGGCGATCCTCGCCGGCGATGCCGAGACCGGGGTGACCATCATGCAGATGACGGCCGGGCTCGATACCGGCCCGATCCTGCTCCAGGAAGCGGTGCCGATCACCGAGGACACCACCGCGGCCGCGCTGCACGATACCCTCGCGGCACTCGGCGCGCGCCTGATCGTCCGTGCCCTGGCGGAAAATCCCCCGCCCCGCGAACAGCCGGCGGGCGCGACCTATGCCGCAAAACTCAGCCGCAGCGATGGCGTGATCGACTGGACCCGCCCGGCCCACGAGATCGCGCGCCGGATCCGCGCGCTGAACCCCTGGCCGGGTACTTTTACCCGCGATCGCGGGAAAATCCTGAAAATCCTTGCCGCCCGCGTCGTTGATCATCCGCCCGGACGCCCCGGCGCCGCCGGCGAAGTGATAGACGAGGCCCTCGGCATCGCCTGCGGCGAAGGCTGGCTTCGCCCGCTCACGGTGCAACTGGCCGGACGCGGGGCGCTCGCCACGGCCGATTTCCTGCGCGGCCACCCGATCCCGCCCGGCCTTCGGCTCGGCTGATGGTCCCGCCCTCGCGCGGCTTCGCGCTGCGGATGGAATACGACGGCACGCCCTTCGTCGGCTGGCAACGCCAGCGAAACGGCGTCTCGGTCCAGGAAGTCCTTGAGAACGCGGCGCAAAACCTCGCCGGGGGACACCCGGTTACGAGCATCGTCGCCGGGCGCACCGATGCCGGGGTGCATGCCGCCGGCCAAGTGGTCGGGCTCATGATCGCGACCGAACTGGCGCCCGAGCGTCTCGCCAGCGCGCTCAATTTCCATCTCAAGCCGCATCCCGTCGTGGTGCTCGCCGCCCGTCCGGCCCCGCCCGGCTGGAGCGCCCGGTTTTCGGCGATCAAGCGGATCTATCGCTACACCATCCTCAACCGCCCCGCCCGCCCCGCGCTGGCCGCCGGGCAGGTCTGGCATGTGCCCAAGCCGCTCGATGCCGCGGCGATGCACGAGGCGGCGCAAAGTCTGTGCGGGCGGCATGATTTTTCCTCGTTTCGCGCCAGCGCCTGCCAGGCCACGTCTCCGCTCCGCACACTCGATCGGCTGGATGTCGCGCGAACTGGCGAGGAAAAGATCGAGATCACCGCCGTCGCGCGGAGCTTTCTCCATCATCAGGTGCGCAACATGGTCGGCACGCTCAAACTGGTGGGCGAAGGCCGCTGGACGGTGGCCGATGTCGCCCGCGCGCTCGCCGCCCGCGACCGCGCGAGGGCCGGCCCGACCGCGCCGCCCGAGGGGCTTTGCCTGATCGCCGTGCGCTATCCCGAGGCGCTGGACCCGTTCAGGTCAGCAGATCGCTGAGCCCGGCCAGCGCCACCCCGATGGCGAGATCGAGCAGGGTGAAAAGCGCGGCCGGCACGGCGCCGATTTCGAGGGCAAGGCGCGTCGCATGCCATTCCAGCCAGATCGCCCAGCCGAAGGCGACGAGAGCGGCGGTCTGCTGGACAACCCCCGGCAGGCCGAACAGTTCGGGCAGCGCGCCGAGGGTGAGCAGCACGTATTGCGCGAAATTGCACCAGTTCCAGAGAGTGATATAGCGCGGCCAGAGTTTTTCCCGGCCGAGCAGGCTGACCAGCGGGCGCGAGAGCAGCGCGAATCCCGCCCAGCCCACGGCATAGCCGAGGAGATCAAGCGTCAGCGCGTGGCCAGGCCTGGGCGGTAAGCCGGCGAGCGTCCAATCCAGCAGGCGGAGCAGGGCGAAGAGCGGCAGGCAGAGCAGGGCCGCGAGAAAACTCCGCCGCGCGCCCTCCATCCCCTGCTCGATGCGGGTCATCGCCTCGGCCCGGCCGGCGGCAAGCAGGGCGGCCACCCGCAGCCCCGAGGCGACAGCGGCAATCGCCGGGTTCACGGCGCCGGGCTCATGACGCGAGAAAGGCCGCGAGCAGCCGGACATAGACCCGCTTGAGGCGCCACAGGTCAGCGATCTCCACCCGCTCATCGGCCTGGTGCATGGTCAGGCCGACCAGGCCAAACTCGGCCACCGGGCAATAGCGCGCGATGAAGCGGGCGTCCGAGGTACCTCCGCCGGTGGCGCGCGCCGGTGCGCCGCCGCATTCCGCGGCAATCGCCGCCTCAAGCGCGGCGACGCCAGCGCTTTGCGCGGGATCGGTCAAGAACGCCTCGCCGCTGATCTCGGGCAGCAGATCGAAGCGCGCCGCGTGGCAGGCGAGCGTCGCGCGGAGCCAGGCCACGAGATCGTCGCCCCGATGCAGATCGTTGAAGCGGATATTGAGCCGCGCGCTGGCCCGCGCCGGGATCAGATTGTGCGCCGGGTTGGCGATATCGATGCTGGTGATTTGCAGCGAAGACGGCTCGAAATGGGCGCTGCCGGCATCGAGCGGCGCTGCGATTAGGGCGGCGAGCGCCCGCACCAGACGGTGCGCGGGGTTATCGGCGTGGCCGGGATAGGCGACGTGACCCTGCGTGCCATGCACGGTGATCGCGGCGTTGAGACTGCCGCGCCGGCCGATCTTGATGGTATCGCCGAGGCGGGCCTGGTTGGTGGGCTCGCCGACGACGCAGAAATCGGGGATCTCGCCGCGCTCGGCGAGAAATTCCAGCACCCGCGCGGTGCCGTCGCGCGCCACCCCCTCCTCGTCGCCGGTGATCAGCAGGCTGATCGAGCCGCGCCGGCGCAAAATCTCGGCCTGGCCCGGCTGCCCGAGATAATCGGCGCAGGCCGCAACGAACGCCGCGATCGCGCCCTTCATATCGACCGCGCCACGCCCGATCAGCGTGCTGCCACGGATAACCGCCGCGAAGGGATCGACCGACCACGGCGCCTCGCCCGCCGGCACCACATCGGTATGCCCGGCGAAGCAGAAATGCGGCGATGTTGTGCCGATCCGCGCATGGAGGTTCGCGATGCCGCCCGAAGGCAGTCGGGTGAGGGTAAAACCGAGCGGCTGAAGCGCCGCCTCCAGCACGGCTTGCGCCCCGGCATCGGCGGGCGTCACCGAGGCGCGGCGGATCAGCGCCTGGGCGAGCGGGATGGGATCGGCGCCGCTCAATCGCGCAGCAATTCGTTGATCGCCGTCTTGTCGCGGGTGCGCGCATCCACCCGCTTGACGATCACCGCGCAGGCGAGCGAGGGACCGGGCGTGCCGTCGGGCAGCGCTTTGCCGGGAAGCGCTCCGGGCACCACCACCGAATAAGGCGGCACACGGCCGAGAAACACCTCGCCCGTGGCGCGGTCGATGATTTTCGTCGAGGCGCCAAGGAAAACCCCCATGGCGAGCACACTGCCGCGCTCGACGATGACGCCCTCGGCGACCTCGGAGCGCGCGCCGATGAAGCAATCGTCCTCGATGATCACCGGGCGCGCCTGCAAGGGTTCGAGCACGCCGCCGATGCCGACGCCGCCGCTGATATGGCAATGAGCGCCGATCTGGGCGCAGCTTCCGACCGTCGCCCAGGTATCGATCATGGTGCCGCGCCCGATATGGGCGCCGACATTGACGAAACACGGCATCAGCACGACGCCCTCCGCGATATGGGCGGAACGCCGCACCACCGCGCCGGGAACGGCACGAAACCCGGCCGCGGCGAAGCGGGCCTCATCCCAGCCCACGGTCTTGAGCGGCACCTTGTCATAGACCGGCGCCCCGGCGGCGCCGGCAAGCGGGCGCGACTCGCTGATGCGAAACGATAGCAGCACCGCTTTCTTGAGCCATTCATGGACAATCCAGCCACCCTCGCCGGGGGCCGCGACGCGGAGCGTCCCGGCATCGAGGGCGCTGAGCGCATCCTCAACCGCCGCGCGCGCCGCCCCGGTGGTAGCCGGCGAAAGCGTCTCACGCGCCTCCCAGAGTTCCTCGATCCGCGACCGAAGCGCCGCAACCGTCATCGCTGTCCTTACTCCAGATGGCCGGCCAGGGCCGGAAATGATGTGGCGCGACCATGCGGTGAGGCTCCGGCGCTGTCAACGCGCGCGTGCTGGGCACGCATGTTGGGCGCGCATCGAAAAGCGTCCCCGCTCACCGCATCGCGCGATCTGGTAACGCCAGATTCACAGTTCCCATGGCTCAATGTCATAGGCGCAATGCCACGGTAGGTTCAGGTACGAATGAATGACGAAATATGATGCGAAATATGATGCGACCGGCGTCAAAGTAACGGGCGCCCAGGTAACAGGGGCGGAAATGGCGCCCCCGCAAGCGGCCGACGCTCTGCCGCCCGCCGATTTACCCTGTGATTGGGCCGGGGATGAGATAGCGGAATGCGAACGGCTCCGCGCCGTCCTCTTCGACAGCCGCCAGCGCTGGCGTGAATTCGCGACGCTCGCCAGCGACTTCGTTTTCGAGATCGACCATGAGGGGTGCTTCAGCTTCGTCGGCCCCGAGTTGGCGCTCGGCTGGCCGGCGGCGACGCTGGTCGGGCGGCGCGCGCGCGATCTGTTGGGCTTTTCCGGCGAGGATGGGTTCGACCCCTTCCTCCCCGAGGGTGCCGGGCGCAATCGCCGGGTCTGGCTGCGCCGCGCCGATGGCCGGGCAGCCTGTGTGCGGCTTTCCACCGCGCCGATGGCCAATGAAGCGGGCGAGGTGATCGGGCTGCGTGGGGCGGCGCTCGAGATCACCCACGAGGAGGCCGAGCAGAGCAAAATCGCCACGGTTCTGCGCCGCAGCCAGACGATCAACCAGATTGTCTCCGAAATCAGCCAGGAAACCATGGCGAGCCGCATGGCGCATGCCGGGCTCACCGGCCTCACCCGCGCGCTCGGCGCCAAGGGCGGCGCGGTGATCGCGCTCAGGCGCCTCGCCACGGAATGGCGCGACGAGCCGGTGCGCCATCAGAGTGGCGAAGTTCCCGAAGCCCTGGCCGAGATCGCCCTCGAACATCTCTGCCGTCCACAATTCAACCCCGTCCCGCCGGCGGCCGCCGCGTCGCACGCGCAGAGTCTCGCCGGGCCGCAGGCGGTGCCAGGGCCGGGAGGCGTAAAATTGCTGCTCACGCCGGTCCTTGCCCGACTCGGCAGCCACGCCACCTTGCTGCTCTGGCGCGGCGCCGAGGCGCGCCTGTTCGATCACGAGGACCGCGAGATCGTCGCCGGCGTCACTGGTATCCTGCGCCTCATCCTGGAGCAGGAAACGATCCAGGCGGAGATGGCGCGCGAGGCCCGCAGCGATCCGCTGACCGGGCTGCTCAACCGCCGCGCCTTCGTCGAGGAGGTGGAGCGCCGCATCGACCGGCTCGACCGCGAGCAACTGCCGGGCTCGCTGGTCTTCATCGATATCGACCATTTCAAATCGATCAATGACCGGCTCGGCCACGCCGCCGGTGACGAGGCGCTCACCATCATCACCGGGCTGCTGCGCCGGACCGTCCGCCCGAGCGATGTCGTGGCCCGGCTCGGCGGCGATGAATTCGCCCTCTGGCTCGACGGCGCCGATGAATTCACCTCCTCGGAGCGCGCCGACACCCTGTCGCGGCGCGGCCCGCAGGAGCTGGCCCATCTCGCGCAGGGCGAGCCGCAGCCGATCTCGCTTTCGATCGGCATCGCCACGCGCTGGCCGAACAAGCCCTGCGGCCTCGATACCCTGATGCAGCGCGCCGACGCCGCGATGTATGAGGTCAAACGCACCGGGCGCGGCCATTGGCAGGTGGCGCGGCCGCCCGCATCCCCCGAGGCCCCGTGATGTCCGCGATCGCCCCAGCCCAAGCCCCCGGCCCGGATCCCGCAATCCCTGCCGACGAGGCGACGCGGGTGCGGCTCGGCGCCAGCCGCGGCACGCCGGGCGCGGTGCTGCAGCGGCTCGCCAGGGATCCCTCGATCACCGTGCGGGCAGCGGTGGCGCTGAACCCGGCCACCCCGCCCGAAGCCGACCACCTGCTCATCGGTGATGACGACGAACGGGTGCGGGTGCTGCTGGCGCGCAAGCTCGCAACCTCGATGCCCTCGCTCGACGATGCCCAGCAGGAGCAGCTTTCGGCGCAGGCTTGCCAGACGCTTCTGCTGCTGGTCGCCGACGAGGCGGTCCGGGTGCGCGCCACCATCGCCGAGATGGTCAAGGATCTTCCCAACGTGTCGCCCGATCTCGCGCGCCGGCTGGCCGCCGACCCGGCGATTTTGGTGAGCGCGCCGATCCTGCGTTTTTCGCCACTGCTCGAAACCAGCGATCTGCTCGCCCTGCTCGCCGACCCTCCCCACAGTGCCACGGCGAGTGCGATCGCGCGGCGTGCCTTCGTCGCCCCCGAGGTCGCCGAGGCGATCGCCGCCAGCACCGATAACGCCGCGATCCAGATTTTACTGGAGAACCCACAAGCCCAGATCCGCGAGGCAACGCTCGACGCCCTGATCAGCCGCGCGAGCGCCCAGCCCCGCTGGCACGCGCCCCTGGTGCATCGCCCGACGCTGACGCCGAAGGCCGCCCATGCCCTCGCCGAGATCATCGCCGCCGATCTGATCGAGGAATTGTCCCGCCGTGCCGATCTGCCGCCCGACACCATCGCCGCGCTGCGCCAGCGCCTCACCACACAACTCCGCGGCAAAACCCCCGAAGCGGCACAGCAAACGCGTGCGACGGCCGAAATCGAGGCGGCGATCGGCTGGGCCAGGCAGATCGAGGCAGCGGGCGGCCTGACCGAGGACGTTATCCTGAAAGCGGCGCATGAGGGCAACGCGCCGCGCTGCATCGCCCTGCTCGCGGTCGCGGCGGATGTGCCGGCGGCGCTGATCACCCGCGCGTGCCGCCTGCGTCATCCCAAGGGCCTGGTGAGCCTGGTGTGGAAGGCCGGGTTTTCGATGCGCGTGGCGCAGTCGCTGCAAACCCTGCTGTGTCAAGTCTCCCCCGCAGCCCTGCTCCGCGAAGGTCCGGGCGGCAGTTTTCCGCTCGGGTCGGACGAAATGCGTTGGCAGATCGAGTTCCTCGGCCGGCCGCAATAGCGCGCCGCCCACCCAACCCCGCTACGCCCGGATCAAGGTGCCGATGCCGCCCTCGGTGAACAATTCCAGGAGACACGCATGCGGCACCCGGCCGTCGAGGATCACCGCACCCTGCACGCCGCCCTTGACCGCGGCGAGGCAGGTCTCGACCTTGGGGATCATGCCGCCGGAGATGGTGCCATCCCGGATCGCGGCGGCGCTGGCGGCGACATCGAGTTCGGCGATCGGGCGTTTTTCGGCGTCCAGCACGCCGGGCACATCGGTCAGCATCAGCAGCCGGGTGGCGCCGAGGGCGGCGGCGATGGCGCCGGCCACGGTATCGGCGTTGATATTGTAGGTCTGGCCGTCGGCACCGAGCCCGACGGGCGCGATCACCGGGATCAGCCCGGCCCCGGTGAGGGCATACACCACCCGCACGTCGATCCGCTCGGGTTCGCCGACGAAGCCGAGATCGAGCACCTGCTCGATATGGCTGCCGGGGTCGCGCCGGGTGCGGGTCAGCTTGCGGGCGCGGATCAGCCCGCCATCCTTGCCCGAGATACCAACGGCCAGCGCTCCGGCGGCGTTGATCAGCCCCGCCACCTGTTTGTTGACAGTGCCGGCGAGCACCATTTCGACGACCTCGACCATGGCGGCGTCGGTCACCCTGAGGCCATCGACGAAGCTCGATTGGATGGCGAGGCGCTTGAGCATGGCGTTGATCTGCGGCCCGCCGCCATGCACCACCACGGGATTGACCCCGACCTGCTTCAGAAGCGCGATATCGCGGCCGAACCCGGCCGCCAGGGCCTCCTCGCCCATGGCGTGGCCGCCATATTTGACGACGATCGTCGCCCCGGCATAGCGTCGCAGAAAGGGCAGCGCATGCGCCAGAATCCGCGCCTGCTCGGCTGCCGTGCCAACCCGCTCGGACCCGACGCTCATGCCTTCACCCCGGTTTTGCCCACTCAAGCGGTGTTGCCATCGGCGCCTGGACCGGTCAAGCGCCGCCTGGCGGAGGATTAGGGGCAGACGGCGGTGATTGCCCCCGGTAGAATAGAATGCCAAAATCACAACAACCGCGAGAGAGGCCCGTCCGGCATGAATGGAGCCGCATCGCTCACCCTGCGCCGCCGTTTCACCCATTGGTGCGAGGAGCGTGCCCGCTACGGCGATACCGACCGCCAGGGCCACGTCAACAACGCGGTGTTCGCGACCTTTTGCGAAAGCGGCCGGGTCGGCCTGTTCCACAGCGAAGACACCCCCTTTGCCCCACCCGGCAGCGAGTTCGTCATCGTCCGCCTGACGCTCGATTTTCGCGCCGAGATCCACTGGCGCGATCGCATCGAGATCGGCACGGTCGTGGAAACTCTCGGCCGCGCGTCCTTCACCCTCGGCCAGGGGCTGTTCCGCGGCGAAACCTGTGTCGCGACGGCCGCGAGCGTGCTGGTTCTGATGGATCTCGCCTCGCGCCGGGCAATGCCCCTGCCGCCCGTGCTCCGCGCCCGCCTCGCAGCCCTCGCCAACCCGCCCCTGCCGGACATGCCGGGCGGCGCGGCCTGATCATGCCATGGCAGGCCAGGGCAATCGGCGGGGGCGGCGCGGGCGTTCCATCTCGTTCAACGAATTCTTTATCATTCCCTGTCTCAATGCTTGACGCTCAAGCCCCGGCACGTGGATGAAGCGGAGCGGGGGAACGCAAAAGGCGCCATGACCCTAATCGCCATCCTCGATGACCGGGTGACCAACCGGAATATCTTCTCTCGCCTCGCGGCATCGTTGGAGGCGGGGGTGGAGGTGCGCGCGTTCGGCGACCCGCGCGAGGCGCTCGCTGTGCTCGCCCTGCACGAGCCCGATCTCGTCATCACCGATTTCAAGATGCCGCACATGGATGGGGCGGATTTCACCCGCCATTTCCGTGCTTTGCCGGGGGCGGCGGATATTCCCGTGATCGTTATCACGGTCTATGAGGATCGCAGCTTCCGCCTGCGCGCGCTGGAAGCCGGCGCCACCGATTTTCTGCAAAGTCCGGTCGATCACCAGGAATTCCTCACTCGCGCCCGCAACCTGCTCAAGCTCAGCAAGCACCAGCGGCTGATCAGGAACCGCGCCCTTTCGCTCGCGCATGAGCTCGCGGCAAGCGAGCAGTCACGCGCCGCCCTGCTGCGCGACAGCCGCGAGCGGCTCGCCCAGGTGATCGACACCGTTCCCGCGCTGGTCAGCGCCACCGATGAACACGGCGTCTATATCTTCGTCAACGCCCATCTCGCGCGGTTCGCCGGCGTCGATGCGGCGCAGGTGATCGGCCAGGACGCGCACAGCACCTTCGGCGCCGACTACGCCGCGCGCAGCCAGGCGCTCGACCGGCTGGTCTTCGAATCCGGCGCGGCACTGCCCGCCTATGAGGAAGAAATCCTCGACCACAGCGGCGCGCCGCATGTTTTTCTCACCACCAAGGCGCCGCTCCACGATGCCGCCCACAAGGTGGTAAGCGTGCTGACCTCGGCGCTCGACATCACCGAGCGCAAGCAGGCGGAAAGTCAGCTCCGCCACATCGCCCATCATGATCCCCTCACCCGGCTGCCCAACCGGCTGTTGCTCCAGCAACGCCTGCAGCGCGAGCTGGCGCGCAACCGGCGCGGCGGGCGGATGTTCGCGCTGCACTTCATCGATCTCGACCGCTTCAAGGACATCAACGACGTACTCGGCCATCAGCTCGGCGATCAGTTGCTTCTGGCGGTCGCCGGGCGGCTGAGCAACACCGTGCGCGAGGGCGACACGGTGGCGCGGCTCGGCGGCGATGAATTCGCCATCCTCCAGGTCGAGACCCAAGAGGCCGAGGAAGCCGCGGCGCTGGCCCGCCACGCCATCGCGAGCATCGGTCAGCCCTTCGGCATCGATGGGCAGACGCTCGGCGTCTCCGCCAGTATCGGCATCACGCTCTATCCGACCGACGGCACCGGGCTCGACGAATTGCTGCGCAACGCCGATCTCGCGATGTATCGCGCCAAGGCCGAGGGCGGCGGCGCCTATCGCTTCTATCAGGCCGACATGAACCGGAGCGCGCGCGAGACCCTGCGGCTCGACGCCGATTTGCGCCAAGGCATTGCGCAGCAGGAATTCGTGCTCCACTTCCAGCCGCAGGTGAGCATGCGCACCGGCGCGATTGTCGGCGTTGAGGCTCTGCTGCGCTGGCAGCGCCCCGGAATCGGGTTGGTCAAACCCATGGATTTTCTGCCGCTCGCCGAGGAAAACGGCCTGATCGTGCCGATCAACGCCTGGGTGTTGCTGGAGGCTTGCCGCCAGGCGGTGGCGTGGCGCCGGGCGGGGCTGCCGCCGCTCCGCTGCGCGGTCAACCTCTCGCCGGTGCAATTCCGCCGCCAGGACGTGCTCGCCCTGGTCACCGAAGCGCTCGCGGAGACCGGGCTCGACGCCAATGTTCTGGAGTTGGAGCTGACCGAGACCATCCTGATGGAGGATACCGAGGCATCGACCCGCACGCTACGGGCGCTGCGGGCGCTGGGCGTGAGCCTCGCCATCGATGATTTTGGCACCGGCTACTCCTCGCTCAGCTACGTCAAGAATTTCCCGGTCAATCGGCTCAAGATCGACCAGTCCTTCATCCGTACCCTGAAATCCGACCCGAGCGATACCGCGATCGTGCGCGCGATCATCGGGCTCGGCCACAGCCTCCAGCTCGCGCTGGTGGCCGAAGGGGTGGAAACCATGGAGCAGTTCACCCAACTCGCGGCCGAGGGCTGCGACGATGCGCAAGGCTACCTGTTCGGCCCACCGCTTACGGCCGCCGATTTCGAGGCGCTGATGCGACAAGGCCAAGCCTTGCCGTTCGTCGCCTGAGAGTTTGAAAAAAATGCCCTCTTTCTCGGAAATCGCCGGAAAAAAGCCAATGTTTCCAAAGGGCGTGCTTTTGCAAATTCGATTGATTTTCCGGCTCTGAGAGTTTGCGAATGTCAACAAACGATTGTAATTGCAATAGAGTCAGACGCTTCCGACGGGTGTGCCCGCCTCAGCGCGGGGGTGCGGGGGCGCGATGACCACCCTTCACGCCGCACGCTCGGCGCTGGCGCGCGGGATGGTCGCGTGGCGTGGCATCTGGCTGGGTGGGGAGCGCGATCAGACGCTCTACCGCGTGATCGTGTCCATCCTGGTACTCGGCTACGTCACGCTGAACCCGGCGCTGCATCGCGCGACCCCGCTTGCGGTGACATTCGGGCTGCTCGCCTACACCGCCGGTTTTCTCTGGCATGTGCTGCGCTACCCGGCGCATTCACCACGGCGCATCCTGCTCGCCATGGCCGCCGATCTTTCCCTGCTCGGCATCGGGCTCCATGTCGGGGGGAAAGCGACGGCGCTGCTCTATCCGATCCTGCTCTGGGTGATTCTCGGCAACGGCTTCCGCTTCGGGCTGCGCTATCTGCTGCTCGCGACCCTCCTCGCCACGCTCTCCTTCACCGCCGCCGTGCTCACCACGCCGGCTTGGCGAGATCAGCCGGCGCTCGCCGGCGGGCTGCTCGCCGGCCTCGTGCTGCTGCCGATCTACGCCATCACGCTGCTCCGCAGGCTCTCTCAGGCCAAGGACGCGGCCGAGGCGGCGAACCGTGCCAAGACGCAGTTTCTCGCCAGCGTCAGCCATGAGCTGCGCACGCCGCTCAACGCCGTGATCGGGCTCGGCCACCTGCTCCAGGAAACCACGCTCGATGCCGAGCAGGCCGACATGACCCGCACCATCACCGCCTCGGGGCGGGTGCTGCTGTCATTGATCAACAACATCCTCGATTTCGCCCGCCTCGAGGCCGGGCGGATGCCGAGCGAGCGGGAGGATTTCTGCCTGCGCGGCCTGCTCGGCGAGGTCCGCGATATCGTCGCCACCCTGGCCACGGCGAAGGGCCTGCGGATCCATGTGCATATCACCGCCCGCACCCCGCTCGGCCTCCATGGTGATCGCCGCCATCTCGAGGAAGTGCTGCTCAATCTGCTTGGCAACGCGGTCAAATTCACCGAGGCCGGGGAGGTGGTGCTCGCGGTTGATGGAACAGTTGGCGAGAGCGGCGTGGTGTGTTTCCGCTGCGAGGTCTCCGATACCGGCATCGGCATCGCGCCAGAGGCCACGCACCGCATCTTCGAGACCTTCACCCAGGCCGATTCCAGCATCATCAACCGCTTCGGCGGCACCGGCCTCGGGCTTGCGATCTGCAAACACTTGGTGACACTGATGGGGGGTGAGATCGGCGTCGAAAGCACGCTCGGCCTGGGCAGCGTCTTCTATTTCACGCTGCCGCTTGGCCTTGCCGCCGAGGCGCCCGCGCTGGAGGAGCCGCTGCCGCGCCTTGCCTTAGTGACGAGCGATGCCGCGCTTGGCGCGCGGGTCGCGGGGCTGCTCGGCGCCGCCGCGCCGCCGCCCACGATCTTCGCCACGCTCGCCCAGGCGCGGGACGGGCTCGCCGGGGATCAGGCGCTCCTGCTGCTCGACGAGCGCCACGCCGAGGCCAACGCGCCGGCGCTTGCCGCCGCCGCCTTGCGCACCCCGCTCGCCCTGCTGGCGCCCGAGGGTGAACCCGGCCTGCCGCCGCGCGGGCTGCGCGGTTATGCATTGACCCGGCTCGGCCTCCAGGAAGCGGCGTTGCGGGCGGCTGTGGCGATGGCCCAAACGGCCTATCCCCGCACCGTCCCCGCCGCCAACGAGCCGGCGGAGAAACCAACCCCGGCGGCGGCGCTCCGCATCCTGATCGCCGAGGACAACCGGACCAACCAGAAAGTTATCAGCAAGGTGCTCGAACGCGCCGGCCATAGCGTGCATGTCGTCGATAACGGCGAGCAGGCGCTCGATGCGCTGGAGGCCGAGAGCTTTGATCTGGTGCTGATGGATGTGAACATGCCGGTGATGGGCGGCCTCGAGGCGGTGAAGCTCTATCGCTTCTCGGCCCTCGGCGCGCCGCGCGTGCCGATCATCGCGCTGACCGCCGACGCCACCCAAGAAACCGCGCAGCTCTGCCAGGAGACCGGCATGGATGACTGCCTGACCAAGCCGATCGAGCCCGATCGCCTGCTCCAGGCGATCGCGCGGCATGTCCCGGCCAGCGCCGCGCTGCCGGCGCGTGAAGCTATCACCGACATCACCGACCACCCCCGCTTCCGCCAGGCCGGCAACGCCGCCATTGATACGGTGGTGCTGGCCGATCTTGAATCGCTTGGCGGCGGCGGTTTCGTGATCGAGCTGATCGACGCTTTTCTTGCCGATTCCGCCGAGCTGGTGGAGGAAATGACGGCGGCGGCGCGGGCTGGCGATTCGTCCGCGTTCCGCGGCCAGGCCCATGCGCTGCGCAGTGCCGCGGCGAATATCGGCGCCAAGGGATTGTTCGAGCTTTGCCTCTCTTGGCGGCTGATCCGCGCCCAGCAGCTCGACAAGGACGCCGAGCAGCTTGCGCTCCGGCTGCACAGCGAGCTGGAACGGGTACGCGCAAGCCTGCTCGCCCACCGCGCCCGCCTCCAGACGGTGGCGCGCCAGGGTTAGACAAGGCCAGGGGCTTTGCCCCTGGACCCCAGCAAAGGCGTAGCCTTTGCAGTCCTTCACGGGGTGCGGGTCTGGGGGCGCTGCCCTGGACACGCTGGGACCCCATTTGATCAGGTGCTTTGGATGACCCTAGCGAGCAGCGGCGCGGCGTCCGGCGCCGCCCAGTTGATCGCGCCTTCGAGCCGCCCGGCGATGCGCCCGGTGCGGTTGAGGATCAGCGTCGTCGGGATGCCCTCGAGCTTGAGCGATTGCAGCGCCGCGCCCTCGGGGTCGAGCCAGATCGGCAAATGCTCGATGCCATGGCTGTCGTAGAACGCGCGCACCCTTGCGGCGCCGCCGCGATCGGAGGACACCGGCAGTACCACGATCCCTCTTCCGGCGACCCGGGAAGCGAGCTGGTCGAGCGCCGGCATCTCGGCGACGCAAGGCGGGCACCAGGTTGCCCAGAGATTGAGCACCACCCCCTTGCCGAGAAATTCCGCGAGATGGTGCGTCCGCCCGGCGCCGTCCTGGAACGAGAGCGCCGGCGCCGGCGCGGGCGGTACCACCAGGGTCATCGTGGAGACGTCGTAGAGCTGCTCGGCGGCCAGAGATTTGCCGATCAGCGCCGCCGTCGCTACCGTGGAGGCGAGAACGAGCGCCGAGCGGCGCGTCAGAATTGCCATGCGGGATTCCCTTTCGTGACCGAGCACACCGACGCCAACCAGCAATGGGGCGGCCGCTTCCAGGCCGGCCCCGCCGCCATCATGCAAGAGATCAACGCCTCGATCGGCTTTGACCGCGCACTCTGGCGCCAGGACATCCAGGGCTCTCTGGCGCACGCCGCCATGCTGGCCCGCGTCGGCATCATCAGCCCCCAAGATGAGACTTTGATCCGCCAAGGTCTAGAGGCGATCGCCGCCGAGATCGAATCCGGCACCTTTCCCTTCGACGCCGCGCTCGAGGATATCCATATGAACATCGAGGCGCGCCTCAGCGCGCGCATCGGCGAGCCGGGCAAGCGCCTGCACACCGCGCGCTCGCGCAACGACCAGGTGGCGACCGATTTCCGCCTCTTCGTGCGCGACGCGATCGACGGGCTCGACGCCCAGATGGCCGACCTCATGCGCGCCCTCGCCGCCCGCGCCGCCGAACACGCCGCCCAGCCGATGCCCGGCTTCACCCATCTGCAAACCGCGCAACCCGTGACCTTCGGCCATCACCTGCTGGCCTATGTCGAGATGCTGGCGCGCGATCGCGGGCGGTTGCACGACGCCCGGGCGCGGCTCAACGAATGCCCGCTGGGGGCGGCGGCGCTCGCCGGCACCTCGTTTCCGATCGACCGCCGCATGACCGCCGCGGAACTCGGTTTCGACCGTCCGATGGCAAATTCCCTCGATGCCGTCTCGGATCGCGATTTCGCGCTGGAATTTTTGAGCGCGGCGGCGATTGCCGCGATGCACCTCTCGCGCCTCGCCGAGGAAATCATCCTCTGGTGCAGCGCGCCGTTCCGTTTCATCACGCTTTCGGACGCTTTCACCACCGGCAGCTCGATCATGCCGCAAAAACGCAACCCCGACGCCGCCGAGCTGGTGCGCGCCAAGACCGGGCGGATCACCGGCGCGCTGGTCGCCCTGCTCACCGTGATGAAGGGCCTGCCGCTCGCCTACGCCAAGGACATGCAGGAAGACAAGGAGCCGGTGTTCGATGCCGCGCGCGCGCTGTCCCTGGCGCTCGCCGCGATGGCCGGCATGGTGCGCGATCTGCGCCCCGATACCAAGCGGATGCGCGAAGCAGCGGGGGAAAGTTTCGCCACCGCGACCGATCTCGCCGACTGGCTGGTGCGCGAGTTGCATCTGCCGTTCCGCGCGGCGCATCACGTGACGGGGCGGCTGGTGGCCGCCGCCGAAGCCAAGGGCGTCGATCTCGCCGCCCTCCCGCTTACCGAGATGCAGGCGATCGAGCCACGCATCACGGCGGCGGTTTTCTCCGTGCTGACGGTCGAAGCCTCGCTCGCCTCGCGCGTCAGCGAGGGCGGCACCGCGCCGGCGCATGTCGCTGCCGCCGCGAAGCGCTGGATCGAGGCGCTGGGATGAGGCTCTGGCTGCTGATCCCGGCGCTCGTCCTCGTCCTCGGGCTTGCCGCCTGCGGCAAGAAGGGCTCGCCGGAGGCCCCCGGCCCCGCCGACAAAATCACCTACCCCCGCCCCTATCCGCCGTATTGAGGCCGCCCACCGCGATGGATTTATCCCCCATTCCCGACCCCACGTTTGCCGAACTGATCGCCCTCCGGCCGCATTTGTCCCTCGACGCCCTGGCCGGGCTGATGTTGGACGACGTGCCGCTGGCGGCGATCGCCGACGCCCTCGGCACGCCGGTCTGGGTCTATGCGGCGGGTGCCATGCGGGCGCGCTATCGGGCGCTCGCCGGCGCGCTCAAAAACCTCGCGCGCGTCCACTACGCGGTCAAGGCCAACGACCATCTCGCCGTGCTCGCGCTGTTCGCCGCCGAGGGGGCGGGCGCGGATGTGGTGAGCTTGGGGGAATTGCGGCGCGCGCGCCGCGCCGGGATCGACGCCCGGGATGTGGTGTTCTCCGGGGTCGGCAAAACCCCCGACGAACTCCGCGCGGCGCTCGCCGAGGGGGTTGGACAAATCAATGTCGAGAGCGCCGAGGAGCTGGAGATGATCGCGGCCCTCGCACGGGCGATGGGCAAGCGCGCGCCGATCGCGCTTCGCGTCAACCCCGATATCGACGCCGGCACCCATCCGAAAATCACCACCGGGCGGCGCGAGAACAAATTCGGCATCCCGGCCGCCGCCATCCCCGCCCTCTACGCCCATGCCAGCCAGCTCGCGGGGATCGCGACGCTAGGATTGGCTGTGCATATCGGCAGCCAGATCACCTCGGCGCAACCGTTTCGCGCCGCATTCGCCGAAATCGCCGCCCTGGTCGGCGCGCTGCGGGGGGCGGGGCAAGTGGTGCGGCGCATTGATTGCGGCGGCGGGCTCGGCATCAGCTATCGCCATGAGACGGCGCTCTCACCGGAAGCTTTTGCCGGCGCGCTCCGGGCCAGCCTGGGCGGGCTCGATCTGGAGCTGATCGTCGAGCCGGGGCGCTGGCTGGTCGGGCCGGCCGGCGTGCTGCTGGCCAGCGTCGTTCTGGTCAAGCACGCCGCGCCCTATCCCTTCGTGGTGTTGGACGCGGCGATGAACGATCTGCTGCGCCCGGCGCTCTATGACGCCTGGCACGGCATCGTCCCGCTCGCCGCGGCCGACGCCGCGCGGGGGAGCGCGCCTCACGCCATCGTCGGGCCGGTCTGCGAAAGCAGCGACGCATTTGCCACCGCGCGCGCTCTCCCCCCCCTTGCTCCGGGCGCGCGCGTCGCCATTCTTGATGTGGGAGCCTATGGTGCGGTGATGAGTTCGACCTACAATGCGCGCCCGCTCGCGGCCGAGGTCATGGTGGCGGACGGCGGTTTCACGGTGATCCGCCCGCGCCAGGAGATCGCGGATCTCTGGCGCGGGGAAACCGTGCCTGAATTCATCGCGAACCGCCCCGCTTGCGGCAGGGCCATGACATGAACCGGCTCGCGCGCCAGCGATGGCTCGCGCGCCTCGTGCTCGGCTTTGAGCAGATTTGGCTGGGGCTCTGGCCGGGGCTCGGGCTGCTCGGCCTCTATGTCCTCGCGGCGCTGCTCGATTTGCCGGCGGCACTGCCGCCAGGGTGGCGCGCCGCCCTGCTCGGGCTCACCGTCCTTGGCACGCTCGCCCTGCTCGGGCGTGGGCTGCGGGGCTTCCGCTGGCCGGACAGGGCCGCCGCCGAGCGGCGCATCGAGCGCGCCTCCGGCCTCGCCCATCGCCCGCTGGCGACGCTTGCCGACCGTCCGGCACTCCCGGAGATGGCGGGGTTGTGGCAGGCCCATCTCGCCGCCGAGCGGGCGCGGCTCGGCGGCCTGCGAAGCGGCTGGCCGCATCCCGGCCTGGCGCGGCGCGATCGCCGGGCGCTCCGTGCTGCTCTCCTCGTGGCGCTCGCCGCCGCCCTGGTGATCGCCGGGCCCGACGCGCCGCTGCGCCTCGCCCGCGCCTTCCATCCCGATCTCGGGCTCGGCGCCGCCACCCCTGCCGATAAACTCGAAGCCTGGATCACCCCACCCGGCTATACCGGCCTCGCGCCGATCTTTCTTCATGCGCCGGGAGAAAAGCTCAGCGTGCCGGCGGGTTCGCGGCTCAGCGTCAATCTCAGCGGCGCGCGCACGCCCCCTGATCTTGTGCTGAACGGTGCCAAAACGCCGTTCAAGCCCCTCGACCCGACGAGTTTCCAGGCCGAGATGGTGCTCACGGAGAGCGGGCGGCTGGTCGTGCGCCAGGGCTGGGCGACGCGCGGAGCGTGGGATCTCACAGTGACGCCGAACACGCCCCCGGTGATTGCCTTCAGCGCGCCCCCCGGCCCGGCGCCGCACCGGCCCCTATTACGCCTGCCCTGGCAGGCGCGCGATCAATATGGCGTGGTCGCGGCGACGGCCGAGATGGTTCTCGCCGCCCGCCCCGATGCCGCCCCGCTCAGCGTCCCGATCCCGCTGCCGAGCGGCCCCGCCAGGGTGGCGCGCGGCCGCCTGATCACCGATCTCACCGCCCACCCCTGGGCCGGGCTCGCGGTCAGCGCGCATCTCACGGCGCGCGACGCGGCCGGGCTCACCGGGGCGAGCGAGAGTTTCTCCTTCGTGCTGCCGGAGCGGCATTTCGCCAACCCGATCGCCGCCGTGCTGGCGATGGCGCGCAAATCCCTGAGCCAGAACCCCTCGGCGCGCGGCGGGGCGCTTGAATTGCTCGATGGGCTGGCCGCCGAGACCAGCCTCTTCGCCAGCGATTGGGGCGGCTATCTCAATGAACGCGCCATCGCCGCGCTGCTGCGCCGCGATCCCACCGCCGGCGCCGTGACCGAAGCGCAGGCGCGGCTGTGGCAACTCGCGCTGCATTTCGAGGAAGGCCGGGTGGGCGATACGGCGCGCGCGCTGGAGGCGGCGCGCCAGGCCCTGCACGACGCCCTCGAACAGCGCGCCCATGGCGACCAGCCGGATGCCAAGACGCTCGATCAGTTGCTCCAGCGCTACCAGGAGGCGCTCGCCGCCCATCTCGCCGCGCTCGCGCGCCAGGCGCGGCAAAACCCCGCCCTCGATCAGGCCGGCGAGCCCATCGACCCCAGCCAGATCGCACGGATGGCCGAGGAAATGCGCGAAGCCGCCGCCGCCGGGCGCACACAGGAGGCGGAAGCCCGCCTGCAAGCACTCGAACGCCTGATGAAAAAGCTGCGCGCCGGCCGGCCGCATCCGGTTGATCCGCGTCAGGCGCAGGCACAGAAACGCTTGAAAGAGGCGGAATCCGCGTTGCAGGAGCTGGTGAAACGCCAGGGCGCGCTGCTCGACCGCGCCCAGGCGCGCGCCGAGGCCGAGCGCGGTGACGACGACTCCATGCTTCGCCAGCCCGGCGGCCTGCCGCTGCCCGACCTGGCGCAACCCCACGACGCCCGTGGCCCATCGCCCTTGCCCGGCGCGACATCGGAGCAGCAAAGCGATCAACGCGCCCAGGCGGCTCTCCGCGAACGACTGAAAACCCTACACCCGACCCTGGCCCCGGCCGGCGCCGCGACCGCCGGCAATCTCACCGAAGCGGAGCAGGCGATGCGCCAGGCCGAACAGGCGCTCACCCAGAACGAGGACGATGCCGCCGCCGAGGCCGAGGCCGAGGCGCTCGGCGCGCTTGAGCGTAGCGGGCAGGATCTCGCCCGCGCCGAGGCCAAGGGCCAGGGCGAGGACGGCCGCGATCAGGACAGCGCCGATGACGGCGGCGAGGACCAGGATCAACTCGGCCAGTCCGGCACCGCCTCGCGCCCTGGCGACGGCAGCGACAGCGGCCAGGGCGGCGCGCGTGGCCCGCATCGCCTGCGCCGCGACCCGCTCGGGCGCAGCGTCGAGCAAGGGAGCGCCGGCGGCGACGAGGCGACCGACGTGATGCTGCCCGACACCATGGAACAGGCGCGCAGCCGCGCCATCGAGGACGAACTCCGCCGCCGCGGCGCCGAGCGCACCCGGCCGGAGGAGGAATTGCGCTATATCGACCGCCTGCTACAGCCGTTCTGAGCGGCCCGCGCGCCGGGCTTGGCAGGGGCCGAGGCGCGAAACCATATTAAAACGTCAGTGCCGGAAAAACGTCAGGGCCGGAAAGAGGTCGGTATCGCGGAGTTGTGTCAGGACCGCGGCCGGTCAGGCCGCTGCGCCAGCTTGTCAAAGTGATAATGCGCGTTATAATTCCTCGTATTAATGACATTCGGGTCGTGGCATCATGGCCATTGCGGTGCTTCTGGCCACAGGAAGGCGCCGTGCAGTGGCTTGGTGTGGGTTCACGCCGCGCCGTGTCCGGCGCGGCGGGCAAGGCGGTTTTGGCGTGGCGATGGGTTGGAAAGGTGGACCGAAGATGCAGCTGATTTCTCGGGTGATCGGCTCAGGCGGGCTGGCGCTGACGCTGGCGCTGGCGCCGGCCATGGGATGGGCCGAGCCGGCAGCGGCACAGGCGGCGGCTTCGCCGGCCGGGGCGCCAGCCGGTGAGGTGCAGGTGACCGTGCTCGGCGTCACTGCGCCGTTCTTCACCTTCGGCATCGTCAAGCGCTTGGAGCAGATCCCCGGCGTGCAACATGCCTCGTTCAATCTGCTGCACGGCCGCGCCGATGTCCAACTCAAGCCCGGCGCCGTGGTGACCGACGATGAGTTGCGCCAGGCCGTGCGCAGCGCCTCCTACTCGATCGGCGGCATCCACTGGATCCGCCGTCCCGACGCCGCGGGTTCGGCAAGCACGGCAGGCATCGCGGCGGTGAACCAGGGGACGAAATAGCCCGTGAGCCGCGCCTTCCGCCGCCTCGCGGCCGCCGCCGCGGGCCTTGCCGTGGTCCTGCTGCTCGTCGCGCCAGCGCGCGCGCAGATCACCTTTCCCTCCGCCGCGCCGATTTCGGCAGGCAATGTCATCGTGCGCACGCAGCCCACCGCGACCGAGGAATCGCAAGGGGTGCAGAGCCTCTATGATGAAAACATCGTCCTCTACGGCGCCTCGCCCGACCTTGCCTTCATTCTTGAAAACAAGTCGATCGTCTCCAATTCCGCCAATATCGTCACCAACGGCAAGACCGCTGCCCTGACCGCGACCGGCTTCGGCGATACCGTGCTCGATACCCGCTATAATCTCTATGAGGCTGACGGCATTGGCTCGACCTTTCGCATAGCTCCCTATATCGGCATCGATCTGCCGACGGGGATGGACAATACCAACGCCTTCATGCCGCGCGAACTGCAACCCGCCTCCGCCGCCTGGGGCACGCGCGAGGCGCTGACCGCGTCCTGGCAGACCCTGTTCTGGAACGCCCAGGCGCTCATCGGCTACCAGAACTACGCCAGTTCCAGCGGCTTTCAGCCCGGCTCCTCGCTGCTCGCCGATGCCGCGTTTCACTACATGATCTGGCCCTCCGACCTCGACCGCGAGGTGCCGGCGGAGGTTTTTGCCTCGCTGGAGAGCAATTACTCGCTGGGCGCGGTCGATCGCATGAACGGCGAAGCGATCTCCGGCACCGGCGGGCAGCTTTGGACGGTCGATCCCGGCATCCTCTACAGCGAGCCGACCTGGGGCACGGCCTTCACCGCGCTGTTGCCGATCCTGCAGCAATATCGCGGCCCCGGCGCGCCGCGCTATGATTACGGGTTCGAGCTCACCTTCCGCTACAGCTTCTTCACCTATCACCACTGGTAGCGCTTTTCCCGGCGGCGCCGCTAACGGGGAAGTGAACCACCGCGATGCTGGTCAACCGGCCAAAATCGGGGCATCTCTCAATCCGCATGCAAAAGGGGTCGAGCGATGCGCTATTCTGTCTGGCCGTTTCTGCTGGGAGTTATCCTGCTCGTCGGCTGCGTCAATTACGAAAAGCAGGAAGAAGCCTTTGACGCCTCGATGATCGGGCTGCCCGAGGCCGATCTGATCCAGCGCATGGGCGTGCCGCAGCGCACCTATACATCCGAAGGCCATAAATTCCTCGCCTATGAGCATCAGAGCGAGAGCTACATCTCCGATGGCGGAATGGGCGGGGGAATGGGCATGGGCGGCTTCGGCATGATGGGCATGGGGCCCTACGATTTCGGCGAACCGAGCTTCGATAGCGGCGAGGTCGATGTCTCGACCTGCCAGACGGTGTTCGATGTGGTCAAGGGCGTGGTCCAGAACTTCTCCCGCCATGGCGACGGCTGCTGACGGTTTGAAATATAGCCTGTTCACGTCAGGATCCGAAAATTCTTGGGCGAGATGATGCGGAAGTTGTCTGAGAGTGTGAAAAAGAATGCCCTCTTTCTCGGAATCCGACGGAAAAAAGCCAATGTTTCTAGAGGGCGTTGTTTTTCAAGTTCGATTGATTTTCAGGCTCTGAGAGGAGGAGCGCCCCTTGACAACATCGCCAACGTCGCCGCGCGCCGCGGCGGACGAAAGCCTGAGCGCCTACGGCCAAGCGCGGTCCACGATCGCCGGCAATCCGCTCGATCACGACACCTTGCAGCGCCTTGAAAAATACTGGAACGCGAGCCTCTACCTCTGTCTCGGCATGTTGTATTTGCAGGGAAATCCCCTGCTTCGGGAGAAGCTCGCGCGGCATCATCTCAAACCGCGGTTTCTCGGCCATTGGGGATCCGCGCCGGGGCAGAGCTTCGCCTATCTCCATTTCAATCGGCTGATCAAACAGCAGGATCTCGACGCGATTTTCATCTCCGGGCCCGGTCATGGCGCGCCGGCGGTGTTGTCGCATGCCTATCTCGAAGGAACCTATGGCGAAATCTATCCCGAGATCAGCAACGATGTTGCCGGCCTCACGCGATTTTTCAAACAGTTTTCATTTCCCGGCGGCATCGGCAGCCACGCGACGCCGGAAACGCCGGGCAGCATCCATGAAGGCGGCGAACTCGGCTACAGTCTTTCCCACGCCTTCGGCGCGGTGCTCGATCGCCCGCAGCTCATCGCGCTCGCGATGGTCGGCGATGGTGAGGCGGAAACCGGGCCGCTGGCAACGAGCTGGCACAGCAACAAGTTCCTCAATCCCATCACCGACGGCGCGGTATTGCCGATTTTGCATCTGAATGGCTACAAGATCAACAACCCGACGGTGCTCGCGCGCATCAGCCGCGCGGAATTGGAGGCGCTTTTCATCGGCTATGGCTATACGCCATATTTCGTCGAGGGCAGCGATCGTGTCAGCATGCATCAGGCGATGGCGGCGACGATGGCGCATTGCGTCGCTGAAATCCACAACCATCAAGCGCAGGCGCGGCAAAGCGGCCAGGCGTTTCGCCCGCGCTGGCCGATGATCGTCTTGCGCACGCCCAAGGGCTGGACCGCGCCACGCACCATCGATGGTCATTATCTCGAAGGATTCTGGCGCGCGCATCAGATTCCGATCACCGATGTCGCGAGCAATCCGGCGCATCTGGACATTCTGGAACGCTGGCTGCGAAGCTATCAGCCGGAAGCCTGTTTCGACGAAGAGGGACGCGTGCGGCCGGAGATCCGGGCGCTGGCGCCGACGGGTGCGCGCCGCATGAGCGCCAATCCGGTCGCCAATGGCGGCCTGTTGCGGCGCCCGCTGGCGATGCCGGATTTCCGCCAGTTCGCGGTTGCGGTGCCCGAGCCGGGAGTGGTCTCGGTCGGCAACGTCCCGAGCCTCGGTGGCTTCCTGCGCGAGATCATGCGGCGCAATCCGGATAATTTCCGGCTCTTCGGGCCGGATGAGACACAGTCCAACAAGCTCGATGCGGTTTACGAGGTGGGCAAAAAAGTCTGGCTTGGCGAGTTTTCCCCGGAAGACGACGATGGCGGCGAACTCGCCGCCGCCGGCCGGGTGATGGAAATGCTGAGCGAGCACACCGTCGAGGGCTGGCTGGAAGGCTATCTTCTGAGCGGCCGGCACGGCCTGATCAATAGCTATGAATCCTTCGTCCATGTCATCGACTCGATGTTCAATCAGCATGCGAAATGGCTGGAAAAATCGAACGCCATTCCCTGGCGTGCCCCGATCGCCTCGCTCAATCTTTTGATTACCGGTTTGGTTTGGCGGCAGGATCACAACGGTTTCACCCACCAGGATCCGGGGTTTCTCGACGTCGTCGCCAATAAGAGCCCCGAAATCGCGCGGATCTATCTGCCGCCCGATGCCAATTGCCTGTTATCGGTCACCGATCATTGTCTGCGCAGCGTCAATTACGTCAATGTGATCGTTGCCGACAAGCAGGTTCATCTGCAATATCTGACGATGGACGAGGCGATCATCCATTGCACGAAAGGCGCCGGGATCTGGCAATGGGCCAGCAATGATCAAGGCTCCGAACCCGACGTGGTGATGGCGAGTTGCGGCGACGTGCCGACCCTGGAATCCCTCGCTGCAACCGCGCTGCTGCGCCAGCATCTGCCAGACATCAAAATCCGTTTCGTCAATGTCGTTGATCTGTTCAAGCTGGTGCCCAACACTGAGCATGCCCACGGTATGAGCGATCGTGAGTTCGCCGCCCTGTTCACGACGACGAAGCCGGTGATCTTCAATTTCCATTCCTACCCGTGGCTGATCCATCGTTTGACTTATCGGCGGCCGGGCCAGCATCATATTCATGTGCGTGGCTACAAGGAAAAGGGCAACATCAATACGCCACTCGAGCTTGCGATCCATAATCAGACGGATCGTTTCAGTCTCGCGATCGATGCCATCGACCGGATTCCGCGTTTTGCCGATATCGGCTCCAGCGTCAGGGCGGCGCTCCTCGAGACGCAGATCGCCTGTCTTCGCCATGCTCATGAAACCGGTGTCGACCCTGGCGAGATCGTCGAATGGACCTGGCCCGCGGCGAGGCTACGTTGCGCGGGAGGAGATCATCGATGAGTGTCATGCTGTATTTTCTGCGCCATGGCGAAACCCAGTCCAGCCAGAGCGGCAGTTTCTGCGGCGTTCTGGATTTGGATTTGACGCCCGAGGGTCACCAGATGGCGGCGGATTTTGCCGCCGCGTATCGTGCAAAGGTCTGGGCGGCGGTGTTTTGCAGCCCGCTTCGCCGCGGTCTTGATACCGCGCAGCCGTTGTGTGACGCGCTCGGTCTCGAACTGCAACGCCGCGACGGGCTGATGGAAATCGCCTATGGCGCGTGGGAGGGTATGACCCAGGAGGCCGTCAACCAGCAGTTCCACGATGATTATGTGCGCTGGCTCGCCGATCCTGGCTGGAACGCGCCCAATGGTGGCGAGCGTGGCGTCGATGTCGCGCGGCGGAGTACTGCGGTGCTCGATGAAATTTTGTCCCGCCATCGCGCCGGCAATGTTCTGATCGTCTCGCACAAGGCGACGATACGGATCATGCTGTGTTCACTGCTGGGTATCGATTTCGGCCGCTATCGCGATCGGATCGATGCGCCGGTGGCCTCGCTCGCCGTCGTGGAGATGACCGATCGCGGGCCACTGCTGCGCCGCCTCGCCGATCGCGCGCATCTGAGCGAGCCGCTCCGCGCCCGGCCGGGGACGTGATCGCCGGCCGGGCTCGGGCTATTCGCCAATCCCCCGCGCGCAAGCCAGCACGCGGTCGATGAAGGCATCGGTGCTGCCGAGATATCGCGCCGGATCGGTGAGGGTTTCGAGCGCCGTGGCATCCAGGCGCGCGACGATCTCGGGGATGGTTGCGAGCGCCTTGGCAACCGGCATGCCTTCCGTGCGGGCGCGATCGCAGGCGGCTTGCACGACGTGGTGGGCAGCGTCCCGCCCGAGCAGCGGCGCGAGGCCCATCATCACCGCCTCGGCGACGATCAGTCCGCCGGTCGCATCGAGATTGTGCCCCATGCGCACGGGATCGACCACCATCCCTTGGGCGATGAACAGAGCGCATGACGGACGGCGCCGTGGGTGAGGACGACGGCCTGTGGCAAGGCCAGCGGCTCGGCCTGCCAGGGGCCGGTCGCGCGTTCGAAATCCTGGGCCATCGCGCCCTGCATCAGCGGCACCAACGCTTGCACCGCGCGCATCGCGGCGAGCACGTATTCGGCGGCGATCGGGTTGCGCTTTTGCGGCATGGTTGAGGACGAGCTGCGGCCCGGCGCGTGCGGCTCGGCGACCTCGGCGACCTCAACGTCGTTGACGTTGAACAGCACAGCCATAGAGCCCGACTTCGAACCGCCCCACGCGCCAGCATCGATCCGGTCTGCCATGCCGTCGGGTTGAGCCTGCCACCCGTATTCCAGGAAATGCCATCATCCAAAACCGCCGACCCCGCCAACTGAATTCCTGTGGTGCCTAAAACTCAAAACGGCTCTATCCCGTTATAATACCTATCTATTTTTTTACTCACTGTGGAAGTTGGGTTTGATCGGCTCGGCCGTAACGCCATGGATGTTCGCACCACCGCGGATACGTCCGTTGTTTGGCCAGGAGCGTGTGGCGGCCTCGGCGGGACGGTTTCTGGATGGGCTTTTGGGGAACGAGCCGCGCAAGACGGGCTGGATCCGCGCGGAAGCGGCGGGCGATCCCGGCCCCTGGCGCCAGCCGGCGATCTTGGGGCGCGGCCGGTGGGACGCCGATGCCTTGCGCGACATCGTGCGCGATGATGCGCTGGAAACGCTTGCGGATCGGGATGCGGTTCTGGTCATCGACGAGACCGGGTTTTTGAAGCAGGGCAAGGCGTCGTGCGGGGTTGCGCGCCAGTACACGGGCTCGGCGGGCAAGATCACAAACTGCCAGATCGGCGTGTTCGCCTCCGATGTGTCGCGCCACGGCCATGCCTTCATCGACCGGGGCCTTTATCTGCCAAGAACGAACTCGGCCTCGACCACAACGAAACCCGCTCCTGGCATGGCTGGCACCGGCATGTCTCGCTCGTCATGCTCGCCTTCGCCATGATGACCGCCATCCGGCATCGTGCCAATATCGGACAACCCCCAAAAACGATGCGGCGCTTTCGGACCAAACTTTCCTGATCCGCTGGTCGATCCAGGAAATCCGCCGCATCGCCCTGAAACTCGCGCAACGACGCATCCAGCCCGCCAAAGTCATCGCATGGTCACTCTGGCGACGCGCCCACCAAGCCCAAGCACGTCGCGCTCATCTCAAAAGAAAAAGACAACTGTAATGATAGCATCTAAATTTTTGCCGCCAGCAGCTCGCCGAGATGCTTATCAATCTGACTGAGCGCATTGGGATCAGCGCCGAATAGCGTGAGATGGCCATCGATGGTTTGGATTGGGCGGAACTCGGCATCGGGAATGAGCCGCCACTCGGCTTCGCAATCCGCCGGCGGGAAGAACATGTCCGAAGACATCGGCATGACAAAGGTCTTGGCTTTAATGCGGCCCAACGCGGCGCGCAAGTCACCAGAAGTGTGGCGGCTAACATCGCCGCACTGCCATTTCCACGCTTGGCACAGAAGATCGTTGGGATCCATGACGCTGAAATAGCCGTTCATAAAGTTGATGATGAAATCCCAAAATCCGCGATTGACATTTTTGGCGGCGCAGCGAGGTGATCTGGTGGGGTAATTTCTTGTTTCTCTGTTGCGGTATAAGACTGAACGCGGTCCTGCAAGCCGCTCTGTGCTTGTCG